>SDBT01009578.1_pt1 | contig 15697 bp, 8 predicted proteins | sample 2277101 | NCBI WGS metagenome assembly SDBT01 (sample SAMN10404973, study PRJNA504765) | marine sediment metagenome | isolation source: marine sediment core GS10_PC15, 103 cmbsf | place: Arctic Ocean: Southern Knipovich Ridge | collected 2010 | reverse complement strand
GAATGCATTCACCACGGCGTCGCGCGCAGCGAAGTTGTCTCGCCCCGAGATCGGCTCGAACAGTCGTCGGCGAACGATCTCGAAACCCTCATCGCCGGTCGCCGGTCGCCACGGCTTGGCAACCCGCTCGAACACGTTCTTCAGGACTTCGAGCGTATGCTCTCCGGCATCTCCCCCAATCTCCACCTTCGAGGACGGGATCGACGCCACCACAAGCGTTCGCTCTGCCTTCCGTGCGGCTTCCGTCAGCGCCTGCGCGAAGCTGTCTTGAGCGCCGAATGTCCCCGCAGGGAGATCCTCCTTTCCCACGAGTTGACGGGCATAGGCGACCCACTCGTCGATCAGCACTAGGCAGGGGCCGTACTTTCGAAACAGCTCCGCCAGATCGTCAGAGCCCGGGCTGGTGCCCCGCCGGTCTGACTCGGCGACGAGCGCGTACCCATCGACTCCACCCAGTTGGTGTGCCATTTCGCCCCAGAGCGTCCGCACCTCGGTTCCGTCGGCCTTCTTGCTTACGTCAGCAGGCGACAGGGCTGTTCCCACGAGGACGGCTCGATTTGCCTTCGGCGCCCGCTCGACTCCGGCATCCTTGAGAAGAGGCTCCATTCCCTCGAGACTCGCCGTCTCAACACCGCTAAACAGGTGGTAGAGCGCGAGCATTGAGTGCGTCTTGCCCCCTCCGAAATTCGTCTGGAGCTCGACAACGGGGTCGCCGCTACCACCGGTTAGCCGCTCCATCGCGCCCGAGAGCAAGTCCCGGAGGCCAACCGTGAGATAGGTCCGTCGGAAGAACTCCTGCGGGTCCCGATACTCGGCGGAGCCTTCGCCTTTGTAGACCTGAGACAGGTCAGCAGCGAACTCTGCCTGCATGTACTTGCCGCTGGCGACGTCAGCATGCGGAGTAATGATCTCGCGCCACGGTTTCAGCCCTGCCTGGGGCATGCCTTCAAGCGTCGCCTGATACCGCACTTTGTTTCGGGCCTGCTCCTCGAAGACCTGGCGATTGAGATCTGCCTTGAGCTGGCCAATCGTGTTAGCTCGATCCCCCTCGGACAGTGACCGCAGCAGGCGCTCCATCGTGTCGAGAGCTCGATAGACATCGTCTGATGTGAACGGTTTCTCATGCGCCCACTTGTTGCGGACGTCGAGTAATTCGCCGACATACGATCGCTCGACGTGGCCGAGGACGGACCGGAAGACACCCTGCCAATTGTCCACCATCGCCTTGAGAACCGCCTGGATATCCCAATGAATCGAGCCGTCACGGTTCTTGTGAAGGCTCCGCGAACGACTGCTGATGTCGTCCACCCAATTGGGACCGAGCTTCGCACGCAGTTCGCGTTCGACGAACGGAAGCAGCCCCGGTTTGAGTTCATCCAGCCCCTTGCGGACTCTGTCACGGTTGCTAATAGCCACTAGTTCTCCTCAAATAGTTCGGGTTGCTCCACAGTCCCAATCCCAGCCTCGCGGGCAATGCGCGTGATCTCAGGCCAGCTCTGAACGAGCCCGTTGTAGGCGAGAGCTTCGAGGGCTCTCTTCTTCCGCTCACCAACGGTGTAGAGCCGGTATGCCAACTCGCGAGCGGTCTCGGCCTGTGGGCCCAGTTTGGCGACCAGTTCCGCCGCGGCGCTTTCGCCTCCGGCCTCGAGCAGCCGGATCAGATGGTGGACCATTTTCCACACGGTGAGTCGGGCGTCAGTTGCCGGGTCCCAGTCTCTTGGCAAATCGCCGGGCGAGAGAAGGCGTACCTTGCCGCCCCTAGACGCGAGGACGCCCGCGTCGACGAGCCCCTGGACGCTCGTGTTCTTGGCCGTGGCGAGGGTCTCCGCGACACCGTAGTCGCCATCGTCGAAGCCCGACTGCTCGAACCAGGCGAGCGCCCAGCGGCTGTCAGTATCGAAATCGCCCTCCTGCTCCGCGAGGACCTCATCGACAACCTGGTTGATGAGCGCGAGTGCGGTACGCACGGGAAGCGGTGAGCCGTCGCTCTCGAGCACGCGAGCGTAGCGGGTGTAGACCGCCATACCGGGGCCAATGACGGCCTGAGCGAGGTCCACGGGAGCGATGTTGCTCTCTTGGAGGCGCTCAAGGGCATCTGGCAGGTCAGACTTGAGGGCCTGGAGGAACTCACGGCGTGAGGCGGTGGGTGCGTCATCGGTGAGTGGACGGCAGACCAAGACGATGCTGGAGGCAAGGGCGTTGGTCTGTTGCCCAACCATGCGCCCTGCATTCTCGGTACGCATCGGCCAGGTGCCGCTGATGGCGAAGCCGGCGCGGATCACGGCAGCAAGGAAGGTTTCCCAGCCAGTAGACGCCGTACCTTCCTCACTCTTCTTCTCGGACTGCTTAAATGCGTAGTAGATCGTGACGGGAAAGGCAGGATGTGCCCGATCTGCCAGGCGGTGCATGGCGCGGGTCATCCCGTCCAAAAAGAATGCCTCGGCTTGATCCTTGCCTTCATGACGGTAGGACAGGGCCACCAACTCCTCTGCCTTCGGCACAGCAAGGGTCGCGAAGAGCTCGGGGAAAACGGGCAGCAAGGAACGGCGCAGCCAAACGTAGAAGAAGTCTGAGAGGTCGGCATAGGCGATGTTGTCGTAATACGGAGGATCGACGGATATAACGGCCTGATCCTTGGTGCCAAGCTGTGCTGCGTCAGCTTGCTCAACGTATCCATCCAATTCAGCAGGCAGGCGGGATATGGCGTTGGCGATCCCATTTGCCGCGATGGCCACATCGCCCGCGGCTCCTGCGAAGGGGTTTGCCTCGGAGTAGTCCCACGTCATGGGTAGAGCCTGGCGTGTAAAAGTTGGCCGGATCTTGTTCTGTGCACCCCACCAATGGGAAATTGTCGTGAGCCAGTTCGCAACCTTGTCTGTCGCGAACCCCAGATAAACAATCACTGCCTCTGAATATGCCGCCGCACCGAATCCGCCATCGCGAAGGGGCGTGCCGTCGTGGGATAACCCCGCGGCCAGTGCCTCACGCCGGACTCGATCACGGGCTTCCTGTACGAGGTCGGAGAAGGTCGTCAACGCAACGAGCTGGCGGGGGGTGAAGAGATCGCCCCAGTGCTTGAGGCCGTAGGGCACGCAGGTTCCCCCGGTCAGCCGTGCGGGGACATTACCTTCTGGGCTCCAGCCGGGGCTGGCCTCGTTCGCAGCGGACTCCTGTTCAACGGAAGGCGTGAGGTACACCCGCGAGCGGTGGCCTTTGGCGACGATCGCCATCAGTCGCGCACCCATCCGTCCCGCCATCCCCTCGGCCTTGATGTACTCGCTAGAAATCGGAGCCTCGGACATCAGGCAACGGAAGTTCGCTCCTCGCCCGAGCTTGGTTCCTGCCTTCGCTGTGGCCGGGTCTCTGGGCGTGCCTACCTTCACAGTGAACCGGTACCCATCCCCGTCGATCACCGGTTCACAGTAAGCTTCCTTACCCTTCTTGGTGGATAGCATGAAGGTTGAGGCGAGCGGCACATCGATGTTCGAATACGCCGGGTTCGGGCTCTTCACCGTGCGTGCCCATAACCAGGCGACTACTGTGAGCTCCTGCCCCACGTAGGGCAGGAGATCCGGCCGCTCCCTGGCCATGTCGTCTGTGACTGGAATCTCAGGATAGAGGCTGCCTATGCGGTTCTTGGCCTCGTCCCGCATCCACTTCCCGTAGTAGCGCACGTCCTCGGCAAGGCCCGCCGCACCGCGCCACTCCTTTGAAATGAGCCGATGCTCTCCTCTCGCGTCGGGATTGACTGGTGTGCGACCGGCGAACTTCGGGGGGATTTCGATCATCGCCTTGTTGATGAGCACCGCCACCGGGTTGAGATCGGAGGCGTGAGCCTCGAGCCCGAATCGCTGAGCTTCAAGCGGGAGCGCACCACCGCCGGCGAAGGAGTCGTGAAAGATCGGAAGCCTCTCGAAATCGAAGAGCTCTTCCGCCCGCGGGTGATCTGCGTTCTCCTTGCAGGCCCGCCGCCAGCTATGCCAGATCTCAGTTCGCGCGGCTTCGAGCACCTTCTCGTTCGTGATGTTCTCCCACTTCACGAGTTCCTCAATGATCCCGAAAAGGCGATCACGCTCCTTCTCTTGGGCCATCTCCGTAGAGAAGAGATCGGGGTTGGCCGAAGGGTCATCGACCATCTGCGCGAAGATCACGGCCCGCGCGGCCGCCAGTGGCCGCCGCGCCCACCACAGGTGCAGCGTGCTTGGATGCCCGTGGTGTATGGACTTCTCCCGCGCGCAAGCCTTGTTGATAGCGGCGAGTGGCAGAGCCACCTCGATTAGTTTCTTCCGGTAGTCGCTCATCCCGGTGGCTGTCCCTGTTGGAGCAACGAGCCAAGACTATATGCGGCCGATGTCTGCGCGAAGCCCGGCTGACCGTAGTCGAAGTTCCTAACGTAGACCAGACTCTGGATTTCGTCTTTCTCGACAACGACGACTGCAAGCCTGAACTGCTCGGGCACGTTATTGGCTTTCCGGATCTCGTTCGTTGTCAACGAGACGTTGTCAGCGCCGGCGACCCTCCCCTTCACCTCCAGGAAGACGAGGCGGCCCTCCGAATCGCGAGACTCGATGTCGTAGCCGATGCCCCGCGTCGCGCTGACGTCCAGCGGCTCGCGTCCGAGGGCGCGCTCCGCGTCCATCACGGCCGTCATGGCGATGAGCTCAACGCGACGCCGTGCTTCGGCGTCAACGCCATCGTCATGCGACGTCGGCTGACGGCCCTGCCTATGCTCGAGTAGCCCGCGCGGGATCACCAGCGCACCGCCCGAGACCCTCGGCGGCCCGGCCGATATGTGCCGCTCGCGCTCCAGCTCAGCGAGCCGGATCTTGAGTCGATCCGCAAGGCGGTCCGCACGCTCCTGCGCCACGCTCGCCGGTAGCCGGGTTGCCTTGCCTGCACGTTCCTTGTCCTTGAGATCCTGGGCTCGACGATCCCAGTAGTTGATCTCCTTCGTGAGCCGACCCTTGACCTGCTGCGCCGTCTTGTTGATCTGCTCTAGGCGGCGGCTCCGCACCTCTTTAACATGGGCCGGGACAACGGATGACACTGCGTAACCAGCGACCTCGTCGTCCCAACTCCGTCTCATCCACTCGGCGTCGAGCTCGGCAACCAGGGCGTCTTGTTCGGTCTCAGTAGCGGGACGGTAGTCGAGGTAGGGAGCTGAGCCCGCGTCGGTGTAGTTTCCGTTCGATTCGACTTCCACGAACTGCAGGCGCTTCGATACGGTGCGCTGCCGCCCGTGGCGGTCGATCACACCGTCCTGCACCGTGTGTTCCAGGTAGAAGAGCAGCCGCGGATCGGTTCCTGGGTCCTCGTCGTCCACGAGAATCGCGCCGCGCTTCATAGTCTCCTGGTAGCGCTCGAGGATCACGTCGATCGTCGCGTCGAGCAGTGGACTTCCGGGACAGATAAGAGTCGCCCGGGGCGTCTCGTCCACGTGGTCTTTCTCAAAGCAAACGCGTTCATACCTCTTGATCACCGGAGCACCCTGGCCGATCTGACGATCCCGCTCGCGGATCACCGCGGGCACATGCGTGACCTCGAACCGGCCCTCCTCACGACGATGGATTTTGCCTCCGAGACGCGGGAAGGCATCGAGAAAGAAGGCTTGAATGAAGTGCGGTTGGAGGCGCTGGGCGTGGGCGCGCTCGACCTCCTCGCGCAACCGTTGGATGCTCGTCGTGTCCATGTCGTCTTGGACCAGGGCTCGTTGTGCGAGCAGCTGCTCGAGCCGATGCCGATCCACAGCGCCGTCAACAGCTTGGTCCAGGCGCGCCTTGACCTTCGGGTCGGAGCCATAGCGGATGGCCTCCATCAGCAGTTCCCTCAGGGGCTTCTCCTCGAAGAGCTGGCCAAGCACATCGTAGACTTTGCCGCCCAACGCTTGTCGCTCTGCCTCGATCTTCTCGAGCAGGCGAACGTAGACATCGCCTTCACGCGTGTCCTTGGCGACTAGATTCCAGAGGTGGCAGACCTCGCGCTGCCCGATGCGGTGAATGCGACCGAACCGCTGCTCAAGCCGGTTGGGGTTCCAGGGCAAGTCGTAGTTGACCATCAGATGAGCGCGCTGAAGATTGACACCCTCACCGGCAGCATCGTTGGCAATAAGGATCAACGTTTCCGGATCGTTCATGAACGAATGAATGATCTTGCGACGCTCCTCGCGCTTCACCGATCCGTGGATCTCGACGACCGGCTCGTCGCGGCCGAGCCGGTTACGGGTCCGGCGCACGAGGTAGGACAGCGTGTCCTTGAACTCGCTAAAGATGACGAGCTTCCGACGGTTGCCATGCTCGTCGACCATCAGTGGATCGTCGAGGATGCTGTCGAGTTGGTTCCATTTTGCGTCCTGCCCAGACCGGACCACCCGACGTGCAAGCTCTTCCAGTTCCCCGAGGCGCGCGATCTCCTTCTCGAGTTCCTCGACGGTCGCCGCCGCCGTGGCGTTATCAATAAGGCGCTCCTCGAGGTCCTCGCGCTCGTCCTGCGGCGCCTCGTCGTAGAAGTCGTCCCAGGTGTCGTCGTCGAGCACGTCGAGAACGGAATCCTCGAAACTTATCGGTTCGTTCCCGCCTCGCAGAATCAGACGCTCTTCGCGCAGCCGCGATTCGAGACGCTCCTTGCGACGTGTGATCGAGCGGAAGATCGCCTCAGGCGATGACGCGAGGCGGCGCTGCAGCATCATGAGAGCGAAGCCGACGTTGACTGTGCGCTTGCCCTCGCCCTCCTGAGCGAAGCGCTCGGCGCGGTTCATCTCTTCGCGGACGTAGTCGGTGACCTCAGCGTAGAGGCGGGCCTCAGGTGCAGAGAGCTCGTAGGTCACAGTGTAGGAGCGACGCTCGGGGAAGAGCGGCGTGCCGTCGAACCGGGAAAGATCCTCCTTCACCAGACGGCGCATCAGGTCGGACGGGTCCGCTGTGTGCACACCGTCGCGGTACCTGCCCTGGAATCGGTCGCCGTCGAGCAGAGCGAGAAAGACGTGGAAGTCCTCGTCCTTGCCGTTGTGGGGCGTCGCCGTCAGCAGCAGGAAGTTGCGACAGTGTTCGGCGATTTGCTGCCCGAGCTTGTAGCGCTTCGTGAGCTTGAGCTCGTTGCCGTAGTAGTGCCCGCTCATCTTGTGGGCCTCATCGCAGATTACCAAGTCCCACTCCGGAGCAGCGCGCAGCTTCTCCTGTAGCTCCTCGTTGCGTGACAGTTGATCCATACGGGCGATCAGCCGGCCCTTGTCGCGGAAGGGGTTAGCGCTCAGGGACCCGTGGATCATGTCGCGGGTCAGCAACTCGAAATCGAGATCGAACTTCTCCGCGAGCTCGTCCTGCCACTGCTCCGTCAGAGAGCCCGGCGAGATGATTAGGCAGCGCTCGAGATCTCCGCGCAGCATGAGCTCCTTGATCAGGAGACCAGCCATGATTGTCTTGCCGACGCCGGGGTAGTCCGCAAGAAGGAACCGCAACGGCTGGCGGGGGAGCATCTCCGCGTAGACAGCGAGAATCTGGTGCGGTAACGGCTCGATGAGGCTCGTCGTGATGGCGACGTAGGGGTCAAAGAGCCATGCAAGTTGGATGCGGTAAGCCTCAGAGACGAGGCGGAGGATTTCGCCGTCGCCGTCGAAAGACCAGGGGCGACCGGCCTCGACGACCTCGATCGTCGCCGCATCATCCTGGTAGATGATGCGCTCGCCGAGGTTCCCAGAGGCGTCGCGGTAGATGACCTTCACCGCCTGGCTGCCAATCATCTCGGTGACGGATTCAATCTTGGCGGCCCCGGAGGGAGCGAGGCCGTTAACGGTTACACCGATCTGAAGCTTCTGTAGGGTTGGCCGGCCGGGTGTGTCCGGAGGCTCCTTGTTGTCGCCCACGTTGTCTCCGTTGTCACCATTCCGCACAGTGGTTCTCCGCGTTCGCCCTGGCACGGTCCCTCCTGGGGGGGCATGGCCGCCGAGCCACATGGGCCACTTTCTCAAGCTGCTCGAATGTAACGCTTTCCATAAGAAGCCACCAGTATCGCTTTTTCGAGGCCCATTCAGGCCCTCCAAAGTTCTCCTCCGACGAAAAGCGAAACAGATCGCGAGCCAAACTACCAATGGACGCAAGCGCTGGACCCATGCTAAGAACGGTGAATGTCCAGCAAGAAAGGCAAGCGTGAGGTTCACGGGAGCATTCGTGCTCGCACCGAAGAACTGAAACGGAGGGTCGAAGAAGCTCCGCGGGGTGGCCTCATACCCTCTGATTGGCTCAGCCTCATCGAAGACCATCTTTACATCAGTAAGCGGCGCCGCGGTGAGCCGCTGCCGCTATTCATGCTCCAGCTCAACATGCTTGAGCACCTCTTGATCCATGAAGATGCGGTCTCGAAGTACAAGCAGGAGCTGAAGTCCTTGTCCAAGAAGGGCGGGGACGATTCGCCGGCAACCGAAGAAGACCAGATGGCGACCGCAGTGGTCGAGCGCGAGCTGTTTATTCATCGAGCGCTTCGCCAGGCGCTAAGAGACGTTGCCGATGGAATTGCGTGGCGCGCACTCGACTACGACCGGGCCATGCTGCACGTCATCGCAGACCGGCCAGGCTCCGCCCACGTTGAAGGAGGAGGACTAGAGGCAGAGTTGTGGGAGTTTGCGTACGCAATCCAGGCCGGGGAGGGACTCTCGATTCTCAACGATCTCACAAACTTCTTGAAGTTGGGGGACGTGAGCGTAGTCCGAGAGGACGGATCAGTCGAGTTCGTAGAGGTGAAGGCCGGCGGCACGAAGAGCGGTCGGATTGCCCGGCAAAAGAAGGCGATGGAAACGACCGTGACCTTTCTCGGTGAAGGCGAAAAGGAACATGAATCGGGAAAGCTCACGATCCTCGAGTTGGACGTGCACCCGAAGTCATTCGTAAGCCACGTCCACAAGATCATTGAGCGAGCGACCAAGCACGGCGCTGCCGGCGAACGAATCGGTGATCACCTCGTCGTCACCTGTGTCGACTACCTCAGCGAAGCGAAGCTGACCGAGGAAAAGGTCAAGCAGGTCTTAGGCGAGACGGAGGTGTTGATTCGATCTTGGGAGGAAGCCGGCGACTTGGTCTTTCCGTATTGCAGTCCCGAGAAATACTCGCAAGTGCGATGGTATGCGCCATTCTCCATCTACCCTTTTTGCGACCTTTGCCGGGCCAAGTTGATGATCGGCGCCGTCAACATTGTGGCGCACGTGAACTTCTCAGCGGTTTTCCGATACATCGAAAGTCGCGGCTGGAAAGTCGTGGACCATGTGCAGGACGTCGACCTCGAAGGAACCCCGGAGAGCGAACTCAGGAAGCTCGCCTTCGCGACTGCAAGCAAGGGTCAGCTCACGAGCTCGCTCACTCCCCTGGAAATGGGGAGACTGGGCTACGAGTTTCTGAGGCCGAAGACTCTCGTGGACAACCTGGAAGCGTTGCTGGAGGAGGGCCCTCCGCCAAGCGAACACATCCTGCCGTCGATGACACACGAGCGCGAGCTCTGGGATTGACGTTGCGCAGCCGCAGAACCTGTCCGCGCGTAACCCCAGTGTGCCCAGGCCACCCGTCTGGGCACGCCTTCCAATGCGAGCCTTCCGTAAGTCCAGATGCCTAGAGAGGAATATGGTGGAACTGCGGGGGCTCGAACCCTCACGAGCGTAAGACTCACTGGTTTTTGGGTCGGCAGAGATGCTCGTGTCGCCGAGCAGCCGGAGTGTCGGAAAACTCTTGCTCAGCCACGTGGCCGTTTTGGTGGCCACTCTCCAGCGATTTCGGTCCTGGTGGTCCCCTCAGTCCCGTCTATCCCGTCCCTTGAAACCCTTGCCAGGACAGGTGTTCTGGCGGAATCGCAGTGTTTTCGGGGGTCTGGCGAAAATGGCCAAATAGGCTTTAGGAATCCCGTGCTCTATCCACCTTCACCGGCTTGCCGTCGAAAGGGTTGGTCTCTGGTCCACTAGGGATCGACGGCATCGGCACCATCACGATCCGGCAGCATGGGCGCCAGCCTCTCCTCGAGGAGGCCAGCGTCGCTGAGCTCGAGCAGCCTCCCGGCGAGCTCTCCCACCAGCTTGCCGTACTCCTCCTGGTCGACCGGCCTACCGCCGTGGAGGTGGAGGTGCTTGGCACCTTCAGGGCGTTCCCTCGGTCGCACTGTCTCGCAGTGTTTGTGCATCTTCTCGAGGTAGTCACCGGCCAGCTTCGCCCAAGCCCGCGCAGCTCTGCCGTCGCCCTCTGGGCCGCTCTCAGCCTCAAGCCCCTTCCGAGCCTCCTCGTACAGGCGCTCGAGCTCCCCGAGCCTCCAGGCTGGCCAGGAGGAACTCAGGCACCTGACGTCGCCGTAGAGCTTCACCCGCCATGCCTCGATTGCTTGCTGGCCGCGAACTGAGGTGGCGTGATAGCGGACGTTGGAGCGGGTGACCGTGACCGGCGGCAACCTGTCGCCGGCCTCGGTGACCAGGCCCGCCTCGAGCTCCTTGGCTATCGCTGCCGGCTTCTCACCGATGGCGCTGCGCCGATAGATTTCCTCGAGGTGGCCTTCGTTCAGCTTGACGAGCTTTGTCATGGTTCCTCCACCACGGTCAGAGAGTGGACCTGATGCCTGGCGGTACCACCGGAATACCAAACTGGTACCAAATCCTGCCCAATTCTCCCTAAATCGGGGATGATGGCACGGACTTTGACGTGCCCGTAAGTGCTTGTATCAAAAGGGTTATCGGGGATAGGGTTGCAGCTCGCAAAACGCCCTGAATGTTTACCCGCAACATGAACGGCTTCTGCCGGGTGTGCCAGAGGGCGATCAACACGGTGATCGATTTGTACGCGCAGTAGCTGCCCCAGGCCAGATTTTAGGTCGCAAGGATATGCCGGGGGGGGATTGATTGGGTGTGATCGGGCGCGTATTATACTATGTAGTTATCGTATTTCGATATGTACAACGTATAAGTTAGAGATGCTATCGCCGGTTGAAGCACGGGAGGCTGTCCACGTTCTGGTATTGCGAGAGCTCGCGGCCAGGCACCATGGAGGGTCGTTCATTCTCAAGGGTGGGGCGAATCTTCGCCTGTTCCTGGGCAGCGCCCGATACTCGGAAGATATGGATTTGGACGGGGAACCGGGCGAAGCCGCGGCGTTCAGGACCACCATCCGAGGCGTGTTCAGTGATCGCGCTCTCCATCAGCAGTTGCGGAGCCTAGGGGTCAGACATCTCGACCCTGGGGATGGACCCAACAAAGACACGGCGACCGTGTTCCGCTACAAGTTCGGCATCGTCATGCCCGGCGAGATTCGCTACCCAACGAAGATCGAGATCTCCTATCGTCAGCGGAACGCGGCGGACGAGGTGGTGTTCGACACTCCCAGCGGCGAGATCGTGTCTCGATACCTCGTCGGCGAAGGTGAGAGCGTCACCCTTGCCCACTACTCGAGAACGGCCGCCGCCCGACAGAAGATCGCAGCTCTCGTCGGGCGCTCCGTGGTGCAGGCAAGGGACATATTCGATCTCTTTGTCCTGTCGGCCGGGCCAGGCTCGGACGAACTGGACCTGATGACATTGCACCGATCTACCGGACCCGATGACCTAGCGACGGCCACCGACCGTGTCCTCGAGGTTTCCTTCGACGCCTATTGTGGGCAGGTTCTCGAGTTCATCGGCGACGAGGCAAGGGCTGGCCTCGAGGAGGAGTCTGCGTGGGACGAGATCCGCCTCTCCGTGCTGAGTTTGATTGAGGACATTGCAGAGCTGGGGAGCCAATAGAAATGAAGAAGACCACTGAAACGATCTGGAGGGATCTGCTGCCTGTGTCTCCGGTCTTCACGACGGCACAGATCGCGGAGCTGAGCGGGACATCCCTCTCGAACGCCTCCCGTGACCTTTCGGGGCTCGCGAAGCAAGGCCTGATCACACGAATCCGGAGAGGTCTATGGGCAGTAACCGACCACCCCGATTTCTCTCCCTATGCTGTGGTGCCGTTTCTGTTTGCAGAACCGAAGAGCGGCTACGTCTCCTTGCTCACCGCGATGAACCTCCACGGCATGGTCGAGCAGATACCACATCGAGTCCACGTCATGACCACCAGCCAGCGACCCACGCTCAGAACCCCTGTGGCGACCTACGATTTCCACCAACTGCAACGCGCTCTCTTTGGTGGGTTTTCGCCGTATCGGGAGACGGGAAGCTTCGAGATTGCTAGCCCAGAGAAGACACTGTTCGACACCCTGTACTTGTCTGTTCGTCGGGGCCGACGATTTTCCCACCTGCCGGAGGTCCACCTGGACCCCAATTTCTCCGAGGCCGAGGTGCTCCACTGGATCGGACGGATCGAGCACCTGAGACTGAGGGCCGCGGTGAGAAGCAGGCTTGCCCGGTTGATTTCAACGCGCAACCATCCCCATCCTGCTTGAGCACGAATCAAGTCCGCTCGGCCGCCTTCAACGACCCCTTGTCAGCACCGATTTACTGAGATAAGACATGGTACTAACCGTAGGGTCAGGTCACCGCGGCAACCCGCGGCTCGCTATCGGCTGGCCAGGCTCTTCGAGTCCGTGCCACCCTTCTCGGACACTGCCGTGACCACGACACTCGGCTGCCCGCTACCGGTCGATCTGATCATCCACTCCACCGTCACCGGCTCTGCACGGTTGCCGGCAAGGTGTCCCACGTCCACGGTCTTTTCGCCGAACACCAACTCCGCTCCCTCGAGAGATATGGACACCCTCACAGGCTTGGCGGTTTCGTTGCGGATCGCCTGTTCGGTTACGTTCGTGGGCAAGTAGCCCTGGTTCTGGACCTTGGCAGTAATCCGCGAATAGCCGGACTCCTCAGGAGTCGCGGTTACCTCCGTGACCTGTACAAGCGGCGACATCGAAGCCATCCACAGGTTCCATTCCGCGTGCTTCGCCAGAAACTCGTCGAATACTGAACCGGGTGTGCACATCACGCTGGTGTAGCTTCCGCGATCGCGGTCGTACACCTTGCCTACGAAGCCCCCGATCTCGACCTGGCCGAGCTGCGGATGATCGTAAGGGGTCCAGTCGACGAAGAGCTTGCCGTCCATCTCGGTGTCGTTCCACTGAAGGCGTTCGACCTGGGACGCGTTGCCGTCATCGTCGTAGTCGGCGAATGGGGCATAGGAACCCATCTCGGGTACCCAGCTAAAGACGCCGTAGTGATCGTAGGCCCAGCCGATCATCACACCCCAGATGGCTCCGTTTCTCGGCGGTCCGCTCCTGCCGTACACCGGCGTCACGTTCTGGTCGTAGAGGATTTCGGAGTACTTGTCGCCGAAGAAAGAGAAGACCGACGCGTCCGCGGGCGCCATCGGCTGCTCCTCGCCAGTCACCGGGTCGAAGTGGAGCGCGGTGGGAGGCATGTACACGAAGTTGCCCGCCATGTGGTGGTTGATGAGTCCGGTCACGTTCGGGTGTGACAGGAGAAACTCGGCCACTGCCCGGGTTTCCGGCTCAGACAGAGGGTAGGGCCCCGCTCCGCGCTGGACGTACTCCTGTTGCCATTGGCCAGGCCAGTTGCGGTTGATGTCGAGTCCCCCGACACCGTCCTCGTTGTAGCTGCCGTCGTTGTCGTTGTCGATTCCCTCTGAATAGATCCTCCATTCGCCCGCCTCGTCCGGCTCGGCTCGGACCATCAGCCGGGGATCGTCGGGGGAGGTCTTCATCGGCCCCGTCTCATCCCGCACGCGCATCTGCAGGATGTTACCGTCGCCGTCCAGGTCTTCAGGCGGGTCCTCGTCAAGGGCGCCGTCGCGGTCGGAATCGTGGGGCCGCACACTGCTGCGCATTCCATCCGGGTTGGTGAGGTAGTGGTCGGAGCCATCCGGATTCAGCTTGGGCATGATGTAGATGGTTCTCGTGTCCACGAGATTGGTGATGAACGGGTCGTTACCGTACTGGCTGGTCAACACGTCGATGTTTTTCAGGCAAACCTCTGCCCCCATCACCTCCCCGGCGTGGAGATTGCCGTCCATCCAGAACCCCGGTTTGGATAAGCCGTCTCCCGTGCTCCGATTGGTGACCTCGAGCACCAGCAGGTCGCGGCCCTCGTAGCTCTCCCCGATGGTGTGCAGCTTCGTGATGTCCGGATATGCCGCAACTACCTGCTGCAGGTAGTCCACAACTTCGGCATAGGTGTGATTGTGGTCGAACGCTAGCTGCGGCGCCTGTGCCATTCCCGGAGCGGAGATGAGCGCAAGCATTGGAACGGCAAGAAGCACAGTAATTGCTCTGCGTCGGACGGTCATGTTGTTCCCCTATCGTTCGGGTATCCGGGCCCGGTTAGCGGTCCGCAACACGTTGGCAGGAATGGAACGGTTTGAGCGCATGGACTTGTCTGAGAATCTCAGATCGTGGAGTCCGAATCAGAAACCTACTGCAAGATCAGGCAGGGAACAACGGGAGGACCACCGCGGTGCGCCTTGTCACCCGCCGGTGCAGGCGACCTGCCCCGGCTTCGTCGGTTGAGCCGGAGAGGTCGGCGCGGTTGCAGAGCCGTAGTAGATGGCGCACCCCTCTTCTCCTCCCAAGGCAGCGTGGGCTGCTGCGCCCGCCCAACCATCCGTCGTAGCAGTGATGACCAAAGAGATGCCGAAGGAGGGCTGGAACCGGAGGCTCTCTACGCTGTGGGTGTAGCTACCATGCTCGGCAAAGTGGATCTCCTCCAGCGAGGCCACGTTCCCCGCCCCCCTCTCTCTCGGCCTGGGAGCAAGGAAGAAGTACTTGAACCCGCGTTCTTTGGCGATGTCGAACTGGGCCTTTCCCACGACCGCTCCACTAGCCGTCACCGTGGGCGACTTTCTTATGTTCGTCACTATCAGGGAGAAATTCCGGCCGCGCTCAACCTCTGTGACCGTGATGTCGAACCCTTCTTCAAAGACAGTCAGGCTGTAGAGCTGCCCGTTGGCCGGCTCTTGGGTGGGGCCGAGTTCGACTGATTCTCCAGGGATACTCGCTGGCAAGCTCGCCAAGCCAAGCACTGCTACGGCCAGACTTCCGGCACACATATACCTTGCGATGCTCATCGCGGCCCTCCGTTTAAGAGCTTATACGGGTGCTCGCGAGCTGCGCCTCTCCGCAAACCAGGTCCATCTCCGACCAGTGTCGTTCCAGGCCTCACCCTCCATCTGATTGCCTTGGATCGTTCCCTTGCGTCCGACCCGACCGCCGTCCATCAAGATGTAGATCGTGTTCCCATCTTGCTTCCAGGTGCCGTCCGAACTGAATCCCGATGGCGATTCGTAGTGCAGGGAGCCGTCCTCGTTGAAGCGGTATTCGTAGTTGTCCCCGTTGGCATCAGACCCGGCCCACGTGGTCCCCGACACGCCTGTCGGCCCCGTTGGTGTTGGCTCCTCCGGGGCGGACGTCGCGCCCTGCTTCTCCGCCGTCCAGGTCCATTCGAGACCGACCTGGTTCCAGCCGTTGCCTCTCATCTGGTTGCCCGTGATTGTGCCACGGCGTTCGGAGTACCGGTTGTTTGTCTCCATGTAGATTTCGTTGCCGTTCTGGGTCCATGTGGCGTTCGTGGAGAACCCGGTTGGCGATCTGTAGTGCAGGGACCCATCCGACATGAAGTGGTACTCGTAGTGGTCTCCGTCGGAGTCGGTCCCGACCCACATGGTCCCAGCCACGCTCGGCACCTCTTCCTGTGCGGATTCGACAAGAGTGACTGCAGCGGCCGTGGCGACCGCCATCACGACCGCCGTGACCAA
>SDBT01009577.1_pt1 | contig 15700 bp, 7 predicted proteins | sample 2277101 | NCBI WGS metagenome assembly SDBT01 (sample SAMN10404973, study PRJNA504765) | marine sediment metagenome | isolation source: marine sediment core GS10_PC15, 103 cmbsf | place: Arctic Ocean: Southern Knipovich Ridge | collected 2010 | reverse complement strand
ATATGAACACTGACAATCTGTGTAACTACCTGTCCCGCCGTCTTCAGAGCAAATATTAACGTCTGGATATTCGTGTCCTTCTCCGGCAACACTTTGGGGGAATGGAGAATCCTTTTCTGGAAAAACCTGACAAGATTTATTAAGCTTTGTTCCCTGACCATCAACGCCGCCTCCGTCAACACCATCAAAAGTCACTTGATAAATTCCTGAAGCTGGTGGATTTTCTTCCACATATAATCTTTCAATTGGATACATATCATAAAGAGAGTGTCCTGAATAATCCATGCCCGCCCAAGAGACATCTCGGTCTTGATATAAATCCTGGTCTAAAACCTTGGGTTCTGCTTGATAAATAATATGTCCACACTGAGCCGACTCTCCTGATCCAATCAAATCATCGCAGCGACCAACAAATTCACATTCTTCACGATAAGAACCAGTTGATCTATCCCAAACTACTCGAGAACCAATACAACTTAACCATTCACCACAAGCCCGATCTCGGCTTACTTTTATAGCAATATTGGCATCTCCTTGCCCTGGATTAGTAGTTTCAGCTGTAGTTAATAAATCATTATTCTTGGCGCTAGCCGCATAACTGCCCGCTGAATCATAAATAAGAGAATCTGATGATTGAGACGTGTCATTAAATAAAACACATCCTTGTTTTAATCCTGCCCTATATTGACAAGAAGATTTGTCTAATTTTGCATTATTAAGATAATAATATTTGCCTTTATTAGAGAGTAATTCAATGAGTTTAATATTGTCAAAATAAGCGGTTCCGGAATCAGTATTATGAAACGTTGGAAGTATATGACAATGATTAGTGTCTGAATTAGTAGTAAATGTTCCCCAAACACGAGTCCAGTCTTGATTAGATGTTGTTATAAACCGCTCTCCTGAATCCCAACTAAAATGACCATTTCCACCTGCATGACCACCATTGTCATGGCAATGAAGCCTCAATCCAATAGCAGGATTACCAGATACGCTAGAGATGGTCTCTGTTTTCACATAAGCAGAAACAGTGTATTCTCTATTTTGAAAAACTTTTATACCATCACTATATATCCCATAATAACCTCCTTCAGAAGGAGCATTTACCTTATAAGATAAACTCCCTGTATGAGATTCTGTAGGTGTTAATGCGCTTGTTCCTCCAGAAGGGCTCCCCCCTCTCATAACATAACCATCGGGCATGTTATCGTTATTATTATCTATTTCTAACCCCCCGTTAACGGCCAAATTTTGACCTAATGGATCAATAAATTCAACGCAACCAGACTGTACTTTTGGACAAAGTCCAACCCATCCTTCATATTCTGTGTTTTCAGTCGGATAAATCCCATAAGTTATTTCATTTGGTTCATAGGGTTCGCCACTTGAATTGTAATAACAAGCCAAGTCGGTCCCTTTTTTAAACCAGCCTGTTTTAATCTTGTCTGTTCCTATCGCAATATCCTCTCGATATTCGCAAGTTTTATCACCTGGATCTCGAAAATAAAATTGACCTTCATATTCATCACAACCTAAATCTTCTTTAAGACAAAGAATTGGCCCATTAGTATATGCATCTGGATCATTAACTAAATAAATGTCTGTATAAGAAATTACTTCTTGGTCAACGTTTAGGGTTGGCAAACCGAACTTTTGACAACCTTTCTTTTCTTCTCCACATTCTTTTTTCTCATCATTAACTAAATAAATTAATTCATCAACTAAAATAGAAACATCATCTTCTGTATAACCGCCTGGATTAAATGTCTGAGAAAGGGCCCAAGCTGAATTCTGCGTATCAATTAATGATTCACAACCAATAACACTTTCTGAACAAAGCCGACTAAATGATTTTAAATAACGATTTTGACCTTCTCTGTCTTGATATACCTGACAACCAACCATTGAATCCTCAGCCACATCTTCAGAACTACATCCTAAAGCTCCCGTTGAAAAATCTCCGTGATTGGCTAAGGTATCACACTCGCAAGATGTTTGCCAGGAATCTTTAATTAAATAAGGATTATCTTGGACTTCCTTTAAAATAATATTGTCTAAATAAAAACTGCTGTTCTCAATTGTTAGAGATTCAGCTTGATCAGGCTCCACATCAAAATAGAATGGACCTAATTTAACTTCTTGCCAGTCTCCTGGATTAAGGCCTGTTTTTGAAACCGTCGACAATGAATCAAAACTTACATCTATCCGGCTGGTCCCTTTAATCCAGAAATAAACAAAATATGTTTGTCCCTTCTTTACTAAACCTGCTACTAGACGAGAAGTAGAAGATGAAACATTCAATGAATGGCCTGGAAAATTAACTGATTCATTAGAATTGCTTCCGGGAGACCACCCACCAATCTCTCCATCTTCAAAATCATCTAAAAATACCTGATAAACATTGCCAGCTGTTGGTCCTTTATATTCCAGACAACCGATATTTTGTTTATTACAAGCTTCTCCCTCTGAGACATCTGCCATTTGTGTTGTTTGGTCAATGCTTCTTCGATAAAGAGAACAAGACTCGGTACAACTAACCGTATTCTTATAAAGACGGTAATAAATTTTTCCACTTGCGTCATAAAACTGTTTACAATGGGGATTAATCAAAGCATTTCCTTCATCACAATCACCCCATTCTGGATTAGGCGTTAAACTAACCTTTACTGGTCCATTGACGTCGGGGTCACCAGTATATTGCTCGGTTGCCTTTTTCAAATGATATTGTCTTAACTGATAACCAGTTTCTGTCCCTACCCATGTATAATACAGTTGACACAAATCAGGATCCGGAGTGCTAATTGCAGTTCCGTCATTATTAATAACTGCCTCATCTTGAGTATTAGTTTTAACGCACTGGCGAAGATAAGAATAATATTCCCTGTTTTCCGTATCTAAATTTGTAAATTCTTCGCAACCTGGGAAAGAACAGGGTTCAGCAGTAGATGGAATCAAATTAACCCATTGAGCCGGCTCTGTATCAAAATGACTAGGCACTTGTTGAAATGTTTCATATCCTAAACAATTAAAAGAGCATTTATCTTTGCTTTCTATTATCCCTGGAACCAAGGGATCACCATTGTTTGGGGTATAAAGTTCACAACCAACTTCATTAACCGAACAAGAAAGAGCGTCTTTTAAATAAACTTTATTTATTTCACTATAATACCGATACGATGAAGCTGTCTCTCCGGTTTCAAATTTAATATTATCAAAATGAGCTACCCCGTCCCCATATATTATCGGCGCAATCCAAATATAAGGCCTGTTCGCAGGAATGGTAATTGTTTGAGTATGTCTTTGCCAGTTAGTCTCACTTCCGTCAAGTATAATTGTGTTCTCTCCTTGATTTCCTTCTCTATACCCAATCCCATCATCATCAAAATAATAATTTATTGTGGCATCACTAGGAGATGTTTCTATTTTTATACGCGCAGAAATAGTATATTCTTGTCCGGGAATAACTTGAACTACTTGCCATCTTCCAGTGTAAGCAGGCGTTCCATGTGCTCCAGTATGTTCAAATTTATATGAAACGTCTCCATCTAAATGATAATTTGTATCTATCGTTTCTGCTCCATTCCAACCTGGATCATCCCAGCCATCAGGATTGCCATCAACATTTGTATCTAATTCAAAGCTTCCATTAAAAATAAGGTTGGTGCCTAATCCAGGGGCAGTTCTAATATATTCATGACAACCAACGTCCTGCTCAGAACATTCTTTAATCTTGTTGTTAAAGAAAATACTATTATCTGCGTCTGCATATTCGGTATAAATAGGATATGTACAAGTTGTTTGATTATTAGCAACTAGGCACCCTTTCTTTGTTGTTGCGTCTGTGCATAAACACCCATCTTGCGACGTACAAGTACTGCCAGAACAGGTACCATTTGAACTAAATTGACGCGACTGCCCAGGTTCAACACAAGCCCAAGACCCTTCATTTAAATTTTCGTCCCAATTTGAACAATACCACTTACACCCTGCGTTATTCTGATCACAGTCACTAAAATCTAAAGTATTGGTTAAATAAGCAATATTGCTTTTATCTGAAGTTTTTTGATATGTTTGGCAGCTATCATATTGAGTATCGCATTGGGTGCCATTCATGCGCCAAATATTTTTCTCTCGCGTACAATAAGCCCAAGTATCACACTGGCCATCCTCATCTTCATTAATACAATCTTTTAGATCAAGACAACTTTCCTGTCTATGAGTGCTCCCGGCCATAGGAATAGACGAATAACCCATTGCTCCACACTGATAAGTTGAAGCTTTTAAAACCCAATTTGGATCAACTAAATGGTAAAATTCACTACTAGAATTATTAAATGCATTAACAATTTCTTGTAATGACATTTCTACGTCTCCTAATTCACGATTAAAAAGTTTTTTTGCCGCTATTTCTAATCCAAGAGGAAAAATCCTAACTCGACGTAATTTTTTGACATTGATCCAACTTAACAGACTACTATAATCACCAGGCTTGCCAACTAGCAGTCCAGGATCAAGAAGTGAAGTTGGAGTTCTCTCCATTGCTTGTTGAATTGTTAGCTTCTCTTCAATAGCGCGCACTAACTTATTATCAATTAAACAGTTAGTAGGTAATGCATATTTTTTGTCTTCTGGACAAACAGCAAATTCATCATAAATACTAATCTCATTCCCTCTTTTTATTGTGGCAACTGCTAAATCAGCATAAAGAACACTGCTTTCTTCTTGGGTAGGAGCAACGAATTCCCCAGGACTTGTTAAAAACGGGGTAGTCCTTTCAGCTATTTCCGGAGAAACAGCTGGATTTAAACCTTTGGTAAAAAGTTGTTGTAAAAGTTTAGTAAATAAAGTATTGGTAAAAACCCCAATGGCATCAGCCACAGCCACCCCAGTATATTCAATTGGCCCGGCCGTCCCTTTTTTAATTGAGTCTTCATATTGTGCTCTGATTCCACTACCAGGAGTTAAAGTTAACCCAGAGACTTTTGTAGTTAAACGATTAATATCCCCTGTTAAACCTTGCATGAATTTAGACTTTTCTATTGCTTCTGCTTGTTTTTTAAACAATTCACTTTCTATTTTAAACAGCACAGCTATATCACTCGCCTCTGGATTATAATCTTTATTAATGTCTTCCAAAGTTGGCGGAGGTGTTGGCTCAAAGTCAGCAAAGTTGTCTAAAATACCTTCTACTCCCGTAATCAATCCATCGCTCCATTCAAGCGTTCTCTTAAAAAAGTCTGCTGTTTTTTTAGCCGCTTCAGTACAATAACCAAAATTAGTTTTACACTCACTTTCATTATATGTCTCACTACAAATGGATCTACAAGACGTATCTGCGCAAAAAGCATCTTTATCTTTTGCATAACAAATCGCTGCCTTGGCTAAGCTTGTATTTTTAAGCGCATCTCGTTCTTTTTTGGTATCTGAAAGATCTGCCTCCAAATCGGCTTTTATAAAATCTAACACGTTTGATGAAACAGTTCTTGCTCCCTCCTGAATTTTTTTCAAATCTTCAATATTTTTTGCAAACTCCTCGTCTTTAGCAGCCAAGTAATCAGCAAATTTTAATATTTTTTCTTTAACAGCTCCAACCAAACTTGGCTCTCCTTCTACCTGATGAGCCAGTTCGCTTCTATAACGAGCCGCTCTTCCTTCTTTTAATTCTATACTAAAATCAAATAATTTTTTCTTAGACACTTCTTTAAGCCTTTTTTTAATAGTGCTAAAAGAACATCTCATGTCTGGAGAAAACATCATCCCTTGATATTGTTTGTCCATACCAATCAATATGTTGAATTTAATGGTTGGGTCGATGGGGTCGCAAAGACTCTTTCCAGTAAAACCTGTAAAAGATTTGGCAGTATTATCAATCCACTCTCCTAAAACCTGGTCGCCCATTTTACTCCAATAATCCGGGTCTGTCATAAACATTGGTTTTTGCCCTTTTCCTCCTGTAGCCACATATTCAGCTGTTTCCTTAGCTATCTGTCCTAAATAAAGATTAAGGGCATTTCTGTAAGTGATGGCTCCTCCATATTTCCAAGCAAACTGAAGTAGATCCCAAGATTTATCAGCTATCCATTTCCCAGTCTCAAACAATAATCCAGGAATATCAGTAACAACCATCTGAGCTTGAACGCCTTTTGGAAAAAACAAACTAACTAATAAAAATATAGTTAGTAAAGTCGTAAGTATTATTTTTTTGCCCCAAATTCTAGCTTTCATAATATATTTATTTTATTTCAATATTTAATAGTGATTCCAAAAACATTGATTTTAAAGTCTCATCATCAACTGAATCTAACATATTTTTATCAACTCCTTGTTCAATTAAAAGTTGTCGGATATAAGAGGGATCTAAATCCAAAAATTGGCGCTGTTGATCATCTGGCGCCTGTAATTGTTTTAAGTCTATTCCTGTCTCTTGTTTAGTTTCATTATATAGGTTCTCTAGAGTCTTGTCATCAAGTTTATCCACAATTTCCTGACTTAAACCTGCTTGATTAATTAATAAATCTCTAATTTCTTGTATTGAAGTTTCCCCTTCTTGTTTATCAGGATTAACCGGAGATGAAACCGGCTCTGAGATAGCCTCTTCTGAAACACTGGGGGTGCGATAAGGAGTCGACTCGGGATTGAGTGGATCACTTTGAGCATCTACCTCTTCTTTATCTGAAAAACTATCACTATCTGAATCAGTAATATAAACTGATGTCTGATAAACAAATCTTTCATCAAAATCAGATAGTCCGTCTCCATCTGTATCTTGCTCTGATAAAATAGCAAAAACTTCTGCTTGATCTGGAAGTTCTAATTCTTCAATAGGCCCCTGTTTAAAAGGAGAATAAATTGTTCCTTTAAATTGAATATAACCCAAGAAAACGGCTGAAACCCCGATGATAATTAAAAATATTATTAAACGAGTATCTGTTTTCGAAGTCATGTTTAGTCTTAAAAATTGATATTTTATTTTTTACTACTTATTTCTTGAATCAATCTAATCCATTCTTCTACTGATAATTCCTGAGCTCTAATTTTTTTATTTAAATTAATTTGTTCAAAGATTTTTTTTCCTTTCTCTTTACTTATCATAGCACCTTTTTCCAAATTGTTAAGTAAATATTTGCGTGGTGAAGAAAATCCTGCCCGAACAATTTGAAAAAATAGATTTTCATCATGGAAACGAGGGGAAATAAAAAGTTTTATTTTTAAAATTACTGAATCAACTTTGGGTTTGGGCCAAAAATTATCTTTTTTAATATTAGAAATTATCTTAGGCTGGCCATAAAATTGAATCATAACAGATAATTTCGACATTTGAGGAGGCTGGGCAATAATTCTTTCTCCAACCTCTTTTTGTAACATTACAACTATTATTTCTGGCTTAATTGAACTAGTTAAAAACTGTTTTAAAACTAACCCTGTGATATTAAAAGGAAGATTAGCCACTATTTTATATTTTTTTAACCCATAATCTAATGGTCTTATCTTTCGAATGTCTTCTTGAACAATTTTGATATTTTTAAAATCTTTTAATTCATTTTTTAAGACTCTCACCAATTCTCTATCAATTTCTACGGCTATAACCCCCTTGACCTCTTTAGCTAGTTCTCTGGTTAATATTCCTAAACCAGGACCAATTTCCAAAACATTGTCTTTTTTATTCAGTTCAGCTGATTGTAAAATTTTTTTAATTATAAAACCATTAATTAAAAAATTTTGCCCTCGTCTTCGCAAGGGCTTAATCTGATATCGTCGACAAATAGCTTTTGGACTTGTTAGCAAAGACACTTGTTAAACAACTAAATTAATTAATTTTTTAGGAACAAATATAATTTTCTTAATCTCTTTATCTTTAATAAAACGTTGAATTTTTCCCTGTTTTAAAACCATTTTTTCAGCTTGTCTTTGAGAAATATCAACTGGAGTTAAAATCTTATCGCGCACTTTGCCATTAATTTGGATAACTAATTCAATTTCTTTTTTTTGAGCTGATTTTTCATTAAATTTCGGCCAAGGTTGTTGAAAAATACTTTTTTCTTCAGATAGTTGGGGTTTTAATCTGTGCCAAAATTCTTCTGCCCAATGGGGAGCAAAAGGAGCTAAAAGTAAAAGTAAAATTTCAATATTATCTTCCGGAATTTGGGCATTAAAACTTATTAATTCATTATTATATTCCATTAAAGCGGAGACGGCTGTGTTAAACTTCATTTTTTCTAAATCCTGTCCAACTTTTTTTATTGTCTGATGGGTTAATTGTTCCAGCTTATTAAGATTTATCTTTCCTTCTTTTTTATTTTTATTTTCTAAAACTAGAGTTTCAACTTTTAATAAAAATCGGTTTACCCCTTCAATTGTTTTAGTGTCCCAGGCAATCATTTGATCAAAGGGCCCCATAAACATTTCATAAACTCGAAGAACATCGGCACCATATTTTTTAATAATTTCATCAGGACTAATAACATTACCAAAACTTTTGCTCATTTTTCTCCCGTCTTCACCTAAAACAATTCCATGAGAACGTCTTCGAGAGTATGGTTCAGATGTAGGAACAACTTTTATATCAAATAAAAACTTGTGCCAAAATCGAGAATAAAGAAGATGTAAAGTAGTATGTTCCATTCCGCCGTTGTATAGATCGACCGGCATCCAATACTTTAATTTTTTAATATCAGCTAAAGATTTATTATTATCAAAATCTAAATATCGTAAAAAATACCAATTTGAACCAGCCCAATTCGGCATAGTATCTGTTTCTCTTTCAGCTAAACCATTACATTGGGGACATTGTGTTTTAACCCAATCTTTAATCGCGGCTAAAGGAGATTGTCCAGTTTCTGTGGGTTTATAATTTTTAACATAAGGTAATTCTACTGGTAAATCTTTTTCTAAAACCGGCACTGTCCCGCACTTTGGGCAGTGAATAATGGGAATTGGTTCTCCCCAATAATGCTGACGGGAAAAAACCCAATCACGCAATTTATAATGAACAGCAAAATCTCCTAATTTTTTCTTTTTTAGCCAAAGAGTTATTTTTTTAATTGCCTGCTTAGAATCTAGCCCATTAAACTCTTCTGAATTAACTAAAACACCATAATCAGTATAGGCTTGTTTTAAAATATCTCCTCCCTTAACTACCTCTTTAATCTCTAATCCAAATTTTTTAGCAAAAACATAATCTCTTTTATCATGAGCCGGGACAATCATTACTGCGCCTCCGCCATAAGTAGCAATAACATAATCACCAACCCAAATTGGAATTTTCTCCTGATTAATCGGATTTAAACAATACGCCCCAATAAAGACCCCTGTTTTCTCTTTGTCTAAATCTGTTCTTTCCAGTTCAGACTTCTTTTTAGAATCCTTAACATACTTTTCAACTTCTTTTTTACTTTCTGATGTAGTAATTTTTTTAACCAAATCATGTTCTGGAGCTAAAACCATTGCAGTTACGCCAAAAAGAGTATCAATTCTTGTTGTAAAAACTTCAATTGACTCCTTAATATCTGTAATTAAAAATCTTATATTTGTTCCTTCACTGCGACCTATCCAGTTAATTTGTTGGGCTTTTATTTTATCTAGATAATCTACTTTTTCTAAATCCTTAAGTAAACGCTCAGCATAATCTGTTATTTTTAACATCCATTGTTTTTGTTCTCTTCTTAATACTTCTGTCCCACAACGTTCACATTTATTAGAGATTACTTCTTCATTGGCTAGTCCAATTTTACATTTAGGACACCAATTAATTGGTATTTTAGCCTGATAAGCCAATTTCTTTTTAAAAAGCTGTAAAAAAATCCACTGTGTCCATTTATAATATTTAGGGTCAGATGTATTAATTTCCCTTGACCAATCAAAAGAAAGCCCTATACTTTTTAATTGACGTTTAAATAGCTTTATGTTCTGTTTGGTTATCTCTATAGGGTGGAGACCTGTTTTAATAGCATAATTTTCCGTGGGCAGTCCAAAAGCATCCCAGCCAATAGGGTAAAGTACATTATATCCCTGCATTCTCTTTTTTCTAGCTAAAGCATCTAGGGCAGCATAGCTACGCACATGTCCTACGTGGAGCCCATCACCAGAAAGATAAGGAAATTCAATTAAAATATATTGTTTTGGTCTTTTATCAAAATCTTTAGCTTGATAAAGATTTAATTTTTCCCAAATATTTTGCCATTTTTCCTCAATTGCTTGATTTTTGGATAAAAGGGGTTGTTGATAATTCATACTTGACTAATTAAAACTATCTGCTATACTCTATTTTAAAGATGAATATAAGATATTTGCTAATCATAGCATAAATTTCTATTTATGCAAGTTAGTTTAATAAACTTTAACCAACAAATGTTAGAAAAATTAAGTCGAAACACTGTTTTAAGCCTTGCTTATTTGTTTCGTTTTTGTTTAAAGTGCCAAAAGCAGGTATTTTCTTATAAAAAAAGCTTTTTAGTTTTTATTGTCATTATTTTTGCTGTTTTTTCTTATGCTCAACTAAAAACCAACTTTCATAATGGCCCTTTTAAAAATAATTTATTGGGAAAATTGTTTTATCTAGGACAAGAAGTAACTATTGAATCTGGGTTACCTTCTGTTTCTGATAAAATCAAAAATTCATCAGATCAAGACTTTAGAATTGCGGCCTGGCGTGAAGATGATATTTTAAATCTTAACGAGGAGTCTGAAATTGCTTTAATTTTAGGTAACAGCGCGTTAGTTGCTCCTGAAACAGAAATTAATGAAAATGACATTCCTCGCCAAACTCGGAGTGAAACAGAAACATATATTGTCCAACCAGGCGACACTATTAGCACAATTGCTGAACAATTTGGACTTACGTGGAATACTATTCTTTGGGAAAATAATCTTAATTCTTGGTCTGTTATCAAACCAGGAAACAAACTAAATATTCTTCCTATTAATGGAATGGGCCACCTAGTAAAAAAAGGAGAAAATCTTTCCTATTTAGCCACTAAGTATAGAACTACTATTGATAAAATTATTGCATTTAATGATTTAACCTCGAATTCAATTCTGAGCCCAGGAGAAATTATAATCATCCCTGATGGAACGCCTCCTCCCGCACCTAAACCAATATACCAGCTTACTACTCCTCAATTAGTTGAAGAAAATTATTCAAACTATTGGGATTGGCGTAAAAATACTAAATGTCATCGATTTGTTTCGCGACAGTGTACTGACTGGGCCGCTTTCAAATGGGCAACTGAACAAGGACAATGTGTCCCCAGCTGGAGTCATGCTAAATATTGGTTTGGCAAAGCCCAAAAAGCAGGTTATGAAACAGGGAGTACTCCCCGCCAAGGAGCGATTATGGCTTTAACTTGTACTAGTTATATCTGCGGATATTATGGGCATGTTGCTTACGTTGAAGACTTTGATGAAAACACAGTGACTATTTCTGAGATGAACGGATTAAAACGAAGAGAATATTCTCAGCGGTCTTTTAAAAATATTACCAATAAATGGCAGGGCGGTTGGAAAATTCTTGGTTATATTTACCCACAATAAAATAATTTAAAAACAAAACAATATTTTTTTAAATATATATTAGGCTCTTTGAAAAGGAGAACGTTTTAAAAAAACACAAACAAAGGAGAGAATCATGAAACAATCACTCATGTTTCTGCTGTTAATGAGCTCTATCATGGTGATAGGGTGTAACAAATCACCGACTGATCCCAATGGTAACGGGGTTTGGGAACAAATCTATGAAACCAAATCTACCGGGATGTATGTCGATCAAAGCGGGGATATCCTTTTGGCTGCTCTTGATGCCACCGGGAGTACTCCTATCGTTGCCAGGTCATTAAACAACGGCAACACATGGAGTACAATCCTGTCGGACCATGAAACTCCCTATCTAACTATGTCTCCCTCGGGTGATATCTATACCAGTCACCTCTATTCACTCGACAATGGGGTTACATGGGAAGAAATGACAGGAGTACCTCTTCCTATCAAATCAATGGGTTTTACATCCTCTGGCGATGTCTTTGCCGCGATCACACGTATAGGTTTGTTCCGGTCACATGACAAAGGAGCTTCCTGGGAAAATGCAGGATTCTCCAACAAATCAAACAACTTTGTTTTCGTAGATGTTGACCAAAATGACAGAATCGTTGTTGGATTCATGGACGGGATCTGTTATTCCACAGACAACGGTGGCACATGGTCAGACACCACGTTAAACGAACGGGTTATCAGCCTGGCTGTTAATTCCAGTGGCCATGTTTTTGCTGGATATACAACAGGAAACTTCCTTCACGGGTTGGCTATTTCAACAGATAATGGCGCTACTTGGACATTCCAGGAAATAAAAGACGAGAAGGACGATACCGTTCGTCCTAATCAGATTGTTATTGGTCCTCACAATGAGATACTTCTTTGTTCTGTTACCAGAATCTTTTTATCGGAAGATCATGGAAACACCTGGGAAATTATCGGTGAGGGAATAGCCAATAAAACAGGACAAAACCATCCCTATTATACCGGGATGGGCATCAGTCCGAACGGGCATGTCTTTATTTCGGCTCACACTGGAGTCTGGCGAAGTATAGACCCTCTTGAAGGATACTAACCAAAAAACCGAAAACCGAAAAAGGGGCGGCAATTAAGCCGCCCCTTTAACCTTTATTTCTATTATTAATAATCTATTTTCTCCTGTAAAACATTAAAATATTCCCATTGACTTTGAATAGGAAATTTCCATTCTTGAGGCAAATCGCCATGAAAATCAGAGCCAGCCGTAATAATTAATCCTAATTCTTTGGCTATTTTTTGCCAGTGCTCTATTGCCTGCCAAGAATGATGAGTAGAAATTGCCTCAAGTCCATTCAGTCCCATCTTTTTTAATTTAAAAATTAGGTTGTCGTCTTTCCAAGAAAGATGTTCGCCAGGATGGGCCAAAACCGCCCGCCCGCCGGCTTGTTTTATTAATTTAATCGCCTGGTCAATTGGAATTTCTGTTTCTGGACAGATTGATTGATTATCTTTTATAAAATATTTAGCAATAACTTCTGTAATTGGAATGATTTTTCCTTCAAACCAATTAAAATCTTTTTTTATTCTTTCCCAATTTTTTGGATGTTTTAATAAAGGATTAGCCAAATGAACTAATCCCAAATAAGAGGATTCTGTATTAAAAACTTCTTTCTCATTTATTTCCCAGGCTTCATCTTGTAAAATTATAATTGCTTGTTTGACCCGGGGAATCCGCTGAGCTTGAAGTTCTTTTAAAACAGTGTTTAACTCTTTATTTTTTAAATCAAAACCGTAGCCTAAAAGATGAAGACTTTTGTTTTGATAATGAGTATAAATCTCTACCCCTGAAATAGCCCTGAGTCCAGCCTTTTTCCCTTTTTCTAAAAATTCTTCAACCCCGTCTATTGTATTATGGTCTGTTAAACTAACAAAGCCAAAATTGTTCTTTTTTAATTTTTTAACTAAAACCTCTGGCGAATAAATGCCATCTGAATAATAAGAATGAAAATGTAAATCAATTTTCTTCATTTTATATTTTTTAATTGGGCTAATTTTTCTTCTACTTTTTTAAAAAGAATTGTCATTCCTTTAATTTTACCCTCTTCGTCAGGCTCGAGAAAGCCTAAAATAACCGCCATTTCTAATTTTTTTTGAATTTCAAAATAAAGCAATCTAGCTTGTTCACTCTTTGAAAGAGGCTTTTGGAAATAATTCTTTAAAAAACTCTTTCTTATTTTATCGGCTGTGGGTAAAAATTCAACAGCGTGATAACGAAACATTGAATCATTTTGAGCCAGAAATCCACCTATATCTTCTAAAGGATCTCCGTAAAAACCATAACAAAAATCAATTACTATAAATTGATTTTTATTTTTTATAATATTTCCCCAGTGAAAATCACTATGAACTAATCTAAATTGGGATTTATTTAGAAAATAATTGCTGTTCTTTAATCTAAATGTCCATAATTCTTTTAATAACTTGTTAAAAATTGGATAAAATTGAGGAGTACACTTTTTAACCAGGAAAAACCAATGCCGACGTTCTTTTTTTTCTTGTGATAAATCTTTTATTGGCAAAAATCCCGGCTTTTGTTTTAAAGAATGAATCCTTTTCAACCATTGAGCAATTAAAGGAGTGGCTTTAATAAATAAGTTAAATTTCTTTTCAGGAAACAATTCTTCAAAAGAATTTCCAGGAATTTCTGAATAAAAAAGAATATTTAATGGTCTGAAATAGTCTATTACTGGAATAACGTTTTTTCCCAGTCCTTGTTCTTTTAAAGCGTTAGCAATCTTCCATTCTCTTTCTGGCAAATCTTGATATTTATGAACTCTAGCCCTGATAAATTTTTTTCTTTTACTGGTGATTAATTCATACCTTAAACTCATGTTTCTAAACTTATTGCGAAAATTTCTTACTAAATGAACTTTTAAGTCAATTAATTGTTCATTTTTTAATAAAAACTTTTTGTTTCTTTTTTTAAAAAACAAAAACATATATTCTTTGTTGAGAATATGTTTAATGTCTTTCACTTTTTTTGTTCTGCGAAATATCATTTTTTCTTTTTCCAGCCTAAAATTTTAAATTTAAAACCCTGGCCCTGAATAGATTTTTTATAAGGAATTTTAACAACCAATTCGTTGGTTTTGTTTTTCTTAAAAAACACTGGTGCCCATCTTTGACTTTCTACTAAAATAGCTAATTTCAATGATTTCCCCTGATCAACATCATGCTGTTTAAGAAATTTTAAAATCTGGTTAACCAAACTTTGGGAGTTAACAGTTATTTTTATTTTTCCATTTTTATATTGATAAGAACATTGATGAGGCTGATGATAAATCCCTGGCTGAGAAAACTTGATTATACTCATTGAGTCCCATCCTCTTTCTCCTGCCCAATATTCAATGTGTTGACTAGGAATTTCACAAAAATAAATATTATTATATTCATCTTTGAAAAATCCTAAAGGACAGCCCATTCTCTTTTTTAATAAACCTGCTTTTATTTCATCTAAAAAATATTTAGGTTGTTTTTGAACAAATTTTTTCTTTTTAAAATCAATAAAATGTTTTTTAGCAAAGCTAGAAAATTCTTCAGGAGCATATTCCCAATAATCTTTAAGGGAAGGTAAGTGCCTTGCTTGCCTTAAATCATCAACTACATGCAAAACATCATAAACATCCATCTCATTTTTCAATTTATAAATTGCATCCCGCCACTTAATTGCTTTTTCAAATTCTTGGTCTTTAATTGCTTTATTCATTTCATCTTCAAACTCTAAAATCATGGCATTAAATTGTCCAGCTAAAACTCTTTTTTTATAAGGTCTTAGCTTAACAGTATCCATGGCCTGGCGATAAGCTTGCCGAATTTTCCCGCTTCTCTGCCATTGAAAGGCTAAATCAATTATTTGGCGATAATACCCTTCTGCTTTAGTTTTATTCCTATGACTAATATTAGGAATGGAAAAAACCACCTCTTTTAAAACATTAGCTCCCTGCTCAATCATTTCTAAAGACCACCAAGGCTTGGCAGAAGCCCACCAATATTGATCAGATTGCAAAGCATAATCAAGTTTTTGGCGAACCTCTTTATACCAGGAAGATTGAGAATTTAATTTTTTAACCAGATTAATAACAAAATAGGTAAATTTCCATTGAAGTTCATGGATTGGATTTTCCGGATGATGCCAAAG
>SDBT01009576.1_pt1 | contig 15700 bp, 15 predicted proteins | sample 2277101 | NCBI WGS metagenome assembly SDBT01 (sample SAMN10404973, study PRJNA504765) | marine sediment metagenome | isolation source: marine sediment core GS10_PC15, 103 cmbsf | place: Arctic Ocean: Southern Knipovich Ridge | collected 2010 | reverse complement strand
AACCAGTTGCTCAAGAATTAGATGAAAAGGGGGAATTCCCTCGTGACTTGGTTAATCAAATGGGCGAATTGGGATTATTAGGAATTCCTGTTCCTGAAAAATATGGTGGAGCAGGTATGGATACAATTGCCTATACTGCTGCAGTGATAGAATTGGCAAAAGCGGATGCATCTCTGGCTATCACAATGGCAGCTCACACGTCTTTAGGGACAATGCCAATTGTGTTATCCGGTTCGGAAGAACAAAAATTAAAATACATTCCCGATTTAGCATCTGGTAAAATGTTGGGTTCCTTCGGTTTAACCGAACAAGGTGCGGGGAGTGATGCCGGTGCCACTCAAACTACCGCAGAACTTAAAGATGGTGACTATATTATTAATGGAAGTAAAATATTTATTACGAATGCCGGTGAAGCCGGTCTGCTTATTTTGACCGCCCAGGTTATTAAAAGTGGTGAAAAATTGGGTATCGGTGCATTTTTAGTACCAATGGACACCGAAGGTTTAGAGATCATGCCTAAGGAGAAGAAAATGGGTTGGCGCTCCAGCGATACGCGTCAATTATTTTTTACTGACATGCGTGTTCCCGCTGAAAATATGATTGGCGATCCATCTGATGGTTTCCGAACATTTCTAAAAACATTAGTTGGTGGAAGGATTTCTGTCGCAGCCCTTGCCGTTGGCACAGCAGAAGGTGCTTATGAGAGGGCACTAAAGTATTCTACCGAACGTGAGGCTTTCGGTAAACCGATATATAAATTTCAATCAATCAGTTTCAAATTGGCTGATATGGCAACACAAATCGAAGCAGCTAAATTGCTTGTTTACCATGCTGCTTGGTTAAAAGATCAAGGAGCAGATATACTCAAAGAAGCCGCAATGGCTAAATTATTTGCCAGTGAAGTTGCTATGGATGTTACAACCGAAGCAATTCAGGTATTCGGAGGTTACGGATATGTAAAAGAATATGATGTTGAGAGATATTTTAGGGATGCCAAGGTACTCGAAATAGGTGAAGGTACAAGTGAGATACAACGTATAGTGATTAGCCGTAAAATAATCAAAAATGCGCTAAACTTATGATTCGAAAAAATAATAAATTTTCATTTTATAAACTTAAAACCGATTTTTTTGGTCGGTACCGTTGGCAAATATTAATTTTTATTAGTTTAATAATTATTGTGTCCGTTTTTTTCCCGCGTGGTAAAGCTTTGCAATTTACTTATCAGATTGATGATATTGCCCGAGAAACAGTTATCGCTCCTTTTACTTTTCCTATTTTAAAACCTGATAAAAAACTTCAGGAAGATCTAGATAAAGCTTTAAAGTCTGAACCGGCATTATTTATTAGAAATCAAGGGGTCGTTGATTTTCAAACACAAAAGATAAATAATTTATTTTCATTAATAAATGAAATCCAAGCTGCTCAAACCAAACTGATTTCATCTTCGAATAAAGTATTTAGAATGCGTTATGAAACTGCTTATCAAGAGGCAATATCAGAATTTAACGCAGATAGCATCCAAGTATCCCTTCTAAAAGAAACAATAATAAATGAATATTCATTTGATAATGAAAGTACGATGTGGAAATCTATTTTATGGGATCCCGACAGCGAAAAAATAAAATATCCTATAGATGAATTAAAGGATGATATAATTAGAATTTGCCAAAATCGTTGGTCAGAAGGAATTTATGATATACCTTTGTCTGAGATAACAAGTAATGAAGTATTAATTAGCCAAGCCGAAGTACCTATTTTAGTTAATCCAACAGATTATAATGATTTAGAAACTGCTTGGACAAAAGCACGCGTTGAAGTGAATAATCTATATTCGGAAGATAATCAAGCGTTACGGAATATTGGGTATGAAATAATAGTTGAATTAATGCTCCCAAATTTGATATATGACCTAGAAATAACCGAAAGAAGACGTGAAGTAAAATTAAATCGGGTTCCAAGATATCAGGGAACCATACTTGAAAATGAAAGGATTGTTGCCAAGAACACAAGAATTACCGATGACGTTCTCTTAAAGCTGAAATCATTAGAAGCGGCCATGGGAAAATCTGATGGATTTGCGGGTTGGTGGCAACTTTTTCTTGAGTATATAGGTAAATTTATTATTATAGGAGTTGTGCTTTCATTCTTTTTCACTTTTCTACTCGTATACCGAAAAGACACTTTTTTAAATAGTAGAATAGTATTGCTTATTTCCATTCTTTTTGCATCTACAATAGCATTGGCATATATATTTTATGTACAATTGAATTTTTCGGAATATCTGATTCCGGTTGTAGTAACTGCAATAACATTGACCGTTCTTTTTGATGCACGGATCGGATTTATGGGTATAACCACAATTGTTTTACTAATAGGAATAATGATCGGTAACAATATCGACTTTATAATTGTCATGCTATTTATGTCATCTATTGCCATGTATAATGTGCGGCATCTTCGTACAAGAAGCCAATTATTTAAAACAATATTTTTATTACTAGGCGCAAGTATTCTTGCGATAAGTGCGATTGGATTATTTAAAAATGAGAGTTGGGTTGCAATGCGGATAGATTTAATATATTTGTTTATTGTTAGTGTATTAGCCCCGATAATAGCTTATGGATTAATAGGATTATTCGAAATTGGTTTTGGAGTTACAACGGATTTAACATTGCTTGAACTTTTAGATTTTAATACTCCGCTATTAAAGCGACTACAGCAACAAGCAAATGGCACATTTAATCATAGTATAGTCGTTGGAAATCTTGCGGAAGGTTGCGCTGATGCGATTGGTGCTCATGCCTTACTTTGTAGAGTTGGTGCATATTATCATGACATTGGTAAGCTGAAAAATCCGGAATATTTTATTGAAAATCAATTTGCCGGTGAAAGTAAACACGATAAAGTTACTTGGACTATGAGCGCAAAAGTAATACGAAATCATGTAAAGGAAGGACTGCGCTTGGCAGATGAATATGGTTTACCAAAAGCCGTGCAAGATTTTATCGCAACTCATCATGGCAGTACAAGAGTAGAATATTTTTATCGCCAAGCTTTGGCGGAGGTTAAAGATCCTTCCGAAATCGATGAGAATGCATTTCGTTATCCCGGCCCTAAACCACGAACAAAGGAAACGGGAATATTAATGATTTGTGAGTCAATTGAGGCAGCAGTTCGTTCCATAAAAGAACCTGATATTGTAAAAGTTGAAGATATGATTGATAGAATCACAAAGAATAAATTGGACGATGGACAATTGGATGAATGTCCAATAACCTTAGATGAATTACGACGAATTAAAGGAACTGTAAATGGTAACACGGGAATGCTTCCAATTTTAAGAGGCATTTTCCATATAAGAATTGAATATCCGGAAGAGCAACCAAAAGCAAGCAGGTCAACAACACCTCCAGGTTAATGATTAATATCCGGATCGAAACAGACCCTTCATTAGGTGGTCTGAATGATAACGCATCAGTAGAAATTCTCACACACACTTTACGATCCGAAGATTTTAAATACGGTGAAATTTCAATTATTTTTGGTAATAAAAAATTATTAAAAGAATTAAAAAACAGATTTTTTTATGTAAATCATCCAACAGATGTAATTGCATTCCGATTAAATGAATATGAAGAAAATAATATTGAAGGTGAGATTTATATCTGTTTACCGATTGCAAAAGACAACGCAGAATATTTTGATGAAACCTATGAGAAAGAAATTGCAAGATTAATAATACATGGGGGACTTCATTTAATTGGATATGATGATAGTACAGAAAGTGAGCGCAAAGAAATGCGAAAATTGGAAGATAAATACTTAAAGGAGTTGAAATTTTGAATAATCAAAAGAAGATTGGCGAAAAATTTGTTGAATTAGTGGAAATAATGAAGAAGTTGCGTTCGGAGAATGGATGTCCTTGGGATAAAGAACAAACACCGGAGTCAATTTTGCCATTCTTTTTAGAAGAAGCATATGAAGTTATTGAGAGCATTGAGGAAAAAGATTGGAAAAACTTGCAAGAGGAAATTGGTGATATTTTACTACACGTTGTCTTTCAAGCTTCAATGGCGGAGGAGGAAAATCGTTTTGGGATACTGGATTCATTAGAAACAATTACTGCAAAATTAATACGGCGTCATCCGCACGTTTTTGGAAATGTTCCAGTTGACGCCGCAAAATCAGCCAAGCAAAATTGGGAAGCAGCAAAACACAAAGAAAAAGGCAGAGACTCTCGTTTGGACGGTGTACCGGAGACTTTACCTAGCTTAATCCGAGCTCAAAGATTACAAGAAAAAGCCAGTTATGTTGGTTTTGAATGGGATAAAATTGAAGAGGTATGGGAAAAAGTTCATGAAGAAATTATTGAGCTCAAAGAAGCACAATTAAAGGGTACTTTAGAACATATCGAAGAGGAAATTGGTGATGTTTTATTTTCTGTTGTTAATTTATCCCGATTCTTAAAAATATCATCTGAAAATGCTTTACGTAAAACGAATAAGAAATTTATTTCACGATTTAAAAAAGTAGAAGAAGAATTGAAAAAACGAAATCACCCTATTGAAGATGCATCGCTTGCGGAAATGGATGAAATTTGGGAAAAAGTAAAAAGAGATTATTAATTAATTATCTTAATATAAACTTTTCTGTTTCTGGGTCCGTCAAAATCACACAAAAAAATGCTCTGCCAAGTTCCAAGTACTAACTGGCCGTTCTCCACAATAATATTTTCTGAACTTCCTACAAGGCAGGTTTTAATATGACTGTCTGCATTTCCTTCCAGATGGTGGTATCCTTGTTGATAAGGAATTAAATTTTCCAATTGAAATTTTATATCACGTGCTACGTCTGGATCAGCACCCTCGTTAATTGTAATTCCGCAAGTAGTATGAGGGACATAAACAGTAACAACGCCATTGGCAACTTTAGTTTCACTCACTACTTTTTGAACCTGTGCTGTAATATTTACTAAGTCGACTCGTTTTGCTGTAGAAATATTAATTGTTTTCATACGATAATATTTTAATAATAAAAATGCGATTGGCAATAATCGAACGCATCGTTGTTAATCGAGATCTTAATTATTTATCAGATCTAGCGGTATTTATTTTAAAAGGTATGTAAGTTGGACAAAATCGGAAAAATCCGGTTAAAAGTGGAATAAGTCCAATCAAGCCCCACCAACTGCTATTAATATAGCCTAACACCAATATAACTAATCCAATTATAATCCTTAATAAACGGTCGGTTTTACCAACATTACATTTCATTATATCTCCTATTAGTTAATTGTATATTGTTGATTCTAAATTACTACGAAAATTATAATAGTTATAATTTTTTCTCGTATAAGATCCTGGTTTCTTCGTCGGTATTATAGGGAATAGTTCCAATTTGAAGAAAACCATGCGTATGTAATAATTTTAGCATTGCTTTGTGTTTGCGGCGTGTTTTTACCAATATTCTTAAATAACCGGTTTTAATTACTCTTTGTACTTGATATTCTAAAAGTTTTTCGGCAATTCCTAAATGCCGATATTTAGGCAAAACACCGCCCATCCAACTGTAGAAATTCTGTTTAGTTTTTGTTTCGTATCCAATTTTGAAACCAACCGGTGTATTGTTTAAATATGCCGTAAGCACTAGATGTTTTACATCCTGCAATCTGTTTTTGTATTCGCTATTAGAATACGCATTTTCAAATTCAGGAATTTGTTGCGATACAAGAATTGCGTCGTCTAAACAATCTTCTTTGATTATGATTGTAGATTTTTTCATGAATGATATATTGAAAATAAATACAAAATTAATAAACTGAAACCTTAATTAAGAAATAATATAAAGTAGTTTGCATACATTTTAAAGGTCGGAGTATTTTTACGACTTATGAATATTCGATTTACGATAAGTATTTTAATTTTTATTTCCAGTTTTGTGTATAGTCAAAGATCCACTACAGATTTCAATGACCAATTGCACGAACAAGATAAAGCAATAAATACTATAAAAAATGAAATTGTAAAAACTCGTCAAGATATTCAAAAACAACAAAATAAAGAACAAAGCACCGCAAAAAGAATATCAGCCTTAGAAAAGGAGATGTCATTATTGTCGCAGTTAATAAATAAATTAACGCACACAGAAAGGTTTACAAAAAATCAGATCAGTAAATTAGAACAAATTTTACCAGAGAACGAAAGATTGTTGGCAACATATCTAAATCGCTATGAAAAACGTGCTATAGAAATATATAAAAAAGGTTCGCCAACATCGTTAGTTAAGTTATTAAGCGCGTCTTCTTGGCAGCAAGCTGTTTACCGGGTCCGTTACATGAAAATTGTATCGGATATTGAAAAAACAATGCAAGACAGTATTCAGTTGCTGCTTTTTGATATCACAAATCAAAAAAATGATTTAAATCTTGCTTTAAGAAAAAACACAAATACTAAGAATGACAAAGCAATTCAACAAGCATTACTTACTAAAAATAAAAAGATTACTCAAAATGAGTTAAAAAGTATTAAAAAAAATACAAAAGAATTAGAAAAATATTTAGCCGAAAAACAGGAAGGGCTAAAACAATTGGAACGAGTACGTCAAGAATTACTTAATGATAAAAATAGAAGCTTGCGTGAAAAACGGATTCGAGAACAACAAGAATATCTTAATTCAAAACAATTTGCTGAACTAAAAGGACGCCTTCTATGGCCAATTGAGGGGAAAGTCGTTATAAAATTTGGAAGTCAATGGAATGCTAAACTAAAAACAACAACGGATAGCCCCGGTATAGATATTGAAGGAACTTCCCGAGCACCGGTGCGGGCTGTATTGAATGGCATCGTAACTACAATTACCTATATACGCGGCTATGGTACAACGATTATTATAGATCATGGCGGTGGATTTTATACAGTATATACACATGTAACAGACTTACAAATTCATGAAGATGGTGAAGTCCAAAGCCGAGATGTAATCGCCTATATAGGCGATACCAATTCTGTTAATGGTTCAAAACTTCACTTTGAGATATGGGGCAATCAACAAAAATTGGACCCTGAACAATGGTTGATAAAATGATAAATTATGATATAAAAAAGTGGCAGAACGTAATTTGGGATTTATTAGAAAAAACCATAGAAAATAATAAAATAGGTAGCGCATATTTATTTTCGGGACCATCGGGAGTGGGAAAAGAAGCAATGGCGATTGAATATGGTGCGGCTATTAATAGAGAACATTTGAATGATGATAAAAGCATTGCCGAAGCCAGCTATATAAGATTTAAAACTTTACAACATGAGTTATTAAAATTGATAGTTCCGTTGCCGGTCGGAAAAACTCAAAAGGACAATGTTAATATATTAGAATCGTTAAATAATGCTGATTTAGAATTATTAATATATAATATCGAACAAAAAAGCATTAATCCGTTTCACAAGATTAATTTACCGAATGCAACGAGAATTCGGATTAATTCTATCCGGGAATTACGTAAATCATTATACTTGAAAAGTAATGATATTGGTCGGAAGATCGTGTTGATTTTTGATGCACATTTATTAAATGCCGGTCAAGCTGAATCAGCCAATGCGCTATTAAAGATTTTGGAAGAACCACCTCCAATTACTACATTGATTTTAGTAACTGATAATAAAAATCAACTTTTACCGACGATATTATCACGTTGTCAGCATATCGATTTTCCACCTTTGACCAAGGAAACCATAAAAAATACATTATTGGAAAACAATATTGAAAGCGAATCAGCTGAATTAATAGCCGGTATTTCTCAGGGTGACCTGCGCAGGGCATTAGAAATTTCAAATGATTCAATTGAAAATCTAATCAAATTGATTCAAGAATTATCTATGTCTGTCATTAATGAGGATGGAAAAAAGTGGCGTAAATTTGTAAATAACAATTCACAAGTGATTAGAAAAGATGTGTCAGCATTTCAATATCAAATATTTTTATTACAATTATGGTTTAAAAGCGTATTTCGTTTACGGATAGGTGTAAGTGATGAATTGCAACGACCGGAGTTAATGAATTTTATGCAACAATTCAATCAAAAATATCCCAAAGCGGATTTGCATAAAATTAATATTTTACTTGAAGATTCCATAGAAGCCATCGGAAAAAATCTATATATGTCGTTAATTTTAACTAATTTACTAGTCAATATTCAAAGACACTTAAAATAATTATGTCCGGTAAAAACAACTATTTTCTTACAACTCCAATTTATTATGTAAATGACAAGCCGCATATTGGTCATGCCTATACAACCATCCTTGCTGATGTGTTGGCTCGCTTTCATCGCACGGCGGGCGATAAAGTGTTTTTCCTAACCGGGTTGGATGAGCACGGACTTAAAGTCCAACAAGCTGCCGATAAAAAAAGAATCACACCGCAGCAACACTGCGATGAAATGGCGCCACGCTTTATCAATCTATGGGAAAAACTACATATCCAATATAATGATTTTATTAGAACAACAGAAAAACGCCATGAACGTGTAGTACAAAATATTCTAAAAAAGGTACATGAAAAAGGTGATATTTATTTCGATGAATACGCAGGATTATATTGTATTGGCTGTGAACGTTTTTATACAGAGAAGGAGTTAATTGATGGGAAATGCCCGCAGCATAATAGACCATTAGAGTCTATTAAGGAAAAAAATTATTTTTTTAAGATGAGTAAATATCAACAGAAACTCATTAATTATATCAATGATAATTCGGATTTTATCCAACCGAAGCACCGTAGAAATGAAATATTGGGATTTTTACGTCAACCGCTTGATGATTTATGTATATCTCGTCCTAAAAGTAGGTTGAATTGGGGAATAGAATTACCTTTTGATAAAGATTATGTAACCTACGTTTGGTTTGATGCACTAATTAATTATGTAACGGCTCCCGGGTATTCGTCTGATAATACGTCATTTAAAAAATGGTGGCCGGCAATCCATTTGATAGGTAAAGATATATTATTGACCCATGCCGTATATTGGCCTACAATGCTCTTTTCGGCAAATATTCCGCAACCAAAAATGATTTTTGCACATGGCTGGTGGTTAAGCGGTGAATCTAAGATGAGCAAATCTTTAGGAAATGTAATTAATCCTTTGGATTTAATTGATAAATATGGTGTTGACCCTTTACGCTATTATTTAATGCGCGAAATGGTACTTGGGCAAGATGCATCTTTTACACTGGAATCATTTATTAAACGTTATAATAGTGATTTAGCTAATGATTTCGGGAATTTATTTAGCAGAGTGTCCACACTAATTGCAAAGAATTTTGAAAATAAAATTCCCGAACTTGGTGAATTGAGGGAAGAAGAAATTGTAGTCCAAAATAATGCAGAATCTGTTATTAAACATGTAAACAAATTGATAGAAAAAATGCGTATTAATGAAGCTATCGAAGAAATTTTACAATTTGTTCGTAATATTAACAAGTATATGGAGCAACAAGCACCTTGGAAATTAGTAAAAACTGATAAATCGGCTGCGGCAGGAGTATTATATACAGCAGCCGAGGCATTGCGCATTTCTGCTTTACTTTTACATCCCGTAATGCCGAATAGAACAGAAATAATTTTAGATATATTAGATACAAATGGCACGGAGCTAAAATGGGGAATTCTAAAATCGGGGACAATTCTAAAAAAACATTTACCATTATTCCCGCGGATTAAAGTAGAAGAACCTGTAACAGACAGAATTAAGAAGACGACTCGGGAAAACGTAATTACTTTTAATAAGTTTCAAAAAGTTGAGCTAAAAACTGCACTTGTTTTGGAAGCTGAAAAGGTAGAAGGAGCAGATCGATTACTGAAGTTACAACTTGAAGTTGGTGAAGAAAAACGGCAGATCGTAGCCGGTGTTGCTGAATATTATAATCCGGAAGAATTAATAAATAAAATGATTGTAATTGTAGCCAACCTGGAGTCGGCTATAATACGTGGAATTGAATCAAACGGAATGTTGCTCGCAGCTAAAAAAGGTAAGGAATTATCGCTGATCGTAATTGATTCGGAAAATATTGAAAGCGGAACAAGAATATTTTAGATTGCAATAGAATGAAAAATATGTTTTTGTATTAGTAATACAGTTTTATTAATTAACGTTATTATGCTTGAAGACAAAATATTTTGATTTACCCTGTCCGTAGGGTGCAAAGAAATTCCCAATTAATTTATATTTATTATTTGGAAAAAAATCAAAAATATATTTCTCGGGTATTAATCGAGGATAATTATATTCAGAGTCAAGCCATTTATTTAATGATTTCTTATCTAAACAATCTTCGGTAAGGCAATCGAATACGATGACTGCATTTTTACTTGAGACTCTATCAATTTCTTTGAAATAACGTAACGAATCGAAAAAAGGAAGATAGACAAAAACACCGTGGGAATGAATTAAATCAATGGAATTATCATCAGTGTTTTTTAATGAAAAACCATCCGATTCAAATGATATTATGTCATATTCTTTTTCTAACCATTCAGACCAATCTGCCGCGATTTCATAACTTTCATATCTTTTAGGATTACATTTTTCAATAACTTTTTCAATATATCTGCCTGTACCGGCGCCGATTTCACATACAGTTGGATTAAAGTTTTGAAATACCCCCAATTTCTCCATATTATCTACCACCTTTTGTGTTTCACCTTTTTGATTCCATATTTTTTCAACATAATCACAGACAGACAAGCCTTCGTTTTTAGCGCTTTTTACTGTTTCTTTAGCAGGAATATATCCAAGATCCTTTGAAATATCTATATTATGATTAGTCTTGATTAATCTCAAGTTCAATAATCTCAATACTGAATTAATCTGATTCTTTAGCATTTATTTCCAATAGCTGTTTTAATGTAGGGAAAATAATTAATATGAATGAATTGTTTTAAAATAATTTTATATCCGGTTTAAAATAAAAAAAACAGTATGAAGTTTCCAAATCCGTTGACAAAATGAACAAAATGTGGAGTATTATTATTTACCATCGGAAATAAAGTTAATTATATAAAACTAACATAACCAAAGTAAATTATAGCATGTTAATCGACTCACATAGTCACTTATATATGGGCTCATGGTCTACAAACCTGGATGTTGTTTTGGCGCGTGCTATAGAAAACGGTGTCGGTAAAGTCATTTGCCCTGGTATTGATATAGATAGTTCTTGGCAAAGTTTAACGATCGCAAAAAATCATCCAAATGTATATGTTGCTGCCGGAATTCATCCTCACAATGCAAATAATGCGCCAGCTGATTACATAAATCAATTACAAGATATTCTCATTCAGTCAAAAATAGTTGCACTTGGCGAAATTGGTTTGGACAATTATCGGAATATTTCCGATGTCGACACGCAATGTAAAGTATTCAAAAAACAATTACAACTTGCAAAAGAATTAAATTTGCCGGTAATTATCCATAATCGTAATGCTGATGCTGACATAATTCAGTTTATTCGACAAGCAAGTCCGATTCATGGAGTAGCGCACTGTTTCACCGGTGATTTAGTTACCGCAAAGATATTATTAGATATGGGATTTTACATTTCATTTGCCGGAAACTTAACATATAAAAATAGTGCTTTACCGGAAGTAGCAAAAGAAATACCATTAGATAGATTGTTAATAGAGACGGATGCTCCTTTTCTAAGTCCACTGCCCTATCGTGGCAAGGAAAATGAACCAAGCCGTCTAAAATATACAGCTGATAAACTTGCGCAATGTCATGATGTTTCACACGAGACAATTGAATTGGCTACTCAGAATAATGCTGAAAAACTATTCAACCTTCCGAGATCTTGAAACATTTTGCTAAAAAAAAATGGGGTCAGAATTTTCTTATTGATCCAAATTTACTTCGTAAGATAATCCGTACAATTGGTCTGAGTGAAAAAGATAACGTATTAGAAATCGGCCCTGGCGAGGGCGTTTTAACGGAACAAATTTTACCGGCAGTTGGCGGTTTAGCAATAATCGAAATTGATCCACTATTAGTAGAATATTTACGAGCGCTTAATTCAATAACCGGTTGTCATATTATTCACGGAGATGTGTTGTGGTTAGAACTAAAAACATTACCAATAAATAAACCTGTAAAAGTCATTGGAAATATTCCTTATAATATTACTTCACCGATTCTTTTTTGGTTAATTGAGCAACGTGAAGATTGGTCGGAAACCTATCTTATGGTACAAAAGGAAGTTGCTTCACGATTAACCGGGAAGGTTGGAACAAAATCCTACGGTAGATTAACAGTTATGACAGGTGCATTTTTAAATATTGAAAAATGCTTCAACATTCCTCCGGAAGTATTTGTCCCACGCCCAAAAGTTGATTCGGCCTTTATTAAAATCACCAAAAAAGTAAATCCAATCATAAATGACGAACAATTTGACAAATTCGAAGTACTCGTGAAAGCAGCCTTTTCCAAAAGGCGTAAAATGCTGCAAAATTCATTAAGTGGATTCGATATTCATCAAACGGTAAAAGATAAGATAAATTTCACCCGTCGTCCTGAAACATTAAGTATCGCTGAATTTGCGGAACTTATTTGAATATTACATATATATTTGTTAAAATTCCGCGCTAAATAATCGGCATATTTTATAAATTGATAGCCCCTTAAGGAGGTGGTGTAATGATTGAAGTGAATGTTCGTGATAATGAACCGCTAGAAAGAGCATTGAGACGTTTCAAAAAGAAATGGGAACGAGCAGGTGTTTTACGCGATGTTCGACGTAATTCATTTTATATCAAGCCGAGCGTTGTAAAACGTGAATCGCGGAAAAAAGCGATACGCCGTATGGCGCGCATTGAGCGAATTAAAAGATTGTACGGTTAAGTAAATCGGCAATAATTGAAAAAAAAGGTTCAAGAATTATCTTGAACCTTTTTTAATTTTGTACAATAAAAATAGAGTAATAAGTATGTTAATCCGAAGTATATCCGGAATTAGAGGAATTGTTGATACACATTTGACAGATGATGTGATTCGTAATTATGTGCGAGGCGCGCATCAAATATATCAAGACGGCGCAATTATTGTCGGTCGTGATTCACGCCCCTCCGGTATAATGATCACGAATACTGTGATTGACGAATTTATTCGACTCGGCAGGAATGTGATATTTTATGATATTGTTCCAACTCCAACTGTACAGTTTATGGTCGAGCAAACAGATGCTGCCGGCGGACTGATTATTACGGCAAGTCATAATCCGGAAGAGTGGAACGGATTAAAATTCGTTCAGGCGAATGGTACTTTTTTCTCACAGATTGAGAATGAAAGTCTTTTTGAAGCAGTTGATAAAGGTATTAAAGTTGAAAAAAACAAAGTACGCGGAATTGTTTTAGAAGATAAAAATGCTATTCAAAAACATATAATTAAAAATGCATCCTTGAAATGTGTTGATGTTTATCAGATCCGTAAGCGACAGTTTAAAGTCGTAATTGATGCGATTAATGGCGCCGGTGCCATTGCTGTTCCGGCGATGTTGGAAGCGTTAGGTTGCGAGGTAATCCCGATAAACTGTGAACCAACCGGCGATTTTGTGCACGGAACAGAACCACTTCCACATAATTTAACAGAATTATGCAAAACTGTAATTGATAACCAAGCAGATATTGGTTTTGCTGTCGATCCGGATGCCGATCGCTTAGCGGTAGTTGATGAAAAAGGAATGCCAATCGGTGAAGAATACACATTAGTTTTAGCCACCGACGGATATATCAAGACTACCGACAGAAAAGAGACGTTTGTTACAAATTTATCTACAACAATGGCTTTAGATAAATTAGCTCAAAAACACAATTGCACGGTTGAACGCACTGCTGTTGGAGAAATCAACGTAGTACAGAAAATGATGGATTTAGGAGCTAATTTAGGTGGAGAAGGCAATGGTGGTGTAATATTACGCGAAGCACATTTAGGACGGGATTCGTTGGTTGGAGTAACAATGGTATTGAATCGCTTAGCGCAAACAAATGAACCGGTAAGTGAAATAATGCATAAATTACCACAATTTGTAATAGTTAAGGATCGACTTGAATTGAACCAAATTGATGTTAGTATGACTGACCCAACAACCTTTTTTGATAAAGCAAAAACAATATTCAGCGATGCAGAAATAAATACTGTGGATGGATTAAAATTTATATGGAGTGATCGTTGGCTGCATTTGCGAATATCTAATACGGAACCAATTCTCAGGATATATGCCGAAGGTGCCGATGCCACAGTTGCTGAAAATCTTATCGAAACATTGAAATCGGCACTATATTGATTTTTTTTACTGTTGGCGGCCTTCTTACGTCTATATAATATATAAGTTACCGAAGGGAGACTAAATAAAATTTTAATTTTTTCCTTGACATGAGTTAAAATTCCATTTAACTTTGAACAAATGATATTTAGCATTGAACATATGTTCATAACGAAAAAAATGACTGCTCGATACAAATCAACTATTTTAGTGGAAGCTGCAAAGCTTTATTATGAGCATCAATTAAGTCAATTAGAGATATCAAAAAAATTAGGCGTATCTCGCCCCACTGTTTCACGCCTCTTGCAGCAGGCGCGTAATACAGGCATAGTAAAAATAGAGATTACTGATCCCACCGAAGTTGGTACACAATTAGAATCTGCGATGGTCGATAAATTTGATTTGAAAAAAGTAGTTGTTGTACCAAACGATACGGATGATACAAAGATCATTAAAAAGCGGCTGGGCAAGGCTGCTGTTTTATTGGTAGATCATTTGATATCAGACGGATCAATCCTGGGCATATCTTGGGGTACAACTATGCAGGAGGTTGCCCGGCAGATTCGTACCCGCAGGGTAAACGATATGGTAGTAGTTCAATTGAATGGAGGGATCTCTCGCGCTGAAATTGATACACACGCCAGTGAAATAGCCAAAACTATAGGGGATCGATATAAAGCAATTCCCTATTTGATGCCTTTGCCAGCTATAGTTGATAACTCTAATTTGAAAAAAGCTATTCTATCTGACAAAAATATTTCCCGTACGCTTGAATTAGGTCGAAAAGCCGATATTGCTTTGTTTACAATTGGATCATTTGGTTATGATTCGATACTTGTGAAAGCTGATTATTTCGAACCGGCCGATGTAGATGACTTGTTGCGATCCGGGGCAGTAGGTGATATTTGTTCCCGAATCCTTAAAGCGGACGGCACGATTTGTTCAAAGGACTTAAACAGTCGAACAATTGGAATTGAATTAGAAGAAATAAAGAAAAAACCATATTCAATCGCTGTTGCTGGTGGTAAAGAAAAACTAGCGGCTATACAAGCAGGATTAAAAGGTAAGTGGTTCAATTGCTTAATCACCGATGAATGGATTGCTACCGAACTTTTAAGAGATAAAGAATGAGTAATTCCAAAAATAAAAAAATTATTGCACTCGGGGCTGATCATGGTGGTTTTGTGTTAAAAGAAGAACTAAAAAACCATTTAACTGAACAAGGTTATTCGATTACTGATTGTGGTACCAATATTCCACCTCCTGCAGCTGTGGATTATCCAAAGTTTGCTTACGCTGTAGCTCGCAACGTTGCTGATGGAAAAGCCGATCTAGGGATCATGATTGATGGCGCAGGAATTGGATCCGCCATGACTGCCAATAAAGTG
>SDBT01009575.1_pt1 | contig 15700 bp, 11 predicted proteins | sample 2277101 | NCBI WGS metagenome assembly SDBT01 (sample SAMN10404973, study PRJNA504765) | marine sediment metagenome | isolation source: marine sediment core GS10_PC15, 103 cmbsf | place: Arctic Ocean: Southern Knipovich Ridge | collected 2010 | reverse complement strand
GGTCCGCCAAGGCGGGCCGCGGTCGCACAGAGTGACAGACGCGCCGAAGGCGCTATGCGAGCCGAAGGCGAGAGCGAAGCGGCAACCCTCCAATCCGGAAGTAGCACAGGCGTCTCGCCTGTGCTACCGGAACTTTTCCCAATGCCCCCGCGTGACGGCAGCCACAAGCTGATGCGCAACATCCCCCGAGGGGATGGATGTGAATAGCCCCGAGTTGTCGGGATGTCGGGTGTCCGGAGCGCTGAAAGCGCGGTCATAATACAGCCCAGGGCAACGCCCTGGGTATAAGTCACAAAAAAAAGAATCGGAGCCCTGAAAGGGCGAAATAAAAAGAATAGCCAAAATGGCCCAGTCGCCCGCGAAGATGATTAACGCGATGTTCGGGATGGGTCTGTTTCGCCCTTTCAGGGCTTTGGATTATGGGGGCGGCATTTTACCCAGGGCGTTGCCCTGGGCTGTAATATTCGACCCCGTTGGGGTCGGCGGAAGTCCCGCCCGGCGGTCGGGACCTACCAGGATCGGAATGAAAAATAATATCGGTTCTGAGGGGGCCGGGCAGGGGAGCAACTTAATCTGAAACTTAATCTGGAACTTAATCCGGAACTTAATCGAAGAAGACATCTGATTGACAAAGCTCCAGACAAAGCTCCAGACAAAGCTCCAGACAAAGCTCCAGACAAAGTTCCGGACAAAGCTCCAGACAAAGTTCCGGACAAAGCTCCGGACAAGGTCCGCCGGATTTAAGGCTGAAGTTGGCGAACGGGGGATATGCGGGTTAGATGAACCACCAGTGTTCGGGGCTGACGGCTTCGAGATTGAATGATCGCCGGTCTTCGGGAAGTGAGGCCAGTAGTTCCCGGGCCTTGTTGCCGATGGCCTCGGCGCAAAGCTCGGCGTTGCGCTCGCCGACCTTGGCCGAGGCGTGTTCGCGCGGGTCCAGCCCGCCGATGCCGTCCGGCGGCTTCATATCCAGCCTGAGCGGGCCATCGCCGAGTTCGCCAAGGTCAACGCATTCCGGGTAAAAGAACATCATGTTGCTCGATTCCCACTTGGCCGCGTGGTCGGAGTTGGACTCGTCGGGATCTTGCTCGTGGCTGAGAGTCATCTCCCACAGCCCGATACCCGCGGCGGCGCCGTCGGCCACGACCGGCGCGAGGGCTTGGTTAATCATATCAATCTGGCCTTGGACGTTATGGCCGGAAACGCCGATAATGACCCTGAAGCCCGTATTCTTCAGCCGCTCGAACAACTGGGTGAGTATCGGGACCAGGTGTTCCTGGTTGAACCCGTTATGGAAGAACACCGGCGGATACACTACGCCGCCGAAGCGCTCGGCGGTCTTCACCAGGATAGCGTGGGCTTTGATCGCGTCATTGCCCAGGGGCAGATGGCGGCCGTGCCACTCAATCAGACCGAACGGCACGTACGCCACCGGAAAGTTTCTGGCCGCGGCCTCGAGTTGGCCCGGCCGCATCAGTTGCATCTGCACGTCTTTCGAGAGCTTCTTGTCCATAGTCATTACTCCTTATGTTTGCAGCCGAAGACACACGTAACGGATCATTTCGTCTTTCCCGTGGCCGAGCAGATCGAGGGTGTTCGCGGGCGCGCAGCCGGCGCGCGGGGTGGCCGTGAACAAGTGGGTCAGCGGTGTCCGCAAGGGCACGGTTAATTCTTCGCCGGTGACGTCCCCGGCCTGGATTTCAAACAGCCGGTTTTCCGAAAGGTCCTTGCCTTTCAGGTGATAGAAGACAAAAAGCCGGTTGTCCGGAGTGATATAAAAACAGCCCGAGCCCGGCTCGATGTTTGCCAGACCCTCGCCGCCGATGACCAGGGACTTTTTCAGGAGCACTTCGTTCTCTTGCACGATGGCATAGTTGAGGGCAAAGCTCTGTTTCTCGCCGGGGAAAAACTGGTCGCGGAGACGTTCGTCCAGCGCTTTTTCAGTCCAGAGGATGTGTGCCTTGCCGTCCGGCGCTACCCACAGGTCATTGGGCGTAATCCAGCCGGCCGTGGCGTCGCGGCTGGATATTTCGAGCCACTCGCTGAATTCGCCCTTGCTAATGTTGGGGCACCAGGTATAGAAGAGCCGGCGGAAGTCGAAGTCCCAGTCTTTGCCGGTGATTTTGCGCTTGGCTTCCCTCCATGCCTTATATGGTTCGACGATATCGCCCACGCCGCAGAAATAGACCTTCTTGTCCGTCAGGGCCACGGTCGGATAACAGACGCGCGCGGGCTGCGGTTCGTCATATTCCGCGCCCCAGGGCCACGCGAGTTGACCTTTCGCCGACCAGTTGCCGCAGCGGTCGCGAAACGCCCACTCGGCATGGGTGTAGCTGACATTCTGAAACAGCAGCAATTCGTGGTTGACGCCATCGGCCACAAAACTGCGGTAGGAATGTTCGGTGAACTCGGGGTTGCCGGCCCACTCCGGGATGATGGTCTTATACGGCGCCTTGGGGTCGGCGGCGGCGAATTCCAGGATTCTGGGCTGGGCCGGGCCGCCATAGGCATCGAGCGGCGTCACCGTCGGATTTACCGAAAGAAACACCCGTCCGTCATTGAACATGCCCAGAGGGGACGGTTCGCGGGTGCGTTCGACCTCGTCGCGCTGCTGCAGTTCCCAGCCTGCCGCCTGCCGTTTGAAAAGCGTCCATCTGATGTTATTCAATGGCTTGGCGCCGTCGACCCTTTCGACGCCGCTGGCGATCACCACGTCGCCGTGCCGCAGCAGGCAGGTGCAGCCGTGGCACCACATGGGCCCGGCGCCGTTGTCAAACGGCTCGAATTGGTAGACATCCTCTTCGGCCTCGATAATCACCTGCGGACGCGATTGTTCCATTGTTCAACTCCTGATTGTTTTGGCAGCTTCATTATTATAAGGTTTCTACGGGGGATTGCTATTCAATCTGCGGCAAGTAGCGTAACGCTCATTTAGAATAGAGGTCTGAAGCATGGATGAGCTGATCGAACGGTTGGAATTGGTGCGCTTCGGGCCGGCAGAAGCGACCGTGGGTATGGTGTCGCTGCCGCTGCCGCGCCAGTGCGCGGGTGAGCTGCGGCCGGACCATGAGCTCTGGGGCATGCAGCCGGTGGGTTGGTGGGAGCGCGGCCGGCTGCCGCGCCGGGCTTTGACCTTTGTGGTGGACGATGCGGGGACACCTGAAAAGCTGCGGCTGACCCGCGGCCATAACCCGCTTGAACCATGCCGCGCGTGGCAGGTTGAGACCAGGATTACCCGCGAAGAGCTGGGTTTTGTGGCTCATCGCTTCGATCATCTTTCGGACCTGCGCGGGGTGCCCGCGGCGGACTGCACCACCATCGAATTCGAGTTGTTGCTGAGCTATGGGGGCCGGACGCTCGGGCTGCAGTTCGGCGCGTCCGGGCCCAAAGGCGGGCCTTACTGGTGGCAGAACGTGCAGGTTGACCGGCTCTGGGCCAACGCGGCAGCCCAGGCAGTGCGCATCGGCGGGGTTATCTACAACGAGGATACCTACCTGTGGGCGGACGTGTTTCTGCTGCTGTTCGCCAACGGGGTGGCCCACGTGGCGGCGCATTTCGTCAACACCAAGCTGCATATCGAGGGCTATAATTTCCGGGGCTTGCCGGTGATCCGCTTTGCCGGCGACCAGCCGGCGCTTAACCTGGCCGACTCCGCCCATCTCTCGAGCGATGAATTCCCGAGCCGGCTGGAAAGCGCCGAGGACGCCCGGTTCTGGTGGCCGATAGCCCGCACGTTCAACCCGCAGTTGCCGGAGGCGCCGGAGACTGAATGGGCGCCCGGCATGGCCCGGACATTCCGCTTCCAGTTGAGTTTGTCTGAGGCGCACCCGGCCATCGCCCGCTACGTCGTGCCGTCCTGGTGGTACGCGGTGGCTGGCGAACCGTGGCCGTGGGGCTACCTGCCCGTGCGCGGGCCCTTTGCCCGGCTGAGCGAAGGCACGACCGATTTCATTCGCGAGTTGATGACCCGCGGCCGCTTCGATGCGGGCAGCGCCTCCCCTGGCCGCAATAGGGGCGCGGCCCTCGGTGATGACGGGGATGCGGGTTGGGGCATGATGCAGAACTATTATCAGACCGGCCGGCCGGAGTTGTTCGAGGATGCGTTGAACTACTGTCATTACTGGGCCGACATGGCGGTGGATCACTCTGATTTCAGCGTGCATCAATCAGTTGGCGGCTGGGGCTGGAAAACCTGCGCCTACTCGAAGTTTCGCGACGTGTTTTATGCCTATTTGGAGACGGCCGACCCGCATCTGCTCGATACCACGGAGATGGCGGCAGCGTCGTACTGGGCGTGGTTCCGGGCGAACTGGCCGCGCTGCACTATCGGGCGGGACGCTTTCGAGGTGGGCGCCTGGGCGTTGCTGTGGCGTTTCCTGCGCACCGAACACGCCCGCGAACGCACCCTCGAGTTCGTGCGCATGATCGAAGTGGTGCTTGAGTCGCGGGGAGAAATCGGCGGGCAGATGGGCGCCGGGCCGCACCCCGGCTATCATTCGTCGCTCTACATGACCGGCGTGGCCATGATGAGCCTGCTCGACGTGGCTGAGGCCGCGGTCGAGGAGGATGATGAGGCTACCGTGGCCCGGATAGCCGGGTTGCTCCATATTCTCGACCGGCGCTATCAGCGCGACGACGTGGAAGTTTTCCCGAGTAATCTTGGCCAGGGCCGGACCGAATGGCGCCCGGGCAGCTACGGCGTCTGGGTAGTAATGGCCGGCCGGGCCTACACCGAGCTGGCGCGGCTGCAGAATGCCGAAGACGCCGTTACAGAGTTTGGCCTCCGCCGCTGTGTTACCAGCCCCGTTCCGGGACCTGCGGTATGGCCGCACAGCGGCCGGCTTGGAAATCAGTTGGTGCATCCGATCTATCACGATGCCATGCTCCTGGGCGCGCGCCTGGCAGGGCCGGGGGTGGAACTGGCGCCGCTTGGCGAGCCGGAACTGTGGCCCGAAGAACAGGTCGTCAAAACGCCGTTCGGCGACTTGACCGTGCGCGTGAAAGACGCGTCAATGAGCTTTGAAGCGGCGGAATCATTCCCGGTCACGGTGCTTTATCGCGGCCGTAAATGCGAAACAAATAGCCGGGGAACCTGCGATGTCGGTTGATTTGACGGAGTTCACCGCTAAAGGCTTTCCCGGTGGCTGGGATCACTGGCTGATTGAAACCGCTGTCGCCGGTATTGACGCCGAGCAGAGCCGGAGCATGGTGCGCTTGTGTCCCGAAACCGAAGCTGTTTTGTATGGCCCGGAATTTTCGCCCACGGTCATCCAATACTGCCGCGGCAAGCGGCCGGGGCTGGAGCGAATCGTTGCCACTCTGACTGGACAAACACCACGCCAGCGGGTCGAGGCGGCCATGGCGTGGGTGCGGACGGGAATCAAGCATGCGCACCTGCACGGCCCACTCGCGCCGGATCGAGGTTTTACCGAAGAACAGCTTATCGCGTCGGGAACAGGCTGGTGCAACGAGCAGGTCCGGGTATTTATTGCTTTGTGCGAGGTGATGGAGGTCCCCGCCCGGCTCTGTTTTCTGTTCCATGCCAACGCGGTCTGCGGCCACACCGCCGCCGAAGTATATCTTGATGGCCGCTGGGCGTTTTTCGACGTCACGTTCGGGCTGCGGATGGAACTTCCAGGCGGAAAATTGGCCGAAGGCCGCGAACTTTCCGGCCCGCACCGCGAGTTGGCCCACCGGGCGTATCGCGAGCCGCTGACCACGCATTACGAACGTTGCCTACCCTTTGTCGAGAACGGCCCCGGGTGGAACCGGGCCGAGCGCCCGGCAATCGAGCGCGGCGGCGACCTGCTCGACACCCTCGGCATCTGCAACTACCTCATCCCCGGCGTCCAGGCCGTGTCAGGCTAACTCAGACTTTCGAGGAAGTCTTCGGGGAGGCGGGCAGCGAAGACATGGGGAATGCCGTGGGGGTCGGCATTGTAGATAACGTGTTTGGTGTCGGCAGTGAAATAGGCGTGGGGATGAGTGTACTGGGCGCCGCCGCAGGAAGCTCCGCAATCCTGGATTAGTGTCCGGTACTTGCCGGTCTCGAGGTTGCCCACGACCAGCGGCGCCGGGCCGGGCAGGCCTTGATGATAGCTGTCGCAGACAAAATAGCGGCCGCATTTCGACACGCACAGGTGGTTGAAGCGGCACTCGGGTGCGGGAAAGACCTCCGGCTTGTCAGCCCCGGGCACGGCCGTGAACAGGTTGCCTTCCGTGCAGCTCGAGTCAATTTCGCCGGTCTGCCAGTTCCAGTGCGCGGTAAAGGCAACCTTGCCGGTGTCGGCGACAAAGCACTCATGGCCGGTGCAACTCGCCGTATGCGGCGGGCCGGCGGGCACCTGGCGAAGGTTGCCGCCATCTTTATCAATCACGAACAGGGTGGTGGCCTGGGAGCTGTCGTAATTGACCACCTTGCCGTCCGCCGCCAGTTTCGCGCCGCGGTTGTGCTGGACCAGGATGTCTTGGCCGTTGACCGGGTTGAATTGCAGGTGCGGGTTCACAATTTCCGGGTGCTCGAAAATGACCCGCCACTCGCCGGTTTCCAGCTCGAGCTGGACGATCCCGTTGGTCGGCCCCGGCAGAATGATCTTGTAGATGGTGTATTTGTTGTCCGGCGAGATTGAACCGGCAGCGGCTGAGGGGGCTTCGCAATCAGTCAGGACGATTCTTTTCTCGAAGGTGTGCAGGGAAAACGCCATCAGGTCGCGGGCCGGGGTGAAACAGTAAAACCATTCGCCCCACGAGGCGTTGCTGCCGCCCGTGAACGGTTCGACGCGGGTGATCTTGATACTGTCCAGGTCGGCGACGTACAACGCGCTGTCGTAGTGCGGCGCCAGCCCGGTCCCCCGCACGATTGCCACGCGCTTGCCGTCGGGCGAGCTGTAGGGCTGTTCGCAGTAGATGTTGTTGTTGATGGCAATGGCGCTGGTCAGCCGGACGATTGCCGCCCCGCTTCCCGGGTCCGGGCGCTGGTCGCAAGCTTCATACAACCACTGGATAGACATCTTGAGTGCTCCTTAGTCCCGGGATTTTTCGTGGCCGGATTTATGGCCACAATTATTTCCCGCGGCCGGCCGGGTTAGATCAAGCCTTCGATTTTGCCGGTCTCGACGTCCACGTCAATATTCCTGAACGTGGGATTGGATGAGGTGCCGGGCATCAGTTTGATCGCGCCGGCGACGGGGACCAGGAACCCCGCGCCCTTGTAAATGAGCACGTCCCTGACCGGGAGCACCCAGTTTCTGGGCCGGCCCTTGAGATCCGGATCGTGCGACAGGCTCAAGTGGGTCTTGACCATGCAGGTGCCGAAGTCGCGCAGACTGGCGTCCGCCTCGAACGCCTCGAGTTTGGTCAACGCCTCGTCGCTGTAACTAACCCCGTCGGCCCCGTAGACCTCTTTGGCGATCAGTTCGATGCGGCCGCGCAGGGGTGTTTCCAACTCGTAAAGGAATTTGAAGTTATTCTTTTCTTTGCAGGCGGCCATGACCACTTCGGCCAGTTCGAGCGCGCCTTCGCCGCCTTTAAGCCAGTGGTCGGAAACTGCGGCCAGCGCGCCGCTTTCATCCGCAATCCGGCGCACGAGGGCGATTTCATCCTTGGTATCGGTGTAGAAGCTGTTGACGCAGACCACCGGGCGCACGCCGCTTTTCTTCACCGTGTCAATATGCGCGAGCAGGTTTTCGCAACCCTTCTCCAGAAGCCCCAGGTTCTCCTTCAGGTAGGCCTCATCAAGCGGCAGCCCCGGTTTGACCGGCGGCCCGCCGCCGTGCATTTTCAGCGCCCGGACGGTGGCCACAATCACCACCGCGTCCGGGGTCAGCCCGGAGAATCGGCACTTGAGGTTCCAGAATTTCTCGAAGCCGATGTCCGCCCCAAACCCGCTTTCCGTGACCAGGTAATCCGCCAGCCGGATTCCCAGTTTATCGGCGATAATCGAGCTTTGGCCAATGGCGATATTCGCAAACGGACCCGCATGCACGAACACAGGCTGGCCCTCGACGGTTTGCAACAGGTTGGGATTGATGGCGTCCACCATCCAGGCGGTCATGGCGCCATCAACCTCGAGGTCAGCGGTGGTGACTTCCCGGCCGCTTTTGCTGTAGGCCACCACGATCCGGCCCATGCGCTCGCGCAGATCCTTCAGACCCGTGGCCACGGCCAGAATAGCCATGATTTCACTGGCCACGGTAATCTGGAAGCCGGACTCCATTTCGAAGCCGTCCATCTTGCCGCCCTTGCCGATAGTGATGTTGCGCAGGGCCTGGGCACAGAAATCCATGGTCCATTTCATCTGCACGCGGTCGGGGTCAATATCCAGACGGCTAAGCTTACTCTTTGCCAGCCGTTCGTCGCTGTAGTTGCGTTCATGCTGCATCCGGGCGGTCAACGCCACCATGGCAAGATTATTGGCATTGTTGATTGAATCAATGTCCCCGGTGAGGCGGATTGACAGGGGGGTGAGCGGAATACACTGGGCCAGCCCGCCGCCGGCAGCGGAACCTTTGATATTGAAAGTGGGCCCGCCGCTCGGCTGACGGATGGCGCCCACCACCCTTTCGCCCAGCTTGCCCAGGCCCTCAATCAGGCCCATCGCCGTGGTCGTCTTGCCTTCGCCAAGCGGGGTCGGGGTAATGGCCGTCACGTCAATATACTTGGCCGGCGGGGCATCTTTCAGCCGGTCCAGCGCTTTCAAGAAATCAACCTTCCCCACTTGCTTGCCCATCGGGATCAGTTCGTCGTCATTCAGGTTCAGTTCCCGGGCCAGTTGGAGAAAGGGCTTCATGTCCTTCTCGGCTGCTTCGGCGATCTGCCAATCCTGAAGCTTGGTAGGATCCAATTTAGCGGCCATAACGCTGCACCTCCGGTTAGATTGAGCGACAGATTGGCGGGTCGCGCTCCGCGCGACCGCTCCAAACGTTGAACCGCGTAGTCGAGGCCGAAAACAATATAAGGTGCGTGTTTTCACGCACCTTATATTTTCTGTTTTTCCGTGGCCATTTTGGGCTTTTCAGCCTGGACACCCGCGGCGATGTTATACCGTTGTCCCGATGAAATCGGGATTCGCGGCTTCTGCCATCCGGCTTCTCCGCCTTCGCCAAGGCTATGGTGGACAGGTCGACAGATCTCGGCCTTGGTCTTCTTTAAGGGCCTACTTCTTCTTTTTCTTGGAAGTCTTGCCCTTCTTCTTAGAGGCCGCAGGCTTGTTTGCCGGGGCCGGGGCCGGGGCCGGCGCCTTTTTCTCAGGGGCCTTCGCTGCCGGGGCGGCGGCCTCTTTTGCCGGGGCCGCAGCCTTCTTTGGCGGAGCCGCAGCTTTCTTTGCCGGGGCGGCGGCCTTTTTCTCAGGGGCCTTCTTTGCTGGGGCCTCGGCTTCCTTCTTGGGCGCGGCTTCCTTCTTAGGTGCGGCTTCCTTCTTGGCTTCGGGTTCCTTCTCAGGTTCCTCGTCTAAGCCAAAGAGCCAGGCAAAGAAACCTCTTTTTTTAGGCTTTTCCTTGGCCATATAGCATACCTCCTGCTATGTTGGGTGTTAGACTTTATGTCCATCTCCAACTCGGGACCGGACCGGCGGCCCGAGTTTTTTCAAGGCATATAAGGTGTATACCCATACACCACAGATTTCCAGCGCTTTCTCCCAGTTTCTTGATTATTTTTAACTTTTCAGCTTCGCGTGTTCTCAGACGCGTGGTCTTTTTCAGGACTTCTGGGCCTCGGTCTTTTTCTCCGGGGCCTCGGGGTAAGCTTTGTCTTTCGCCGGGGCGGCGGCGTTTTTTTCTTTCTTTTTGGCCGCCGCGGCTTTCACTTTCTCGCGCGCTTCGGCCTTGGCCTGTTCGAGGGCTTCGGCAGCAGCTTTGGCCTTCTTCGGATAGGTGCTAAGGCCAACTGAATGGTCCCTGCCGCGGAAATAATTGGCCCAGGATGACGACCCTCGCAAGTCATTATTGCGGATAATTAACTCGCGTTTCAGCAAGTCGTCCAGGTCGCCGGCCTTTTTGGCGCGCTGGTAGGCGCGATACCAGATACAGTTGATGTCTTCGACCTCGCACAGCGGCTCTTTCGAGCCGCCGCAAGGGCCGTTGCGCTGGTTCTTCTGGCATTGCGAACCCGGACACAGGTAGTAGCAATCCACCAGCGAACAGTCCCCGCAGTCCTGGCAATTGAACAATGCGGTCTTCACAATCCTTTCCTGCCACTGAGCAAATTTGAACAGTGGCGGGATCTTCTCGAGTATCCAGTAAAACAAAGCCGCCAGCCAGAAAAACGGGGCCTTCGGAGCGAACACCAGGAAATGGAACAACTGATTGAGGCGGTACATCGAGGTGATTTCCCCGCCGTCCACTTTGCGCTGGCCGGCGATTCTTGCCGGGCTTTCCCGGTCTGGATTGGCCAGCTTGCTCGTCTCGTCCTGGTCGAAAAGGTAGAAATCCTGTTCCTCAGGGTAAATGACGTCTCCGGCGAAGCTCTTCCAGTCATCCTTGCTGTAGGACTCGGCGATTTCGACGATCTTCACCAGGTCGTCAATCTTGGTGAACCCGCCGAAATAGGCGCCGCGATAACCCAGCCCTTTGAAGCAGGCGTACTGTTTGGCGGCCAGTTCCAGAAAGAACCCCTTGCCTTTGTCCGGTCCTTCCGCCGCCTTCAGGCAGGCCTCGAGCAGTTTATCGGACACCTGGCAGCCGGGAATCATCTGCTGGTTGAAAAACCTCGCGACGGTCTTGCCGAGGATGTAGACATTGCCGAAGACCGGCAGGTCATAGCCATGCTGCTTCAGGTAGATGAGCAATTCATGGCTCTTGCGCATCTCATAGCCCAGTTGCGGAATGATGAACTGCGCCCCGGCTTGCACTTTCAATTCCAGCTTCAAATACTGACAGGTCAACTCGGCTTCGTTGATCTTGAATGGCGACACGGCACAGCCCAGGAAGAAATTCGTGGCCCCCAGCTCAACCACAGTGCCCGGCTTGCGGCCGGGCGCCCACAGGCCGGCGTTCATCTCGCTCAGCATCTTCAGCAGGATCGGTGAATCAATGTCAAAGACGGGTGCGGCGATGCCCTGGTAACCGGCAATCGGGTAGTCGCCGGTAAGACACAGAATATTTTCCAACCCGAGGGAAGCATAGAGCCAGGCAGTGGACTCCAGCGCGTTCCGATTCCGGTCTTTACAGGTCAGGTTAACAATCACGTCCTTGCCTTTTTCCCGAAGCTGAAGGCCAAGGATGGAAGGCTCGAGTTGCGGGTTGCCCCCGGCGTTATCGGTGATGCTGATCCAGTCCACCTTGTCCCACTCGGTCAACGCCTCCCCGAGCGCGGCGACCTTCTTACTGTCCGGCGCGTTCGCGGAACCGCGGGTGGTCACCAACTCCGCCCCGACCATGAATTCTTTTTTGGACCTGTCCAAGGCCAAATCACGAAAGCTATCCATCAACATAACCTCGCAAAATTATCCGGAACCGTTTTGGGTCTAATTACCTTCTCTTTACAGTGAAAATAAGCGCCTACTTTAACGCGCTAAATAACCGTGTGCAAGAATCAAAAGATAAAAAACCGGAATTTGGCGTTTTTTCCGCCTGTTCACGTACTCACGTACTCACACACTCCCATACTCCCCTTCCCGCCCGACCTCATAACTTGTGTGTATGAGTCTGTGAGTCTGTGAGTATCCTTCTCGTAATCCTTCTCGTAATCGTAATCGTAATCGTAATCGTCCACACACCCACACACTCCCATACTCACACACTCCCATACTTCCCTTCCTGCCAGCCGGTGATGCTGAGGCAGCTATGGATGTGCAGCCTGGGAAGAGTCACCTTGAGTTTGCCGTTGCTGTACTCGGAATCCAGGGGTTCATGCCCTGGTTCCAAACAAAGAACGCTCGGCGGCTGCCCGGCACAACGGATTTCGCAGGTGATCGGAGCGATTACCGGAATTTCGTCAACCCAAAGATCATCAGTGTTCAACCTGGCGACGTCGCGGCCGGGGTTTTGGTTGACAAAATGGATGAGCAGCCGGTCGCCCCGGCGCCGAAGCGAGACATCCACCCAGGACGGCGCATCCGTGGTGAAGAGCGGCTCGGGCTGCAAATGGTCCAGGATTTCCCGCAGCCAGCGTAAGATTTGCGGGTCGCCGAATCTGCGGTACTGGGTGAAGATGTCGGTACAGATATGCACGACCATCCCTTTGCCGGCCTTGCGGGCAACCGCGGCCGGGAAGCCGGCCGGTTCCGGGTTTTCCTCATCGAGCTGCCCGTGCATCGGCCAGTTGTTCGGCAGGTTGCGGCATTCCGGGTTGAACTGGTCCCAGGACAGGTAGAGCGGATAAAGCTCTTCCGCGCCGCTCAACTCGAGCCTGTCCCAGGCGCTGTCAATCCCGGCTGGTTCGTCACTGCTGTGCAAGAGCACGTGGCCGTCGTTTACCTCGCCGCGGCGGACCTCTCGTACCCCAATGAGCCTTTGCAGTTCCGGCACCTGAATTGACGCGCCGGAGCTCAGCAGCTTTCCCCCCTGATGCACGAAATTGGCCAGTTTCTCGCCGGTTTCGGCCTCAACAACCTGCTGGTCAGGAAGTAGAAGCAAGTCATAAGGCATGTGGGCGCTCACGCCGCTTTCGTCCATCACCTCCGGAGACCGGTGCAGCGCCGCCAGCGCCTTGTGCGCCCCGATGACGTTGTCGCCGCCAAAGGTGGGACTGGCAGGATCGCTGACCACAATCGCGGTCCACGGCACACTCTTGGTGTGCAGAAAAATCTCCTCGCGGTCCTCGAGGAAGCGGCGGACAGCCGCGGCCCGGCGCATCCGGGACGGCACGAAGGCGCCGTTGCCGGTGGGATAAGTCCAGTAGCCCACCGCGCCGCCGCAAGCCGCCACCGTGGCCGCCTCCTGCTTCATCCGGTCCAGGGTCTTGCTCCGGCTCCGCACGTGCTTGCGCACATGGGTGAAGCTGGTGTCGCAGATGTACGCGTCGTAGGGTATCCCCAGCGTCGTGTACCAGCGCATCATCCGCGCCATGTCGTGCAGGTTGAAAAATCCCGGCGAGAAGAAGTCGCCGCTGCGCCAGTCGAACGGCGCCAGAAACTCACGCCGGGGACTGACGTTGCCGGCGCTGTATACACAGTCGGGCTTCAGCGACTTGACAAAGCCGCAAAAGCGCGTGCGCCATTCATGGGTCACCCGGTTCCAGAACTTGGCGTATTCGGCTGGGAATTCGGGCCGTTTCAGTAGCTCACTCCATGCTTCCTGCCACCCTGTATCTTCGCGAAAGCGCGCCTGGCAACGGGCGCAATGGCACGGGCTGGGCCAGTCGCCGTCCACCCAGATGCCGTCGGGATCATAGTTCTCGATAAGCTCGCGCAGTTGCACCGAAACCCAATCATCCCAATAAGCGCTGTGCGGACAGTTCGCGTAGGACGTGAAGACCTTGAACTCGTCGAAGAAACGCTGTTCCTCCCCATCTTGATTCAGCATCCGCCAGTCTGGATGCCGCAGTCCGGCGATGCCGTCGAGCAGCCCGCTGTAATAAAGAACCAGTTTCGTGCCGGTCTCGCGAGTCACCTCGCGGAAGAACCTGCACATGTCTTGTGCCAGCATGTTATGCTGGGTCTTCAACGAGCTTGGCCAGGTCGTATAGCCGCTGTGCCCTTTGGCATAGATGCACAGGTAGCCCGGGTCCAGCTCGTTGAGAACCGGAATAACATTCTCGCGCGTCGCCCCCGAGCCGTACGGCCGGAACTGTATTTCGGGATAATAGTCCACCAGCAGACTCATGATGTGGTCATTCAGCCAGTGGTTAGGCCTGGTTTCTTTTCCTGATTCCGCTTTGGCACTCATGTTTTCATCCTCGGTTCATTCGTCCGCCGGGACCGGTCGCGGATGCAGACCAGCCCGTTCAATTACCGCGGAATATTCGTCGGTGCAGGCTGTAATTCAAGCCCGATGATGCAAACGGATTTGGCTCACCCCGGCCACTTGACAAGTGACCGGGCGCCCGCATATATTCTATGAAAAATATGTTGAACTGTGCTGATTGACTGGGAAAGGAGACCATGATGGAGACGAATCTTGCGGGATCTACGGCGCTTGTTACGGGCGGGTCGAAAGGCTACGGCACGGGAATTGCGGCCGGGCTGCGGGACAAAGGGGCCAATGTCTGGATAACCGGGAGGGATGAAGCGGGCCTCGAGCGAACCGCCGCGGAACTGGGTGTTCGTGCGCTGAAAGCCGATGTGACCAGCAGCGAGGACTGGGACCGGCTGTTCGACGAAGTGCTGGCAGCCTCTGATGGGAGGCTTGATATCTTGGTGAACAATGCCGGGGCCGGCATCGCCATTGCGCCGGTCGCCGAGCAGACGGTTGAGGAAATCAGGGAATCCATTGCGGTGAACCTGACGGGGGCGATTCTCGGCTGCCGCCGGGCCGCACCGGTGATGTGCGGCCAGGGCTCGGGTACGATCATCAACATCTCGAGCGCCTGCGCGCGCCAGGCGTGGCCGGGCTGGGCGGTTTATTCCGCGGCCAAAGCGGGCTTGGTGCAGTTCTCCAAGTGTTTATACACCGAGGTGCGCGCGTCCGGCGTGCGGGTGACCTCGGTTATCCCTTCCTGGGGGGCCACGGAATTTCTCGCCGCGGCCAAGGCGCCAAGTCATGGCCCTGAGACCGCCTCGAAATGCATTCAGCCTCGAGAGCTGGGCGAGTTGGTGGCGAATATCTGCGCGCTGCCGCCCCACCTCGAAATCCAGGACCTGACCCTCTGGCCCCTGGTACAGGAGGTTATGCCACTGTGACCCGACTGACGGCATTTCCGAAGCTTGGCGGTGAGCATGAGATATGACGTAGTTGTGATTGGGGGTGGCAGCGGCGGCTTTGGCGCGGCGCTGGCCGCGGCGCGTCTTGGGCTCACCGTCGGGCTGGTCGAGAAGGGCGACTGCCTCGGCGGCACGGCCGTACGGGCCGGGGTCAACTGCTGGGAGACGGGCGCGGGCGGCACGGGCATCGCATTCGAGCTGTACAAGCGGCTCAAGAAGATGCCCAACGCCATCGGCATTTATTCCTATGGCCGGCACGGGGCCTGGTTCCGTCCGGAGCAGGAAGCTTATCCCTTTCCCGGGGGCGAACAACTCATCGACCCCAACCGTCGCTACCTCGACACTCTCATGCGCCACGGTTCCAAAGGCATGGCCGCCGATGAAGCGTACTGCCGGGAGAAATGGCATGGTCTGCCCTTCGAGCCACAGCCTATGGCCGCCGCAATGCGCGAAATGCTCGAGGAAACCGCCAACTGCGACGTACGGCCGAATACTGCCTTCACCGATGTCCGTACCCAGGACGGCCGCGTAACTTCGCTAACCCTCGATGACGGTTGCGAGTTAAGCGCCGAGATATACATTGACGCTACGGGAGATGCTTTGCTGTGCGCGGCGGCTGGTTGCGAGAGCATGACCGGGCAGGAGGGCCACGCCCGGTTCGGCGAGCCCAGCGCGCCGGAGGAACCGAACCAGCGCGTCAACGGGGTCACGCTCATCTACCGGGTCACGCCCGCGGATGAGCCGCGCATCCAGCCGCTTCCGGACAACGTCCCCGCCGGCTGCTGGTGGGCAGACAGCTTTCCCGGAGTATGCCTGAACCAATATCCCGGCGGCGATCTGAACCTGAACATGCTGCCGGCGATGGAAGGCGCGGAATTCATGCGCCTCTGCAATTCCGCCGCC
>SDBT01009574.1_pt1 | contig 15700 bp, 11 predicted proteins | sample 2277101 | NCBI WGS metagenome assembly SDBT01 (sample SAMN10404973, study PRJNA504765) | marine sediment metagenome | isolation source: marine sediment core GS10_PC15, 103 cmbsf | place: Arctic Ocean: Southern Knipovich Ridge | collected 2010 | reverse complement strand
CTTTTGCCCAAATAGCGCTAAAGCTTCACTTCGTGCCGGCGTCAGACTCAAATTTTAAGCCTCGAAATACTCAATGTATTCCTGCATTTAAAATTTTCGCCTTCCTTGAACTTGAACAAAATTGAACATTTTTCAAAGGTCTCAATCTGATTTCATCTATAAAAATATTAAATTTTGAAAAGGAAAAAACTCATTGAAAGCTTTATCGATCGTTAAGCCTATTGGTTGGGCAAAAGCAAGTATCTATGGACTTTTGCTCCTCAGTGTCTATCACTCCGCTCTACTATGGTTAGTCACAAATGACTGGTCAAGGGAAACATACAGTTATTGCTATTTGATTCCGTTTATAGTCCTTTATCTGATCTGGGACAAGAGGGGTGATTTAGCTTCGCTTCCTTCAGCGCCATCATGGAAGGGCTTGGTGCCTATAGTTTTAGGGCTCCTCCTTTTCTGGCCTGGAGAGCTTGGCGGGGAGTATCTGACGCTGTATATTTCGTTCTGGTTAGTCCTTGTAGGGATTTGTTGGATGCATCTTGGCTGGCAAAAGTTTAAGGCCATAGCCTTTGCCCTCGTCTTCATGTTGACCATGTTTCCTATCCCACACTTTCTCTACAATAAGGTCTCACTAAAGCTCCAATTGATATCTTCTCAACTGGGTGTGGCCATGATAAAGCTTTGCGGAATGCCTGCTTACCGTGAAGGAAATATCATTGACCTTGCTTTTACTCGGTTGCAGGTTGTCGATGCTTGCAGTGGATTGCACTCTCTGATTTCTCTTATAGTTCTGTGCCTTCTTATGGCCTATTTTTTTAAAACACATTTTTGGAAAAGGGCCGTTTTATTTGTTTCCGCAGTGCCGCTGGCCATTGTTGCAAACAGTATTCGTATTGCCTTAACGAGTATTCTTTACAAAGTCTGGGGTGCTAAGGTGGCGGAAGGATTCTTTCATGGGTTTTCCGGTTGGCTGATATTTGTATTCTGTATTCCTATTCTCTTGATCGAGATGAAAATTTTAGAAAAATTGCCTCCGACTATGTCTGCCTCATCATCAGACACTGAAGAAACTCAAGGCTCAAAGCAAAAAGCAGAAAGCAGAAAGGATGGAGCTTATAGCTCAAGGCTCAAGGCTCAGTTCGTTGTAGTTGTAATTCTTTTAACAGCTACTCTTGCTCTTTCCCAGAGCATTGACTTCCGGGAGAACATTCCAAGTAGCAAACCATTTAGCGAGTTTCCATTGAATGTAGACAGGTGGTCTGCTGATCAGCGTCAGAGTATGGAGCAAAAGTTTATTGATGCTCTGGACTTGAGCGATTATGTAGTCGCTGACTATGAAAATGACGGAGGGAAGAGGGTGAATCTTTATGTGGCTTATTACAAGAGCCAGAGTAAAGGGGAGTCTATACACTCGCCGGCCACATGTCTTCCTGGAAGCGGATGGACCTTTGAGCAAAGCGGAACAGTCAGCATTCCAATGTCATCCGGCAAAGGCACATTCATTAATGTAAATAGAGCCTTCATGAAAAAAGCCGGCCACAAGCGGCTTGTCTACTATTGGTTTCCGCAAAGGGGACGAATACTGACGAATGTCTATCAGTTGAAAATATATACCTTCTGGGACGCTCTTATAAAGCAAAGGACTGACGGTGCTTTGGTACGGTTAATCACTACGGTTTCCGATTCTGAAAAATTGGAGGAAGCCGAGACGAGACTCCAGGAATTTATCCGAAATATTATTCCTGTGCTTGATGAATATATTCCTGGAAAAGATTTAGAGTAGTACTCAGAGCTGATGGCTGATAGCTCATGGGTAAAAGCTGAAAGATAAAAGCGGGATAGGGATCATTCAAAGGCCGTTGGGGGATATTGCCAGCGGCTTTTTTTGTGGGTTTTGGCCACAGAAGAATAGAGAAGCTTGGAAAAAGTAGGGGTCACATCTTGACGGGCTGTTGCCCAAACCCTATTCTTGTGTTTCTGCCGTGTTTTGATACAGAAACCGATTTGGGTAACCAGCTGATTATATTGACAGCGGATTCGGCCGAAATCACCGCTTGTGGCGTCATTCTGATTTGGGCAACAGCCCGTCAAGATATGACCATATAATTTTCTTAAAATTACCCTTGCAAGTCTTAATTAATAAGCTTCTCAGCGGTTGTCGTGGCTACTTTCTGTTTCTTATTGTATCCCCGGAAAGTATTCCGATAATTTCCCATAGACCTATCAAGCTCACTTCACATTACCTTCCACTGCTGCTATAATATAGGAGTACCTATTTGAATTTAATCATAATACTATGTAAAAAATGTAACACTTTTATGTAATTTACTTCCCAATTGCATATATTTTTTTTGAAATAGCTTGCCTTTCACTGTTATGCAATTGATGGAACCATCTAATATTTATGACCTTATACTATAACTATATAACCTGGCATTTTAATTGCGTATAATTAATCAAGTTAGTTCTCTTTCAGCCGTCGCGGCTAAAGCAACTTTGCTGAAGTCGGCTGCATCGGCAAGCGGATACAGCAAATAAATTATCTATGTTCTCAAAAGATTGTAGAATTTCCGAGACGTTATACCCCCTGCCTTAAGCCTCTTGGTAGAGGAATTCCCTAATGAGAGAGACTCTCAAATTATGCCTGTAAACACTAATAGTTCATAAACTGTTCTATTAGGAATTTACCCCAATTTTAGCTGATCGTTTTTCAGAAATAAAATCGTTTTACGATTTTATGAAACTCTCAGCAGGGAATTCAAATTTAAAAAGATAAGATGGAAGGAGGGAATTATGAAAAGGCAAATCCATTCAGCAACTATATTAATAATAATCTTATCGATTTTCGGTTGGAATATCCAAATCGAAAATTCAGCTTTTGCAGCCACTTCTTCTTTCTATCAAATTGACTGGCTGCAAGATGATGGCAATCATTATGATGATTCCGATTGGGGTCAGGTTGATATATTATTCGATCAGTCTGATTTGGCACAATTTTCTCTTAATGTTGATGGTACCCACTCAAGTTTTGTAAATGTGGTCACTAAGGCTGGAACTTTTCTTCCGATTAACTGGGCTGTACAGAATCTTCCTGTATATTTTACTGATACAAATGCTTTCTCCGGAAGTTTGGGAGAGTCTGTTTGGTTCGATTTAACCGCTAGCGTGGGTATTCCTGTGCCCAATTTAAATTATTTGTTGACCATAGATACCTCCCCTTTAGATGATGCATATATAACTACTATCTCGGAGAGCGATTTAATTTCCGCAAGTGTAAGTGATTTAGATGTTAAATTTGGTGGCCTTGCTGCAGACGATGGCTCATTTGAAGGTGGGACCGGTGGTGGAGCTCCGCTTAAAGCCAAAAATTTTAAAGGGCTAAGTAAGGGCGAAAAAGTCGAAAAAAGAGGCTCCATTGATGGTAAAGAAACAGACATAAAGAAAGTAAATGAAGAAGAAAATGGCTGTGCTCCCGGTTCTGCTGCACGATCTCTAAAATACTTAGCTGATAAACATGACAATATCAAAGTGGATGATGATGTCCAGAAAGTTTATGAGGACCTTAAAAAGGATATGGACACACAAGTCGGCAAAGATAAACGAGGTACTGAGGTTAATGATTTCAAGACCGGTAAGGACAAATATTCTAAAGACAAAAAACTTCCAATTAAAACGGAGCAAACAAAGGATGTTGAAAAGGTTATTGAAGCTCTCAAAAAGAAATGCGATGTTGAACTTATGGTATACTGGGGGAAAGGAAAAGATGGAAAAAGTTTAGGGGGCCATGCCGCTTTTATAACAGAAATTATAAAGATTAAAGACAATGGTTATATTGTAAAATACATTGATGATGCTAATCAAACCGACAACAAGGCTTCTAATGATAAACATACACTAAAGTTTGACAAAAATGGAAATTTAATTAACAGCCCCGGAACTGGTGGGAGCTTAATTGGATTTCAGGTTGAAACAGCTGTACCGGAACCTGCTACTATACTTCTGTTGGGTACAGGATTGGTAGGTTTTGCCGGACTCCGTAAGAAGTACCAAAAATAACGAAAGATTAAATTATACGATGGATTTTTCGAACACTACTGAATCGGAGGGAACATAGGTGTCGCCCATTAAAGGTTCGGGCAAGAGAAAAAACACCTCTCCCTCCAAAAAAATATATCTTTTTTTGCTTGTCCTCTTACTTTCGCACCAGCACAGCCTCGCTTTATCACCTTTTTTCGCACCCGTTATTTCTTTTTAATCTTGTATCGGTGTCACGTCTTGATTAGCGCACTTGCAGAGTTTTTCAGAACTTTTAGACCCAAGTTAAATATAAAATAAAAGGGCATTTATGGGTAATATCCGCTGGGAGCCTGGAAGACTGTGAGGCTGGGGAGGCAGAAAGGCTATGAAGAAGATTCTTGTAGATTTTTCAATAAAAGCCTAAATTCCTCGTAAATATCTCTCCTGTGACCGACATAAAAAATTTGAACAAAATTTTTATCTTCGTTGATGTTGTAAATAATCCGATATCTTTTTATTTTAAATGAATTAAATCCATAAAGTTCTTCTTGTAAGTCACTACCGATGTAAGGATTTTGTCGAATGTCATTCAGCGCCTGTTTGATTAGCATCTTACTTTCTGGATGAAATTTTGACAATAAACGAGACGCTTCCGGTGTAAACCTTATTTTAAACTTTTTCATTCTTTAAAAACCTCATTAAAGTCAAACCACTGTCCTCTATGAGCCTCTTTAATCGATTTTCTAATAGATTTCATAGCTTTTTCATCTGAAAGGATCTCCAAAGTCTCCAAAAGGCCCTGAAACTTTTTCATGCTTAGAATGACGGCCTCAGGGACGCCGTTTTTTGTGATAGCTATTGCATCGTCAGAGGCTTCAATCTTCCTTATTAGATCAAGAAATGCGCTTTTTGCCTTTGTGACAGGAATATAATCTTGAATTATTAGCATAATCAACCTCCTTAAATTAACTTATTATTTGGCACTGTATGGTCATTATAATGGTCATTAATAATTTGTCAACAAGAATGTAAAGAACAGGCAGTTTGGCGCGAAATTGGGGACAAGCAGAAGGGTCGCGTCTACACTAAGAGGCTTGGAAGCTATGAGGCTGGGAGGACGAAAAAACATTGGAGCAAGTCTTCATTCTTGCTCGTTGTTCCATGGTAGTTTTTCAAGATCTGATATGTCTAAATCAGGAGAAATTATAGGTGATTCAGGAGGTTCTTCCGAATCATCTGTTTTTTCCATAAGATTGTGGAGGGTTTGCAGCAAAGCTTCTGCTTCTTTTTTATACGGACCCTCTAAGTTTAAAGATATGCCTTTGTTAAGAATAAATATAGCGGTTGATGTATTTCCTCCCATGGCATATAAAACTTTAGCCATGTGAAAGTTAATAAGGGGATTATCCTGTGCCTTGGAAACAAAAAATATCAGTGATGATCAGCGTAGATCGGTGGCTGAGTAGTTACATGAACTTAAGCCAATATTCCGTTAATCCTGTCAAAATTGGAAATTTACTATATGAAAACCGATGAATTATTTAAACCTTATGGGGATTTACTTGTAAATCTTCTTGTGGATTCAGAACGCAAGGAGGTTCTTAAGGATATTTCACTTAATCTCCCGGATATTACTTTAAATGACAGACAACTCTGTGATCTGGAATTGCTTGCGACTGGCGCTTTATCACCTCTTAATGGTTTTATGGTGCGTTCTGAATACGAATCTGTCTTAGACCGAATGAGGCTTCAAAATGATATGCTCTGGCCTATCCCAATCTGTCTTGATATTACCAACACAAAGGCAAGCACTCTTGAGGCAGGGCAGTCTGTGACACTCAGGGATCCTGAAGGGTTTCTTCTCGCGATTATGCATATTGAGGATAAATGGCCAATTGAACGTGATAAAGAGGCATCTCTGATTTACGGAACACTTGATCAGAAACATCCGGGTGTAAACTATCTTTTCAATAAATCCGGCGATTACTATATTGGAGGCAAACTGGAAGTTATTAATCTGCCGCTGCACTTTGATTTTAAACAGCTTCGTATAACGCCGGCAGAAGTTAGAGCATATTATGGAAAGCTTGGGTGGCAGAAAGTAGTGGGATTCCAAACAAGAAATCCTATCCACAGACTCCAGTTTGAAATGACTATTAGGGCAATGCAACAAGCCAAGGCCGATTTGCTAATTCTTCCTGTTGCAGGAATGACCAAACCGGATGATTTTGATCACTATATACGGGTAAAATGCTATCGTGAAGTTACTCATCACTATCCTCCGGATTCCTATTTATTAAATTTATTACCTCTTGCCATGCGTATGGCCGGCCCAAGAGATGCACTTTTAGATGCAATAATATCAAAAAATTATGGATGCTCTCATTTCATTATAGGTCATGATCATGGAAGTCCGGGTTTGGATACTAAAGGAAAGCCTTTTTATGATAGTAATATTACCACGGAATTGTCAGAAAAATACAGTAGTGAAATTAATATCAAAGTTATTCATTTTGAAGAGATGGTATATTTACCTTTTGAAGATGAATTCCGTTTTCTTAATGAGGTTCCCACAAATACACAGACAATCTCTCTCAGCGGTTCAGCTATCAGAGAAAGGGTTCGTATAGGCAGGAATATACCACAATGGGCTACATTTCCTGAGGTATTAGAAGAACTTCAAAAAGCTTATCCGTCTCCTAATAAACAAGGCATTACAATCTTTTTAACTGGTTTTTCAGGGGCAGGCAAATCAACAATAGCCAAAATTCTTTACGCTCGTTTTTTGGAAATAGGAGACCGGCCGGTTTCCCTGCTTGATGGTGATATTGTTCGCCGTCATTTGTCCAGCGAATTGAGTTTTTCTAAAGAACACCGAGATATTAATGTGCGTCGTATTGGATTTGTTGCAAGTGAAATCACTAAAAACCGTGGTATTGCTATCTGCGCCCCTATAGCGCCATATTCAGTAACGAGGTCGGAAATAAGATCAGCTATAGAAGCTTATGGCGGTTTTATAGAGGTGCACGTATCTACTCCAATAGAAGTATGTGAAAAAAGAGATAGAAAAGGCGTATATGCCAGAGCTAAAGCTGGTATTATTAAAGGATTTACAGGGGTTGATGACCCCTATGAAATTCCTGAATCGCCCGAACTGCGCATTGACACCTCTAACCTGAATCCTGATGAAGCAGCAAAAGAAATCTTATTATATTTAGGGCAGAAAAGTTATATTTAAGGAACCATATGTCCAGGCATTTCCTGTACCGGAGATATTTTTTGGATTCCTCGCGGAAGGGGATTTAACTCTTGCTGAACGCTATATTATTAGTTTACCATATTTATCATGGAAGATGGTTCTGGTTGGCGATCCACTTTACAGGCCGTTTAAAAATTGTAAGATGTAAGCATTCAACCCTGAACCCAGAACCTTTGAACCTGGAACCCATTTATTATTATGTATCTTTCACACTACAACTTAAATGAAAAACCTTTTCAGATAAGCACAGACCCAAAATTTCTATGGTTAGGTGAAAAGCACAAAGAAGCTTTAGCAATTCTAACATATGGAATACTTGATAATAAGGGGTTTCTTCTTCTAACCGGCGACGTGGGCACAGGTAAAACTACAATCATAAACGCTCTTTTAAATAACATGGATGATGATGTAATTGCAGCACATATTCCTGATCCTGGTCTGGAAGATATCGACTTTTTCAATTTTATTGCAAATGTGTTTTCAATAAATGAAAAAATCAGCACCAAAGGTGATTTTCTTAATTACCTAAGCAAATTCTTACATGATGCTTATTCAAAGAGTAAAAAGGTATTACTTATAATTGATGAGGCTCAGAGATTAAAACCTGAGCTTCTCGAAGAAATACGACTTCTGTCGAACATAGAAAAACAGGATGCAAAACTTTTAAATATATTTTTTGTGGGTCAAAAAGAATTTAACAACATATTAATAGAACCCGAGAACAGAGCTTTAAGGCAGAGAATCACGATAAACTACTACATTGAGCCATTAACTGAAAATGAAACAAAAGAATACGTAAATCACCGTTTAAATATCGCTGGTTCTAAAAGAAATATTTTCAGCTCAAGTGCAATTAGAGAAATTTTTTCTTTTTCTGAGGGATTCCCGAGATTAATAAATATAATATGTGATTTGGCCTTGGTAACCGGATATGTTAAAGAGCAAAAAACAATAAATGCAAATATTATAAGGGAATGCGCTAAAGAGCTTAAAATACCTACTGAAGAAGCCATAGAAGATGATAAAGAAAAGCAGGAAATTGCCCCAAAAGAAAGCCAAATTGCTGAAAACAACTCAAAGCAGGAAATTGAGACAGGCGGACTAAAGCGGGCTGCCAAGGCACTGGGATGTTTTTTTCTACTAGTTAGTCTCATTATTCTAACATGGCATATTATTAATTATACTGCAGATTTTAAAACAAAACTTACTAATATAAATAACTATATGACGCAGATCACAGGTAATATAACTAATTCAAAATCAGAGCAACTGATTCAATCCAGCTCAACAATTATTAATTCTAATCCAGTTGTACAAAGGTATTCCATAAAGCAAACTGATTCTGAACAAAATAAACAGGTTCAAATTTATAAAAAGCAAACTGATTCTGAACAAAATAAACAGGTTCAAATTTCTAAAAAGCAAACTGATTCTGAACAAAATAAACAGGTTCAAATTTCTAAAAAGCAAGATGAGTCATTAGAGGATAAAAATATTATCATATATTTCAAATACAATACTAACGAACTTTCAGATGATGCTTTAATAAAACTCAACGAAACTGCTGAAATAATGACTCAAAACCCTGACGCAGAGGTCATTGTAAAAGGTTATACAGACTCGTCTGGCAGATACAATTACAATAAGGTGCTTTCTAGGTTCAGAGCTAATATTGTAAAAAGCTATCTTACAGGCAGGGGAATTGACCCGACAAAAATCAAAGCCATTGGAATGGGACCAGAAAACCCCATAGATACTAATGAAACTGCAAGAGGGAGAAGAATTAACCGCAGAGTTGAAATAGAGGTAACTACTCAGGTTCACAGTTCCAGGGTTCACGGTTCAAGGTTAGAAAGCGATGAAGAGATCAAGGCAACCAACCGTGAACTTTTACAATAAAACAGGATAACTTTATGGCTAAAAATACAAATATTCAGATTGTCTGGGGCGTTGTACTTGTTTTAGCAGGAATCGGGGTGTTTTTTAGAATACCTCAAGTTATACCTAAAATTGAAAAGATCGAACATTTTTCTTCAGCTATTTTTTTTATACGTTTTTGTTTCTATTTTTTAGGCGTTTTGCTTATAGGAGGGGGGGCAAAAAAGATTTATGATAACTATAGATTCCCAGATAAATAATTTCACTGCGTTATCAGTCAAAATCCTCGACGACGTACAATTAGTACGACTTACTCGGATTTTTCCTTCTAGCCTTGTGAAATTATTTATCTGAAAATCTATATCAGAAAAAGTAACCGTTCACGGCTTGAAACTTGAAATTGGAAATTGGGAAGAACAGTACAAAAGCATGAAGGCCAAATTTCCAATTTCAACGTTCCGTGAACGCTTATAAATAAGGAAATGATTCAGATGAAAATCGGAGCATTACCAAAATTATTAAATAAGTTAAAAGGTCCTAATACTAGCTCTGATTTGCAGCACCTCAAATCAGAGGTGGAATACAGGACAAAGCTTCAGGAGATTGGCAATAAAATAAATGCGGCTTCGAATCTGGATGAGATACTAATAGACCTGAAAGATAAAATCACTTCTCTTTTCGAAGCTGAAAGAATTACCATTTATGTTGTCAATAAAGAAAGAAAGGAGCTGGTATCAAGATTTAAGTCCGGCGATGAAATTTCCGAAATACGCATACCTATATCAAAAAATAGCTTGGCAGGATATTCTGCTTTAAAACAAAAAGTTATAAATATTAAAAATGTTTATGATGAAAAGGAGTTGCCTGAAATTGATCCTGAACTGAAATTCGATAAAAGCTGGGATAAAAAAACAGATTTTAAAACAAAGCAGGTTCTGGTTGTTCCTATCATTTTCAAAAACTATCTGCTTGGTGCATTTCAACTGATAAACAGAATTAACGATAGCTCATTTACAATAAAAGATGAGCAATCCGCAGCAGAGTTGGCCAAGGTACTTGGAATAGCCCTATTTAACCAGAAAAGAATGGTAAGAGCCAGGCCGAATAAATTTAGTTATTTGCTTGAAAATCAAATTCTGGCTCAAAAAGAGCTGGATAAAGCCGTAGTTGATGCAAGAAAGCGAAAAGTCCTCGTCGAAACTATTCTGGAAAAGGAGCTTAAGATTCCAAAAGATGAGACAGGCAAATCTTTAAGCAAATTTTATAATGTCCCATTTATCAGATACAATGAAAATACTCCGATTCCGGGCGAGCTTCTTGCAGGTCTTAAAGTTGCCTTCATGCGCAAAAATTTGTGGGTACCATTGCGAATTGAAGATGGTAACATAGTAATTGTAATAGATAACCCACATGATCTGCAGAAAATTGATGTAATAACGTCTCTCTTTTCAGGCAAAGAAATCAAATTCAACGTTTCATTAAGACAGGATATTCTTGATTTTATTACACTGTTTACCCATAATAAAAAACAGCTCGCTGCGATTGATGAAATCCTTTCTCAATTGCAGGAAGAGGATGATGAGATAGAAGAAGCGCAAACTTTAATAGGCGAGGAAGACAGCGCTATTGTTCAACTTGTCAATAAGATCATTCTTGATGCTTATCAAAGAAGAGCCTCGGATATTCATATAGAGCCTGCACCTGGAAAGGAAAGCACTCAGGTCCGCTTAAGAGTTGACGGTGTTTGCTCTACATATCAAACTATTCCATATAACTATAAGAATGCAGTGGTGTCACGTATCAAGATAATGGCAGACCTTGACATTGCCGAACGTCGCAAACCGCAGGACGGAAAGATAAAATTCAAAAAATACGGCGGTAAGGATATTGAACTAAGGGTTGCAACTATACCTACTCAGGGAAATATTGAAGATATCGTACTTCGCATTCTTGCTGCCGGTGAGCCCATACCGCTTGAAAAAATGGGTTTTTCAAAGAGTAATCTTGAAAACTTTATAAGCACAATCACCAAGCCCTATGGTATTATTTTTGTTTGCGGTCCAACAGGTTCGGGTAAAACTACCACACTTCATTCAGCTCTTGGCTATATTAATAAACCTGAAATAAAGATTTGGACTGCTGAAGATCCGGTTGAGATTACTCAAAAAGGTTTGAGGCAGGTACAGGTTAAACCCAAGATAGGATTTGATTTCGCTGCTGCAATGCGTGCATTTTTGAGGGCGGATCCGGATGTTATTATGGTAGGTGAGATGCGTGACAAAGAAACAACTAAGATCGGAATAGAGGCATCGCTGACCGGACATCTTGTATTTTCAACCCTTCATACCAATAGCGCCCCTGAGAGCATAACAAGGCTTCTTGATATGGGAATGGATCCATTCAACTTTGCAGACGCTGTATTATGTATTCTCGCCCAGCGCCTGGTTCAAACACTTTGTGCGGATTGTAAAGAAGCATACCATCCTTCTAAAGAGGAATATGATGAGCTTGTCAGGGAATATGGTGATGAAGAATTCAAAAAAGGTATAAACATACCGTACTCGCCGGATTTGACTTTAAATAAAGCAAATGGCTGTGAAGCCTGTAACAATAGCGGGTATAAGGGTCGAATGGGCATACATGAGTTGTTAATGGGAACCGATGAAGCAAAAAGATTGATACAGGCAAATGCGAGAATGGAAGAAATAAGAGATCAGGCTATAAAAGACGGCATGAAAACACTTAAACAGGATGGAATCGCAAAAATTTTTGATGGGCACTGTGATCTTGTCCGTGTCAGGAAGGTCTGTATAAAATAAATGGATAAACAACAATCAAATAAAAACCCGGGTTCTTCGCAGGAAAATAGCTCTACGCCAAAAATGAAAACCAGCCTGAAAGCTACCATAAGAGATCAATCAGGAGCCGGCAAAACCAGGATAGGCGAACTTCTGAGTAAAGAGGGATATATTACAAGTGCTCAGTTAAAGAGTGCACTGGACTATCAGAAAACAAGTCCGCTAAGACTTGGCAGCATACTCATCAGGCTTGGCTACATAGATGAAGAAACCATAGTAAATGTACTGAGCCGCATTTATAATTACCCTGCTATGATAATATCTAAAAATCCTCCGGATCCAGAGGCTCTCAAGATTATATCTTACGAAGTCGCTAAAAAATATATGGCTTTCCCTTTAAAACTCGAAGGAGAAAATCTTGTAGTCACTATGGCAGAGCCTACTGATGCTACCGCTGTTGAAAATCTGCAAAAAGAGGTCCAACATGGTTTAAAGGTCAGTGTGTCTTCCGAACAGGATATAATCGAAGCTTACAGAAAATATTACAAGATAAGTGATGAAGAATATAATAAATATGGATTAAAAGAAGAAGAGGAAGAAAGTGCCCCGCTTGCTGTTGTTGATGACTTTGGTTCTCTGGTCTCAGAAGCAGCAGGTGAAATTGAACTGCAGAGCGTTATGGAAGAAGATACCGGCATGGATCAATATCTTGCTTCTGATGCTCCAATTATCAAACTTGTTAATGGCATTCTTATTAAAGCCATTAATGAAGGTGTCAGCGATGTACATATTGAGCCTTTCGAAAAGGCATTACAGGTTAGATATAGACTGGACGGCTCTCTCTACAAATCTATGAATTTGCCTCTCAATATTAAAAATGCCTTAACCTCAAGGCTGAAAATTCTATCTGGTTTGGATATTGCCGAACGTCGTGTGCCGCAGGACGGCAGAATCAAGATGCGTCTTGGCAAAAAAAAGACAGTTGATCTGAGAGTCTCAACCCTGCCGACTCTTTTTGGTGAAGGCGTTGTTATGCGTATTCTTGATCAGAGTGCACTTAATGTGGATCTAACCAAGATGGGATTTGAGCTGAACACCCTAAAAACACTTAACAAATGTATTGCAAGGCCATATGGTCTTCTTCTTGTAACAGGTCCGACAGGCAGCGGCAAAACAACCACACTTTACTCTATTCTTAATAAACTTAACACAGAAGACACAAAAATACTCACCGCCGAAGATCCGGTTGAATTCAACTTTAGAGGAATAAACCAGGTACCTGTTAGAGATGAAGTCGGAATGACTTTTGCTGCTGCTCTTAGATCCTTCCTGCGCCAGGACCCTGATATCATAATGGTAGGCGAAATCCGTGATTTGGAAACAGCAGAAATCGCTATAAAAGCAGCTATGACCGGGCATCTGGTTTTCAGCACTCTTCATACAAATGACTGTCCTTCAACTATAGGACGCCTTATAGATATTGGTATACCATCCTATCTGCTATCCTCCTCCGTGACCATGGTATTATCTCAACGACTGGCCAGAAGGCTTTGTAAAAAATGCAAGGCATTGGTCAATAAAACCGACCCTGATGAATTGGAGAGTATGGGATTTTCCAAAGAGGAAATCCCAAATTTGAAAATTTATGGCCCAAAAGGTTGCTCGACTTGCAAGGGAAGCGGCTATAAAGGCAGAGTCGGCTTATATGAGCTGATGGAAGTAACCGAGGAAGTCGATAAGGCAATAAATGCCAACGTTCCTGAGGATCAACTTAGAAGGACAGCCATACAAGAAGGTATGAAAACTTTGAGGGACGCCGGACTAACTAAAATTAGAGATGGAGTAACCTCTGTTGAAGAAATTCTAAAACGAACAACCATAACCAAAGAGGCTCTGCCCGCATATCTTGTAAATCCTGATGTGGAAAGATATGAAGATAAAGATGTAATTATCCGTGAAGGTAATAAGGATATAGATTTTTTCAAACTTATACAGGGTGCTTTCTTTGTTGTTAAGGGAGGCAAAAAAATAGCTGAAATTGTGCAGCCCGGTGAATATTTTGGAGAGATGTCCGCTATTACAGGAGAACCTCGCTCTACTAGCATTATTTCAAAGGGACGGTCTATAATAAAGCGATTCCCCGGGGATAAGATCTATGAACTGATTGAGAAATATCCTGATGTTTCCAAACATCTATTTACGGTAATTGCCAATCGACTTAATCAAGCTGATAAAATTATCGTTAAGTTGATTAATGAAAGAAAAAAGAAATAGTCGAGTGGGGAAATGGTTGGGCAGGATTAAGAAATAAAATGGTTATGATAAGAGAATATTGAACGGCAAAGTAAAGCTTTTTTGAACATCGAACATCGAACATCGAACGTTGAACATCGAATGATGAAATCGCTTCGCTCCGTCAGTTTATAAATTAGCAGAATACCTTATTCAAAATTCGACGTTGGACGTTCGATGTTCGACGTTCATAGCCTTTTAGCTTGACGGCTACGTACTTGATTGGGCGTGGTAGGTGATTTAGGAGAAAAGCAACGTGCGCATAGGTATTGGATATGATGTACACAGGCTTGTTCAGGGGCGAAAATTGGTTCTTGGAGGGGTTATTATTCCCTTTGAGAAGGGTTTATATGGACATTCAGATGCAGATGTGCTTGTCCATGCCTTATGTGACGCCCTTTTAGGCGCAGCCGGCCTCGGTGATATCGGCCAGCATTTCCCAGATACAGATCCCGCATTCAAAGACATTCACAGTATAAAACTTCTTATAAAAACCTGCGAAATGATCAGCAAAAAAGGCTTCAAAATAAATAACGTAGATTCTACGATTTTTGCACAAGAACCAAAGATGGCCCCTTATAAAGATGCCATGAAAAAAAACATCTCTCAGGCAATAGAAGTTGAACCCGCCTGCATCAATATCAAAGCCACCACAACTGAAGGCCTCGGTATGATTGGGGAAGGAGATGGAATCGGGGCTATGTGTATTGTTCTGATATCAGGGGATTAAAGGCAGGGGGCAGGGGGCATAAGGGCTAAGTTGTTTTTGCTCAGGAGTGACTTAAAAAAATGAACATCGAACATTGAACGTCCAACATCGAATTTTGAATAAGGTATTCTGCTAATTTATAAACTGGCGGAGCGAAGCGACATCATTATTCGACGTTCGACGTTCAATGTTCGATGTTGGACGTTCATCTTTTAATATCTTCGACATTCTGCGGTTCAAAACGAAATGCGCTTTAGTGATCATGGATCATATGACAATTCGCATATATAATACATTAAATAGAAAAAAAGAACTCTTTGAACCTGTGAAACAGGGCAGGGTGGGCATGTATGTTTGCGGCCCCACTGTTTATGATTCATGTCATATCGGACATGCAAGGTCTATATTAACATTTGACGTCATTGCAAGATATTTAAAGGCAAAAGGCTTTGAAGTAACTTATGTTAGAAATTTTACTGATATTGATGATAAAATAATTAATCGGGCAAATCAGACAGGTATTGATTGCAAAGCACTTGCTGAAAAATACATTGATGAATTCTATGAGGATATGGATGCTCTCAATGTTGAAAGACCCACAATCGAACCAAGGGCTACAGAACATATTGCTCAAATTATAAAAGTTATTGAAATGCTTATAGACAAAAGCCTGGCATATCAGATCGACGGCGATATATTTTTTGCAATAGAATTATTTAAAGATTATGGCAAACTTTCCGGACGTAAGCTTGA
>SDBT01009573.1_pt1 | contig 15700 bp, 9 predicted proteins | sample 2277101 | NCBI WGS metagenome assembly SDBT01 (sample SAMN10404973, study PRJNA504765) | marine sediment metagenome | isolation source: marine sediment core GS10_PC15, 103 cmbsf | place: Arctic Ocean: Southern Knipovich Ridge | collected 2010 | reverse complement strand
GCGGTTGTACGTGTTGGCGACCCAGATATCGACGTGTCCGTCCGGTTCGCTGTCGATGAAGGCGCAGTGTGTCCAGAATCCGAATCCGCCGCCGGCACCGCTCGGTCCGGTGATGTCGGTGAACGTGCCGTCGCCGTTGTTCCGGTAGAGGACGTTGACGCCGAACAGGCACGTCACGTACAGGTCCAGGTGTCCGTCGTTGTCTATGTCTCCGACGCACGCGCCCTGGGCATCGCACGCCTCGGATCCGACGCCGGCCGCGACGGCCACGTCCTCGAACGTCACCGCGCCGCCGGTGTCACAAAACTTGTTGCGGAACAGGCTGTTGGCCCGGCCGGGGCCGGTGGGCAGGTAGATGTCTTCGCAGCCGTCGCCGTCGTAGTCGAACACGGCCGCGCCGACCATCGAGCGAATGTGAGTCGGGATATCGACGAAACCGGGATCGAACAGCATGGGCGAGTTGGCGATTCGAAACGCCGTCTCGGCCTCGGCCATCGGAGACCACGAGCGCCGCCATGTGTCGAGACCGGCCGGATCGGAGAGTGTGTTGAATTTGGCCGGCGGCGGTGCGCCGCCGAGGACGTGGGACGCAAACAAGAACGATACAATACAGAAGACTGCCGCTTTCATTGTTTAGACTAGGTGTGGTGATTGAGAGTTCGCGCCCGATTGTAGCCATTAGTATCTCGGGATTGTTATATCACGACCGATTACATAGCGCTGTCTGCGAGGCGCGCATCAGTCCGAACGTCTGACCGCTGTCGGGGCAGTGTGAGACGGGGTGGAGGATAATGCAATTGTGATTGTAAAAAAAAAAATCGGCGACAAACTGGATACGAGAAAACGCGCGTCGGCGGGGTAGGTATGGAAGTATTATCGGAATGGGGCAGTGGAAACGGCGCGAGGGCTCAGCAGCCGATGATTTTTTTAGGGGAATGATCGCCGGTATTGGATTGAGCGGCGGCGTGGTTTTGTTTGCGATCCTGTTCTACGCCGCGGTCTCGTGCTATGTCGAAAAGCACCCCGAACTTATCGCACAAAAGACGCATCTGCGGTTTCCGAGCGTGGAGGAGTCATTCGCATTGCGTACGCGCGTCGAGAAACTGACATCCAACCCGTTCGCCGATTTGAAGGATTCGGCTTTTGATCTATGTGAGGGCGATTACCATCTCCAGTTGCTCGTGAATGTCGCAGATGATGTGAGTGTATACGTCATGGCGTTTCCACCGCCGCCGATCCAAAAAACTCTGTGCCGATTTGGTTACGAAGGAGGCCGCTGGACCCTCCATCGACACACTGCCGCTGCTACCGTTCTGGTCGACATAGTGGACGTGTTTGAGCGCGTGCTGAATGACACGCGTGTTCGGGATACTATAGCGGCGTAAAGCGCATTGTGGTAGTTCTTATATTTGTTTATTGTGTCTCTACAGTCTCGTGCGAGAATAATTCTGAATGTATTTGTACTCAATAAACGCGACACACAAGCGACAGCACTATCGCTATCCCCAGCCGTCGTCAGCTTCGGCTGCCGCGCCTACGGGGCCCACGTAACGTCCGCGGTGCGCGGTCGACAATGGCCTCAGCTTGACGGTGGCCTCAGCGACTAGCCTGGGCGGACCTCTAGCGACGGCGACGGCGGCAGCGGCTGGCTTCGTCCGTTCGGGTACGAGCTTCGGCATTGCGGCAACGGCGGGCGGCGGCGCGGATCGTGCCGCCGTCACGTTGACTTGTGATTTCGAGGATTCCGGTCCGGAGGCATCGTTGCTGCTGTAATTTCCAGTCCACCGCTGGATTAACTGCAGATACACCCCACCATAATACTGGGCCAGGAATGTGCTAAACGGCGGCAGTGACGGTCTTGTTCCGGGTTGGGGCGTAAATTCACGATATCTGTCTCGTATTCCTCTGAGATCCCAATCCGGTGTTAGGTTTAGTCGCAGTCGTTGGTCACTATTTAATGACTCGACGAATTTCATTTCTCCCGGCAATGCGCCCCATATGTCGAGTAGATGTATGAGGTCGTGTGCGGGCTCAAACGCCTGGCCCTCAGGAATCACATGGGGAGGCTCGTCGAAGTGCATTCCTCCCAGTTTTCGTGTCAGGACTTCGATATCGCTCTGCCACTCTGCGAGGATGGCATCCCATACAGGTTTGAACGAACGCAGCCATACAGAAAACGGAAGAGATCCTTGATTTTCTATGAGGGCATCGTACGTTCCGTAGTAACCGCCAAGAGTTAGGCCCGGAATCCAGTGGTGCAACTGGTGTTCGCTGAGAGTCGATTCAAATGAGATCACGAGCGGGGTTCCGAGTGACCATATGTCGATCAGAAAAACCAAATCTCCTTCGGTACCCATTGTTATACACCATCCCTATACGATCGCAAACGTGTACTTCGCGCAATATATGGCCGCTGCGCTGTGATTCGGCGTGGCGTCGGTCACATCAGAGCGGGGTCTTGTTGATGCGAGCGCGGGCCGCCAAGCACGCGGCAGTTACGTGCGACCTGCACTCTTTCACGATCGTGTCGTAGCGCAGCGTGCACACATTTCCGCTGCCGTCGAATGGCTCCCCGACCTTCTGTTTGTAGATCATGAAGCCGACGAGCAGAAACATGATCACCGGATAGAATACGAGAAGAAACACGTCTCCGGCGACGACGAGTATTGGGATCGGCGCCAGTGCGACCATGAACACGATGACGACCGTGTAGACGTAGTCTCTGAACAACAGCGGCGTTCGTACGGCCACGGTGCCCCGGATCTCCTCGAGCTTGCTCGCGACCAGCTGCAGCGCCGTCGTCGCGTCGGTCACGCCGGCGAGTGTCAGTAATCCGGCCCTGTGCAACTCCCCCAGGTGGACGCGCGCGAGTGCGAGCAGGGTGTGCATCGTCCAGTGTGCACTGTCGGTCGTGCGCTGGCTCATAACGACGCCGGCGACCGACCCCATCTGCGACGGGTCCTCGTATCCGGCGTCGGTAGTGAACAGGCGAAAACCGTAGTAGCAGAGTGCGAGTAGCGTGTCGCGCAGGCGTATCAACGATTCGGGCGAATGACCGCCGGGTTTTGGGGATGGCCCGATGCAGCCGAACGCACTGGTCGCCACGCATATCACGCGACCCTGAAGGACGAGGAACTGTTTTGGCGTGGTCGTGTACCCACTGATCGAGTAGTTCACGACTATGAAGTAGGCGAGTCCGACGAACAGGCTGACGGGACTGATGACGCGGTCGACGGAATCGCGCGCGAATATGCTCCTGAGGTCGAAGAGCCGGCACGTGACCACCCACAGTATTGCGATGAGTTCGAATATCAAAAGATAGTAGAATATGCGCAACAGAAATCCGCTGCTGACATAGCGCTCCACGACGCCGTCCTCGTCGCAAAACACACCGCTCACCGAATTCCACAGCGGCACGTCCGGGTCAGACTGTCGATTATCCCGCGAACCACCCCCGGCACCTTTGCCCCGCTCTATCATCGACGGAGTGACCTCCATCCCCCCGCCGCGACCCTCGATGCTATCCGTCAACATGCCTCTAACTCGCCCCGGCACGCGCGTCAACTTAAACGCGCCCGACTATTTTGTCGCTTATATCCGGCGCAGGCACCGACTGGATGTCGCGCATGTTAGCTCGCACCACTATCGCCGACAGCTCCAGGGTGACTCCGCCCACGTGGCGAACGGCGTTCATGCCGAAGAAGGCGCTGCTGCAGTGTGTGCATTGTATGTAGAATTGCGTCCGCGTGTTGCTGCTGCTTGCGTGTTTCAAATTCGCTTCGAATTCCTGGAGTGCGGTATCGTACAGACTGGCGATGGCGATCGGTTCGTGCAAGCTCACGCGCTTTCCGCGCACACAATCTTGTTGGATGGGGCACAGCGACATCACGGGATTCAGTGTCAAATTCGGCTGCCTCGATATGGTGCGCGGTCGCGTCAGGCACATCACAAACAGCGCCGTTTCGCCGTCGGCAGCCGTCATCTGTCGCGCCATCGCCGGCGATGCGCCGGGGAAAAGTTTATCCCCGGCGCCGTCGTCCAGCGACGTCGGGTCCAATGCCACCGCTTGCGAGCCCGCAATCTGGAGCGACTCGCCCACCGCCAGCGACGCCGTCCGCCCGACGCCGCTGGCGACAGCGATGTACGCACAGAGCCGGATCGTGTAGCGATCGTGTGCGCTCTGTATAGTTGCCGGAAGTGATGGTGACGATTGTGACGGCAGGTCCATTGCTGCTGGTACGGACTGCGCCGCGGGCGATTATCGAGCTCTGCACGAATGTTGCGACATTTGGAATGTCACGATATATGTGCGCGTGTACTGCGTCGAGGTCAGTGCGTGCGCCACACTGAGCGGGGGTTACACGCGACACAGCCGAACGATGTCTGGTGAATTCTCCGAAGCCAGGGAAGAGGAATACTACGGAAACTACAGGGAACGGTTGGCAGGCGCCTACGATGACGGTGCGCAGTCCGAAATCGTCGGCGTGACATACGGACAACGACAGGACCCGGGCGTCGGTGCAGCATCTGAATCCGTCGGCGCATCCGTTGACATACGGGGCAGTCAGGCCGTTTACGCCGGCGCAGAAGAAACCAACGGCAACTTTGCCGATTCGAGGCGCCACGAAAGGAGGTCCGGCCTCGGTCACCACGTGCGATATCTGAGGACGGTGAGGATCACGCTGCTCTCCAACGAGACCGTCGAAAGTCACCGAGTTTACGCCGCAGGAGAAGACGGCAATGAATTTTCGTCAGGTGATCCAGCCGTCGCGTTGCTTGGCGGGGACACGCCGGTCGCCACTCTGGAAAAGAAGGCCGAGATCGAATTGTTTGGCGAAGGCCAAGCGTCGGCCCTGAAACATATCATCCCCATACGCGTCGACGTGGACACGTGGAATACTTCCAACGAATGGGATATCGCCGTGAAGTTGCCTTTCCGATTCCTCAACACCACGCACACGTCGGTCGGTCGCGTGGCCTTTGTGATACCCAGAGGCAAGCAGAGTGGCCGCTGGGATACGATTTTTTTGGACAAGGGACTCCAGGGGCTGAATGTCGTTAAAATGGTTGGAAACCTAAGTGAGAGCGACGTCTGGAACTCGGTGAAAGGGAGCGCGCGCCAGGATGGTAGCGACCAGCAAGTGATGGTGGCTGCCGGCTCGCCGGTCCACACGTCCCTGATGCAAGTTGCCGACAATCGCTATCGTTACACGGAAAGTGAAAACTACGCGGACGGGGACTGGATAGGCGGATTTCGGTACGATGTCGTCAGAGAAATCTGCAACACGCTCGTTGGAGCCATCAAAGGCATCAATCGAATTAACCTGCATCACGTGGCAATGCGGGGCGATGCATTGGATCCCGAACAGCGCATCGGCAGTACGGTAAAAACCGGCGCCGAAACGGTCGCTAAAATGATTCGGGGTCTGGAGGAAATGGCTGACCTCACGACCGCGCAAGCTGCATCGCTTACCATGTATAAAATGCAACTACGGGTATTCTACGAAAAGTATGTTACGTACGGGGCAAACATAAGGATCGTCGGACTACAGGGCCCGGGGCCGATGATAAGAGCGGCGGCGGACTCGGGACAGCCGAGAAAGTACTTTTCGGGGAATGATCTGAAAGACCGATTCATGGATGATACATAGGCGGCGGGGTTGTGTGAGCAAAAGTCGTGGCTATTGGCTTAGGGTCCGTGTAATGGGATTTTATTAAAATACAATCAATCCGACACATCCAAAATCCGTTCGACAGTTTCTGTATCCAGTGCCAGTGTCGACGCACCCGCCGCGTGGTGCCGGAAGACGCTCGACAAGGCGGGTATGTCGGCGCCGGCTTCTAGTGCCTTCGCGTAGGCGGGCAACAGTTTCAGTCGCACGAACTGGTGTGACACCGGCAGTTCGATCTGCTTCTCGGATCTCCGGCGGGCCAGTTTCACCAGCTCGCCAGTGTCGGTCGTCATGATATCTCGTCCACTATAGATGATGCATACCGGTCGGTAAACGACCACGCGTGCGCTTGGGTTGCCGGTTAGATATCTTATCTGTCCCTCGGGCTGTGAAATCTCGCCGTCGTAGAGCGGCCCTCCCAGAACCTCCGGGTGCTCGGGGACCAGCCCCGACCAGTGGATGTATCGCATGTCTTCGTCACTGATCGGCCTGTCTTGTCCGGTGATGAACGGGGCCGTCGGGATCGCCCACTCGTCGCCGCCGGTCGCATTTCCAAATGTCTCACGTGTAAAAAACGACTCGCGCGCCGGACCAGCACTCCAGCGGAGTCCGCCGGTGACGAATTGACGATCGTGACACTCCACCGCCACCACGTACCGCTCGGGGGCGCCGCGAGATTGGCGCATTCTGGTTATCGTGTTCAGTGACATCGACGTGCCCGGCTGTCCAACCGACTTCGGGACGGGGCTGCGGTCGTTCCTGTCGACGGAGGTGGTGATTTTGACGGAGAGCGCCTGCGCGAGTCCGGTTGCAAATGTGTCGCGCATCTTGTTTGCCTGCGTCAGTGCATTTGCAAATTCCTGAAAGACCGAACCGACGGTCGCGCCCTCCCCGTCGACGAGCTCGCTCAGTCTGGCCGAAATGGCGGTCGGCGCCGACCGCACGATCAACATAGCCCTCGTCGCACCCTTGCTACTCTTCGCGAGGCGTTCCACCTGGATAAAGCACTTGTGGCTGCCCCAATCGTACAACGGTCCACCCGAGGACAATCTGATGTGTCCGTATTCGGTGCGCCTATTCGCGTCGGCGAGGTTTTGCACCCTCTTTTGCACCTCGGCGATTTTAGTGTCGTCTAGTGGCGTCTCGATCACATAGGACGCGATGCCCCCGCTCTTGTCGGCGATTCCTGACAAGAGCGGCCCGACCGGCTGCGTCGACGGCACCATGTACGCAATTCCCGCCGGCGTGTCGCCTTCAATGTGCACGTTCGGCATGACAAGACACTTGATATCGCCGGATCCCGCCGCCCTCATTGCGATCGCCGACAGTATGTCGTCGCTCGGTCTCTTCGCCGAGGGGAACAACAACCGATTGCGGGGTTGCTGTCCGGACGCAGAAGTGTTCGAGAGATTCATGTCGGCTTTTATATTACATTATGTACGTATCGAATGCACTAATATACACGGTGACCTAATCCCCATCTCATCACTCGCCCCCGAACACATGCACCAACACGGTCCGCATCGCCTCCGCGGACGAATTCGGCCGTCGCGAGCACGCGTCCACTTCTATTTCGTCCATCCAATCGCCGTCCCCGAATATTCGACCGTCGTAGGCACGTTCGTCGCCGGAAGAATCGTCGGCCACAATGTACAGGATCGTCTCGCCGAACACGCACGACACGAAGTCCTCCCGACACCCGATCAGCGGCGGCCAGTGTCCGGTCTTTCGGACGACGCGCTCGCACGACCGCCTAGACGAAATCACATCCGCCTCGTTTCCGTCCGTGTATTCGGCGCCCCACATCGGGAACAGTCCACACTGCAATTCGGGACGCACGTCTTTTTTGATCCACTGGACGGGAAGATCACTTATCGGTCGTTCGAGCAGGTTGAGTGACAACAGACCGTTCATCGAATCCGGCGGCTTCTGTACGCCGCGATATCCGGCGTGCTTTCGTTCGGCCGTCGCCCGGTCGGTAGGATCGCCGGTGTCGAGCAGAGAAGCGACGTCCTGCCCGACGCCGTAGGACACGCGCGCCTCACTCTGCGACAGATGCTCGATCGCACACACCGTGAACTCCAGCAACTCCGCTCCCAGTTTTTCAGTCCGACTCGGTGTCGCACTGGCCGGCGGCTCCCACGGCACCGGATTCGGCCGCACAAAATTCTTGTACGATGCACTTCGCTCCGTTCCCAGCGCACATCGCCTGCCGGCGGCGCCGTCGCTGTCGTCCGAGAATGGCAGCGACTTTCGCATCGTGATGCCTTTGAACAGTTGTACCGCGAACTCGTCAGAAATTGCGCTCTCGTCTGCACACAGCCGATACAGACATCGCACGGAGCGAGCCGTGGCGTCGGGGAATTCCGGGTTGCCGTGCATCCCGTTGTCCGCGAAAAATGTCCGCGACATCAACTGGAACCTGAGGTTGTAGCAGTCATCGTACACGAGGCGCGCAGACGCTTGGTTGCGCTTCATCCAATCGTCGCGCGCGTGCTTCACGTATTCGTACGTCGCCGGATAACTTTCAAACGATCTCAGATTCAAGCTCATGTCGTCGTACAGTGACTTCAGCGTATCTCTGTCGATGAAACACGACGCGTCCGGTGTTAGAAACGCCACCAGTCCCGAGTAGATGTTGAGCGAGTCGGCCGCGAGTCCGTCGACATTCCAATTCTTCCACGTATTGTATTCCCCACTCACAACGCGCCCGTCGCCGCGCCCCCGCCGTTGAGACGGAGCGCCGAGCTGCTCGACCATCTGTGCGTACACCGTTTGGCGCATCTCTTCCGGGAAGCGGAACATGCACACCAGTTCGTTCCACAGGCGCTGGCGCGTCTTGAAGCGCGCCAGAATCCGTAACAGCAGTCGGAGGTCGCCGTCGTCTGCCGGGTGACTATTGGCTTCGTAGTAGGCGTAGGAACGGCTCGGAAACATCAGCCGCAAAACGGTGCGTGCTGCCGTCGCCGCGTATCCGGGGGCCCGGAAGCTGGTCAGATTCTGTACGACGTGCGGATAGATGGGCAACGTATCGTGGATCGCGCGAAATCGTTGCGTCGTCAACAAATGCGGCAGTATCGCTCGCTGTATCAGGTCGGCGTGCCGGCGGAACAGTGTGAGGAACACGAACTGTTTGCACACGAGGACAGACCACGGTCCGCACATGGGACTGCGCCCGTCCGCGTTTGCATGCGACAGGAACTCGAAGGGTGCCAGTGCGCGGTTCGACGACGCCAAAAATTCGGCCCGCGGACCGTCATCGGCGAACGCGCCGTGTTGTTGTGCGAGTTTGGCCAGCGTCGTGTACAGCTCGCACGGGTCGACCGAGGTCCTATCGAACACCATCATCTGGAACTGCCGATCCCAGGCGGCGAGTGCCTCTTCGTCGACCGCGTCTTCGTCTCCCAGACGCGCCAGCCATCGGGGTACGTGGTCGGTCGATAGTTCCAGCGAGCGCGCAGCCGACGTGGCTATTTGTCTGAGTACATGTGTGTGGTCGTCGTCGTCTCCGAGGATGTCGCAATAGAACGTCGCAGAGTTGCACCGAACCAGGCGACCACGTAAATGTAACGGGCAGCGCCAATTCAATGTCGAGATGCGCTTGATGAAGCGAAACATTTCCACGCTATCGGCGATCAGGTGTGTCATACGCGTGACCCAGTCGTCCTCGACGCACTCGGCATCCAGCGCGCAAGCGGCCGCGGTCGCCGCCGCCGAGGTGATCGCATCCGCCGCTTCGTAGATGTCCGACGGACCACACGTTCCGATGTTGACGCGGCGATCGACGGTCTTGAACATGCAGCGCGCGCGCACGAGCCGATAGAGGCATCGAGCTGGTACATCTTTCAGGGACGGACAGCTGTCGACCACGCGTGCGCACGCCACGAATATGCCGGCAGACAGGGCATACGGATGTACGGGAGAGCGTATCGGCCGGAGGTTCCAAGAGACGTCATCGGTCACCCGTCTCCGACGCACCATGATCGCCACACTATCCACGGGCAGTCCGAGCACGCGGTCAGAATCGTAACAGCATCCGGCGCCCCTGTCTCCTTCCTTAGTTTTTCGTCGACCGACGCGACGCTTCTTCGTTACCACGCGGAAACTCGCGTCACCGTGATGTTCGTCGTCGTCGTCGTCGTCGTCGTCGCACGTCAAGTCCTCGATGTGATTGGCATCGGACGCGTAAGTGGACGACACCGGAGAGGCGAAACTGGAAAGTAGCCCCGACATCGATGCGTCCGTATATGACTCGCTCGCTCCGTAGCGGCCCATGTCGACGCAAGTGGCGGCACACGAGGACTGGCACCCGGCCACGGTCCTGATCTCGTCGTCCGGCACATTTGGAAATCGCAACTTCAACCAGTCGGCGAGTCGTTTCTCGCTCGCATCCGTGTCCAATTGTTCGGTCTTTACTGCCCGCCTGACCATACGGCAGACACACCACAGCAGCCCCGGCGGGACTTGATCGAGACTCTTCACGTGGTCTCTAAGGGCGTCGCCGCTCAAAACTTTGGCCAGCCCGACAACAGCCACCGTCAGTGTCGTCGTGAGGGTCGGCGGCGTGACACACTCGCCACTCCCGACAAGCGTCAGCGTGACGGTGAGAGTGCCGATCTGGTTCTTGCGCCGTTTGGTCCGCCTCTTCCGATCGGAACTACTCGTCGAACTAATCGGATATCTTATGTTCGTTTCCTCTGTGATGCAGGCGCGGAGGCGGTCACAAAAAAATCGAATGTTATTGTCGGTGTGGTCGAAAACCAAGAACGACGCCGCGCCGATCAGCAACGACTCGACGTAGGCGGCGTCGTCGAGGCCGACCCAGTCACAGAATTGTCCGATCGCGATCTTGAACCGAAGCTTGTACATGCCGCTGGTGTGACCCGACATTTCGTAATCGCCGAGACTGCGGACGTTCAAAGTTTCTCCGACTCGGATACGTCTGCGTTGGTCTTCGCCCGGTCTGCGTATTAGACTCTCACCTCTCCAGAGACGATGCATCTATCATCGCCCGACGGTCCAACATGTGATCGACGGGTCTCTGGGGGGCAGGGTGACGGTCAGTGGCAGAGAATAAATGCGGTGCCCGTTCGCGGACGACTATATGTGATCTGTGCGCCACATGCGCACTTTCGCCGGTATCTTTTTTTTTTCGATAACAAGAATCGGAGGTTTTATTTCGCGGTTCCGGAACACACTACAAAATTTTTTGGGGGACAATTTCTGATGTCAGACATCCACTGCACCGTCTGACGCACCGATGCGACCGACGCGGCGCGCCGCTCGTCCGAGATTGAAAAGTCGAGGCCCAGCGTGCCTAAGCGTCCGATTTGTCTCATGATTGCCGCATCGAAGCCGCCGAGTATCTGCTGGAAGATTTCGGGATTGCTCGACGTCCGCAGTGCTATGCCGGATATTGTATTCACAAACGTCGAAGCTAGTCTACATCGATCTACCGAGCGTTCGAGATCGCCGTTGCGCATGTACACGCGCCTGTTCCAGCCGCAGACGCCGCGTATCGGCTGGCCTCTACAGTCGAACAAATGATTGGCGTTCACTACGGCCCGCAGTATGTGGCGTCCGATCTCGTTCTCGAGCACGGATATCGGTATTCTCAGTGCCGAGCAGCCTTCGTACGGACTATTCTCCGTAAACAACGAGATGTGACTCTCCGTCACCGCGAACTCAATCGGAGCCTCGATTATCCATGTCAGTGTATCACACAGCCACCGTGCGAAACTCCCGTCGTGTTCGGCGCCGTCGTACCACTTGAGCCACTCTTGGACGATTGCCGCGGAAAGGTCGGTCGTAAAACACCCAATTACATTACATAGTACCTTGCTGCGTGCATCGTCGTCGTCGTCGTCGTCGCCGCCGCCGCCGTCCGGCAGCCTGTGAATCAGTTGTATTTTTCCACCCGAAGGACGGGTGGTTCTCTCGAGAAAATTCATCCCGACGACAAAAAACTTTTCCACACTGTTCACCGCCGGCGCCATGCGCCCGATATTTGTGGACAAAAAAAAATCTCACCCCCGGCGCGCGGACCCATCCACCATTTATACCCCGCGCGCGACTGCGGGCCGACATTTTTCCTGCGCTGGCACCGATCACATGACGCGCCGGGAAAATGTCGAACGGCCCTCAAACTTGCGACCGAGAGCTCAGACAGTCGCTATGCCACGCCGGACAGCACAGATACTGCACTCACCCGACGACGCCGATGAAAACCGAAGCAATCTCGTCAAGAAGTGCACCGAAGAAGCGGCGGCGTTCGGAATCGGTTGCGAAAAGTGAGCGTCCAATTAAAGTGCGAAAACTATGCGTGCAGCGAAAGCGGTCACAGTCCAGACGAATGAGGGCACCGCCCACCAAACATCCGATAGACTCATATACTGACACCGGACTCGAAAGCCTCCTGGACGATCTCGTCAGCAGCTTGACCGCGAGGACGAATTCAGGCACAATGCGGCCGCCGCCGAACGACCCGCTGGACGGTGAGCCGCCACCAAAAAACGCTCGCTACTACGGCAAACATACCGAAAAAGAGCGCGCCGTGCGCATCGTACTGGGTGCGATACGAGGACGACAGCTTGCGCCACAGAGTGACGTGAGAACGCGCGAGGTGACCAGATACGTACACAGAGTGGCCGACGGGCGAGCCAGGAAGGGTAAGACACCGTCGTCGTCCAAGCGCTCGCGCAGTGTGAATAAGTCGATGGGGATATCGGTCGCAAAAGTAAGCACGCGAAATACGCGTTTCCAGCAGCAACTCATCCGTAGGCGTCGCACGGCCGCGACTAGATTGAATCGCGTCGAAGGAGATGCCACCTTCCAGTCCACCATCCGCGGGTCCGAGAAGTCCGCGACGCGACGCGACGACATAGCAGTCTGCACGGACCGCGACGGTGCTCGTACGGTCGAGGAGCACGCAGCAGCCGCCGGCCTCGACGTCGTGAAGGTGGAAGATGGCGAAGTCGAGGCGGAAAGGATGAGACACGGCAACGACACTGTCGTCTTCGGCGTCTCGGACGGACCAAAGGAGCAGGCCGAGTGCGTGAAGGACCTGTTCAAGACGCTCGGGGGCGAGGTTAATCTACCCCCGTCCATGCGTGCATTGTATTCGTTATGTCCGGAACAACTTGCGACGAGGAAGGACTTCCACGCCGAGGCGAACAAGCGCTTTCGGAGTGTCGACGAAAAGTCACTGCATCGCATCATGAACGTAGTCACAAAATCGGGCATGCCTAAAAAGATAACCGACCGCACCCGTGATCAAGACCCCGACGCCGATGCGCTGCCCGAAGTGCGCGTCCTCACTCGCGAGACGATCGAACAAAATCTGCGCACACCATTCCCGAGTGAGCGACCGTGCGTCAACGGAGACAACTGCGAGGGCAGAAAAATACCGACCACGACGCCCGTCGTCCTCAAGGAATTTCCTCCGCGGTGGGCAATGGAGAGTTACGCCAAGTCGGGGCTGTGGCCGGACAAGCGCTTCCAGTGCCTGATGTGCGAACGCGAGCAGACGAACTTTGCGTACTACCTGGCACAGGCGAGCTGCCGGTCGATCCTGAATAACGTACAGATCTCGGATATGTGCTGCATAGAGGGGCCCGGCGAGTACAGTGCCCGATCCGTGCTGGCGTCGACGTCGCGATCCTACCTCGGGGTCACGCGTCCGGTCCTGATGCACGTCGTGTCGTGGTACACGCAGGAGACGAGGGACGGCGTGGTCTACTTCCGAGAGACCGGGTACCCCAAGCCCGACCCGCTCTCCGGGCAGTATTTTGCGGGTGGGTCGGGCTCGACGAAGGCGCGGACGGAATCAGCGCAAAGCTCGACCCTGAAAACTCAGATTCCGCGGCGGCAGACGAGTGCGCACACTTCGGCAACATAGCATCTGGGCCCACGGCCGACGAGGACCGGCGCCTGATACGTCGTCACTTCCGCCTGCTGCAGAAACGCAACGGCAGCGAACATTCGCTAGCTCCGATCTGGCTCTTCGAACATTTCGACGAAAAACTGCACGAACAAATCTTGCCTGCCAAGTCCTACCTGTGGCATCCGCTCTCTGAAACTGCTATCGCGGCCGGCGCACCTGCACTCGATCACCAGATCTACTGTACCCTCGTCAACCGCGTGCGGCTACTCGGAGAGCTGACGTCGATCGAGTACTTGCCGGCCGACGTGCGACGCGCACTCTGGCGAGCGTTCGACAGTCACCTGCCGCTGCTGATACACATGGAAATAACCGGCCACTTCAGCGACGCCGAGATGACGATGAAGCGCGACTTCTGTGGCCGCCCGGATCCGGACGGCGGGCCGACGACGACGGAATACGACCAGCTGGTGCCGCGCCAGATGCTGGCCTTCGACATGCACTGCGCCCCGGATCTCACGACCGTGATCGGCGACCTATCGTTCTGGTGCAACTACCGCGATCCCGCCTACAAGAGCGAAGAAGTCGGCGAGCTGATCGACTGGTTCTTCAAGGTGCAGCCGGTGCCGTTCCGGCGACGAGACAGCCGACGTTTCTTGGCCGACGCCGTCAGGACCTACCCGGCCTTGCGTCGAATCTTCATACAGCTCATGCTCTGTACGTTCCTGGGCACCTATCCGCACGCGACTCGCATACCTTCGACGACGGCGCGTATCGAGATCTACCGGCGACTGGTGATGTGTCCGCCGCCCGGAGACGAACTCTCGAAGTGGGTGCTGGCGCATGAAGAGTGTGCGCGGCACGTCCTCATGGAGTACATGTTCCACTGCGTCCGACAAATCCCCGGGCTACACCGCGTGATGTGCGAGCGCTACAACTGGGAAGCCATATCGCGCACCGTATACACCGCCTGTGACTACGTCCGCGGCGACGTCGACCAGAACGCCCTCCCCGGCACGACCATCGTCGACTGGGTGCGCGACTCCAGGCGGCACATGCTCGCGCTGCACGACCAGATGCTCACACACAGTTACCGGCCGATGGGTCGAGACTTCGTGACGCGCGTCCTGGAGGCGTGCAACTCGCTTAACGACACGTACTTTGTCGACCCGAAGATGCGCGAGCGCCCCTCCGGATTCCCGGAGGAGGACGAGATGCGCATGAAGAACGTCATCTTCAAATTCGCGCCCGACGAAAATCTGCAGTTCGACTGGCTGGCATGCGTGTTCGGCGTCGACGTCGAGTTCGTGTTGATGCTCAGAAACGCGCAGCGCCTGTTTTGCAGCGAAACGCTTCGCTCGGCGATCGACAATGCGCTGCTATACATCAAGGTCAACAATCAGCGCGACTTCTTCATCATATGGCGCTTCTTCTTCTGGAACAATATGCGGCTGCAAGTCATCGTGTACGATCTCCCGATAGACATAACGCGGGAGCAGATCAAGCAGTATCACAAGCTCGACGACACGCCCATCGGATGTGAGCTGTCGCCCAACACGGGCACATTCTACTTCTGTCCGCACTGCCAGACATTCAAGGCCGTCATCGAAACGCCGCCGCCGCCCGCCAGCTACTCGTGGACGACCACGCGCGGAGGCCGCCGCCGTAAACGCAAGCGCCAGAGTAGAGGCGTCGACGACGACGACGACGACGACGACGACGACAAGGTCTCCGATCCGGTCTCGACTGAAAATGCTCTCTCCGTTTTTCCGGATATACACAGGCTGGCCACTTTGCTGGGCGTCAAAACGGATTTGGGTGCTGACGAGGCCGTCGGTGCCGGCGACCGCGACGCGTCGACCGCGACACCCGATCCTCAGGGCGCCGAACCCGATTCGCGCACAAAGTACGTGTACGGGCCGATCGGCACGGTCATCGACCCGCTGCGGCCCGGCGACGTGATGTGCAAGTCCAAGGCGTCGGTGGTCGGCAGCACGAAGCAGCAGGTGTCCGCCTGTATAGCGCAGGTTGAAAAGTTACTGGCATCCTATGCCGCGTGGAATGAAATCGACCGCGAAACTGCGATCAGCGAGTTGACAATACTCACGCGGAAACAGCGACGCAAACGCCCCCGCAAGTTGCGCAGCCA
>SDBT01009572.1_pt1 | contig 15701 bp, 8 predicted proteins | sample 2277101 | NCBI WGS metagenome assembly SDBT01 (sample SAMN10404973, study PRJNA504765) | marine sediment metagenome | isolation source: marine sediment core GS10_PC15, 103 cmbsf | place: Arctic Ocean: Southern Knipovich Ridge | collected 2010 | reverse complement strand
CTATTTCAGCGCCGGCGCCGTTGTCAGCCACGGCGACGCTGATCCATTCCCGTCCCTCGTCTTCCTCATCATCCTTGAGCGTCCCTTCCCGTGAGCTCAGGCGAATGATGGGGTGCGCGCGACGGGTGGCACAGGCCGACTCCATGGCATACTTGAGGATTGACTGCAAGATCTGACGCAACATGGCCGGGTCGACCAGAATCTGGCCTTCGGCCTTGAGGGTTTCTTTTAACTCGATGTTACGCTGCTCGATGGGAGACTGGCACATCTTCACCACGTCGGCCAGAACCGAACTGATTGAAACGACGTTTTCGGTGCCGAGTTCGCCGATGAACCGCTGCTGGAGAGTGATGACTTCGGTGACGCTGCGGAATTTTTCGATGATAAAGTCGAGCTCCTGATTTTGCGCCGTCAGCAGCTTTGGGATTTCCTTGGCAAGGGAACGGAGGGCGCCGAGATATTCCCGGCCGTGGGGGTCCTCGCGCAGGAACTCCTCCAGGTCGCCCTTTTTAAGGTGTCTCTGCATCCCGGGCAGGATTCGCCGGCCGATTAAGCCGGCGACTTCTTCTATGGCGCCGAATTCACCCTTGTGAAGGCGTTCAAGGGCAAGCTGGATGACCGTAATCGCATTGCCGATATTGTGAATGATGCCGGTGGAAATCTGCAGCATGCCTTCTTCGTGGGCGGTGTTCAGGGCCGTTTCCATGGTCTTGCGTTCCTGCTCGGCGCGGATGGTGCGGAAGCCGGCCTCGGCAATGGCGATGCAATGACTCAGACAGACTTGGTGATCATTGTTGAAATCGGGCTGGTCAAGGTTGCGGACCAGCAGGATATAGGACTCGCCCATCTCCGTCTCCAGCGGGGCGACCAGGGCGGAACCAAAAGGGACTTCGACGTTTGGCGGCAGCCAATCGCGCAGGTTGTCGCGATCGTAGACGTGCGGGCGCGTGGTCCAGAAGAAGTCCTCAGGCACCCCAGGGCCAAGGACCCCGGGGACCTCAACGCCGGATTCCTCGTCTTCCGGCAATTCACGGGCAAATTCCAGCTTCCAATCGCGGCACACCCCGGTGCCGGCAAGCACCAGCATGGTGTTCCACTTGTCGGCTTCCCTCTGCCGGACGTAGATCAACGAACCCACCGCCTCGAATTCACTCGCCATCAGCCCGCAGAAGGTCCCGGCCCAATCCGGCTTGCGGTGGAGTTCGTCCAGCATCCCGCGCATGCGCTCGAGAGATATTATCAGTGAGCCCTGCCATTTATCTTTGGCTTCTTCCAGCGCCTGATAATGGCGCTTCAGCCGCATCAACACGACCGTTAAGACCAAGACCGCGGCCAGCAGAATTAAACACACTATAGCCATTGATTCAGCCCACCGGACTGGCCGTCGGCGTACAGGCGTCCCCGGCGTTCCAGTCGTTCTGGTTCGACGATCCCGGCAAAATAAGACCCGGAATGGCCGCTTTCAACAATTCTCCCGTAAAAATCACGGCCCACCGTTATGCCGCCTCGCTTTCCCCGTTTTGCTTGAAATTATGCCTTGGTAAAAGCAACTCTCTGACTTAATCATGATAAGATAGCGTACATTCGGCACTTTTCAAGTCAAGAGACAAGAATCCGGCCAGTTTCCGGTGATTGCATTTCGCGCGGAGCAACCGTAAGGTAAAAGGTCAAAAGATTCACCGGAACTGTTGCTGATGTCAAATCACGAGTTGAAAGATATGCCTGGGACGATTGACTCGTTGCGGGAGTTGATTCCCCCGGCGCTAATCCGTGGCGCTGTACGGCCTGAACGGCTGCTGGCAAAGCTGCTCGGTGATGAGACGCTGAGCGACTTGCAACGGCAGTGCCTGGCCACTGGCCTTGAACAACAATTGCCCAAACTTCCAGACCCGGTCCAGGCCTTGAACCTGGTGCTGCATTTCTTTGAACGCTACCCGGACAAAACGCGCCGAAAAGTTCTGTTGCAGCCCGAAATTCTGGCCCAGACCATGATCATCTTCAGTTTCTCCCTGCGCCTGGGCAAGCTTCTGCTAAGTCATCCGGAATGGCTGGCTGAACTCTTTCCCCTCCGCCACGAGAGTTGTCAGGAACAGCGGCAACGCTTGGGCCGGGAACTGCAACAGGCCACGCCCGACGATATTATGCATGAACTACGCCGTGCGAAGGCCCGCGAATTCATCCGCATCGCTTATGCTGACAGCCAGGAGGTTGACAGCTTCGAGGAAAGCACCCGGAAAATTTCTAACGTCGCCGACTTATGCGTCCAACGGGCCCTGGCGCAGCTTAAACTGAGCGCAGAACCCGTAGCCGTGATCGCATTGGGCAAATGGGGTGGATTCGAGCTGAACTACAGTTCCGACATCGACCTGCTTTTCGTCGCCGGCAATGACGTGGACCCCGACCGGCTCGCAGACTTCCAGCAGCGCGCGGCGGAGGCCATTACGCTTTTGGAGAGACCAGACTCCGAAGGTTTCGTCTTTCGGGTAGACAGCCGGCTGCGGCCGGAGGGCAAGTCCGGCCCGCTGGTGCGGAGCTTGCGTTCATACTTGGCCTACTACGGGAAGTACGGTCGCAATTGGGAGTTCCAGGCTCTGGTGAAGGCCCGTCACGGCGCCGGCGATGCCGCCCTGGCGGCTGAATTCATCCGGGCCACCCGGCCCTTTGTCTTCCCGGAAATCCGCACTCCGGCCGAAACCGTGCTCCGCGAGGTCCGCGAAGTGAAGGCCAAAATCGAGCAGACGGTCAAACAACGCGGCGCGGAGCGCGGCAACGTCAAGCTCGGCGCCGGCGGCATTCGCGATCTCGAGTTCATCATCCAGTTCCTCCAGCTCCACCACGGGCGGCGCAATCCAGCGCTGCAAGAAACCGGCACGCTGACGGCTATGCAACGTCTGTACGCTCACCGGATTATCACGCGCGAGGAATACGATGCGCTGCGCCGTGACTATATCTTTCTGCGCCGGCTCGAGCACTATTTGCAGATTGCCGAGGAACTGCCCGTGCGCCAGCTCCCGAAAGACCGGCAGGAGTTGGAAGTGCTCGGCCGCAAGATGATAACCCGGTCGGATGACCGGGCGGGCCTGGAACCAAACCCGCAACAAGACTATGCCGCCCGGTTGCTCGAAGGCTATGGGAAAACGATTGCCCGCACCCGAAAACTGTTCCAGGGATTCTTCGATACCACCATTGAATTCCTCGAGAAAAAGGAGCGGGCGGCCCAGCTATGCCCCGGCATCACCCCCAGAATCCTGGAAGACCATTTTACCCGGCTGGAAAGTGATTACTTCCTGCGCTTCACTGCCGAGGAGATTGCGGCGCATATCAAGATGATGGCAGCCCTCAGCCGTGACAAACTTTCCGAGGTGAATATGGCGATGCGGCCCGGCGACGCCCGCCGGGTAACCATTGTGGCCTTCGATTACCTCGGCGAGTTCGCCAAGATCAGCGGGCTGTTTTCGGCATACGGGATGAACATCGTCAGCGGCGAATCGTTTACCTACAGCAATGTGGAACCCGCCGCTGCCGCGGGGAAGGCGGCGCGGGCAATCTACCGCTTTCCGCACCGCCGTTATGCCCGCCGGATGCCGCGTGGCCAGACGTTGGCGGACCGGCGCAAGATCGTCTGTGTGGCTAATCTGCAGCCGGCACGTCCGGGCTCTGCCGATGGCTTCTCCCAAAGCAGTTTTCAGGAGGAATTGGCCGAACTGTTGAAATTGCTCAAAGAGAATAAGCACCAGCAGGCCAGTGAATATGTGGCGCTGCGGGTGATGAAACTGCTTACGCCCGGCTCCCGGCCGGACGGCCCGCGGGCGCTGCCGCCGATTGAATTCAAGCTCGACAACGAGTCCGATCACGTCTATACCATCCTGGAAATCACCAGCCCCGACCAGTTCATGTTTCTGTTCGAGTTCACCAACGCCCTCTCGACCCGAAACTACTATATCGGCAAGGTCGAGATCAATACGGTCAAAGGGATGATTTGCGACCGGCTGTTCATCACCACCAGTGAGGGTAAAAAGATACTTGACGACAAGCAGTTGCGCGAACTGACCGTGACCATTACGCTGATCAAACAGTTCGCCACCTTTCTGCCTTATGCGCCGAACCCGCAATTGGCCCTGCGTCAGTTCAGCGGCCTGGTTGATCGCGTGCTCGAAGACCGGCCGGACGGCGCCCTCCCAATTATCGGTGACAAGGAAGTCCTGACCAACCTTGCCCGCGTCCTCGGCGCCAGCAGTTTTCTGTGGGAAGACTTCCTGCGGATGCAGCACCAGAACCTGCTGCCCATCCTGATGGACGCCAAAAAGCTCGACCGGGACTGGACCCCGCAAGCACTGCGCACCCGGCTCCAACAGCAACTCGCCAGACGCCGCAGCTCCAAGGGGGCCGTCACGGCGCTCAACGCCTTCAAAGACCGCGAGATGTTCCGTATTGACATGCGCCACCTCACCCGCCGGGTAACCCATTTGGCGGACCTCTGCCGCGAACTTTCCGACCTGGCCGACGTCGTGCTCAGCGCCGCTTTCGAGCTGGCTTTGGCGGATGCCGCCACCAGGTTCGGCGCCCCCCCGCCCGGCCGCGCCTGCCTCTGCGCCCTCGGGAAATGGGGCGGCCATGAACTCGGCTATGCCTCTGACATCGAATTGCAGTTCATCTGGGATGCGCCGGCCTCTACACTGTTGGCCGCCAGGGAATACTATGAACACGCTGCGCATTGTCTGGCCAACGCCATCAAGAGCAAGCAGGACGGCGTGTTCGAACTGGACTTCCGCCTCCGCCCAGGCGGTAAAAGCTCGCCGCTGGCCGTTTCTCTCAAGCGTTTTTGCGACTACTATGCCGACGGTTCGGCGGATGCTTACGAGCGGCAGGCCCTGGTGCGGCTGCGCGCGGTTGCCGGCGACGACGAGCTTTGTCGCCAGGTGATGGCGCACCGGGACCGCTTTGTCTACGGGCCGGAACCTCTTGATCTACCGCGGACCAGGGAACTCCGGCAGCGGCAGCAGGCTGAGTTGGTCAAGCCGCGGACCGTCAACGCCAAGTTCAGTCCCGGCGGCCTGGTGGATGCCGAGTACTTCATCCAGATCAAGCAAATCCGGCATGGCGCCGCCGCCGCCGAGCTCCGCGACACCAACACCTTCCGGGCCGCCGCGGCCCTGCATAAGCACGCTTTGCTCAGCGATGAAGAATATGACACGGTCGTCGAAGGCTACCGGTTCCTGCGCGCGCTGATTAACGGTCTGCGGATCGTTCGCGGCAATGCCCGCGACCTGGAAATCCCCCCGGAAGACGCCCCCGAATTCGAGTTTCTCCTGCGCCGCCTCGAGGTCTTCGAACACCCTCCGGAGAAGCAGGCCGCCGCCGCCCATATCCGCGAAAAAATGGCCCGCATCCACGCCCTCTTCGAGAGCTTGGCAGAATAGATCATCTCCCTAATCCCACCACCGCGAACTAAGCCCCATTAACCTCTAACTCCGGTTGGAGCTTCAGAACAAAGCAATAAACCCGTTCGCCAGCCTTCAGTGCTTCGCTAAATTCTTCCTGGGAAGGCTCCGAGAATTCATCAGGGTAGCGGAAAGCGGTGGCATAAGGGGTAAGCAGTTCAGCGTCATCCTGCAACGAGTTGAAGCTTGATTCCAGGGCGGCTGCCAATGTAATCAGCAGAAGCAGGTCATGCGTTTTCTCGAAACGTTGATCGCGATATAATAGCCAGCCTTTCAGCGCTTTTTCGGCCCCCTGTTGGCAGTGGTAAACCGCAGTGTCAAGAAAGGGGTCGCTGCCTTCAGCCAGTTTGTGTGCGGATTCAAGGTCATGCCGGGCTTTCACAAGCCATTCACGCGCCAGGGTTCGCTTGGCGTTGGCCATAAAGCAGTTTCCCTTCTTCCAGAATTCGGCTCACTAACGAGGCGTAAATTGGCCGGTGGCGCTCCACTTCGGCGCGGGTTTTGACCAGAATGTCGAGTGGCGCCATGATCCCGCGCAGACAGCGGTAAGCGCGCGAAGCCCGGCGTGTGGGACGTTGATCACTGGTTGACACAATCACCAGCAGGTCCAAGTCGCTGTCAGGTTGGGGAACGCCCCAGGCATGAGAACCGAACAGTAGAATCTCTTCCGGCTGGAACTCCGCCGCCAACCGTTGAGTGATTTCCGTGAGCAAATTCTCATCCAGCAGTTTCATATCTTCGGCAGTCAATCTTCGTTTCCCCTATGATAGCAAAGGTTGCGGCCTAGCGGATTTCGATGGTCAGTTCTTTGGTCAGCCTGGCCTTGATGGTGTCGTGGGCCTGGTTGACTTCCTGGTCGGTGAGGGTGCGGTCCGGGGCCCGGAAAGTCAGCGTGTAGGCCATGCTCTTACGGCCGGTTCCGAGGGCCTGCTCATCACGGAAAATATCAAAGAGCTGCGCGTCCTCCAGAATCTCTACTCGGCAACTTGCAATGACGTCCAGTACCCGGCGGTGTTCCAGCGCCTCGGCGGTGACGAAGGCCACGTCCCGCGTAACCGCCGGGAATTGCGACAGTTCACGATAGCGCGGGGCCTTGCCGGCCAGTACCAACAGCGGGTCCACTTGGACCAAAGCCATGAACAGCGGGTGGCGAATGCGCATATCCTGCGTCAATGCCTGGTCAATCCGACCGAGTACCGCCACTACTTTTTCATCCAGCAGCAGTTCAGTGCAAAGGTCCTTGGCAAAACCCGGGTGCGCCGCCCCGGCAAGCCGCGGCTCCGGCAGCCGGGCAGCCGCGAACCAATCCTGCACCAGCCCGCTCAGGTCATAGAAATCGTAGACCGCGTCGCGTTCGGCGGCAAAGCGTTCCGGGTGCTTGCGGCCGGTCAGCACGACAGCGCATTCCAGCCGTTCCTCCGGTAGACCCTTCTTGTGGCAGAAGACCCGACCCAACTCGAAGAGCCGAAGGTCATGGTTGTCCCGGGCGATGTTTCGGGCGACGGTATTCAGCATCCCGCCAAGCAGGTCCGGCCGCATCACGGCGTATTCCTGGCTGAGCGGGTTCTGGATGCGGACCAATTCTTCAGGATGCCAGCGCTTGTGTTTGAGCGCCTCGGCCTCGCTGATGGCAGAGACCTGCGCGCATTCGTCCAGACCCAAGCCAAGGAGTTGCTCGCAGAGCTCCTGTTGCGGGTAGTAGTCGTCATTTTCGATGCCGCCGCCGACAATCCCCTCGGGTTTGGCGGCGGGAATCTTATCGTAGCCATGCAGCCGGGCGATTTCCTCGATCAGGTCCGCTTCGCGGCTCAGGTCCGGGCGCCAGGACGGCACGGCGGTCGCGCAGGAATCGTGGTCATCGCGGACAATCTCCAGACCAAGTCTGGTCAGGATGCGCTTGACCATTGCCGGCGGCACCTCCAGGCCGATAAGCGAATTCACCCGGGCATAGCGGCAGGTGATCTCCGGGGCCTTGTACGGCCCGGTTTTAAGGTCAATCATGCCGCTGACGAGTTCACCCCCGGCCAGTTCGCAGATCAGGTGCGCGGCGCGGGCGCTGGCGAACTCGACCATATTAAAATCTACCCCGCGCTCGAAGCGGTAAGATGAGTCGGTCGAGATACCCAGCTTTTTCGAGGTGGCGCGAATGTTCGGCGGATGAAAGGCGGCGCTCTCGAGCAGGACGTTGGTCGTGGCCTCGGAGATTTCGCTGTTGCCGCCGCCCATCACGCCGGCCAAGGCCACGCCGCCTTCAGCATCGGCAATTAAGAGCTGCCCGGTGGTCAGTTCGTGTTCTTCCCCATCCAGGGTGCTGATGGTTTCACCGGCATCGGCGCGGCGAACGATGATTTTGGCCCCGGCCAGCTTGTCGCAGTCAAAGGCGTGGAGCGGCTGGCCGCATTCCATGAGCACGAAGTTGGTGATGTCCACCACGTTGTTGATTGGCCGCAGCCCGATGCTCAGCAACCGGTCCTGCAGCCACTTCGGACTTGGCCCGATTTTGACGTTGCGAATAAAGCGGGCCGTATAGCGCGGGCACAGGTCGGGAGCAGGCGCCTCGATAGTGATATGGTCGTTGATGTCTCCGCCCGCCTCGGCCAACGTCACGTCCGGCAGTTTCAGTTCGGCGCCGGTGAGGGCGGCGAGTTCGCGGGCGATGCCGATGTGCGACAGCCAGTCCGGCCGGTTCGGGGTCACTTCCCAATCAATCACCGTATCAGCGCCGAGGTAATCCCCGAGCGCCATGCCCACGGGCGCGTCGTCAGCCAGCAGCATGATGCCCTGGTGCGCGTCGCTCAATCCCAGTTCCTGCTCGCTGCAGAGCATTCCGCAGGAATCTTCACCCCGGAGCTTGGTTTTCTTCACGGTGAATTCGCCGGATTCGCCGAGTTTCGTGCCGACCCGGGCGAACGCGGCTTTTTTGCCGGCGTCGCAATTCGGCGCGCCGCAGACCACGCGGAGCGTCTCACCGCTGCCGTCATCCACCTGGCACAGGCTGAGCCGGTCGGCGTTCGGATGCTTTTCCCGGGCAAGAATCTTGGCCACGACAACTGTTTCCGGCAGATCGCCGACAGTTTCAATGCCCTCGACCTCGAGCCCGGCCATGGTCAATTTCCCGGCCAGTTCCGCCGGGAACCAGGAAAACTCGACGTAGTCCTTAAGCCAATTGCAGGATGTCTTCATCGTCTTGTTACACGTTCTTTTTCCGGCTGAGTTACCCTGCAAAATAGCGGTCTTCCTCGACTTTTCCAGCTCTCTCACCGCCAATTTTTGGCCCCGCCCTTCCTGCCTTCAGGCTGACGAGAGAGTATTCAAGGCCGCACCGACTTTCTGCGCCTGGATTGCCTAGCCGGGTTTGAGGACAGGGGTTGTCGCCGGAGATGCTGAAAGCTCTTACCGTGACTTAGAATGGCTTACAGACCCAGCGAACCAGCAGTTCATTTGCGGTCTTGACCTCGTGGCGGTAAGTTGGCGCTTGAAACCTTGCGCCGTATAAGCCAATGTAATAGGCAATACAAGAGGAAGAAAGCAAAGAGTGAAGAGCCAATTCCTGCAAAAGAAGAATCAGTCACGTACGACAACACAATGCCACCAAGGACAGCAATCCAGCCAAAAGAAGCGATGGCAAAAACAAGTGCACCTATGCTGAACGGACGATTTCGTTTTCTTGTCAAAGCCCAGGTCAAGATTCCCAGCACAAACCCGACCAGACCATACAGAGCAGGCCACATGAATTGGACTTCTGCGGGATGCATCGGGTGGTCCCAGCCCAGTCTTAGCGCTACCAGTACCATAATCACTATTTCAGCCACTCCTGAACATATTGCACAACAGATAAAGCCCAGGGCTCCGACGCCAATCGAAGATAAGGATATCGGGAATACTATTTCAGAGAAAACACCCTGGCTCTTTTCGTCCGGCTGCTCTGAATCACGGTCTTTGTCTGGTTCATTCATTAGCTGTTCCTGCTCTAATCCAAGACTATACGTCAGCCGCCGTCACTGTCCACCCGTCCGCTTGTTTTTACTTGAGATTCTCGTCGTTCGGCTCCAATTCCAGGCGGCGTTTTCTCGTGTTGGCGTAAGGCCGCCCGCAACGCGGGCGTGCCCTGAGGGCTTGGTAATCGGAATCGAGAAGCCGTACAACTGTCTGGCACTAGATAACGTAAGGACATTTCGGTCGAGTTATTCGGAAGAATTTCGGGCATTTCTTGGACAATCATGGCGGGGTTGTTACTGTAGATTTGGCGGCGGCGCGAACTTTCACTTTGGGAGGCATAGTCAGGAGAAATGTCGGGCGAATTCGTTCATCTGCACATTCATACCGATTACAGTATGCTCGACGGCGCGTGCCGGATTCCCAAACTGGCGGCGCAGGCGGCGGAATTCGGCATGAAGGCGCTGGCGCTTACCGATCACGGCAACATGCACGGGGCCATCGAGTTCTATAAGGCCATGCATGCGGCGGAACTGAAGCCGATTATCGGCTGCGAATTCTACGTGGCGCCGGAGAACCACCGCGACAAGAGCCAGAATAATCCCAAGTACAAAGGGTTTCACCTGGTGCTCCTGGCCCGCGACCTCGAGGGCTACCGGAACCTGTGCCGGCTGAATGCCCGGGCCTGGCTCGATGGTTTTTATTACCATCCGCGCATTGACAAGGAACTTCTGGCCCAGCACAGCGGGGGACTTATCGGCACTTCCGCCTGTATCGGCAGTGAGATCAACTGTTACCTGCGACAGGACGATGTGAAAAAGGCAAAGGACTGTGTTGACGAGTTTATCAACATCCTCGGCCGGGAATATTTCGCGCTGGAAGTCCAGGACCACGGCATGGCCGAGCAACACAAATGCAATCGTTATTTGATCGAGTTGGCCAAGGAATTCAAGCTGCCGCTGATTGCCACCAACGATACGCATTATCTCCGCCGCGAACACGCCAAGCCGCACGAAATTCTGCTTTGCATCGGCACCGGCAAGACCCTTGCGGATGAGAACCGTCTGGAATTTTCCTCCGACCAACTTTACCTGAAAAGCGCGGACGAGATGGCCGAGCTGTTCACGGAAGTGCCCGAGGCCATCAGCAACACGCTGAAAATTGCCGAGATGTGCAACCTCGAGTTGGATTTGGACACGGACCATTACCCGGTCTTCGAGCCTCCCGACGGCGCCGACCGCCAGGATTATCTTTATAATTTGTGCCGTGAAGGGCTGGTTGAACGATACGACATCAACCTGCAGAGCACTGCCAAGAACCAACTTGACGAGTCTGCCGCGAATGTGGTCGCGCGCCTGGAATTCGAGCTCGAGGTTATCGAAAAGATGGGCTTCACCAGTTACTTCCTGGTGGTGTGGGACTTTGTGCACTATGCCCGGCAACAGGGCATTCCCGTAGGGCCGGGCCGCGGTTCCGGCACGGGCAGCATCGTGGCGTATCTGCTGCACATCACGAACATTGATCCGCTGCGTTATAATCTGCTGTTCGAGCGTTTTCTGAACCTGGAACGGATCAATCCGCCGGACTTCGACATTGATTTTTGCGAGCGGCGCCGCAGCGAAGTAATTGACTACGTTCGCCACAAATATGGCGAGGACCGCGTGGCGCAGATCTGCACGTTCGGGTCGTTAAAAGCCAAACAGGTGCTCAAAGACGTGGCCCGGGTCCTCGGCCGCAGCTTCGAGGAAGGCAACCGCTTGACCAAACTCGTGCCTGACGGGCCCAACGTGACCTTGGAAAGCGCGCTTAAAGAAAGCGGCGAACTACGCGAGGCCAGGGAAAAGGACGCATGGGTGGACGAGGTTATCCGCTATGCCGAGCCCCTCGAGGGCCTTAAGCGCCAGCTCGGCATTCACGCCGCCGGCGTCATCATCGGCGATCAGACCCTGACTGATCTGATCCCCCTCGCCCGCGGCTCCGGTGACGAGGTCATTACTCAATACGAGGCGAAGCCTTGTGAAAAGCTCGGGCTGCAGAAAATGGACTTTCTCGGGCTTAGAACTCTGACCATTATCCAGGACACCTGTGAGTTTGTCACGAAAAATCATGGCGTTGAACTGAAGCCCAACGAGATTCCGCTGGATGATCCCAAGACCTACGAGTTACTGCGCAAGGGGGATACCATCGGCGTCTTCCAGCTCGAGTCCGGCGGCATGCAGAAGCTGTTCCGGCGCGCCCAAGTTGAGCGCATCGAGGATGTGATCGCCCTGATTGCCCTTTATCGTCCGGGACCCATGCAGTTCATTGACGAGTATCTCGAGCGCAAATCCGGCCGCATCCCGGTTTCTTATGATGTGCCCGAACTCGAGCCGATTCTCAAGGAAACCTACGGCATTATGATCTACCAGGAACTGGTGATGCAGGCGGTGCAGAAAGTGGCCGGTTTCTCGCTGGGGCAGGCGGACCTGCTCCGCGATGCCATTGGCAAGAAGAAAGCCGATGTGATGACCGCCCAATACGAGAATTTTATGGCCGGCTGCCAAGCCAATGGCTACGACCGGGACACGGCGCAGAGAATCTGGGAGAAAGTGGCTCGATTCGCCGAGTACGGCTTCAACAAGTCCCACAGCGCCGCCTATGCCTTTCTCGCGGTACGGACCGCCTATCTGAAGGCGAATTACGCCGTCGAGTTCATGTGCGCCAACCTCACGAGTGCTCTGAACGACGCCAAAGGTATCACCAAGCTCATCGCCGAGTGCCGGGAAATGGGCATAAAGGTTCTGCCGCCGGATGTGAACAGTTCCGAGGAATCATTCACGGTGGATGGCGACGCTATTCGCTTTGGTCTGGCCGCCATCAAAGGCTGCGGGGACGCCGCCGCCCAAGCGATCCTGAAAGCACGAGAGGGCGGCCCGTTCACCTCGCTCGAGGATTTCTGCGAACGGGTTGGCAGCGCCGCCAACCGCCGGCTCCTGGAAAGCCTCTGCCAGTGCGGGGCCTTGGACGGTTTTACGCTCAAACGTTCGCAGATCTTCGTTATCCTCGAGGATGTGCTCAAGCGCGTTCAGGCCACCGTCCGCGACCGCGAGACCGGCCAGACAACCTTCTTTGACGTGATGGATGGGGCTGAAGCCGGCGGCAACGGCCCCGGCGTACCCGTGCCGGAGATTCCCGAGTGGCCCATGCGGGAACTGTTGCAGTATGAAAAGGACCTGCTTGGTTTCTACGTTACCGGCCATCCGCTTGATGAATATCTGGACACGGTAACGACCTACAACATCGGCAAGCTGCTGGATGTGGCCGGGATGACGGATGACACCGGGGTGCGTTTCGGCGGCATCATCGCCAAACTCGACCGCAAAATCTCCCGGCGGGACGGGAGGCCGTGGGCCATCATTAGCCTTGAAGACCGCGATACCAGCATCGAATGCCTGGTTTATGCCGAGACCTACGCCGAGTGCGCCGCCGCCATCGAGGGAAATGCGCCGGTCTTTGTCGAGGGCCATGTTACTCACCGTGAGGGTGACGATAAGCCCCAGATTATCGCCACCCGGGTCGTCCCCCTCGATCAAGCTCAGGAGCAGTTCACCAGGGAAATCCAGGTGCCCATTAAAGAGGCAGAGATTGACGAGGCCCGGCTCGCCAGGCTGAAAGATACCCTCGCAGGCTGGCCCGGCAAGACGGCGGTAATTCTGGCGCTGGTGCTTGATTCGGGAGAATTCGCTTTTGTCGAGGCCGGGTCCGGTTACAAAGTGAAGTTCAGCGAGGAACTGGAGTCCGAGCTTAAGCGTTTCAGCGGCAACGGCTCACTGGTAGTTAAAGCCCAGGCGGAAGTGGCGCGGCGGGAGCGTAAGCGCTGGGAGACCGGGCCGGGATCGTGAGCGAGGGTAAGGAACCCAAGCCTGTGACCCGGAGCCAGTTCCGGGACTTCTTCGCCATTCTGGCCGAATGTCTCGAACCTAAGTCGGAACTTAAGTGGGAAACGCCGCTGGACCTGCTCGTGGCCGCCGTTCTTTCCGCGCAATGCACCGACAAGGCCGTGAATCAGGTCACCACCGGTCTTTGGCGGGTCTGCCGCACGCCTGATAACTATATCACGCTTGGTGAGGCAAAGTTGCGGGACCATATCCACAGTCTTGGCCTTTATAAGAACAAGGCGAGGAACCTCATCGGGTTGTGCCGGCTGCTCCGCGATGAGTTCGGCAGCCGGGTGCCGGCCACCCGCGAAGGGCTCGAGCGCCTGCCCGGTGTGGGACGCAAGACCGCGAACGTGGTGCTGAACGTGGTGTTCAGGCAGCCGGTTCTGCCCGTAGACACGCATATATTTCGCGTGGCCAACCGCACCGGCATGGTCAAGGCCAAAACCCCGGAAGCAACCGAACTGGCGCTGCTGAAGAGAATTCCCGCCCAGTATCTCCGGGACGCGCATCATTATTTGGTCCTGCACGGGCGCTACACGTGCAAGGCCCGCAAGCCGGAATGCTGGCGCTGCCCCGTGGCGAGGTGCTGTAACCACGTGGCGAAAAGCCCGGCGCCGTAGCCTGGGCCCTGTGCTTTGCTACGGTTCGAGGTGGCCAAAGAGGGGCCGAATAACGTCGCTGACGCTGATAATCCCCGCCTGGTTGATCTTCTCATCAAGCACCACGAGGAGGGGGCTGCGGGCCAGACGCGCGCGCTGGAGAACCTGACTGGGCTTGCTGTTTGCCGAAACCACCGTCATCGGGCGGATGTGCTCGAGTACCGTTGCGGCTTTCCACTGCTCCGGCGGCACGCTGTAGATGGCGTCGTAAATGGCAAAGATGCCGATCCACCGTTCCGGCTGGCCGGGGAGATAGACCGGGAAGCGGGAAAGCTCCGTGTCACGCCCGGCTTCCATTGCCTCGGCCAAGGTCGTATCAGCGCTGAGAGCTTGTACGCGGTCTTTGGCCACCATCATATTGCGGACGGTTTGCTGCTCGTATTCCAGGGAGTTTTCCAGCAGCAGCCGGCTTTCCGGGCTGATCTGGCCGTCGTGCTCGCTTTCGCGCAGCATCAGGCGGAAGTCTTCGCGCATCAACACCGTGTCGCTGCCCCGCCGTTCCGGGAAGAACCACTGGAGTAATCGTACCAGGAAGGTCAAAATCCGGATGAAAGGGTAGCACAGCAGATGGAAAAGATAGATTGGGTAGATCATCAGGCGACAGCGCTCGAGTGGCCGCTGGCGGAACCAGACCTTGGGAGTTATTTCAGCAAAGATCAGGATCAGCAAGGTCAGTAGGGCGGAGGCCAGGGCAGAAAGCCAGAACCGGTCAAAAAAGAGTTCTCTGACCAGTTCATTAAAGGCAATTGCGCTAAACGCCTGGCACAGGTTGGTGCCGAGCAGGACCGTGGCCAGCATGATATTGGGCCGGTTAAGAAAGCGTTTGATGAGCTTGGCCAGGTACGAGCCTTGCGCCACGGCGTGGTCCAGCCGCGCCCGGCGAATTGAGATCATGCCGTTCTCGAAGCCGGCGAACATCGCCGAGCAGACTAACGTACACAACGAAATCAAAGCGTAGATGATCGGGTTCATGCTGATGCCTCTTCTTTGCCGGGGTCCTCCAGCAGATCAACTTCGAGTACGCGATTACGGTGGACGCTGCGAACGACGAAGCGGCAGTCAGCCAGCTTTACTGCCTCGCCCGCACTGGGAATATGCTCGAGTTGTTCGGCCAGGAACCCGCCCAGGGAATCGGCTTTGCTCTCCGGCAACTCGAAGCCGAGTTGAGCGTGAAGCTGAGTCAGCGGAATCAGGCCGCTGAGCCGCCAATGCGCCGCTTTGATCGCCGTGATTTGCCACTCCGGCTGGTCGAACTCATCGGAAAGTTCGCCAACGACCTGTTCATAGATGTCTTCGAGGGTAATCAGACCTTCAACGCCGCCGTACTCGTCCACCACGAAAGCAATTCCCTGTTTGGCCTCGCGCAGTTGGGCCAACGCCCGGTTGACCGACACCGATTCGGGCACGAAAATCGGGCTGAACAGGCAGGTGAGCTGCCAGTTCTTGCGCCATTTGGGTTTGAGCCGATGAAAGCGGGCAACGTCCAGTACGCCGTCAACCTTGTCCAGCCCGCCGGTGACCACGGGCAGATAGCGGTGGCGGTGTTCGCGGATTTTACCGGTCAGTTCCTGGGCTGTCAGCGTCCGCTCCACACATTTAACATCGGTGCGGGGGATCATTATCTGCGAGACACGGATTTCGCGCAATGCGAAGACCTTGTTAAACATGGTGAGTTCATCGGGACTGAACACGCCCATCTTGCCGGCCAGATCAACAAAGGTCTGATATTCGTCCACCGAAATTGC
>SDBT01009571.1_pt1 | contig 15701 bp, 14 predicted proteins | sample 2277101 | NCBI WGS metagenome assembly SDBT01 (sample SAMN10404973, study PRJNA504765) | marine sediment metagenome | isolation source: marine sediment core GS10_PC15, 103 cmbsf | place: Arctic Ocean: Southern Knipovich Ridge | collected 2010 | reverse complement strand
CCTTTCCACTGGTAACTCGTCCCGCTGCTATGTCTCTCTTATAATACGGATACAGATACTGGTCTATTCGCCCCGGGGCAGTAATTTTGTTAGGCTGCTCCATCAGCATATATACCTGATAGAACCAGAGTGACTGCAAAGCCTCCCAGAAAGTCCTGGCGGGATGGGTAGGTACCCGCTGGCAAACCTCAGCTATCTTCAGCAGTTCCGCTCTCCTTTGCGGGTCTTTTTCTTCACCAGCTTTTTTCTTTGCCAACTGGGCATACCTTTTGGCGAGTATGTCCATGCCTTCACAAATTATAAGCAAGGCATTTAAATACACGATTTTGTCATAGTCCTCAGATTTAGCGTCATCCAGGGAAGCCAGTCTCGTTTCTATTCGCTTCCTGATATCATTGATACCGCCATTTATTACCCAATCATAACCTGCGGTATATTGGTTAGCCTGTTCAACCTGGACATCAGGGAAAAGCAATCCCGTACCTTCGGTAAGCTGGCGTATATCCTCCGGCATCCTTGCCAGCCAGGCATCATATAGCGACTTACCCTCCCAATATGGCCTGATGAACTCGGTAAATAATCTTTTTTGCTCTTCCGTAATAAGGAAGGGGTCCTGCGGTCGAGTTGATATGGTATCTAATTCGTCTCCGACAAGCTGCCATTTAGTATCCGGAGCGAGGTTACCGGCACGTATTACGCTGCCAGGGCTACCAATAATCAGCTCGCCATCCTGGATAAAAAGCGTCTTCCGCTGGCACTGCTCTCGAAAAGCTTTGGCATGTCTCATCACCACCGTGTCACCTTCAGTCCTCATAAAGCTCTCGGTCACAATCTTCGCTCTTTCCAGGTCAATGCTTGGCCTACACCCGAGCACTCTTTCTCTCGCCTGCTGAACTCTCAGAGTGTAACCATTTTCCACCTCATCAAGCCTCTCCATTACTTGAGGGAATTCAGACTCTTTTTTAGAACTGACTACCATTTTTGCCCCCCTTCAACAGATATTTAATGTCCCTATCTGTTGAAACTAGCTCACATTATTCTTCCAGTACCATTTTAATCGCCCCTCTGGGGCACACTAAAGCACAAATACCACACCCCTTACAAAAATTATAATCTATTTCTATCTCATTTGTCACTGTATTTCTGGTGATACACAAATCAGGGCAGAGGAGTCGACAAAGATCACAGCTTTCACACCGAGTATTCACCAGACAACGCTGGGCTTCCGCTACTGCCGTTTCTTCAGCAAGACCCTGCTTTACCAGTAGGCTCCCTCTTAGTCTATCGCCTACTGCTAAACTCCCTTCGCTATGCCGCTTTACTATTTGTAACTCGCAGTCTTTGATTTTCATGATTTCTCCGGCTCTTTCCCAGATAGATACCTATCCACTGAGCTTGCCGCTCTTTTGCCGCTGGCCATTGCTTCGATCACCGTTGTCGGGCCGCTCAGAGCATCGCCGGCAGCAAATACACCTTCGATATTGGTCAAGCAACTATCATTTACCATAAAGGTATTACCTGGTGAAAAATTAAAGGGTAGCCCTTCCCGATTCCAGGAAAGGTCAGGGCACTGCCCTACCGCCGAAATAATCGAGTTTGTATCAATAATAAATTCAGAGCCTTCTAGGGGAACAGGCTTCCTTCGCCCTGACTCGTCTGGCTCTCCAAGTCTGGTTTTTACGCACTCAAGCCCCTGAATTTCGCCATTCTTTTTAGTAATGCTGACTGGCATAGCTAAGTAGTTTATCGCCACCCCCTCAGCCTGAGCTTCTTTTACTTCCTCTCTGTCGGCTGGCATCTCCTCATAGCTTCTACGATAAAGAATGGTAGCTTCTTTCACCCCAGCGCGTAAAGCCGAGCGGGCTGAGTCAATGGCGGCATTTCCTCCACCGACCACAATCGTCCTATCCCCAAGGTCTATCTGCTCACCGCTGGCGTACTTTCTCAAGAAAACAAGGCAATCCATATATCCCTTAATGTCTTCGCCATTTTTTATCTCCATCTTTAAGCCTTGATGAGTTCCTATCGCCATGATGATGGCCTCAGCCCCATCTTTTCTCAGATCAGACAAACTCACCTCGACACCGAATCTAACTCCGGTTTTTATGGTAACACCCATCTTCTCAATATATACGATGTCCCGGTTTAATATATTTCTGGGCAGCCTGAATGGAGGTATTGCCCAGCGGAGCATGCCGCCAGGCTCACCAAAAGCCTCAAGAACCGCTACCTGGTAGCCCATTCTGGCCAGCTCATAGGCAGCAGCTAACCCGGATGGCCCCGACCCGATAATTGAAACCTGCTGTCCCTTTTTCTGGCTAACTGTTGGAGGGGACAGCCTGCCATCATCAGAATCGGCAACGAATCGTTTCAAGGCCTTGATAGCGACAGGCTCGTCAACTAAGCTTCTTAGGCATTCTTCTTCGCAGGGGTGATGGCAAATATACCCACAAACCGAGGGCAGGGCATTCGTTTCTCTAACTACTGCCAGCGCCTCCTGATATTTCTTATTGGCAATAAGATTTGTATACCTGCTGACATCCTGCTGAATGGGACATGCCAACTGGCATGGGGGCATTTCAAAAACCTTATCGATATTTATCGAGGGCGCAGTTTTTGCTTTTCTATAGATACGCCCGCGCCGGCTTAACTCCTCTTTCCTCATCTCAGGGATAATTTCTGCCGGGCACCCCCTGATACAAACTGAACAGGTATCACACTTTTCCGTATCTATTATCGGTCTATGTGTTCTTCCCTCTACCATACTACTAGCCTTTTATCTTCGTCTCTTTTACTACTGCTTCACTGCCCAGCTTAAATCCAAACTCGACTGCCCCTAGATTCAAAGCCCTAAACCTTTCGGGAATATTCTTTTCTATGGCAGCAGTAAGCGCATCCCGACTAACCATCCCGGTTATTGCTACGGCGGCACTTAAAATGACTATATTGGCAACCTGCCTGCTATTAAGTTCTCTAATGGCGGTATTGGTAGCAGCAACAGCTATCTGTTTTAAGCCGCTAATCTCATTAGTGGCAACCATCTGCTCATCATAAATGACGATGCCACCTTCCGGTCTAATATCTTTAAGATAAACATCATGTGCTTTCTGAGACATAGCAATTAAAATATCTGCCATAATAACATGCGGAAAGTTTATTGGCTTATCCGATATTATAACGTCAGACCGGCAGGAACCACCTCGGGCTGCCGAGCCATAAGAACTTGAGCCAGCAACCCATTTCCCGTCATTAATGCCGGCATAGCCAAGTATCGTTCCGGCTAGAATAATACCCTGTCCGCCAAAACCACATAGTCTAATTTGCGTGCTAATTTCTGCCATCAGAAAATTCTCCGGTTACTATCTTTCCTTCCAGTTCTTCTGACGACAAGCCTGCGGCTTGCTCCCTGGTAATGCAGCTATCCAGCAAAGACTCAATCATATCCGCCGGGCTGCCAAGCTGGTTCCGTCTCCCGAACTGGGCAGGGCAAGGTGATAAAACTTCTATAAAAGAGAAACCTCTAGTCTGTAATGCCTTCTTGATACTACTTACCAACAGGAAAGGCTGAGTTACCGAATATCTAGCCACATAGGTTGCCCCAGCGGCATCCACCAGCTTACAGAGGTCAAAGGGACGATAAGGATTGCCCTCAGTGGTTGTCATAGTAAAAGCACCTTCTGGTGTGGTACAGGCAACTTGACCACCGGTCATCCCATAAATAAAGTTGTTAGCCAATATGACGGTAAGGTCTATATTCCTACGGGCGGCATGAATAAGATGGTTTCCCCCAATATCCGCTAAATCGCCATCCCCACTAATCACCATAACCTGTAATTTGGGATTAAACATCTTTGCTCCAGTGGCAAAGGGGAGAGTCCTACCATGCAGAGCGTGAAGAGTATCAGCATTGAAATTAGGGCTCGGTATCCAGCCGGCACAGCCGATACCGGAGACAAACAGCATGTCATCAACGTTTATCTCGAGTTCATCAATAGCCCTTAAGATGAGTCCCAGTAAAATGCCATCGCCACAACCAGGGCAGAAGGCGGTGACGAGGTCAGGTCGTAAGTATTGTTCTAAGTCTCTAGCCATTATAAGAGCCTCCTCAATTGCTCTACAATCGTATCCGGATGTATCACTTCCCCATTCGTTTGGGAATATGATATTACCTCACAAGAGGTATATTTCATCACTTCGCCGGCAACCTGTCCCATATTCATCTCAGGAACAAGTATCTTTTTAGCTTTTGACCCAACCTCTTTTGCTAACCCATCAGGAAAAGGCCAGAGAGTTTTCAACCTCAGCATCCCCACTTTTTCCCCTGCACCCCGCATCCCGTCAATAGCAAATAGCGAACTCCTCGCCGTAAAACCATAACAAATGACGACTACCTCTGCGTCTTCCATAAAATAAGCATCATAGTCAATGATTTTTTCTCTGTTATTCACTATTTTACGATATAATCTCGAAACCAGCTTTGCCTGAACCAGCGAGTCGTCCGTTTTCCTAATGCCATAATCATTATGTGTAGAGCTGGTCACCAGTAACTTTTCTCCTTCTCCAAAAGCAGGCATCGGCGGAACACCGTCACCTTCCGCAGTGCCAAAAGGGGCGGCCCCCGGTACTTTCTTCCGCTCAACTATCTCTACCTCTTCTCTTACCTCCATTCTCTCACGCAGATGGCTGATTGCTTCTTCAGCAAGCAGGAAAACAGGAATCCGGTATTGTTCAGCAAGATTGAAAGCATCAATAGTCTGGTCATATGCCTCCTGTACCGACCACGGGCACATAGCAATGATTTCACGGTCACTATGGGAACCCCACTTGGCCTGCATTATGTCTCCGCTCGCCGATCGGGTAGCCTGTCCCAAGCCGGGGCCCGCCCGTTGCACATCCACCACTACAATCGGTGTTTCTGTCATGATGGCATGTCCAATCCCCTCCTGCATCAGACTAAAACCGGGTCCTGATGTCGCCGTCATGACTCTTGCTCCAGCCCACGATGCCCCGATAATAGAACAGATGGAGGCAATCTCATCCTCCATCTGCATAAATACACCGCCAACCTCTTTAAATCTAATTGAAATCCTCTCTATAATTTCTGAGGCTGGAGTAATCGGGTAACCAGCAAAATAACCACATCGTGCCGCAATAGCCCCCTCAGCTATAGCTTCATCTCCAGAAAAGTAGTAACTCCCTGGTGACAGCACGCTTTTCATCTCTCTCCTATACCTTATTGGAATTGACAGTGAGCGCCTGATAATCACTTATTCGCATTGTAGTGTCTCTCGTTGCTGTAGTCAACAAACAGCGAGGGCTAGATGAGAACACAACAATCGGGAGCACTTCTTAAAGTACTCCCGATTGTTCATTCTAGGCTGTTTTAGCTCGAACCCAACTCATTCGCGATAATCACTACCGCATTGGGTCTTTTTCTTTCCTGACCCCTCTTAACTATCTCGAGCCGAGTCCGAGTTCCCGCCGCCCTACCTTTCGGCAGGGCATTACTCATCAACCTGCCATACTCCTAGTACCGCATGAAGTTGCATAACACACCTCCGCAGTATAATAGGTACCACGTGGACCTATTCTCATTTAACCACGGCCGTCTTAAATTGTCAATACTGTTTTTTACGAAGTTAAGATGCTTCAGACACATCTTTTCTGCTCTTGACAGCAATCTAGAAGAAACGGTGGTATGATAAGGAATCGTGTGTGGAGTAGCTATAATTTAATACGTCTCGAGCCTGAATAGGGTGAAAACCAGTTAACGCCCAATCTGTTCAATCTGATAACGCAACTTGCCCACTGGTGCTACTATCTCTACTACCTCGCCCTGACCCTGACCAATAATAGCTTTACCTAAGGGTGAAGCACTAGAAATCTTGCCCCGGGATGGGTCTACCTCGCGGGGACTGACTATCGTGTAGTGTAGCTCTTCACCAGAAATCATGTCACGCAGGACAACACTATCACCAATGCCTGCCCTCAGTGTAACCCCTTGTTTTTCCCCAATGATATTTGCTGACTTCAGAATTTCTTCCAGCTCACTAATCCGTCCCTCTATTTGACCATGCTGCTCCCTCGCTGCCTCTAGAGGGGCATTCTCACGAAAGTCCTTATCTGCTGCTGCTCTACGCATCTCATCAATAGCCTGAAAACGCTTATTCTTAAGAACATCAAGCTCAGCCTTTAGTTCAGCATGCCCCTGTTGAGTTAAAGAAACAGCCTGTGGTAAAACTCGGCGGGATGAAGACGGCAATTTAGTTTTCAGCTTCTTAGCCTTAAGGTGAGTAGCTAGATTAATCTTACTCCATCCCTCCTTCTTGACATACACCAGGAATGCGCGAATTAACGCAAGCTTTTTTATATAGTCGGTATCAGATAACGATAGCCTTTCCGCAAAATTGGCTACCTCAGGAGCGGTAATCCCATCCAAGGGGCGCTCCCACCCATACCAGCGAACAAATCTATATACCTCCTGCTGGCTCACTTCTCCTTCTCGAGGCGATAAGCCAGCCAGGAAACGCCCAGCTGCCTCACCCAGACTTAGACTCTGGCTACCACTTTTCACCATTAAGATACCCTCTAATAAATAATACCAAACCTAGTGCTACTATTCTAAACAAAAACCAGATAGCGGTCAATTTACACCAGTTTGAAAGGAATCCTCATCACCTTAACGGCTTTAGACAATACCCGGTGTCCCAGTAACCTCAGTATCACCTCACCATGCCAGTTAAAAGATAAATCATCTGCTTTCAGTAAAGCCTCATCAATGCCTTTAGATTTTATTATGTCAAATACCCTGTCAACTTGCCTATCACCCAGGCGCTCATAAAGTTTCCGAGCCCAGTAGCATAACTTCAGCTCCCGTCCCAGCTTCCTCTTCCACTCTCGCTGATAGTTAGCCAGTCTCCTGGCTGACAGGCCGCCACTTTCCAATGCCTGCTGCAAATTGTTAGCTGCAATCTCAGCACACAGCAAACCATGGTAAATGCCACCGCCGGTGGTCGGCTTTATCTGCCCGGCGTCATCCCCCACCACTACTACCCTATCACTATAGGTCTTGGCTAACGGCTTCAGCGGAATTCCCCGATAACATAGTTTATCCTCAGCCGAAACTATTTTCCCCTCAGCAAGCAGGGATGATATTAACTTTCTCAGGTAAAGTCCCGGGCTGCGACGTGATAGCAACCCCAGCAGAGCCTTCGGCGGCGATGTTGGCACCAGCCAGGCAAAAAACCAGGAGCCATCTCCTCGCCAAAATAGACTTCTATCTCGTCTAGCGTGGTCGTTGCCACCTCAGTCTAGGCTCCGATAACAAAATCGCCGACCTTACCCAAACCTAACCCTTTAGCCAGTGGTGAACCAAAGGCAGCAGCAATAACCAGCAGATAGATTATGGCCTCCCAGTGGTAGCCTTTTGGACATTAGGGGATAACCACACCACTGGCAAGCGAAATCCTTAGTTATTTCAGTCTTCTGGCCACAGTTAGGGCATTTTGGCATTGCATCACTTCAGGTAAATTATGGCTACTATCATCCCTTATCTACCATACCCAACTCAGAGCGGGTATGGAGAAAGCTTATCAGGTTATCGCGGGTAATCAATCCAATAACCCTACCTTCATTTTCTACAAGCACATAGTTTACATCACTCTCATCCATCTGCTCTAGTATGCTTAGCGCATCCTGGTCAGGATAGGCTACCTTTAACTTGTCAAGCGGGGTCATTATATCTTTTAGCTGCGTCACCCCCCAATTTGGCTGGGGGACAGACTTGATATTAGGTAACGCCAAAACCCCCTTTAACCTGCCCTCATCACTCACCAAGAAATAGCGACGGCCAGTGGTAAAGATATACCTCTCAATCAACTGGTCAATAGTAACATCAGACGAAACTACAGGGAAGTCAGAGGTCATCACCTGCGAGGCAACCAAACCCTGCAGGTCTCCGCGCCATTGAAGCTGACGATAGCTGGCTGAGGCGGCATTCTGTAGGAACCAGCCAATAAAGGCCAGCCAAAGACTATTAAACCAAGACCAGCCAGGTGGCTGCAGGAATATCATTAAGATACCACCGAGAATAAACGAGTAGCCTACGCCCTGTCCCACCTGGGTAGCAATTCGGGTAGAGCGTTTATAGTTGCCCGTAAACCGCCAGAGAAGGGAACGGAAGACACGCCCCCCATCTAGAGGAAACCCTGGAATCAGGTTGAATACAGCTAGCGCCACATTAATAAAAAACAGCCAATAGACCATAGTAGCAACAGGCTCAGGCACACCAGGGACAAACTGTAAAATCGCATAAAACAAGCCACCAAGGACCAGGCTACAAGCAGGGCCAGCGGCTGCCATTCTCAACTCAGCACCAGCGCTCTTTACTTCTCTTGTCATCTGAGCCATACCACCAAAGATAAATAGCGTGATGCTTTTTATCGGGATACCATAGGCTCTACCGACAAGGCTGTGAGCTAACTCATGGGCTAATATTGAGGCAAAAAATAGCAGGCTGGTAATTATCCCCATAACCCAGTAAAGTGGCGAAGACCAGTCAGGGTTAACCAAAGAAATAGTTACCAGAATAAATATTATGAACCAGGTATAATGCAGCCTGAACTGAATGCCAAAAACCTTGCCTAAGTTAAATGCACTACCCATCTTTAATTACTATCTTAGCCTAATTCCTTATGGTATTAAGTAGTATAAAACATATTATGAAGGTTTATCATCTGAAGATGAGGGGCAATATTCTATGCTAGCGGGCTGCAGTTACACCAATACTAACCAGGCGTGACCAGCATTTTTCTTAACTCAAAAAGAGCAGTACTAACCACCCGGCGCTTTACCTGGGCTCTATTTCCAGGAAAAGAATCGGTAATTGCCCTCTTGCTGTTGCCAGCATCTATACCAATATATATCGCACTAAAGGGTCGTCTCTCTATTTTACTTGGCTCGTCTGTCCCGGCGATACCGATTCCAATATTAGCTCCTAAGCGTAACCTGGCAGCTTCCGCCATTGCCTGCACCACTTCAGTGCTGTTAGCCCCATATTTAGCAATAAGCTTGGCACCAACTCCATAAGCTATCCGGGCTTCATTTGAATAGGCTACCAGCCCTCCTTTAAAAGATGCTGTGGCAGCAGGGGCATCGGTAATGGTAGCTGCCAATAAGCCCCCGGTATAACTTTCCATAACTGCCAGGCTTAATCCCTTTTCCATCAGCATATGCCCGACCACGGCTTCCAGTGTATCATCATCAGTTCCCCAGACAAATTCAGTCAAGATTGACCTAACCTTGGCATCACCTCGGGCAATCATCTCCTCAGCCTGCTGCTGGCTCTGCGCCTTGGCTGTCAGACGCAGATGGATACCATCAGCCTTAGCATAAATACCCAGCGTAGGATTGGCTGAGGAAAGCAAAGAGGAGACCCGCTCACCCACCGCTGCCTCAGTCAAGCCAAAAGTCTTAATGGTCTGAGAAATAATGGTCGCCCCGCTGGCAATCTGACGCAATCTGGGTAGAATCTCCTGGTGCCACATGGGCTGCATCTCTCGAGGCGGGCCAGGCATAGCTATTAATATGTGCTTATCTTTTTCCACCCACCAGCCGGGAGCAGTGCCATGTATATTACCGATAGTTTCAGCAGAGGGGATGAGAGTTGCCTGCTTGATATTACTAAGAGGCATCTCGATACCACGACGGGTAAAGAAATCCCGCAGCTCACGCTCCAAGGCTGGGACAACCTCAAGTTTCTCCCCCAGCATCTCAGCGATAGCCCCACGAGTTAGGTCATCATCAGTAGGTCCCAGCCCCCCGGTAATCAGGGTAAGGTCTGAGCGTTGCCAGGCATGCTTCAGAACTGCTACCAGCCTGGTCTGATTATCACCTACCTGCGAAATCCAATAGAGGTCTATTCCCAGGACAGGTAGCTGACTAGCCAGAAAAGAGGCGTTGGTATCAGTTATTTCTCCTAAAAGAAGCTCCGTGCCTACAGAAATAATTTCTGCTCTCATTAAGATATAACTAGTTGCTGTAAGATTCCAATAGCAACCTCAGCCGCTCGCTTCCCTGAGAGAAGCATACTGGCAAGGAACTGCGCACCCGATTTTTATTACCCTAACACTTGGGTGACGAGATACCCAGAAATTCCTCAACTACCTGCATTGCACAATATGGACCACACATACTGCAAGCTTTCCCCTCGGCAGCATGTTTACTATGAACCCGGCGGGAGAGCTCAGGGTCTAAGGAGAGCCTAGCTTGCTCCTCCCAGTCAAGTTTCTTTCGAGCCGCAGACATCTTATTGTCCCACTCCTGAGCCCCCTTTACCCCTTTAGCGATATCACCGGCATGAGCGGCAATACGCGAGGCGATTACACCCTGCCTTACATCCTCATGGTCAGGTAGCGAAAGATGCTCAGATGGTGTCACATAGCACAAGAAATCGGTGCCGGCAGCAGCGGCAATAGCACCGCCGATAGCTCCGGTGATATGGTCGTAGCCAGCACCAACATCGGTTACCAGTGGACCAAGGACATAGAAGGGGGCACCCTTACAGATAGCTTTCTGTAGCTGAACATTAGCCTCAATTTGATTTAAGGGCAGATGTCCTGGGCCCTCAACCATTACCTGAACCCCAGCTTGCTGAGCCCGCTGCGCCAGCTCTCCCAAAGTAAGCAACTCCTCAACCTGAGCACGGTCGGTAGCATCAGCCAAGCTGCCCGGGCGCATCCCATCGCCAAGGCTGAGGGTAACATCAAACTCTCTGGCTAACTCCAGTAAGCGGTCATAATACTCATAGAGTGGATTTTCACGCTTGTTGTAGAGTATCCAGCCTATCAAGAAAGCACCACCCCGGGATACCACATCAGCCACCCTCCCTTGCTGCCTCAGCCGGTCAATAGCTGACTGGGTAACGCCACAATGCACTGTTATGAAATCAACACCCTGGCAAACATGCTCTTCAATCACGGCAAACAACTCATCAACAGTCATCTTGACTATGGCACTATGTTTATCTATTGCCTTAATTCCAGCCTGATAAATAGGCACCGTCCCTATTGGCACTGAGCTGGCAGCAATAATAGCCTGCCGAATAGCTGATATATCGCCACCGGTACTTAAGTCCATAACTGCATCTGCGCCACACTCAATAGCTACTCTCACCTTTTCTAGCTCGGTATCAATATTGCCAAAGTCAGCAGATGTCCCGATATTGGCATTGACCTTGGTCTTAAGTCCCCGACCGATACCACAAGGAATAAGATTAGTATGCTTAGTATTAGCCGGAATTACTATCGTCCCTTCAGCAACACCACACCGAATAAATTCAGCCTCTACACCTTCATACTGTGCCACCGCCTTCATTTGCGGTGAAATAACACCCGCTTTGGCTAATTCCAGTTGAGTCATCGCCACCTCCACAAAAAACAAGCCCAAGGGCTTTGGCATTACTCTCAGACCCTTGGTCTAAAGTTACTGCCGCTTCCCTACGCTCGCATTATCGAGTTCAGGTTCACAGGGTTGGCATCAAACCACCTCTCAGCCGTCGAGCACCCCCGCGGTCAGATTTACATTTATTAAACTATAATTATAACATAGAATAGCTTAAAATACAATGCTCCGTGCTTACATTATCCGTCTCACCCCCATGAGCCTCACCCCTTTCAAAGTGAAGAAAGATTAAGGAGACAATGTTGATAAACGAGCCAAATAGTCGTAAAATATCTTTATAAGGCTGTGGCAAAGCGAGGAGGAAAAATATGGAAAGTGGCACATGGAAAGTTAAGACCGGGTTAGCTCAAATGCTAAAGGGCGGAGTAATCATGGATGTCGTCAACCCCGAGCACGCCAGAATCGCTGAGGAGGCTGGCTCCTGTGCTGTGATGGCGCTGGAGAGGGTACCAGCCGATATTCGAGCCGCCGGTGGTGTTGCCCGCATGGCTGACCCAACGATTATTGAAGCCATTATGAAAGCCGTTTCTATACCGGTAATGGCGAAATGCCGTATCGGTCACTTCGTAGAAGCTCAAGCACTGGAGGCCTTGAGCGTAGATTACATCGATGAGTCTGAAGTGCTTACTCCTGCTGACGAAAGCCACCATATCTGGAAGCACGGCTTTAAGGTTCCTTTTGTCTGTGGCTGCCGCAACTTGGGTGAAGCCCTGCGACGTATTGGTGAGGGAGCAGCTATGATTCGAACCAAGGGTGAAGCCGGTACTGGCAATATTGTCGAAGCAGTCAGACATATGCGCGCGGTAATGGATGGTATCCGCAAACTGGTAAACACACCACAGGATGAGTTGATGACAGAGGCCAAGGAAATGGGTGCCCCCTTTACCCTGGTAGAGGAGATACACCAAACAGGGAAACTACCAGTAGTCAATTTTGCTGCTGGCGGTGTGGCTACCCCAGCTGATGCTGCTCTAATGATGCACCTCGGTGCTGACGGTGTCTTTGTTGGCTCAGGTGTATTTAAATCCAGCAACCCAGAGGTTATGGCCAAGGCTATCGTCAGGGCAACTACCCACTATCAAGACCCCAAAATCATAGCTGAGGTCTCCAAGAATCTGGGAGAAGCTATGCCCGGACTAGATATAAAACAAATCCCTGCCGAAGAATTACTGGCACCTAGAGGATGGTAGCATGAGAATAGGTGTCCTTGCTTCGCAGGGAGCCTTTGCCGAACACATCGCTATGCTACAAAAGTTAGCGGTAGAAGCGCTGCCCGTCCGCTTGCCCTCAGAACTCGAGGGCGTGGACGGGCTAATTATTCCCGGCGGGGAAAGCACCTCCATCAGCCGCTTGATGGCTAATTATAATCTGACCAGCGAGATAAGAAACCAGGCCAAGAGCGGTCTACCGATATTCGGCACCTGTGCTGGTATGATACTCCTAGCTAAAGAACTTCCAGATTCTAATGTGGCGCCCTTGGGGCTGATGGATATAGCGGTTAGACGTAATGCTTTCGGCAGGCAAGTAGATAGCTTTGAAACTGAACTTACTATACCAGTGCTAGGAGAAAGGCCTTTTCCAGCTGTTTTTATTCGAGCACCAATAATTGAGCAGGCAGATAGCGAAGTAGTCATACTAGCCAAGTTAAATAATGGTGCTAGCGTAGCTGTCAGGCAGGGGAAGCTGCTGGCTTCTGCTTTTCACCCTGAGCTAACCAATGACCTGAGATTCCATCAATATTTCCTGAATATTGTCGCCGAAGGCGGCAAATCTGAGTTAGAGGAGAACACTGCTGCAAAAGATAATTACTGACGATTTGGATGCTCTGTTTGACATTTTACCCCCTCATATTCTGCAGCCATTATGCCAACAAAGCGACAATAGTGAACTACTGGAAGTAGTCCTCGACCTAGGGCGTCCCCCCGAAGCTCGCTTTCCCCAGCGAGAAATAATCCTTAACCCTAAAGAAGTCGACGAAGACGATATTGATTATGTCGTCTCCCGTGTCAGTAGCTTTGGCGACGACAATCGGGCGGGAATTGAGCGCACCTTGCACCGCATCTCCGCTATCCGAAACCGTAAGGAGCGCATTGTCGGGCTTACCTGTCGTGTCGGCCGGGCTATCTTCGGCACCATAAAAGTTATTGAAGACCTCATTCAATCAGGCAAGAGTATCCTGTTGTTAGGTCGTCCCGGAGTGGGCAAGACAACCATGCTCCGCGAGGTAGCCCGAGTGCTGGCTGACGACATAAACAAACGGGTTATCATTGTCGATACCTCAAATGAAATTGCCGGCGACGGCGATATCCCCCATCCGGCTATTGGCCATGCCCGGCGGATGCAGGTAGCTACCCCCACCAAGCAACATGCGGTAATGATTGAAGCAGTAGAAAACCACATGCCCGAGGTAATCATCATTGATGAAATTGGCACCGAGCTTGAGGCTCAGGCAGCCCGAACGATTGCCGAGCGTGGCGTGCAACTAATCGGTACCGCCCACGGTAACACGCTGGAAAACTTGATGATGAACCCTACCCTCTGTGACCTCATTGGCGGCATTCAGACGGTAACCCTGGGTGATGAAGAAGCCAAGCGGAGAGGGACACAGAAATCCATACTGGAGCGCATGTCGCCGCCTACCTTTGGTATTGTTGTTGAAATCCAGGACTGGGACAAGGTAGCCATTCATCCTGATGTTGGTGAGGCAGTTGATGCTCTCCTGCATGGGCGGCCTGTAGCCACCGAGACTCACTGGCTGGATGAGACCGGAGAGGTCAAGATAGAAAAGGGAGAACCAATCACTACCAGCCGAAAACCTACTAAGGGCAAGCAACTGACCAGGCAAAATGAGCTACACAAACTCTATCTTTTCGGCATAAATCGGGCACGATTGGAGCAGGCCGCCAGAGGGATGCAATTAAGCCCAGATATTGTTGACACCCTGAGTAATGCCAGCCTGTTTATCACCTCTAAAAACTACTACCGCCGAAAGCCACAAAAAGTCAGGGATGCCGAAGCGGCTAATCTGCCTATCTATGTCCTCAAGAGCAATACCCCACCCCAAATCAGACAGTTACTAAACGATATATACACTAATGAAAGTCCGGATAGGTCAAAACCCCTTAAACTTGCCCTTAGTGAGGCAGAAGAGGCCATTGTCCAGGTTAAAGATGGACAGGAAGAGGTAAAGCTCAGCCCACAGAGCGCCTATATCAGACGCCTGCAGCACCTTCTCGCCAGACGACATGACCTGCCCTCACAAAGCACCGGTAAAGACCCCGATAGAAGGGTGAGGATTTATCGGGAATAGGAATAGCAGTAGCACTATAACCTTTTTCTGGGGTAAGCTGAAAATTAACTAGCTTTTGAACATAATATGGACGGGCAGACACCTTGACATACTTTAGAAAAGTTAATTACACTACGAGCCGAGGGTGTCGGTTCTTTGATATACTACCGAGCATAAACCATAACCTCTGTAATTAATACTAACTAAGGAGAGAAGCTGTGGGAAAGAAATCATTTCTGGAGAAATTCCGTGTAGATGGGAAAGTAGCCCTAATTACCGGGGGTAGTCGAGGTATTGGCAAAGCCATCGCCTTAGCTCTGGCGGAAGCAGGCGCTGATATCGCCCTGGCTAGTCGTAAGCTACCGGAGCTAGAAGCAACCGCCGAAGAAATACGCAAAATGGGAAGGAAAGTCGTACCTGTGCAGGCTAATGTTCGTCATCTCCCCGAGATTGATAACCTGGTTAAAAAGACAATGGAGGAGTTTGGTCATATTGACATCCTGGTAAACAACGCCGGCACTAACCCCACCTTTGGCTCAATATTCAAGATGGATGAAACGGTCTGGGACATAATCATGGGATTAAACCTCAAGGGGTACTTTTTCCTGAGCCAGGCGGTAGCAAAAATAATGCGTGATAAAGACGGCGGCACCATTATCAATACAGCCTCAGAGGGTGGCATCAGACCGGGGGTGGGACTGGGGATTTACTCCGTTAGCAAAGCAGGAGTAATCATGCTCACCCAGGTCCTGGCACAGGAATTGGGGCAGTACAACATCAGGGTAAATGCCATTGCTCCAGGAGTTATCAAAACAAGGCTCTCCGAAGCATTATGGTCAGACTCAGCACGTGTTAAAGATACCGAGAATAACACCGCACTGGGGCGTATCGCTGAACCTGAAGAGATGGCTGATGCCGTACTCTTCTTCGCCTCAGAAGCATCAAGCTATAT
>SDBT01009570.1_pt1 | contig 15703 bp, 16 predicted proteins | sample 2277101 | NCBI WGS metagenome assembly SDBT01 (sample SAMN10404973, study PRJNA504765) | marine sediment metagenome | isolation source: marine sediment core GS10_PC15, 103 cmbsf | place: Arctic Ocean: Southern Knipovich Ridge | collected 2010 | reverse complement strand
CACGGCGAATATCATCTCGGGAGGGAGCAAAGGTAGCAGTTCCGCCGACGACATCGGCCCGGTTCCGGGTTCGACGAGTCCCTGGTCCTCCGCTATGGCCCGCAGCTTATCGGCCTGCTCCGGCTTCTTTCTCTTGTCGACGCCGAAGCTCTCGTCCAAGGACAGGTACCCCAACTCGTCGCCGAGTCCGGTTTCCGCCCGTTCCAGCAGGTACACGGTGCCGGTGGTCCCCCGCGGACCCTTCTCCTTGGAGGTGCAGACGTACACCTCGCCGCGCTCCGGCCCGCTGCCCAGAGCCTTGACGAAGCGTCCGTCGGGAACCTTCGAAGTGCGGCTCTCCTTCCAACCCTCTGCATCGGACTCCACCTCCAGGATGCGAATCGTTCCGTCTATGTCGCTCGCCACGTACCGATCGTCCTTCCAGGGACGCGCTCCCGTCACCACGGAGAAATCCCCCTTCCTGGCGTACTCGAACACCGGCCACCGCAAATCTTTGCGATCCCCGGAGAACGGTCTGTTCTGTTTCGTGCCCTCGAACGCGGGCCACCCGCAGTTGTCCCCGCGCTCGACGAGGCTCACCTCTTCCCGGTCGTTCCACCCGGCGTCCGACACCACCAACCGTCCCGAAGATTCGCAGTGCAGTCCCCACGGGTTCCTCAGGCCGTAGGCCCATATCTCCCCCCTGGCCCCGGTCTTCTTCCGGAACGGGTTGTCTCGCGGGATCCGGTACGACAGTCCTCTGTCGGGCGGTCCGTCCACGTCCAACCTCAGGATCTTTCCCCGGAGATCGCCCAGGTCCTGCGCGTGGTCCTCCGTGTCTCCCTGCGGTCCTCCGTCCCCCACGGACAGGTAGAGAGAGCCGTCCGTCCCGAAGCACAGACTTCCCCCGTTGTGAAACCCCCGGGGCTGGGGAATCCGCATAATCTCTTGGCGAACGACCCTCTTTCCCACCGGTCTCCTCTCCCACAACCTTCCCGTCCCGTCCGTCCCCGAGTAAAAGTAGAAGATCCTTCCCTCCCCGCCGGATCCCTCTTCGAAGTACCGGGGATGAAGGGAGAACCCCAGCAGTCCCTTCTCGTCGTATTTGTGGCGGAGGGTGCCCACCTCTCTCCTCACGTCCAGAAATGGACCATCGTCCCCTTCGGGAGTCCACGGGAGACCGGACGTCCTTGCCTCCGGGATCCTATAAACCAACCCCTTCTGTTCCCATACGTAGTAGTGAGAGGGATCTCCGGAGTACCTCGCGCACCCCACGGGAGATTCCATCCCCTCTGCGACGACAACGAATACCGCGCCCTGTCCTTCTCCTCTCGACATTTCGTAGGCGGTTGTTTTTTTGGGGGGGTTTTTTTTTTACCCTCCCTCGTTCCCCTCACGGAGATTACGGAAGAGTTTGGTTCCAAAAAATCGGTTATACACGACAGATATTTCCAACCCTTTACCTTTTTTTTTTACTTGGGTGTCGACGCGGGGGTTTTTGGACGAATCCGCGAAGTTTCCCCCCCCCCACCGACGGCCGGTAGGGGGAAAAAAACTACGAGAAAACGAGACCGTCCCACTATTTCCCTTTATCTCCGTCCTCTTCGTATCAGTACGCATTCCGTGGGTATCGCCAGATTTTTTTCTTTTCGGAAAAAAAACCCCTCCCTCCCCCCCCCCTTTGCCTACTGAAAATCCGAGGGGGAAAGAAGAAGAAGAAAAAAAAAGAAACAACGACATGAAGAATTTGATAACCTTTCTCGTCGTTTTCGTGCTGGTCTCCGCATCGTTCGTCGTCGGGGAAGCGAGCGTCACCAGACACAACAACGATGCGAATAGCCGCAGGAACGCCGATCCCGAATCCCCCGCAGACGAGATATCGTATCCTCCCGAACCCGAACCCGAGACCCCGCCCGCAAGGAATCGCGGCGAATCCCTCTACGCGCTTCGCAACGCGAACTCTCATCTGGAGGACGAAGACTCCACTCATAATTTCGCCATCGAAACCCTGGAGGGCGTCGCCATTGCCGCACTGATAATCGCCATACTGGCATGCTGCTTCGTATGCATCTTTGGCGGCTGGTGGGCATACAACCGCAACAGGAGAGAAATGCGCGGCGATCCTGTGATGCCGATGGGATCAGGTTACCGCCAGCAGGGGCCCCGGCACCCACCCACTGCCGATTCATTCAAGGCCTTCTGAGGTACCTTACGAGAAGGGGAAGGACGGAAGATCGGCGGCCGGGTTTTTTTCTTATTCTTTTTTTTTCCTAAAACGCGGACGAGAAAAGCGTGCATACACTTTCTATTTTTAACACGGGTCGAAAATAGACCCGAGGGGACAATAAAAAGAGAGCGGGAGTCCTCGCAGAAGTTCGCACTCGTACACACTCTTTCTCCATCGGAAAAAAAAATTTTTTTTTTTGGGCAGACTCGATGACCGTACTCGCAACCGGAAAGAATACCTCCCGCAAGCCTCTGAAGAGAAGACTGTTCAAGAGAGGCTTCGAACTATGCGTGGCAAATCGGTGCAAAAAACCAACGAGATCCGTCGTCCGCTTTCCCCCCGCTGCTATTGCCACTCGTGCGGTGGAAGAGGTGCGCATGCGAGACCGCTCCTCCCCTTCCTCCGGTCTACCGCTCCCGTCCCCGGAGGGATTCCCTCTCCATTCTTTTCCGATACCGGCGGGGAGGAACGGAGGATCCGTCCGAGACGCGAGAAGGATCGAGATTTTGGAGAGGAGAATCGCGCGGCTTCACGAAAAATTCGGGAGACACAAAATTTAACGAATCGGAGAAGGGATGGAGGGAGGAGGGAGGAGGAAAGAGGAAGAAATACCGACGGATTTTTTTTTATTTTTTTTTTTAAACTGCATTTTGTTCTGTTCCGTTCTTTGTTTTTTTCGAAGCAAATCTTAAAAAAAAAAAAAAAAACCTCCCCGCGAGAGGGGGTGGGGTTTTTTTTATTGATAATGATTCGCGTATTGATGATGATGTCGAGGAGGTGGCGTCGGGTGTCCTCTACCCGGACGCATAGCTCCCGGAGGGATATTTCTTCTCACTCCGTGGTTCGGAGGAGGAGTAGGAGTAGGAGTAGGAGTAGGAGGAGCGGACGCGGAATCGGCAGCGGCAGGATTTCCAGCGGCAACGGGAGCCGGAACGAACACGGGTCCCCGCGGAGGATATCCGCGTCCCCGCGGTTCTCCGGGTCGGTAAGAATGACGCACCGCCGATCCCTCCCCCGACACCAGGCGTTGCGACAGGGCGTCGCTGGCGGAGAAGATCCCGATCACCAGGAGAAACATCATGATGCCGAAGGACAGCGAGCCCACGACGACGAGGACCGTCCCAAAGTCTCCGCCGTCGGGATCGTCGGCGGGTTCCGCCGACTTCCAGTCGGCGATCCATCCGGCCGCGTAGACGAACACGTCGATCGATCCCGCCACCGTCGCAAAGTAGATTATCCTGGAGGCCCTCGCGTTCCCAAGCGTCGTGACCGTGGTGTCCCACTCCATGTCCATCGATCTCCACGCCAGGAGCGCGTAGAAAGCGAAGAGTATCCACGCGGCCACCTGTACCACCAGGTGCACCAGGCCGTTCCACGGGACCCACGGGGGATTCGCGGACGAGAAGGAAAGGTCGTAGACCGCGGGGGTGGAGGCCATGACGACGAGGGCCAGGAGATATTTCAGGTTCGTGCGACCGTGCTTGGGCCCGTGGGCGGACCGGTACATGGCCCAGACGGACAGCACCAGGAGCACCGCGGCCAGGAAGAAGAGCACGGAGAAGAGCACGACGTTCTTCCAGTAGTTTCCCGGTCCGGTGAGGTCCGCGATGTCCGTGCGGGACGTCAGGTAGACGCCCGCCACGAGGAACCACACGCCAACCACGAACAGGGACACCCAGGGGTGCCATATGCGCTTTCCGGTGGCGGACGTCCGATGGGATTCGAGCTTGATCAGTCGAGGGTGTCCGAGAAAGTACGTCACGGCCCATCCCAGGAGAACGGACGCGACCACGACCAGGAAGGAGTACGTGTGAAGAAAGAGCTCCGTGTCTTCGTCGCCGTCCACCCTGAACTCGAAGAGCCACGCGATTCCGATCAGCAGCGCGTAGATGTTGGCCGGTCCGAAGGTCAGCGAGTGGGTGAAAATGGTAGCGAGGTAGGCAAAATGAAAGAGCTGGATCGATAGCGAGGCCAACGTAGTCATGGAGAAAGGGAAAGATTCCTTTTTTTGGGGGGGGTTCTTTTTTATTTTGTCTTCTACTACCAACATATCGGAGAAACGCATTTTATACACCGCGCATGCAGAAAAAAAAATGTCGGCACGGGTACGTCACACGGGGTAGATTTGCATTATAGATACGAATGCCCACAGTGACACCACTAAAAGAGAGGGCAGGTCAGGCGGTCCGTCCGGGACGTAGCATGCAGCGATAAAAACGATCGGAGAGAGTACGGCCAGGATGATGAAGTAGGTCGTCCACGAGCACATAGGCGTACGTTGCCATTCCTTGTGTTCTTGTCGGCGCTTTCTTTTTGCCTCGCGTTCGGCATCTTTCGCCTTTTGCTCCGCGATGAGTCTGTCCAATGCAACCCTGTCCTGATTTCTCATCGTTCCGTCGGTATCTCTCGATGATTTTTTTCCTCTCCCGGACATTTGGCAAAAAAACGATTGCCGCCTTCCGTTTAAATGTCTGGAAGTGCTTATTTTTGAAGAGATCTATTTTTATACACCGCGCATGCACAAAAAACAATTCACCGCGGGACCGTTTTCGCGCGCTTCGCCTTGGGCTTCGGAGCGTTATCCAAGATCGAATCCTTCTCTCCCGGGATCCTGGTAATACAGGATATTTCCTGCAATCTCGTCCTCTGCTCCTTCACCTCGACGAAAAGCTCCGGCGGCAAGTTGCCAAGCAACTTGCTCTCAGGAAATGCAACCGGCCTGCTCGCCACGTAGATAACCATCATTCTCGCGAGAGATTTGGTTCGGACTTGCGACTCCAACCTCCGAGGGAAACCCTGGATTCCGCAACCGCATGGGGGATCCAGGTACACACAGGTTTCCCTGGAAACGTAGCTCGGAAAACCGAAGTACCTTCCGTCCGGTCCGATAAAACCGGTGTGCATTGACAACATGGATTTCAGCCCATCTATCCACTTTGATTTTTGCAGCGAAGTGAGCATCGTAGAACGTCCGCAGACGTCGCAGACAATCTCGGCCAGAGGAAGCGCGTCGACCAAACTGACCTCGGGTGCGCGCTTGCGCTTGGCAGACATCGGGAAACGCGCTTCCGATCGGCGTACTTTGGTGCTTTTTTTTCTTTGTCGAAAGCGAAAATCGTATGGGTGTTTTCTACTTTAATGTTTTCCCGAAACTATTTTTGGTGACGCCTATTTTTGCAGCACCTGGAATTGCAACACAGATACGAGTACCCACAGAGCCGCGACGAAAAACCAGGGCTTCGGTTCTCTGGGACCGTCCGGTGGTCCGAAAGGGACGTAGGAGAAAAAGACAAAAACGATCGGAGAGAGCACGGCCAGGATGATGAAGTAGGTCGTCCATGCGCACGTTGGCCAAACGTTCCACCTGGCGATTTCTTCTCTGCGCTTTCTCTCTGCTTCGTCTTGCGCCTTCTGATCCGCTTTGAGTCTATCCAGTGCAATCCTGTCCTCCTTTCTCGTTGTTCCGTCGGCTTCTCCCGACGATTTCTTTCCTCGTCCGGACATCTCGATAAAACGCCTTTGCCAGAGAATGACTCCCTTTAAGCGTCGGAATGCGCGGTATTTTAAGAAGGTTCTAAAAATAACATTTCGAGACATTTAAACGGCAAAAAGCAAAATCTTTCGACGCGCCGCGCAGAGCAAAAAAATAAAATAAAATGCAGCGCACACAAACCCCGAATCCCAACGCGAACCCGCTGCAAAGCCTGGAGTTCAGCGAAGGCACCGATAGAGCCTACGCAGCTGTTCTTAGATCGTACGCTCTAAGAGCCTACGCAGAACGCAGGCAAGAGCGTCGAGATGCGTTGCTCGAGCATGCATCGGTCGGCGTTCGTCCCGCCGATGTATTTCCCGCCGAGACCCGGCTTGCACTCGAAGGGCACGCGGAGAGCTACCGAGCGACCTTGCCGTCGTTCCCGTCCGCCAAATGGGGGAGGCCGTCTCCGCTTGAATCGCGAGGGTGCGAATTCCTGCCAAAGTACGCGGCATCTTTTAAAGCCGTCGACAGCGGGTACTTCGACGAGTCGGCGCTCGCGCCCGCGAAAACGGTCATCCTACCGACAACCACTCGCGCTCCCTATTTACGGGAAGCCTATGAGTTGCGGGAAAAATTGCGGTCGAGTACCGTACCTACGGGTGGCATAAGATGCCCTCCGTTTCGCGCATCCGAATGGCTGCCCATCCCGTTGGCATCGCGGCCTTCCGCACCGGCAGACCGATGTGATGTTCCGCCGAAAAAAAGGCAAAGGAAATGGACCGGCTTTGCGGGACAAAGTAGATCGACGAAAAAGAACCCCCGCACTTCTCGGAAGACGGAGAACTTTCGCAAGTTGGAGTTTCGAGAACTGATGGCCACCATCGGAATTCCTTTGCCTCCAGGAATCGCGACATCCAAAAAATAAACGGCGGGGTGATTTTTTTTCCCGGACCTATTTTTGGATGCGTCTATTTTTGGACGCATCGCGACATAAAAAGAGTTGGCAAGCCCGGGGAAAATCGAAAATCCAGCAACCCATGAATTCTTCCAAGCGCAAGCTGCCGACCTCGGATGCAAGGAATCAAGGCGAACCCGGAACCGGAACCGGAACCGGAACCGAAACAGAACACCGGGCAAAGAAGGCGAAGCAAGGCGGCGGCGCGACAGAGTACGTTCTCTGGACGCATGCCGAGTGCTATGGGGATGGCGCCAATGATGTGCCCGATTCTCGATTGATACCCGTGGAATCGCTGTCGGATGCGCAGTGGAAAGTGGTGTTGGAGAAATTTCACGACAACAATCCTATGGAGATAGAGCACCTGAACAAGGACAAGAAGAATGACGAATCTCTGCAACTGATGAAGCTAGCGGAGTTTTGGCGAATGTGTTTCGGAATGCCGAAGGAGGCCGACACCATAGACGCGGATGCCCGGGCGGATCTGGAGAGAAGAGAGCGCGGGATCTTGGTCTTGAGCGCAAGAATGGACCCTACGGAACCCGTCGTCATCACGAAAAGCATCGCGACCTTACAGGGCGATTATTAACGGCCCTGCATTATTATTTCGGTTTTTATCATCCGATAGTTTTTTTACACATCGCACCGTTTGGAAAGAAGCAAAATAAAATAAAGAAAAAGGTTCCAACGTTCTCATATCTGACGGTAGACGTGGATGTCTCCTTCCTTCGACACCAGGTACAGCGTTCCCGTGCTCGGGTCGGCGTTGAAGTCCAGCGCGTTGAAGTCCAGCGCTTCGAAATTCTTCCAGGACAAATTGCGAGTATCCTCGGAATTCAGGTCCAATTGACAGATCTCAGGGCACTCAGCAGTTGGGTACTGGTTATCAATGAAGAACGCATTTTCCATGGAATGCCATTCCGCGGCAGTTGGCTTTTGGTGGGTAACAAAGAACGCCGTGTCCGAGACGACCCTGTACAAGATCTTGCCGCACGATCGCATTTTTATCGCCCTGGGAACGCAGAAATCCCCACCGCGATCTTCTCGCACCAGCGGTTGCTGGTACCACAAGCCCCTCCCGAACGTCGTCAACGCGCAATCGGGTCCGTGTCGAGGTATCAACAAATACGGACCATAACCCGGCCAGCTTTCCCAACGCGCAGAGATCTCGACCGGATAGGAATATCGTTGGACCAAACTTTCGCAATCGAAGACGACGATCGGCCCCGGGCTTGGCGGCTCGTACTCCAGTACGTTGATGCACGACACCACCAACCTCTTCTCGTCCTGGCTCAGGCACATGTCGCGCACGGCAACGTTGCCGCTCACATCTACCGTGTAACTTTCGGACAAAGTCCGGGACGCGGGTCTTGCGGGAGGTCCGAGAGGACACGCATCCGCGCTGGATCGGAGCTTCTCGATAAGATGTTGCCCTCCCGGAGAATACGTCCACCGCAGGGAAACTTCCGCCGGTTCCTCTCCGTACGGTTCCTCCGGCAGAAGGGGAGAGAGGTCGGCCCTGGCTCTCATCAGGAAATGGGTCCTTCCGGAAGAATCATTGGGTGAGAATGTTTCCCAGCGTCCCGCACACACGTACACGTTCCTGCGACCCCATCGGTGCAGGTATTTCGGAAGTGGAAGCGGGGTGGCCCAGGGTGCGCTGGCGACGACCCTTCCGGTCTTGGCGTCGACCGAGTGGATACGGGAGCATGCTAGGGACGTTTCCAAGAACAGCACCTTTCCCTCGGTCACGTGAAAGTCGCAGGCCACGAACGGGAGGAGGACGTGGAGGACGTGACGCTCTCCGCGGTACACGGTGAGGTACATCACGTTGATTTTCCCACGCTCTTGATAGTGTTCAAGGTAAATGTTTCGCTTCAGACTACGCTCCTTCGTTCTCGCCACGTACAGCAGTCCGTCCTTGGCCACGCTGCCCAGGTACGAGGCCTCGTATCCCTCATTCTCCTCCGGAAAGGACGGCTGGGTCGTGTCGAGCGTCCACGCCAGTCTCGGGATCACGAAATCTTTGCGCCACGGCAGGAGGAACCGGCGCCGCAGTTCCGGTTTGAGGGTCGCCCTGAAACGCGTGCGGACGGCGCTGAGGTTGCGTAGGTCTTTTCCGCTTCGGACCTTGGACGCGACGTATTCCAGCAAAAAGGGCGGAAGATCTTCCATTGGACCGTGATTTGCCTTTTTTTGTACAACAGGCTTGTGAGAGTCTGCATCTATTTTTGGACCGCGGCAAATTTATCCTCCGTTATAGGATATAAGTTCTTCGAAGATATTTCCCCCCCCCCCAACAAAGGAAATAACGATGACCGCCATCCTCCGCCTGAGACTACCCGAGGAAGAAAAGCATCGCTCCGAGGGATATCGCGTCGCCATTCGGGCGTTCCTGCAGCGCCACGAGAAGATCCCCCGTCCTATAGGATCCTTCCACCCGTCCGCCTTTGGATACACTATGGCCTCCATGAACCGAAGAGCAAGCAGTATCTTCGAGACGACATCGAGAAGGCGCCTGTTCTTCCAGATGTTCGCGGCGCTCCTGGAGGCCTCCACGAGGTCTACCCGTCTCGACGTACATCTCCTTGTCACCGGCGGCGCCGAGACGGGGCACAGCTTCGTGGCCCATCTGCCGGAGATCACGGAGATCACGGAGAGTCCTGAAGGACCTGCACGGGAAATCTCTTCCAGGGGACGATAGAGTAGATACCGGAGGAATCTCGGTGGCGCAGAAGAGGCACCGGGGCCACGTGAATTTATTTTGATTAAAAAACCCCTTTTACTCGATCGCGCGATCTTCTCTCCTCTTCGGTGCCTTCTTTGTCTTTACCATTCCACATCCTACGGGATACCATGTGTGATTAAGGGTGCAGCCAAGTTATTAAAAAATTGCTATTTTTGGAAGGATCCATAAATAGCCTTCCGCGGTCCATATAAACGGGAGAATATTATTTTTTTAGGGCAGAACACTTCCAAGACAAGGATGTCCAGCGAAACCAACAAGAACAAGAGAAAGTCCCCGGAGAAATCGTCGGCGGATCCCCCCAAACCCCCGGAGGAGAAGCGCCCGCGCAGCGTCTGCAAGACCTTCTGGTTCCGCGTCAAGGACACCGACGTGCTGTACCCGCTCCTCGAGGCGCGGATCCCCGCGGATTCCCTGCTGTGGGCGGTCTCGCACACCGAGGTTCCCCTCGTGGACGACGCGACCGCCGCGGGTGTAGCAAAGGGAGAGCTCGTCCTCGGACTTCCGGACGACGCCCGGAAGTCCAAGTTGATCCCGATCATATGCCGGAAGATATTCGAGGTGTTGGACGGAAGAGGGACTCTGAAAGATTTCCCTTTTAGCACTCCTTCCGTGTGCAAGGCCAGATCCATCTGTCGATTCTGGTTGTTGCTCGACTTTTTGGAGAAAATTCCCGATCCATTTCCGATCGGATTGAGGTACTACAAGTCGGGAGCATCCATCGCCATCAAGGATATAGGCTATAAAGTCGAAGGAGTTGTCTTTGTCGAGACCGGCATCGCATTGGTGATTAGCGACAAACAGGACGGCACCGGGCCGGAAACTATCAGGACCACCTATGAACTGGAGAATATCCTCGGTTATGAAGATCGCGTCGTGCTGAATATCCCGTTCCACGGTATAACATTGAAGTTGATCGGGTATAGAAATGGGTATGTATCATTGCTACAGAATAAGTGCACAGTTTACGAGGATTGGGATGATGCGTCCATTTCCGCGTCCAAAAAGTCGGGAAGGGTAATAAACTCAAGTTAAAGTTTGCAGAACCGTTTTTTACTGGCGGTCTTTATTCAACTGGCTGGCCTTCCACAGCCGGAGCGAGGTTTTCTCCTCCAGGCGCTCCACGGACGTCGGACCCAACCGCACCGCCATCGCCAACCTTCTCCAGTACTCGCGCGCGAACTCTTCCCCGTCCTCGAATCGATCCGGGCGGAGCGTCTCCAGCGCGAACATCCGCAGGTGCACGGGAAGGGGTACCGGGAAGAAGGGCATGGGAAACGGATACCCGAACTCCTGCCTGCACCATTCTCGCAGACCCAGGAACCGGTTCCACACCCAGAACACGCGGTTCTCCCCCGCGCAGAACACGCCCTTCACCCGCACGCCGATACGGTGGGCGTTGCAGAGGAATCCCGTCCTCCCGGTGTACAGGTACAGTTTGGATCGCTCGGTTCTCATCATCTCCCTCACCCCTCCCGGAAGGAGTACCACGTCCCTTCCCCCGGACAGGGCGTTCCGGATGTTGTCCTCGGAGGCGTCGATGCATCCCATCCACACCGCAAAGTCCGCCAGGAACGGGACGAGGAACACGTTGCGGGAGACGGCGATCAGGGGCAACGGCAGATCTCCCCGGAACCGACTTCCCACCAGGCCGAACCCCAGCACCGCGCAGCACGGAACCAGTCCGTGAGGATGCAGGCATATCAGGGTGCCTTTTCCGTCGGATCCGTCGGATCCGACGGATCCCCGTTTCGACTCCGCCTCCCGGACCACCTCCGACGGAACGTCCGCGGAGAGCCTGAAGTACAGGTGCAGGAGGTCCCACGCCCGCAACCTGCGGAAGCGTTCCCAGCTCCTGGAACCGTCCTTCTCCGCTCCCGAGTAGTAGAAACGTCCGTACAGAAACCCCAGAATACACCCGCAGGAAAACGTGACGGTTACCAGGAAGCACGCGAGCGCCGCGAGAGCCACCCCCAGGAGGATCGGCTCCATCCTTCGACGTTGGGAGGGGATGGGTGGGGTTTTTTGGTTTTTCTTGTTTTTCAACTCTCTCTGCGCGCAGCAGGGTCGTTATTTATAGGGTTTACCCCCCTATTTAGAGCACAGAGAAGGCATTTGAGCGGAAATCCTCCCGAAACGCGCGTCCCTACCCTATCCGCATGGCCAGGACCAAAGACAAACCGGTCGCCGATCCCAGGAATTTGCCCGCGGAATACCGTCGTACCGGAGGAAAATCTCCTCGGATTCCCCCGGGAAAAACGATCCGACCCGAATCGGAACCCGCGCTCGCGGGACGCGGACAAAAGACCCTCCCTTCCCTACCTCCGAGCGGCCCTTTGATGCTGACGGAAATGCTCCGACTTCCCGACTCGTATTCGGATTCGGATTCGGAGGTCCCGCGGGAGTCCGACGACGAGGACGAGGACGAGGAAGAGGACGATGCGGACGATTGGAGACTTCTCCCGCTGGACGAGTTGGACCGCAGGCTGCACGGAAAGAGGAAGACGATAGTGATGAGCACGCCCAGGTTCGAGGTGTTGTTCAAGAAGTGGAAGGTCAGCCGCAGGATCGCGGACACCAAATTCAAGATCAAGAACGACGGGTTCAGGGACAGGGGCAGGGAACTCCTGGAGATGCTGGTGATCGAGGCGGCGGAAACGGCCGCCCGAATGGCCGTAGACCTCGGAGGCGCTCCGAATGCGAAGCACCTTCGGTTGGCAACGGACTGCCTGATCGGAAAGTACAACCCTTACCGAAAGCGGATAAAGGCCGGGAGATTTAATTTTGGTCCGAGCCAAAAATAAACCAGACCGGTGCTCTTGTACCCCCCGTCGTTTTCGTTCCCCTTCTGATCTTTTTCCGCCCGTTCCTGGGGAAAAACCGCTTTTTTCCGTCCGGAATGTCCCTCTCTGCGGAGAGAACGCCCGAATTCCCGTCGAACTCCTCCTCTTCATCTTCTTCTCCCGCCGCTTCGGGTCCTCCGGTTCCCACGGTAGGCGAAGAGGACGTCGAGATGCTCTTTCCGGGGGTGACGCTTTCTCCCCAATCCTTGGGAGAAGATGTCCCGCTGGAAGATCTCCAAGATCACCTGAACTTGGTGGGCTCGGATCCCGGGTTGGTTTCCAAGGAACCGCCCGAGGATGCGGTCAACGTCCACAGGATCTCCGCCAAGCTGTGGAGAAACAGGGGAAAGGTGTTGGTCCTGTGCGGGCCGGAATTTCAGGAGCTCTGCTCCTTCCCTCTCCACTCCCCCGCCCTGAATCTGGCACATCCCTACGCAGAGGTGGACAGGAACTCTGGAAGCCTTCCCCGAGAGTGGACGAGAAGGCACGTCTTCTCCCGGGATCGCGTCGGCCGTCCGGAGGGGAAAGATTTCTGGATGAAACTCAACGAACGTTCGTTCCGGGTCTCCCGCATCAGGAAACTTCATCGGCACCTCGGTACATCCGGGACGTGGTCGGAAGGTCTGAGGATACTCAGGGACCGCGCCATCGTTCGCAGGTGTTACACGACCAACGTCTACGGTGAAGAGCGCCGACTGGTCGAGGTGCAGGAAGAGGGAAAAAAAGAAAGGGAGGAGGAGGACGACTTCGTCAGGGAATTCTGCGGGATCCTGCGTCCGCGTCCGATCCCCGACGGCTTCGACTGGAACGAATTCCACTTCGAAGGGGAACCCGACAACCTCCGGACGGTGGAGCTGTTCCGGAACGATCTGGTCAGATGCACCGTCCTTCTCGTCTTGGGAATGCCTCGGATCGACGAACTCCACCTTCCGGTTCGGAAACTGATCCACCAGTTCCCCGGAACCGTCATCGCCAACTCACTGCCGGAAACGCCGTTCGTATTTCCCGATGCGCGTGGGAAGGACGGACTCCCCCTGTCTCGATTCTGCATCGAGATGTCTGCGGATCAATTCCTGGTTTCCCTCGGGTGTCGCTTCTCCGAGGAAGTTTCGAACCAGGCGCTGGACGTTTTCTGCGATCCCGAGCGGGGATTCCTCTCCACGGTGAACATTCGGCCGAGGGTTTAGAAGAAGAAGAAGAAGAAGAAGAAAGTGCAGAATTCAACATCCCGATGTCGATTTATTTCGGTGAAACACAATTAAAAAACGAACCCAGAGATCCGGATCTACCATTCCAACGTGATGATTGCCGTGCATTTCGAAACCTTTCTTGTCAACTTGCAAAGTCCTTCTTCCTGATCCTTTCGATATTTCTCCCGTATTTCCTTGTAAAATATTCCTTCCGCAAGCCGCTCGACCTCGTATTCGATGGGAATACGTACGGTGGAAGATCTGGAGCTTGGATCCACTGATCTAAAAAAAGCCACGCGGCATTGCTCGACCTCCCTTTTCACCTGGATCGGTACTGGTACTGCCTCTTCAACTCTCCCTGCCAACTCATCGCTCATTTGCTTCAGTACGGAAACTGGCGGATACTCGTCAAAAGATCCCATCCTCTTTTCTCCCTGTCGGTTTTTTTTTGGCAACTAACGCAACGTCAGCAGCGGATGATTAAAAAAAAATCTTTTATGCGGAAGGGTGGTTATTTTTATCTCGTTCCGGAATTGGCGCCGGTTAAAAAATCGGTAAAACAGCTTGCGTGGTTTTTTTTGTGTCAGTCCTCTTTCGGGCGGTTCTCATCGAAGCGAAGTCTTCTGTCCAGCTCGAAGATACAATTAGCCACCAACAAGAGGAACAGAACGACGAGCACAATCGATACGACCGAGATGAACGTGGGGGTCGCGTACTCTTTGCAGTAGTCGTAGATTCCGTTCGCGAATCCCACCAACGGCGAGAAACCTACTCCGAAGATGGCGACGAGGAGCTTTCCCGCGGAACCCAGGTAGTTCAGCAAATACTCCTTGAAGAAGTAGTAGATGTCCGTGATCCACGCCGAGTAATATCCAAACCACTCGGCGACCGACAGCAAGAACTCGCCGATCCTATCGAGCGCGTTCGTCGGGCGAAGCGCGTGATCGGATCCGCGTCGTTCGAATTGGTGTTCGACGGCGGACGCGATCAGGAACAGCACGATCAGGAACTTGCCGACGGACACACCCCATCTGCTGCGCACCGCAGGTGCGTGGGTGACAGGCGGTGCTTCAGTCGCAGCATCGTCCTCGGATCCGGTTGCGCGTGAGTTGCTCATTCGTCTTGGGGGGGGGGGTGAGGCACCTGTCGCAGCAGCAAACCCGAACAATAATAACGACACCAATAACAATTAAAAAAAACCTTTATGCGGAAGGGGTTCTATTTTTAAGCGCGTTCCGGAATTGGCATCCTCGGGCGTATATAATCGAAAGGGGGGACTTCTAAACGGGCGGACGCGAAAAACAAAAAGCACCTTTTTTTTTTGTTTTTCGGGGGGTTTTTTTCCCTTCTCCCACTCTTCTCGCATTTTTTTTTGATGCAAAAGGGTGCTTTGTCTCTTAATCCGAGGCAACTGTACGATCAATATTTCCCCAAGTCCGGTTCGTCGGACTCTCTACCGCTCCGCGAAGACCGGCCCAAACAAATGGCCCTCTCCGGAAGTACCGAAAGCATGGAGACTCCCAGGCGTCCGCCCATGTTCTCCTACGAAGAAATTTCGGAGGGGCGGCAATTATCTCCGGAGAGACGGGAGAAGGAAACGGGGGATTCCATCGACGACGAGCTCAATTGGGCGCGCGATAGCGAGGAAAGCAGCGGTTACGTGGACGACGAAGAATTCCGGGTACGCGCGCCGCTCGGAAACCTCGACGGAAGAGAAGACGAGGAGATGGAAGATGGAGAAACGACGTACGAAGGAGACCGCCGAGGAGACGAAGAGAGAAGGGCGGAAGACGGGGAGAAGAAGGGAAAGATCCCGGAAGACGGAGAAGAACGCCCGCGGGATTCTCGGATATCGCTTCCCGCAACCGTCTCCGCGGATCCGAGGTCGAACGCGAACGGGAGCAAGGAAACGCAGAGTCCGAGAAACCGTCCGAGGGCCCGATCTCCCCCGCTTCCCCGCGAAAAGAAAACTCCGGAATGCGTGAGGGTCGCCTTTGATCTCCACAAAAAACTGGAATGTCTCGAGGACGCGCAACTCAGGATAGACCTGGATGGTTCCATGGAGAAGGCGATCGAACGGTGGATGACGGAAGCGCATTACCCGGAAGACGAAGAGCGGGAGGTCAAGTGCCACGTTCCGGGGTTCGTGGATCTTTTCGCGATCGGCATGGCGTGTTCCGAGAAACCGCACGGGAAGCCGCCCGAGGTGGACACGGAGACCATTTCGAAGGCGAAAAAGAGGGTCGAAGATCCCGATCTCTCCGAGAGGATGCAGGCCGCCTCGGCCT
>SDBT01009569.1_pt1 | contig 15704 bp, 13 predicted proteins | sample 2277101 | NCBI WGS metagenome assembly SDBT01 (sample SAMN10404973, study PRJNA504765) | marine sediment metagenome | isolation source: marine sediment core GS10_PC15, 103 cmbsf | place: Arctic Ocean: Southern Knipovich Ridge | collected 2010 | reverse complement strand
GAATGCAGCTATGAAACACAAAAAGCATGTCGCGATGTTTTCCTTAGAAATGTCCAATGAACAATTGGTGCAGCGCATGATCGCGCAGGAAACAGGCATCAATACACAGACATTGCGTTCCGGAAAAATAAAAGACCAATGGGATCTTTTCACCAAGGCAATTGAAGTACTGGGAGATGCTAAGATCTACCTTGACGATACGCCAGCTCTCACTCCGATTCAAATGCGCACAAAGTGTCGTCGGCTCCACTTAGAACATCATATCGATCTGATACTTGTTGATTATATTCAGCTGATGTCTAGTGAATCCCGCACAGATAATCGTGTGCAGGAAGTCTCCTACATTTCCAGAAACCTGAAAACACTCGCCAGGGAATTGAACGTACCAGTGCTCGCCGCGGCGCAGCTTTCCCGAGCGGTCGAACAGCGATCTGATAAAAGACCGATGCTCTCAGATTTACGAGAATCCGGTAGTCTGGAACAGGATGCTGATATCGTGATGTTTATCCATAAAAAAGAAGAGATTTCCAGTGAAAATGAAAAAACTGAGTTGATTGAATTGATGGTAGCCAAACACAGGAATGGACCCACCCGGAATATCGAATTGGTATTTATCAAAGACCTGGCACAATTCTATAACGCAGCAACTATCTAAACTACAGGTTCTCCAATGAGTACACACTTCAATGGATTTCAGGAAAATAAAAAAGAGTTTACGGGTATCCCTGATGTATTCTTCCGTGAATTACTTCCTAAATTGAAAGACATTAATGAAATTAAACTTTGCTTATATATCCTTTGGAAAGCATATACGATTGGCGATTTTGGTATCCCTATAACAACAGCAGATATTTTACTAGATAAAATCTTCATTAGTGGTTTAGAATCATCTACTGATGGTATAGAAAAGTTAGTCATTGGCATATTAGAAAAAGCAGTTGCTGATAATATTCTATTAAAGATAAAAAGTGGGTCTACTAAAGAGCCCGATATTTATTTTATTAACAGTCCACGTGGAAGAAAAGCTGCATCAGAAAAAACGCATAAATTGCAACCCACAAAAATAACTCTGGATCACATACAGCCAAACATCTTTCGGCTGTATCAGGAAAATATTGGCCCGCTTACACCAATTATTGCAGATGCCCTCCGTGAAGCAGAAGACATTTACCCAGGTGAGTGGATAACAGAAGCGATTCATATTGCGGTTCAGAATAATGTGCGCCGATGGCGGTATGTAGAAAGAATTCTTGACCGCTGGCAGAAAGAAGGACGGGATGGAACCGATCGGGAACACGATCAAGAAGATTACCGACGCTACATCAAAGGTGAATATGGAGAAATCGGCCACCACTAAGAAAAAAACATCAAAAAAAGAAAAGGTTTGCCCGATCTGTGGTGGTTTCGGTTACGTTCGTCGTGAACGATCAATTGATGATCCTGACTTTGGTACCCTGGAAGTATGCGAATGCCAGCGAGCCAAGAAACAAAAGGAAAGCACACAGCGCTTATATCAGGTCAGTAATCTGGATGTATTCAAACGCATGACCTTTGATACATTTAATATCAATGGTATTGGTGGCAGCCGAGAAATAAATAAAACACTTGAAGTTGCGTTCAATACATCGCAAAACTACGCGCATCATCTTAATGGGTGGCTGTTGTTAATGGGTGGATTTGGCTGCGGTAAGACCCACCTCGCAGCAGCAATTGCTAACCAGGTTGTATCGCTTGGCGTTGAAACTCTTTTTCTGACTGTACCCGACCTGCTGGATTGGCTTCGGTTTACTTTTACATCCAAAGAAACAACCTACGAGGACCGGTTTGAAGAAATTCGAACCATACGATTTCTCATCTTGGATGACCTTGGTACGCAAAATGCCACTTCCTGGGCACGGGAGAAATTATTCCAGATCATTAATTATCGATATAATCATAAATCACCAACAGTCATCACTACTAATTTGAGCATGACGCAGATTGAAGACCGCGTCAGCTCTCGCCTGCATGACCGCGAGTTGGTTGTTAAAGTACAAATTGACGCGCAGGATTTCAGGAATCCCCTGGTTGATGGAAAGATATCGCCAATCTCCTCATTATCACAAATCAGCGACCACCGCACTTTTGAAAAATTCAGCACGCGTAAATCAGAAAAACTCCCACCCGATGCTCAGAAGAGTTTGGACCAGGTTTTTTACGCCGCTCAACAATTTGCTGATAAACCAGATGGATGGTTGGTATTAATGGGAGTGTTTGGCACAGGAAAAACCCATCTAGCCGCAGCTATCGGCCGATATCGAGCTGCATTAGGTGATGATCCAATTTTTACAGTTGTACCCGATCTGCTCGATCACCTGCGGGCAACTTTCAGCCCTACAAGTACAGTATCTTACGACAATATCTTTAATCAGGTTAGAACCACCAGACTGCTGATTCTGGATGATCTAGGAACCCAAAGCGCAACTCCATGGGCACGCGAAAAACTATACCAGATCCTAAATTTTCGCTACGAAACAAAACTCCCAACCGTAATCACTACCTCTGCTACACTAAAAGAAATAGACCCACGAATCCGCAGCCGGATGATGGATGAACGTGTTTGTCAAATCTATAAAATCATCGTGCCTCCCTATCACGGAAAAATGAAGAAAAAATAATCCATTTCACAGAAAAAGAAACAATGTACATGAAAAAACAACATCAAGAATCGGTTTTTACGCGCTTATTTCTAATTCGGCAAGGGTGCACCGAATGGAATACTAAAAAAATGATACATGGAATCACTGATACACATCTCAATCAGGAAGGAATACAACAGGCAGTGGCATTATCCCAACAGTTGGTTAATCTATACCCGATTGATTTGATTTATACAAGCCCATCCAACCGCGCATTAAAAACTGCTGAACTCATAAATGAAAAATATATGGTTAATCTTCTAATTAATCCGGATCTCTTGGAAATTGATTTTGGCAGTCTTGCCAATCATTCCATTGATACATTGGATATTGAACAACCGGAATATCATCAAGAATTCACTTATTTCATTTCTACCAATCGAGAAAAGAGTACTCCCCGTCCGACGATTCCCAACGGTGAAAGCATCACTCATATTGAGTCACGCGTTAAATCTTTTGCAGAAATAATCCTCACAGAACATAGGGGACAACACATTGCGGCGGTCTCCTATGGAAGTTTTATCAAATGTCTGATTACGTATTTTTCAGGCGCATCCTTGAGAAATTACATACCTTGTTGGGTTGAGAATTCATCCCTCTAAATTATAGATTTTTACGGTGACCTACCCATAATCCGGGTGATTAACGATAACAGTCACATCAATCAACCCATACGGTTCGCCGTTCCCCGTGTATTTTAACTTTAATAGACTTTCATAAACAGTACAAAGGGAAATCTGGAATATATCAGGTTGTCAATCTATTTCTTTCAGTTCGCCCCAATTCTTCCCCCAGGTTACATCCGTTTCTAAAGGAATCGCAAGTTTAAATGCGTTTTCCATAACCTCACGGACAAGCCGAATCGTTTCTTTCAGCTCATCTTCAGGGCATTCCAGCAGCAGTTCATCATGCACCTGAACCAGCATTTTTGCGTGGAGTTTCTCTTTTTCGATCGCATCTGGAAGTCTGATCATCGCGATTTTCAATATATCCGCCGCTGTTCCTTGAATTGGAGCATTGATCGCTTCCCGTTCTGCGCGCGACCGTACTTGAGCAGTAGCGGGATTCTTTAACTGCGGGAAATATCTTTTCCTCCCAAGCAATGTTTCAACATATCCGATCTCTGCGGCACTCTTGCGAATGCCATCTAAATACGCTTTTACTCCCGGAAATTCTTGGAAATACGCTTTTACAAAGTTTTCAGCTTCCGCCAGTGTTAGGTTTGTTGTGCGAGTGAGTCCAAATGCGCTCATCCCATAGATTAATCCAAAGTTAATCGCTTTTGCGTGCCGCCGTTGATCTTTCGTGACACTTTCCAGGGGTACATCATAAATTGCGGACGCTGTTGTGGCGTGAATATCCTGATGTGCTTTAAACGCGTCCAACATCGCCCTATCATTTGCCATATGCGCAACGATGCGCAATTCGATCTGAGAATAATCCACAGAAAGCAGCACATTTCCAGGACATGCAATAAACCCTTTCCGCACACGATGCCCAAGCGGCGTCCGTGTTGGGATATTCTGGAGATTCGGATTAGAAGATGCCAACCGACCGGTGACTGAACCGGTCTGATTAAATGAGGTATGCACACGTCCTGTTCTCGGGTTTATCTGTTTGGGGAGAGCATCCAAATAAGTAGAAACTAACTTTGAAAGCTCACGATATTCCAACATCAGCTCAACAATAATATGCTGATCACGCATTTCTGTAAGCACAGAGGCAGCGGTTGAATAATTACCACTCTTGGTCTTATTGCTTGAATTCGGCGGGGTAAGGCCTAACGTATCAAAAAGCACTTTTGATACCTGCTGAGTAGAATTTAGATTAAATGAATATCCTACTATTTCATACATTTCTTTGGTAATCTCTTCAATTCGGGTAGATAATTCATCCGAAAAAGTTTTAAAGAAATCTTTATCGACTGCAATGCCAGTATATTCCATATCGGTGAGAACTGGAACCAAAGGCATTTCTATAGTTTTAAAGATATTAATCAGTTGATTTGCTGATAACCGTTCCGCCAATATCTTTTCAAGGCGCAGTGGGATCTCCGCATCCGCGCCCGCATAAGGCGCTGTGTCTTCTATCGTGACAGCGTCCATCGTTAATTGTTTTTTACCACTACCGATCAATTCTTCTATATGGGTCATTCTTACATTTAGTTCAGCTTCAGCCATTTTTTTTAATCCCAATCGGCGGGATTGTGGTTCAATTACCCAGGCAGCAATCATTGTGTCGAAACTGAGTGGCGTAATTTCCAATCCATGGTTACGTAATATCAGGCAGTCATATTTAAGGTTATGGCCTATTTTTTGGATAGTGGGATCCATAAATGGAGCCCGTAAAGCATTAATCACAGTTTGCAGAGGAAGCTGCTTTTTTTCATGCTTATGGCCAACAGGAATATAAAATGCCGCCCCTTCTTCAATTGCTAGAGATATACCAACCATATCCGCCCTCATTGGGTTTGTTGATGTCGTTTCAGTATCAAAGGAGATTTTTTTAGCAGATTTAAGTTTGCCAGCCAGATCATTAAGCTTTTCCGCATCATCCACAATCGTGATATCAATATCATACTCAGTAGGAAGCCCTAATTTCATCGGCTCCTTTTCAAACAGCGATAATTGCTCACCCCCAGCGATCACACCTTTCCCTAATAAATTTGCGAATCGCGAAGTCAAGGTTCGGAATTGAAGTTCCTTAAAAAGAGACATTACTTCTTGTAAGTTAATATTGTCCGTACGCGCCTGTTCGAGGTCAATATCAATATCCAGGTTTGTTACGATCTTCGCAAGATCATAACTCAGATACGCGTCATTTTTATTCTCTTCTAAAAGTCTTCTTGTTCTTCCGCTGATCGATTCGATATTTTCGTAAATATCATCTAAGGTAGGATATTTTTCTAGCAGGGAAATGGCTGTTTTCGGTCCAACACCTCTGATTCCTGGGATATTATCAGATGTATCACCCATCAGTGCTTTCAAGTCCACTACCTGTTCTGGCTTAACTCCCATTTTCTTAACCACATCTTCAGGAAAATAATCTTTCGCTTCTGATTGTTTTCCCCCCGCGAGGTTCACAATAATCCTATCAGTCACAAGCTGAAGCAGATCCTTATCCCCAGTGATGATCTTCACTCCCATACCTTTTGCAGCAGCTTTATGGGCAATAGATCCAAGCACATCATCCGCCTCAAATCCTTCCATCTCTAATCGTGGAAAATTAAAAGCATCAACCAATTCACGGATGCGCTTGATCTGCGGTATCAACTCATCCGGCATTTTCGCACGTGTGGCTTTATAGGCAGGGTACATCTCATTACGAAAGGTCTTTCCGGTGTCAAATGCAACTGCCAAATACTCCGGCTGCTCACGATTTAAAATGCTGAGCAAAATATTAGTAAACCCATATGTTGCGGCTGTTGGTTCTCCAAAACGTGATTGAAACTGTGCACCGCTTGCCATTAAAGCGAAATATGCCCGATACGCAAGGGCATGACCATCAATTAGATATAGTGTTTTCGGCATGAGATCCTCTGGGCTGATTGTACTATGTACGGTCTATTCTATATAGAAATCTGTCCTATCAAAATATTCCATTTAAAAGATCCTTAGCTTTTCGTAAACTTTTCAAAGGCAAAGGTCATTTTGATTCTTGATCCATCATTGCCAAGATACGAACTGCTTCACTACCCATCAGCGCCAGATTCCTAATATTTTTCGTAGAATGAACATAATCCTTTTCAGGATCATATTCTCCTTCACCATCAGAAGGTTTAAGCACATTGATCACCGAAGTGGCAATGCCTCCTGCCCGTAATCCCCAAATCTTAGCCAGCACTAGGATCACACTCGCTTCCATTTCCGAAGCAACCACATTTAATCGCTTGAGGTCTTTATAATGATGTGCCCAATCGGATTGCCAGTATCCATTGAAGGATCCCCCAGGCGCCTGTTGGCGCGCATATAAACCATCATGAGTGCGTGTTGTTCCTACATGATATGGAATGCCAAGTTGCTGTGCTGCCTGAATGCACGCCTGAATAACAGAATAATGCGCCACTGCTGGAAATTCGATCGGTGCGTATGCCCGCGATGCTCCGTCATATCGGGCAGCTGAATCAAAGATAATCATATCCCCATCTTTGACCCACTCCTGAAACGTACCGCATGTGCCGATACGTAAAAAGGTTTTCGCGCCAACTCTGGCCAATTCTTCGACAGCGATAGCCGTCGAAGAAGCGCCTATACCAGTGCTTGTACAAGTGATCGGTACGCCCTTATACTCTCCTGTATATGTTACATATTCACGGTTTTCCGCTACTTTATGGGATATATCCCATGTATCTGCAACTGTTTTAACCCGCCCCGGGTCTCCGGGTAGCAGTACATACGGGGCACAGTCTCCATTATCCAACTGAATGTGATATTGTTTAGCCATGTTCAAATCCTCACTTTTTATAGACTTTTCTTTTCACTGCAATGGAATTCTTACTCCTATAATTCATTTACCAAAAAATGGTTACAATCATTATTATATTATTCCGATTAGGATTAATTTCTTATAATTCCACTTTTCAAAATTCTCATATGAGATAATTATAGCGATCTTATGGACTACCAATTGCTCATTTGGGATACAGAATTTTTCGGCATTAAGACCGGCAGGATCATTCCAGCTTCTCTGCAGGAAAATCAGCTTGCCTCAACACTGACCGAAATGCGTCAAAAAGGATTTCAGCTCGTATACTGGTCATCAAAACACCAATATATGTATGATTTCCAATCGTATTCCGGTATATTGGTAGATAAGAAAACTACTTATGAGATCAACTTAATAAATATCAACCCGGCTAGTATACATATATCCAAAACCGAATCGTACAGCAGCGCATTGCCCTTCGCTCAATTAGAAAAGCTCGCTATCCAAAGTGGGATTTACTCACGCTTCGCCCTTGATAAGAAATTTCCCCATGAAAAATTCACCGCCCTGTATAAAGTCTGGATTCGAAAAAGTGTATCTGGTGAAATGGCGGATGAAGTATTGGTAATCAGGCAGAATAACAACATTGCTGGAATGGTTACTCTCTCTAACAAGAATGGGGTTGGTGATATTGGGTTAATCGCGGTAGATAAGAAATTTCGTGGAAGAAAATTCGGCCAGCAGCTCGTAGGGGATGCCCACAGATGGTTCATCCAACACGGCTGCCATACTTCTCACGTAGTTACGCAGGGAGATAATCTGCCCGCATGCCGCTTGTACAAGAGGTGCGGATATCAGAAAACAAAAATTGAATTTTATTATCACTTCTGGCTATAATAAAAAATATATTTATTATTTTTATATCCTTATCCTAATAAGGCATCTGGTGTAAAAGGAAATGGAACCAGTTCGCGGACAGATATTTCGCCCATATAGTTCCCTTCTTCATCTCCACTGATCACTAGCCAATCTAAACCAAACTCAACCATCACCTGTCGGCACTGCGCGCAGGGATATCCTTCGCTTGTTCCCGGTCCGATCACCGCGATTGCTGTAAATTCCTTTTCACCTTCTGATACGGCTTTCCAAATCGCCACACGTTCTGCGCATACAGTCGCCCCATAAGATACATTTTCAATGTTACCACCCTTGAAAATCTTCCCCGATTTAGTCAAAACTGCTGCTCCCACACGAAAATTTGAGTATGGGCAGTGAGAATATTTTGATGCTTCCACCGCGGATTTCAGTAATTTTTCTTTCATTTCTTTATTCATTTGATATATTCCTTTACGCTAGAGTAGCGTATCAGTACTCATTTTTCCCAGGGGTAGTGTGATGAATTATATATGAAACTAATATTCATTACCCTAATTTCCTCTTTTTACAATTGTCATGGTTGCCAATATAATTTATGGGATAATTAGGGCGGATTGTTACGAGGAGAGATCATTTGTGATTTACCAAACACTCTGCGTACTTGGGCTTGGGTATATCGGCTTGCCAACCGCGAGTACATTTGCAACACATGGGTTAAAAGTTATCGGGGTGGACACCAATTCCGCAGTTGTTGAAAGCCTCAACAATGGGAAGGTGCATATATTTGAACCCGGTCTGCGCACATTAGTGCAGGCAGCCATCCGGTCTGGTAATCTGGTCGTTAAAGATCAACCGCAGCCAACGGACGCGTTCATCATCACTGTACCCACACCGTTTAAAGAAGACAAATTAGCCGATCTCGACTTTGTTACCGCTGCGGCCAAAGCCATTACTCCACATTTAATAAAAGGCAACTTGGTCATCCTGGAATCTACCTCCCCGCCCCGCACAACAGTTGACATTGTGGCCCCAATTTTAGAAAAAAGCGGACTTACAGCAGGGAAGGATTTTCATCTTGCATATTCTCCAGAACGTGTGCTGCCCGGACAAATTCTTAAGGAGCTGATCGATAACGCTCGCGTGATTGGCGGAATTGATGAAGCTTCCGCGAAAGCTGGAGAAGCGCTGTACAGTATATTTGTACGCGGAGAGATCATCCTCACCGACGCAACAACTGCGGAGATGGTCAAGTTGATGGAAAATACCTACCGTGATATTAACATTGCAGCAGCTAATGAATTTGCCCGCCTTGCTGATCGCTTTCACGTAGATATTTGGGAAGCGATTGATATCGCGAACCGCCATCCGCGTGTCAAGATCCTCAACCCAGGTCCTGGTGTCGGCGGGCACTGCATCAGTGTGGACCCCTGGTTCTTTGTTGAAGCTGCACCAGACCTTACAAACTTGATCCGTACTGCCCGCATGGTAAACGATACCCAGCCAAATTATGTGCTCGATTTCCTTAACCGGAAAACCGGTGAGGTTAGCGGGAAAAAGGTTGCCGCGTTAGGCCTGGCGTACAAACCAGATGTCGACGACCTGCGAGAATCTCCAGCTATCGAAACCGTCAAAATCCTGCGTGATGCGGGTGCGGAAGTACGCATTTACGAACCATTTGATTTAGATTATTCTATTGAAAGTGTCGAAACTGCCCGCACGCTAGAACATGCGGTAGCGCAGGCGGATATCATTCTCCTGCTTGTCGGGCATTCACAGCTGAAGGAAATTGATCCTTCAAAATTCGTAAAAAGCACCAGCGCCCGCGTTGTGTTAGATACGGTCAATGGATGGGACAGAAATACATGGCAGTCTGCTGGTTTCATATACTTCCGATTAGGGGACGGGAAAAATAACTAATGGATCTCATTCGCGTTATGACCGTTTTCGGCACCCGGCCGGAAGCCATCAAATTGGCGCCAGTCATTCAGCAGTTAGAGAAAAACCCTCGATTCAAATCCATTGTCGTTGTCACTGCCCAGCACCGCAAGATGCTGGATCAGGTGCTTAACCTCTTTAAGATCAAACCCGACCGCGATCTGGATCTCATGCGCGACAACCAGGATCTGGCTTCACTAACCGCATCTATATTCACCCACCTTGATCCGGTACTGGAAGAATTCAAGCCGGATTGGCTGCTTGTGCAGGGCGACACAACCACCGTCATGGCAACCACCCTGGCTGCTTATTACCGCCACATCAAGGTTGGGCATGTGGAAGCCGGTCTGCGCACCGGGGATAAATGGCAGCCCTTCCCAGAGGAAATTAACCGACGGGTAGCGAGTATAATAGCCGATTTGCATTTCGCGCCGACTGAATGGGCTCGAAATAACCTGCTGCGAGAGGGTATTGCGGACAATCTCATCAAAGTTACCGGCAACACCATCATCGACGCACTCACCCAGATCACTACATTCCCAGTACCTGAGGAGATTGAAGATCTATTAGAAAAGAAGGGAATCCTTTCGAGAGAAAAACAGTTGGTCGTCATTACCGCGCACCGCCGGGAGAACTTTGGAACACCGATCAAGAACATCTGCGCAGCACTCCAATCACTTGCGGATAGGTATCAAAACAGAATAGAGATCATCTATCCGGTTCACCTCAATCCCAACATTAATAAACCGGTTCACGAAAAACTCACAAACATTCCCAATATTACCCTCCTTCCTCCGTTAGAGTATTTATCCTTGGCACACCTGCTCAAACACGCCCACCTGATCATGACCGATTCTGGCGGCATCCAAGAAGAAGCAACCGGGTTGGGCATTCCCTGCCTTGTCCTGAGGGAAGTGACAGAACGCCCGGAAGGTATTGATGCTGGTGTGCTTAAATTAGTTGGGACAGAGACCGATACTATTTTAGATGAAGCCGCCCACCTGCTCGATGACCAATCCGCTTATCAGGCTATGGCGCATGCTGCCAATCCATATGGTGATGGCAATGCCGCCATCAAGATTGTGGAAAGACTTCTAAACAGTTAGATTCAATTGTTTATCGTTAATTCCGAAAGTGATAATTTCCCCGAATAACCCACTTGTACGTCGTTAATTCTCTTAGACCCATTGGTCCACGCGCGTGCAACCGCTGGGTTGAAATAGCTACCTCCGCGCCCAACCCGAATTGTGCCCCGTCAGTAAAACGTGTGCTGGCATTCACATACACAGCGGCAGAATCTACTTCCGTAGTAAACTGCATGGCATTCTCCTCATTTTCCGTCAGGATGCCGTCAGAATGCCCTGTGGAATGTTGAGCAATATGCATTAACGCGTCATCAATGTCATCCACAACTTTCACCCCCAGCACTAAAGACAGCCATTCGGTATCAAAATCATTTTCACCGGCTAATTGGGCTTCCGCGTCATACTTTGCCGATAGAAACTCCATCGCCCGGTCATCCAGCCTGAACACAACCCCATCTTCCTTCAAATAATCGATAATTTGTGTAATAAAATCTGCTGCTATCGCTTGATGTACCAGCACAGTATCCAACGCGTTGCACACGGTTGGACGCTGGATCTTAGCGTTTCGGATCACTTCCAGCGAACGTGTGAGATCCGCATTTTCGTCTACAAAAAGATGGCAAATTCCTATTCCACCTGTGATGACCGGAATGGTGGAATGTTCGCGGCAATAGCGGTGCAAGCCAGCACCACCGCGTGGGATAAGCATATCTACGTACCTATACATGGTAAGCAGCTGTTCCACTAATTTCCGGTTTGGGTCGCTGATGAACTGCACTGCATCCAGGTTAATATCCGCGTTTTGGAGAGCATCATGAATCCCCTCCACAAGGATGCGATTGCTATGGATGGTTTCTTTTCCACCCCGCAGAATGACCGCGTTTCCGCTTTTTAGCGCCAGGGAGGCCACATCAATGGTCACATTTGGCCGGGACTCATAGATCACTGCCAACACACCCAATGGTACACGCTGTTTTTTAATGTGCAGCCCATTTTCCAGATTTTTTTCTTCAAATACCTCGCCTACCGGATCAGGCAGGTTAGTTACATTTAACAAATCATCCGCCATACCCCGTATACGAGTTGGCGTAAGAGTTAACCGATCAATCATCGCTGGTGACAATCCAGCGGCCCGACCACTCTGGATATCCATTTCATTTTCGCTGATAATCTTATCCTTGTGAGTCAACAGCCATTCAGAGAGCGCAGTTAATGACAGGTCTTTTTTTTCAGTCGATATTAGTGCTAAGGATCGACTGGCTTGTTTCGCACGTTTACAAATTGATTCCACATTCAGCATAATTCCGCCTTTACCGAAGCACTGTCATATTATTGTGATGAATCACTTCATCCCCAAAAGCAAATCCGAGCAGCGCTTCAATTTCTCCCGATTGTCTGCCCTTGATCTTTCTCACCTCTTCGGACGAATAATTGACCAATCCAATCGCATGATCCTTTCCATCAGGTCCTCTCACAGGCACAATATCTCCCCGGTCAAAATCACCTTTTACCGCCGAGATCCCCACGGGAAGGAGCGACCCGCCGGATTGAAGCGCATGTTTCGCACCGGCATCAATGCTAATGGCTGCCTGCCGGCTCACGCCAGCTAGTAAAAACCTCTTCCGGCTTTCTAAAGTGTCGACAATGGAATATATTTGTGTGCCTAATTCTTCTCCAGCAGCAATCCTGATGAGCACGTTTGGCGTGTTTCCTTTCGCGATCACTACATGCGTCCCTGACTGCCGAGCGATATCTGCAGCTTGCAATTTCGTAAGCATACCACCGGTTCCTAATCCATTCTGTGTACCGCCCGCGGCTTTCCATATATCCGCAGGAATATCGTCGCCATCTATACGGTGAATTAATTCAGCCCCTTCTGACCGGGCAGGATCAGCTGTAAACAGCCCTTCTTGATCTGTCAGCAACACCAATAGATCAGCTTCGATTAGATTAGCAACGAGCGCGGATAAATTGTCGTTATCTCCGATTTGAATTTCCTCCGTGGCAACACTATCATTTTCGTTGACGATAGGTATTACCTTGTGATCCAGCAGAGAGTTCAGCGTGTTGCGCGCATTAATATATCTGCGGCGGTCGCGTACATCTTCACGAGTCAACAACATCTGGGCAACTTTCCACCCAAATATCGCAAATAACTGCTCATAAACATTCATAAGCCGCGGTTGGCCTACTGCAGCTAACATTTGCTTGACAGGTATCGATTTAGCCAAATCGGGAAACCCGAGCACTTCGCGCCCCACCGCAATCGCACCGGATGAAACAACACATACCCTCTCCCCGGCCGCAGTTAATTCAGAAATTTGCCGTGCCAGATCCATAACCTGCGGTAGGAGTAAATGCAAACCCCCACCCGTCAAGGTAGATGTACCAATCTTCACTACAATACGTCTATTTTTTTCCATAGTATAAATTGTCCTATTTTATCCTTAAATCCAGTAAAATAGCACTTACTCATCCGGAATTCGTTATGAAGGCATTTTTACGAATCGGGAAATATCTTTAATAAGGATAATTCGATCATCGTGGCTGGTCCATCTATTTGTGTAATTCCAAAATTAAGAGGTCCTGGCGGACCCTCATCCTTCCAGGCAAAGCTTATTAAAGGGTTGGGGGAATTAAGTATATCAGTCAATCACAATCCTCGTGATCCTTCAACAGCGGCTGTTCTGGTCATTGGTAGTACTTGGCGTTTTGATGACCTTTTCTTCGCCAAACGTAAGGGCATCCGCATTGTGCAGCGTTTAGATGGAATGAATTGGCTGCACAAGAAAAAATTTACTGGGCTTAAGTACTATCTCCGATCTGAGCGAATGAACCTACAACTATCCTACACCCGGCGCCGATTGGCAGATGTGATTGTTTACCAGAGTAACTTTACACGAGATTGGTGGAATGCAGTATATGGCTCATTGATAACACCGAATACTGTTATCTATAACGGCGTTGACCTTAAGCAGTTTTTTCCATCGAACAGCAAAATAATAAACCCGGAAATAATCCGATTATTGGTTGTTGAAGGCAGTTTTAAAGGCGGGCATGAACGCGATCTGCTCAACGCAGTTAATCTGGCAAACGTTTTATCTGATCAAACACACAAACAAGTGGATTTGCTGATTGCAGGTAATGTACCCTCGTCCATGAGAATCAGAGTCTCACCAAATCCCATGGTAAACATTGATTGGTTAGGGATAATCCCACACAAGGAAATTCCCGCACTCGATCGATCAGCACATGTTTTTTTCCCCGCGGAAATCAACGCTGCATGCCCAAATTCACTCATAGAGGCATTGGGATGTGGGCTGCCAGTCGTCAGCTATGCTACCGGATCACTCCCCGAACTCATTGGAGAATATGGTGGAATAGTCGTGCCGTACGGCACAAATTACTGGAACCTGGAAGCGCCAAAAACTAAACCGCTTGCAAAAGCCACGGAGAATGTCCTTAATAATTTATCCGCATTCAAGAAATCAGCTCGGTCGAGAGCAGAGATGTACTTCGGTGTGGGTATGATGGTGAAAAAATATCGCCAAGTTTTGCTCGATGACCTATCAAATTTAACCTCTTAGTTACTGGTCATAACCGCCTACGATTGGATTCCCCCTGCTTCTTTGCGTCTCCCAGGGATATACAATGTACGCATCTGTTGTTGCAGCATAATAATCAGGTCGGTATTTACCAAACAGATTCCGGTAAGGGTTGAAATGAAGAACACAGGTATAGGGCAGCCCACCCAATCCTGAAATGCGATTCTTAACAGCGGTAATCGTTCGCCCAGAACCCCAAACGTCATCAACAATAAGGATTCGCCTGGCATTCAACACAGCCTCATCTGGAAACTGGATGAACTGCGGCCAGGAAACAAATCGGCTCTGCTTCCGGGCAATTTCCATCTCAACTTCGGCAGGAAAATCCACCGATGCAGTCAGGATATTCTCCAATTGAAGCGCTGCAGCCAGCAACCCGCCAGGTACTATGCCGCCGCGCGTGATGATGACCATTCCCTCAAACTCATGGTTGAATTGGGGAATGAGATGGTCAATTAATTGATCAACATTGTCCCAGGTTAGTAGTTCGTGGCGCATATTCCTCTTCTTTTATTGATATGATTATACAAAAGAATTAGTAATTTATCGTGAAGACACTCTGACCAGTGAAAGATCCCTCATGTTTCAAACCCAAATCTGCAGTAATGTTAAGGACCGCATTTGTCACAGGAATTTCATTTTCATCAACCACAATATAAGTTATCCGTTCGCCCCGCAGAGCTTCAATACTTTTCAGATCTGGAAAAGCATTTAATGCACTTTCTAAATACAAGAACCTATCAGAAGGAAATGCGCGTAACGTTTCCAGAAGCGGTTTGTGATGGTAGAGTGTATAGTAGAAGTTTTCTTGTGATGACGACTGGTCAAACGGGAGCTGCACCAGACCCCCATAGGGCTGTTCAGCTAACCATAGATCCACTGCCCTGGGTTTTATTTCCGTTGTGGACAGTGGAGTATTAAAGAAATCGAGCAATACTAAAGATAAAATAGCAAATCCAATTAAGTTTTTCAACCTATGTTTCACTCTCGAAAGTATCCAATGTGCGCCAATACCAGCAGCGGCACAGTTGAAAACCATCACGAAAATTCCATACCGCATCCACACGCGCATGATCGAGTAAAAAGGGATATATTTGAAG
>SDBT01009568.1_pt1 | contig 15704 bp, 9 predicted proteins | sample 2277101 | NCBI WGS metagenome assembly SDBT01 (sample SAMN10404973, study PRJNA504765) | marine sediment metagenome | isolation source: marine sediment core GS10_PC15, 103 cmbsf | place: Arctic Ocean: Southern Knipovich Ridge | collected 2010 | reverse complement strand
GAAAATCCGGACCCGGTTATTACGACCAGCGCCGCAAAGGCTGATGATGGAAGCAATTATATTTGGTGGGGTGTTGGCGGATGGAATATGCCAAAAGTTGCTTCTATGGCTTTTGTACTTTCTTCGACAGAAGGCGCTTATGGGCCACTTGAGCGACCGCTGCCTGCGGACTATACAAGCATTTTCAATAAAGCCAGAGAAAATTGGGTCAGCTCCATAAAATATGACATCCAAAAGGAAGAAGGAGCAATGCCTCAAAAGTTTACTTTGGATCAAAACTATCCTAACCCGTTTAATCCAACCACATCGATTCGTTATCAGCTTAAAAAGGCCACAAGAGTTTTCCTATCGATTTTCAACGTAAATGGTCAATTCATTACCAAACTTGTTAACGAAAAACAAAAAGCCGGCACCTATAAAGTACAATGGGATGGTAGGGATCTGTATGGTAATCAAATGGCAAGTGGCATATATTTTTACATGCTTAAGACTAGTGAATTTTCCGAAACCAGGAAAATGACTCTCATCAAATAACTTTACCGATCTCCCAAAAGGTTTATACTTTTGGGAGATCTCTTTTTTATTTGCAATTGTTGTACTTGGAGAGGTTAAAAATATTAGAGAAAATTATAGACTCTTGCTGTCTTGCTGTTAAGGGGGTGAGGGTAAATAACTTGGTGATCTGAAGTTTTATAACCATTAAAGAACAATAGCTTTTATAGTTAGAACAATCAACTTATTTTATCCCACTCCCTAAATTTCAAGTGAACCGTTCTCAACGAATAGCAAATAACCAATGTTTTTTTATTAAAACTAATATTTTATTCATTCAATCTAGTGAGATTATTTATGTTTCGTTCAATTTGGTTTCGTTGGCTCCTCACCTGCATAATTGTGACATGTTTTTTAAATGTTCCCGCGTGGCCACAACAATCTTTACAAAACGACAGGTGGGGTTTCGGTATTTTGATTCGATACAATGTTCCCCTATATAACTTTTTCGATCGTTTTGACGGGGGGCCAAAGTTAGGATTAAAATTCAGTTATGTTAATAACTCAATCACTTACGATGTGAGCTGTTGGTCCAGCAAATACTCGCAGGGCAAAATCGAAGATGCTGAATTCCAATGGGTATACGATGGTTACTATTATCCGAGTCCGAATGCATCTTCTGAAATTTCTTTCATCGGTGTGATTGTTAACATGGAAACACCATTCCGCTTTAGTTTGGGACCTCTTACACCGTTTTGGAGTGTTGGCGCGGGTTTTATTTATTATAAACATGAAATTAAAAACATGGTCTTTCCCGGCCAATCAATACCACCATTAGATTTTAATTTCACCTACTCACCGGACCTGGAAAAACGGACTTCATTCAGTGTTAATTTTGGTTTGGGAGTCCTTTATGAAATTAGTCCACGCCTTAGATTGGCTCTTAATTGCAAATATTACATAATTTTTGGCTATTTACGTCCAATGGAATCGTGGCTGATGGAAAAAGTCTCACCAATGCAATCGCTTGACGTCGGGCTGGATTTAACTTATTTCTTTTCACAGTAGAAATTTTACATGGAGGAAACATGTCATCCAAATTGAAAGGTCTTTTAAGAAAAGTAGGAATTCTACTGCTTCCATTTGCTATTCTTTTTCTTCTCCCAGATAATGATGCTTTGGGAGCTTCTATCGGTAAGATTGCCGGTGTCGTAAAAGATACTGAGGGAAATCCACTGCCCGGCACCAATATACAGGTTGTTGGAACTCTGCGTGGCAGTTCAACCGGATTGGACGGTAACTATTTTATTTTAAGCCTGCAACCCGGGTCATATTCTGTAAGTGCGATGATGATAGGATTTAAAAAAATTGTAAAAACTGATGTGCTGGTACAATCCGGCAGAACGACTATTGTAGATTTTGTACTAGAAACCACAATTATCGAAGGCGAAGAAATCGTTGTCACTGCCGAACGTCCCATCGTGGAGGTTGATCGGACATCCACTCAATATATCATGAATTCAAAAGAAATTGAAAATACACCGGCCATTCAAAGTGTAATCGGGTTGGCCATCTACTTGCCAGGTGTGGGCCTGGATACAGGTAATCGTATGGTCATCCGAGGCGGGGATAACAACGATATTAATATGTTCTACGATGGGATACCGCTGGATAGTTATCGTGATATCAACATCTTTTCGGTAGAAGAAGCGTCCATTACCACAGGTGGTATAGACGCGGAATTTGGGAATGCCCAGGGTGGATTTATAAATGTTGTAACAAAGGAAGGTGATGACAGGTTACACGGTACAATTGAATATGGTGTCTCACCGCCTCGACAAGGACATTGGGGTGCTGACTATTGGGATGATGCTTATCACTTGGATGACGATCAAAACTCCCGCTTACGATGGGATGACCCGGCATGGGTAAATGAAGTAGATAGTTTAACCGGCCGTAAAGTCCATGAAAAAATTGGTTACACAGATATTTGGAGTCAAAGCATTAAGATTGGATTATCCGGCCCTCTCTTTTTAAAAAATCTTTATTTTTCTGTTGGATCCCAATTTAGCCAGGGCTCAGGGGGACCGATGAATGTTAGCAGGTATTCATTGCCTTATACTCAAAACAATTGGAAAGTGACATACAAGGCTCATCCAACATTGACATTTCGCACGGGCGGCTTTTATTCCTGGAGTAAAGGATATAACAGCGGAAGCAATGTGGGTACGGGTGTTGGATTTACCACAGGAGGTCTTCAAGCACAAGATATCGAAGGAACGATACGAGGAATGCGAATTGGCAATTCCGGTCAGTACACCGAGGATAGAAATATATTTCTACCCGTCGACTATTCTGCGGGCGGTACAAATACCTCCCAGGATTATATGCTCTATTTATCAATGACTCATCTGCTCAGTTCGAGCACATTTTATGATTTGAGAGTGTATCGATTCAATTATACTCGTGAAAATCAGGGTGTTCCGGACACTGTTATTTCCAATGGACGCACGGACCAGGATGGCTGGTATTTTGTTGATGGCGGCACAGGTATCAATTATACGGATGCAAAGAATATCAAAACCGGCGTCAAATTAGATTTAACCAGTCAAATAACAACAAATCACTTAATCAAGGCCGGAGTTGATGTGCAGCTTTATGATAACTGGCAAACATCTTTTACCCATTTCACAACAACTCGTCGTCTCAGGCGAATTGCTAAGGACTTTACTTCCGGAAAGGGTGTTACTCCTACAAAGATCGCCGCTTACTTGTCTGACAAAATGGAATTCGGTGGTTTGGTTGTAAATATTGGCGGTCGATTTGATTATTTTGATTGGGGAACGAAATTCCCAGTGACTTACTCACTTTCAAAACTTTCTCGTCCATATAATTCATATACACGATTCCGCGATTTGCCGGAAGAATTGTGGTACAAACCAGAACCTTTAAAGGCGTGGAGTCCGCGATTGGGTTTGTCTCATCCGATTTCTGAAAAAGCAACGATCCACTTTTTTTATGGGCACGTGTACCAATTACCAAGCTTTTGGGATATGTATGGTGAAGAATGGAATGCAAAGAACGCCAAGAATACTGACAAAGATATAAATAAAAATAGTGTTGTCGATGAAACAGAAATATATAACCGTTTAAATGATACCAGTAATCGTTCTCATTTTGGTAATCCTACTATGGAATACGAAAAAACAACCAGTTTCGAAATGGGAGTGGACTGGAATTTTTACCAGGATTATATCCTGACAATGACCACCTATTATAAAAGTGCTCAGAACCAGGTAAAAGGTGGCAGTGTTCATCAATTTTGGGACCCGAACCGAACATCACCTGCTGCATACGTTCACGTCAGAAATAACACCCAGTATGAAGATGCCAAAGGATTTGAATTTCTCATTAAAAAACGATTTAGCAAGTTTTTTTCGTTCCAGGTTTCCTTAAATCTGGCATGGGCCACTGATGGTTGGTCCGGCGAACGTGTACGTACCTACGTCCCGGACGGCAGGTTCGTTGAAAAATACTATTTTGAAAAATATAGCGGCGACACCAATGGCGATGGGGTAACCGATGCCCTGGATTCCGGCGCAGAAGTACCTGTACCTTTGAGTGAAATCCTGATGACCAAACGGATTGATGATGCAGATGCGTATATCGCGCTATTACGGGAGCAGGGTTATTCTCTAAAAGAGGTTGAGGGCATTGAAGGGCTTTATTACGTAAGTACGCATTATTCTTCTGTTGGCCATCCTCGCGAGACCGTTTCACGACGAACGAGCCTTGGACTCATAATGTATCTCGATCTTCCCGATAATTTCGGCCCAACCTTTTTCGGATTAAAGCCTTTCGCTAACATTGCTGCAAATTTGGTTTATCGCTATCATGAGGGACTTCCTTATCAATACGCGAGCTTAGATGGAAAAGCCTTGTGGCGCAGCGCCCCCCTCAGCAGCAGCGTCAATTTAAGGCTCGAAAAAAGTTTTCGACTCGCAGGCTTTAAAAATACCGTGTTTGTATATATCAGCAATCTGTTTAATAACCAAGAAATCAGCAACAACTCTAATTTTGCGTCCATTGTCAGTCTTCGGGATTACGTTAATTATGGACTGGAAGGATACTCTCCTTTATATGATTATGCTTTTGACCATCGAGGTAAAACGGATGGCGGTATTTACCTGGATGCACCTAGACGTTTTAGTTTTGGTTTAAGAATAAGTTTTTAGGGAGCAGGATGAAATAGACATTTAAATCATAGTAACCCTGAAAATATTATGAGTTATAAAATTTTAAATGTCTGACTTATTTTATCCCATTCCCGTAGCCAACCATCTGTATGATTGGAGGTTTCACTATGATAACAAGCAATAAGAGCAAATTGTTATTTTTATTTCTTACCGCTATGATTCTTTATGTAAATGCCTATGCTCAATGGGATGCGTCTACGCCCCGCTATTTAACCCGCAGTAAATTATGGGCAACCTATAGAATGACCGGCCTGCAGGGACAGCAAGGTATTCCCGGCTCAGGGCCCAATGACCAGGCTGGACTCAGTTACCCCGGCAGCAGCATCCGAGCCGGTGAATATATAGCGTATTGGAATGCAGCTCTTGTTGGTCAGGTAGCTGGTGGAGCAGGAGCGGGTGCAATGTCGCCAAATGCCGCCCGATGTGAGAATTCCCATGGAGAAGGGACATATCTTTTAGCCAAAGCAAATGGAATAAAATTTATTTCCTATTCAGGTCCGCGAAGTGTGTCACCTGACGTCGTCAAAGTGGGATATGATCCACGGTCAGGACCGGAAACGGATTTAGGTGTTGATAACGCCAAATCGACCTATTGGCCGGGAGCGCCGCCATTTGATCCGGAAGAGCCTACTGAAATACATAATTACCAATATGGTAAATACATTGGACGCGATAATGAAGCGGAAGAGATCATAATCGTTCGCTGGACGACGGGGATGGGGATTACAGCCACCAAGAAAGCAAAGGCCTGGAGTTATCAGAAATACGATGATTTTATCATTGTAGAGAACGTTTTCGAATATACCGGCGACTCTAATGGAGATGGTCTGTTGAACTCGGATGATGTGTTTGGCAGCGATCTGCCGGTTTTAACAGACGTCTATTTTTCCTTTGCCAATATGTTTTCCGCTTCACTGGCGGGCGAAACCTGGGGCGATGATATAGCCGGTGGATGGGGAAATTGGCGACATAATGGCCCATTCTCCCAGGATGAACGATACAAATACACCGGCTCCCCGGGCTTCCAGGCAATAATTCCCGAAGACACCCCGGATTACATCGGCAAAAAAATGAGTTATGATTCTGATGGAGATTGTCCTTTAAATGATTACAATGATACCGGCGAACCTTATATTGACAAATATGTCCAACGCAACACTGGTAATGAACAACAAGGACAGTCCGAAACACAACTACTCGCTTTTGCATTTATCGGCATGGCTCCTCTTGATTACGACCCCACAGATGGATATGCCAACGATACTGAATCCTATGTCGCTGCGGAAATAGCCGATCAACCGTCACGTTGCAAATGGTGGCCGCTGTATACTTTGGATGACAAGCCGCTGGAACCCAATCTGCTTTCTTTTACCAAAGATGAAATATATGATATGTTGACCGTAGATGATCCTGGGAATGATAATCCCGCAATACATATCGATCCTCCAAAACCGGATGCGCTGACTTTGGTAGGTACTAATACTCATTTTCAAATTTATGGTCCTTACACCTTGAATCCTGGCGATAAAGTAAAAATCGTGATGGTTTATGTGGGTGGTTCCGGCGCCGATTATTTAGCCAATCAAGGTGAATATGACCCCAGGCTGGCACCCGAGAATGCCTGGGCACGTTCGCTTCGGCCGGGTAAAATGAAAGAGGTCGACTACGGCGAAAAATCATTGTTTTACAATTTATCACTGGCCCAGGAAATTTATGATTTGGAGTACGATGTTCCTGATCCGCCACCGGACGTTTTGATTGAAAACGTTATTCCCAATGCTAATGCACATTTACAGGTTTTTTGGTCAGATGAAGCGTTGGAATCTGAAGATCCCGATTATATCGGAGAGGAAGCCAAAGACGTAGCCGGATTTCGAGTTTATAAGATGCTTGTGGGTGGCGCATCAGAGAAAGCCGATCCAAACGAGCCGCGGAATGACGATAAACTCACCCCGAATTGGCATAATGGGCCTTACAAGTTAATGGATGAAATCAAAAAAGGACAGCTCAATAGTGATTTAGGGCTGATCAACTATGACCCTGAAAGACACCGCTATACTTTTACTGACCCGGAGACCCGGCCGGGTGCATTTCTGTATTTTTACAGCGTACGTTCATTTGATACGGGTCATGCCGACTGGAACGGTACCGGGCAAGCGGTTCCGTCGCTGGAAAGCGGCTTATCCGCACCGGAACAAAAAATGTTGATCGGTAAAGAAGCCTACAGCCTGGCCAGTGCGGAATCCGATAATATGCAGCAAAAGATTCGGGTGGTGCCGAACCCTTACAAAAATGATGGTATCCATGAGTATACATTGTCCAACGCCATCAAGTTTTTCAACATACCGCAAAAGTGTAAAATCAGTATTTATTCGGTTAGCAATGAGCTCGTTGCTCAGGTTCACCATAATGAAGCTTCACCGCTTGGCGAGTGGGATCAACAAACAATTAAATTTGCCGGCGATGTAGCGCCTGGGATCTATTTTTGGGTAGTGGAATCGGAAATCGATGGTGAATTCAGTTATATCTCAACTGAAGGAGATACACTGCCGCCAGTTAGGGTAAACAGTAAAGGTGATGTACAAAAAGGAACGTTGCTCATTATCCGGTAATATTGATAAAACATAACTCCAATATTTTTATGAGGAGATTTTCGATGAATGGGAAATACTTTTTGACCGTTTTAATTATACTTTATTTAGTATGGACTTGTCCGGTCTGGGGACAGACCGATCAGGAATTTTCGGACTTTAACCGCGCCGGCAAGACTATTTATAATTTCCTGAGAGTCGAACAAGGCGCACGACCGGTTGCCATGGGTGGCGCTTATACTGCTGTTGCAGATGATATTAACAGTATATTCTACAATCCGGCAGGCCTTACCAACATTCAGTCCATGGAATATGTATTTTCCTACACAGACTGGATGGTCGACTCAAAATTCTTTTCCGGTGCCTTTGGCTACACCACGGGTGTTGGAACGTTTGGAGTGAGTATTGTCCATTTTAGCATTAATGAATTTGAAGAAACCTTACCACTTCAGCCTGAAGGCACCGGCAGAATGGTTGGTGCCGGCAACCTGGCATTGGGTTTGGCCTTTGCCAGAGAAATAACCAATAAATTATCACTGGGTGGGCAGGTTCGCTATATTCAGGAAACATTAGATCAGGATATACGCACCTCAATAGCCTTTGATTTAGCTACATTTTACAATACCGGTTTTCGGAATTTGAAGCTGGGTGTTGCCTTGCGTAATCTTGGCCCGGATCAGGCCGTGAGCAAAACCACTCTCTCCGAAACATTTCCGATGCCGATTGATTTTAATGTGTCGGTGGCATCTGAAATACTTGGCAGCAGAGAGGGACCTTATTCCCTTTGTCTCGCATTTGAAAACAGTTTTACCATTGACCTCGGAGATCGTTTTCTTGTTGGCGCAGAATTATGGTTGATGGATATTATTGCCCTTAGAGGAGGATATCGGTTCAACTATAGCAATGAAGATTATTCATTTGGTGTTGGATTCTCCCCTATTTTTCAGGGACACCGGTTTAATATTGATATAGCCTATACACATTTTATAAATTATTTTAATGCACCGTTACGAATTTCGATTGGTGGGATGTTTTGAGGATTTGATGGAGGCTCACCCCTTTCTCTTTCCGGATTTTCGCATTCAAGAAAGCATCACTCCTTATCTATCACGCTTTAAACCAACGCAAGGATAAGCCTTATGCTGATCCATGGGGCTGTACCTGGGTAGCAACCGGCAATGGGATTACAGGCTCGGTTCTCCAGCATCCTCTGGAAAACTGGAATAATTTCAATGAGTATAAAATTCCTGATCCCGACAAAACTGATGGAACTTATCCTGTCGACTGGCACAAAATCCGTACTCGCGTAGATCAACAGAAGAAAAACGGCAATCTAGTCTGCGGCGGACTCCCTCAGGGTCACACATTTCTGCGCTTACCGACGATTTGGTCGATGGCGGGATCGAGGTGATCAATCTCCGGGACCTGGTATATGGCATAGACTGAATTGCAGACAAGTTTGCCGGTCACACGTGTATCGAATTGGACATTGACCGGCAGGATATTACAGGAAAGGTTCAGCTATCATGCGGTTAAAGTTATGTCTTAAGAATTTGTTAGATTAAGTAAAACATAATAATAATTATAACTACTAGGATATATAAATTTGGAGGTGTGGATCGATGAATAAGGACTGCAAAACGAAATACTTGATAATTTTATTGCTTTTTGCTTTGCAAATTTTCTACGCATCAGATTATTTACAAGCGGAAAAAAACAATGGCACTGCCAAAATAGTATTCGATTCCCTGACTTTTGATGCCGGGCTGGTTAAACCCGGCGATAAAGTACAGGGTGTATTTATCATGAAAAATCTCGGGGATTCTGATCTTGTTATTAATAGCGTTTCCCCAACATGAGGATGTACTGTGGCCGAGTACGATAAGGTCATCCCGCCTGGTCAGTCGGGAAAGATTTTAGCAACTTTAAATACAAAAAAATATAGAGGACGATTGAATAAATCTATCGTGGTATCGACTAATGATCCGTCTCAAGAAAAAGTAACACTTTATATGAGATGTAGTGTTTTAGGGGTAAAGGTTTTGCCTGTCGCTCGGGCTTATTTTTACAAAATGTTGGGAGAAAGTCAAACTAAAGAATTAGAGATTGCAACAATCGGGGAAGGCCCGATAACCATTTATACCAGGCCAAGCAATCCTAGCATTATAGTCAAGTTAGAAAAGTTAGTAAATGAAGCTAAACCGGTAAATGAATATGAATATTGGAAACAATACAAGTTATCCATAACCATTCCTGAAAATTTCCCGGCAGGACGATTCTCTGAAAACGTGACTTTAGTAACAGATAGTGAATATCATTCGACCATTAAAATATCTGCGGAAGGTGAGGTTACTCCTACGGTTGTGGTGTCGCCAGGTAGTGTAAGAATGAGAACGGCACAAGGAGGGAACTTTGCTGAAAAAAGTATTAAAGTAACAAGAAAACGTGGGAATGGATTCAAAATTTCTAAAGTTATTACAGATCCTAAAACGTTAAAATCACAACTTTCGGAGACACAAAAAGGAAAGCAATATAACATAACATTAACCTGGACCGATGTCACATCTAAAGGTCAATATAATGGCAGGATAATTATTCATACCAATGATAAGCTAAAATCAGTAATATCCGTGCCGGTTCACGTTACGATAGAGTGACTCAAAAGTTATAATCCTGTCCGGGTTAGTTACTCAAATAATCGTAATTGTCCTTTCCGGGGATAAAAAAATATCAGGAAAACCAATTCCAAAGAGAAACGGCAGCAATCTTCCGCATTTAATGAGAGTTGATCCATATTGGATATGAAGAAAATATATTTTACAAAACTGTCAAGCTGAGGAAATGTTTTTATGCTTAAACCAGCCTATACGTTTAAACAATCTTTCAGAAAAAAAATGATTTTATTTTTATAATCTCTTATTATCTTAAGTCCTTTAGTCATTTTCATTTTATATTCTTTCCAATTTAATAAATAATTTTTTCTAAGGTTATTCTTGAAAATCTCTTCCTTCAAGATTTGTTGATTGCCAATTTAAGCTGGTTGCAAAGACTTTAACCTGCAATGGCATCAATCGTGTAATAAGCTCACCATGTTTGATGGTATATTCTTCAGTACCATAAAGCAATTTCATGTTAGTTCCGTTTAACGATTCAATACCGCTTACTTCCACTCCAAAATGTGAACGATTATCTTCATTGACCAAAATGATTATCCATTCATCACCATGGCGTTTTACAGTCACGCATACACCTTTGTCATCAACTTGATGTTCTGCTTCGATAAGATCAACTTTAACCGATTGATCAACTTCCACAAGAAAAGGCTGCAATCTATTCAATTCACTTGTCAAAGATAATATTGACTCCAGGAATAATTCATTCTTTAAATAATGAGATCCCCAATAAAGAATACCACTGGCGCCGTTAACAATGGCGTCATAAGCCATAAATCGAGATTCTTTAAATGATGGATAAACAGCGTTTTTCGCACCATAGTAGTCGCCTAACTCATTCCAGGAAAACGCCTGCAATACCATAAAGACCGCTTTTTCATTACGACCAATTTTACCCCACCGTTTGGTTATATCGCCAATAACCGTAATATCACGCCTATTTTCTTTGACAGGGTAATTATCAACTCCAATTATGTCTACGGCATCCGTGTACTGCCTGACAAATTTAAGATCGCAATATGTAGCTTCATTCATCCAGATAGGCCGGTTTGTACTATCTAATTTTCGAATTTCTTGAATATTTTTATTTATGGCATGCAAAATCTCTTTCCCTTTTTTTTCAGAATATTCAATAGCATTCGGGGTTTGCTTTATCCATTCATCCGCTTCTTTATAGACACCAGTTTTACGATATAATCCACTCGCTCTGGTAAAAGAATGTATAATTTCATCGGGCCCTTCCCAGATGGCAAGCGCCGGGTGATTTGTTACCGATTTGATTCTTTCTATTACTTTTTGATTATCTTTCGATTGCAGGCGAATACTAACCCATCCCAGGGCGCCTATTGTGGCAACTCTATCAAGATCGGCATTCCCTGAACAGCGGAATAAATTTATTCCTGCTAGTGTATATCTAAGTAATTTAGCGTTATCATCCGGTAACTCATAAAAACCGATAGGGAAAAGCTCTTTCCCCTCTTTATGTAAAAATATTTTTGTCCCCATTCCTCTATCTTCGATATTATTAGATAAATTTGCAGATTGTGATGAATCTTGTTTGCAAGAAAGAGAAAATAATATGGAAATAATGATAACATAAATAAATAATTTCATAAGTAAAGATTCCTTTTTTATAGAATTCATGAGTCCACTCTAAAAACTGGAATATTTCACATTTTGTCATTTCGAGCGCATCGAGAAATCTTATAACTTCAATATAAACAATAGAATTCTCGTCGCTTCACTTCTCAAAATGAGATTTTGGTATTTTTTTAGAGTAAATACATTCATTAAACAATTTATTAAATCAGACATAATCCTGAATATTATTATTTTAATTTTTATTCTTTAAAAATTCAATTAACTCTGCGGGTTGATCTTCAAGTAATATATCTATAATTCAGGATACCTGGAATAAAAATTGAACGTATCCAGGTTAAAATTAAATCCCCAATTACCACCAGCTTGCGATAGCAATAAGACTAAAAGATTTGTCCCCTTCTTTAATTTTATTGAAGTTGAGAACTCATTATATACAAATGCATTACCGCTAAAATCTTCATATATCAATTCTCCATTAAGCCAGATAGTTGCTCCATCGTTATGACCAAAGAGGAGAGTTGTGCTAATATCATTTTCAACTGAGATTTCAGTAATTGCATAGATATGACAATCATTTTTCAATTCAAGTTGCTTAATTAAATCGACAGCATTTTTGTTGCCCATTATAGCCTTACGCCATTTTAAACCATCTTTTCCAATTGGGTATTCAACGGCACTCATTTCTTTGATATATCCTGGTAGTACCTGAGAAATTAATACTTTTGATAATTGAGCCAGTGGTTCACTAATAGAGTTATAATACCTTTTCACCAATTCAAATGAAGGTTTCCGATCCCTTTGCTGATTCACCAAGCCTTTCAGATTAACATAATCCCACTGTTTTGGATGTCCACCTCCAACTCGATGAATGTCGGCAAAATCACTATATAGCCAAATAATTCCTCCTGAAACAAAATCTATTCGGTCAGGATGGTAAATTTGGTCTAAGTGTGCAGTTAAAAATTTATTCTGATATTCTAATGTATATTGCTTTCCTCTTACAGCGCAATAGTTATCGTTTGCTACTGAATCTAAAGCAGCACCAGCATTAAATTCACTTACTACTATTGGCTTATTTGGATGTTTTTCATGAAGTCTGTCAAGTGTATTTCCGAGGTCATATAAAGTACCATAATATTCATTAATGGCAATAAAATCTACTTCCTGGAAGCAAATATCATCATCTTTTTTATGTTTATCTGATGCATAAGTTATTAAGCGAGTAGTATCAAGTGAACGAATATAGTTAACGGATTTGCGAACATATTGCAACGCCTCTTTATTACTACTATCAAATTCATTACCCACAGACCAAATAATAATGGATGGATGACTTCGATATTGCATTACCATATCGGTGAGTTGTGGTTTTAAATATTCTATCCAAACTGATGAATCCGCTAATAATTTCGTGGATGTTTGCCAGGCAGGTATTTCAGCCCAAACTAAAAAGCCCATTTCATCACATAGATCATAAAAATATTGATCGTGTGTATAATGTGCACTGCGAATTAGATTGACACCCAGCTCTTTAATTGCCAGTAAGTCCCTTTTGATTTGTTCTTTAGCCATGGTACTGCCATAATCAGGATGATCTTCATGATAGTTGATTCCTTTAATAAGAAGCGGCCTGTTGTTTATATATATTTTTGACCCTTCCACTTTTACATCACGAAAACCAACTTTAATAGACCGACTATGTTTCTGTTTTTCGTTTTGTATAGAAACAGTTAATTCATATAACTTAGGATTGTCAGTATTCCACTTTATAATATTTTGAATCTTATCATCAAGGATTATTTTGGTTTTCATTTTATCTAATGTATACTTCTTTTCAGAATTCCAAATAACTTTTTGCTCATTTTTAAGCGTAAACTCCAACTTAGCGGTTTCGCCTTTATGCGAAGGATTATTAATGATGCAGTTGAACGAGAAATCCCATTTCCCATTCTGCCGATTAGTATTAACCCAAACACTCTCAATGGCAATTTCCGGAATAATTTCAAGATAAACATCTCGATATAATCCACCGTAGGGCCACCATCCAAAACGATCAGGAACGGAACTTTTATCTATCTTATTATCAGTTCTGATAGTAATGGTATTTTCTATTTCGTCATTAATAAACTCAGTAATATCTGTAGAAAAATCTGTATAAGGAGAATTGTGGTTTCCAGATTTGCTGCCATTAATCCATAAATTGGAACGAAGTCCCGCCCCGTTTACATGAAGGATTACTCTTTTTCCAATTAGCTCCTCTTTATCAATTTTGATGGTTTTTTTATACCATGCAGAGCCAAAATAAAAATACTGGTCTGGAAAAGCCACATTATATGTCGAGGGGACTTCTATTTTATCCCAGTCCTTATCAACAGTCTTATTCTGCCATTGTTCGTTCACCCCAACATTCTCAGAATCGAACCGAAAATCCCATTCACCGTTTAGTTTAATAAACCTTGATGAAGCACTGTATTTACTTTCATATACGCCCTGTGCACTAAGATTGATTGAACTAACAATTAAACTTAGTAAAAGGAGAAGAAAAGTTGTTCTTTTTGTTTTGTTCATGATTATAGTTATTCTCCAAATTATTTACATTTCAGAATTATAAGTTCAACTGCAGTAGCATCACCTATAACTGCATGTATTGGCAATTGATTTTCCTCATTAAACACATGCATTATTTTTTCATTCTCAATTACAACTGCGCTTTCATCTACAAGGTCTTTTTCATTACTTACATTTTCAAGTGAAATTTCAAGATGTTTTGCAAAAAACTTATACATTTCTGCACGTTTTGAATAACCATAGTCATGCCCTTCATTAACCAGGTGAATATTTTTCACATTATTTTCAGCTCCATATAACCGATATACATTTTGGATATAAGGATACTCAACATCCGGAGTATTCTTTGTCCAATCCTTCCCGTCAGATATTAACAACTGCGGGCGTGGTGCTGCTAACGCAGCTATCTCAACATTATTTGTCTCATGCTTATCACTTTTGTGAATTGGAAGACCACTCTCGCAAGGACAGCCTCCAAAAAAATGTGCTGATACCATAACAACCGGAACTGAAACTGAAATCCTATCATCAACTGCTGTTAATAAAAAAGTTTGGGTTCCTCCACCAGATGCCCCGGTAACTCCAATTCGGTTTGAATCAACTTCATCCAAAGAAGTGAGAAAATCAATTACACGAATACTATTCCAGAGTTGAAATGCCAACACCTTCTCCGCTTTATGCGGATATTGTTGGGATTCTCCCCAACCGACCATATCATAACTAAAAACCACAGCACCCATGCGAGCCAAAGTTGCACATCGTTTCTGCTGCTCGTCCCGAAATCGACCTCCACCATTCGGTTCTGGAAAATGCCCATGCGGGCATAGTATCGCTGCATGTTGCTGTTACCCTTTTATATCAGTTGGACGATATAAATTACCAATTACAAAAAACCCAGGAAAACTTTCAAATGCAACATTCTCAACCGTATAATCATCATACTCTCGTTTACTTCTTATTATCGGATTCAAATTGTTTTTATCGGGCAGTGGTAGTAATCCTGCACCTCTCAGAATACCTTCTCTGATTTCATTCGCTTTTTTTTCCCATCCAATAGAATCAGAATAGGAATTTGCATATCTCTTAAGCTGTGCTCTAGCTTCTTCTTCCGTTTGATAATAACCTTGACAAAGTTGAGATTCGTCCTGCTGTGATTTTATCTTTCCGGCTGAACCGTGTACACACTTAACACCGTGGGTCTGAACTATTAAATTGAGGGTATGAAAATATATGGTAAAATTTTTCCAGAAACAATCATCAATCGTATTCGGTCAACAGTAATGGTAGAACCAGAAATATCGCGCCGTGAACTATCACGACGCGTTTGTGATTGGATAAACTGGTATGCACAAAACGGCAGACCACAAGATATGAGTTGTCGCAAAGCTTTGTTAGAACTGGATCGTCGTGGTATAATTCAACTGCCTGAACGAACACAGATCTATGATTTCGAGAAAAAAGCACCGTCGAATATTAAGCCGAATGTGGCTGATCTTAATTGCGCCATATCGGAAGTCAATGAT
>SDBT01009567.1_pt1 | contig 15707 bp, 20 predicted proteins | sample 2277101 | NCBI WGS metagenome assembly SDBT01 (sample SAMN10404973, study PRJNA504765) | marine sediment metagenome | isolation source: marine sediment core GS10_PC15, 103 cmbsf | place: Arctic Ocean: Southern Knipovich Ridge | collected 2010 | reverse complement strand
TTGATTTCAATCGTCTGCTGCTGGTTACGGCGGTGCTGACCCAGCGACTTGGGTTGCGCCTCGGCAATCAGGATATTATGGTGAACGTTACCGGTGGCCTCAAAATCAGCGAGCCGGCGTCTGACCTCGGCATCGCGCTGGCCATTACCTCCAGTTTCCGCGATAGCATTGTTGACCCGAGCATGGTTGCCATCGGTGAGGTCGGATTGAGCGGCGAACTGCGTTCCGCCTCCCAGCTTGACCGCCGCATAGCTGAGGCTGCCAGACTGGGTTTCAAGCGCTGCCTGGTGCCAAAAGTCGGTTCAGGGGTCAGCCGCCCACCGAAAGACATCGAGCTTATTGCCGTCAGCACGGTGAGGGAAGCCATAAGCGCGGCGCTGGTCAGGGGTAAAAAGAGAAAAAGAGCCGATTGAAAGAATGGCGAGGAAGAAATGATAGAAAAGCATATGCTACGAGCTCTTGTGTTAGAAGTACTAGCTAAAACGCCACAAACACAGGTTGTTAATACTATCAATGATGTGGAAAGGTTGGTTGTGGAACATGACCTCTTTCCAAGCTCGGATGATTGCCAGCATCGCGGTATTGACTACCACTACTACCAAGAGAAGCAACTGAACCCCAATGATAAACTCACAATTAGTGAGATTATTTGGGACCTTATTCTAGAGCGCATAGTAACGCCAGGTTTTGATGCATCAAATCCAAATTTCCCTTTCTTTAGGCTTACAGTATTTGGCCAAAATTGTATTTCTCAGTCAGCTCCCCATTACTACGATCCAGAGGGTTATATGGAATTCTTGAGGAATATAGTCCAACATCTTGATCCCATTATTGAACAATACATCTTTGAAGGTCTGAATTGTTTTAGGCGCCAACTCTTTTTCGCATCAGCTGTCATGATTGGTGCAGCAGCGGAGAAGGCAATACTACTGCTGTTGCAAGCAATCTCCGATTCCATGAGTAATCCAAGCAGTAAAAGAAAAACTTCCCAATTATTAGATAGACCTAACCTTCCAGAGATCTTTGATACGATTATAAAAACCGTTAATTCGCTTATCAAAACAAAGACCATCCCCTATTCTGTTCATCAGGGTTGTACAGAGCACCTGATATCGCTTTTCGAGATGATTCGTGTTCAAAGAAACGACGCAATTCATCCTATAACTGGGCAAGTTGACAAAACTAAAGTCTTTCTCTCATTACAAACCCTACCAATAGCACTAGAGTCTATAAATAAGTTAATTGAGTGGTTCGAAAATAATTCCATATAATAGAGGATGAAATTCCGCAATTTATTATTTGCGCATTTGCGCAATTACTCTTTTGTACAGTTCCTCAGCGGTCGTGACGCCGCGGACATCCAGCTTGCTCTGGCGGAAAGCCCGTACCATGGCCTCAATCAACCTGGTCTTGCTTATTTTCTTCCCTCCGCTGAACTTGGCGGTTGAGGCCAGGCTTTCCAGATAGCCGTCCTCCTCCCGGTTGAGAAACACGGACAGCTTTATCATCGTGGTCCCGGTCGCAGGGGTGGGCTGCTGCCTCGGTTGCACAGCGCGTTGCCGTTTCTTCGGTGCTGCCTCCCTTCTGCTTTCACCGGTGAGACGGTCCAAAGCGTTTCCGTAGGCAAGTTCCTCAGTTATGCTAGCCCGTTTCATTTCTCATCACCTCTTCGGTTAGTAAGCGGTAGGCACCGGCCCCTTCCGACTTGGGAGCGTAGGTCAGTATCGACTTTCCCGCCGCCGGCGCTTCCTTGAAGCGGACACTGGTCGGGATGATGGCATCGTAAATCCTTATCCGGTCACCGAACGCCCGGCGGGTAACCTCCATAACCTCTTTGCTGTGCAGGGTGCGCAAGCTGGTCATGGTAAACAGGATACCGGCGATATTCAATGATGAATTCAGTTTTTCCTTGACCCGGATAATCGTGGTCAGCAGGCGCACCAGCCCTTTCATGGCCAGAAAGTCGGCCTGCAAAGGGATAATAACTTCATCGGCGGCGGTCAGGGCATTGATGGTCAGCAGATCCAGACTGGGAAGGCAGTCGATAAGGATATAATCATATGAATGTCGCACTCCTCTCAGCATCTCGTTCAATATGGTTTCCCGGTTGGCCGCATCCACCAGGTCAAGCTGTGCCTGCGCCAGCTCAATGTTGGAGGGGACAAGGTAAATGTTCGGGTCGCTGGTCGGGGAGACCACATCTTTTATTTTTATGTCCTTTTCGCCACCGATGACGGCGGCCAGGACATCATATCCGGTACGCTTCACGTTATCCGGATTGAGCCCCACGCTTATGGTCAGGCATGCCTGCGGGTCCCAGTCAATCAGGAGAACGCGTTTACCATGCTCGCTCAGGCCCTCAGCGAGCGCAGCCACCGTGGTCGTCTTGCCCACGCCGCCTTTCTGGTTGGCAATACAGATAATCGGCATCGTTTATAATAATATAGCGTATTTGCGCAATTGCGTCAATACTCTTTTGCGTAATTGAGTAAATGCGTAATTAATTATCTGTATAGCATAAGAAAGGTGAAATACTGGAGTAGGCGCATCACCCAGAGGGTGATGCGCCGGTGGTATGCCCTGGTTGGTCCGCTAAAACTTAGCGGGTGTGGGGGATGATTCAGACAAAGCGGAGCGGCTCGTCACCGATGCTCTCAAAGTTGTGGTGCTCGTTGGGAGGAATATAAATGACGCTGTCCTTGGCTATCTCTACCTCCTCCTGCCCTCCCCTCACGATGGCACGGCCGGAAAGTACCAGCACCTCATGCTCCCAGGGATGATCGTGAGATGGCGTGGAGGAACCGGTTTTGACTTCGATGACACGCATGGCGAAGTTGGGCGCGCCGTCTTTGTCCGTGATAACCTCGCGCATTTCCGCACCACTATGACCCTCTTTGCTCGGGGCATCCTCAACCTTACTAACTTTCATCTTCGACCTCCTTGCCTGTATCTCTATCATATCGGGCGGTTGTCCTTGTCTTCAGCCCGCCCCTCTCCTTGTATTCCGCCTCAACCACCATGGAGATGGGTTTCAAAAGCTGTACCAGGTCCTGCAGGACGCGGTTGACGGCATGCTCCTGCAGGATACCGACATTGCGATATGAAGTGAGATAGTATTTCAGCGATTTCAGCTCGACGAGCAGGCTCCCCGGCACGTAACGAATCGCCAGCCGGGCAAAATCAGGCAGCCCCGTCCAGGGGCAGACGAAGGTAAACTCATCGGTCTCGTAGGCGACTTCCGTTGCCGACTCTGGATACTGAAAGGCTATTGCCTCCAGCACCTCCACGTCGATGGCTTCCTCGTTCTCTATGTCATACCTTCTGGTAGTATACTTGTCAACCGTCATTTCTGTGCTCCTACAGGGGACATTGTAGCACTATTCAAAATCAAGCGCCAATATGCTAAACTCAAATTGACTATGGCGGAGAGTAAAAAGGAGAAAGTCGGTGCGGTTATCGTTGCCGCCGGTAAAAGCGAGAGAATGGGCGGCATGGACAAAATGTTCGCCTCGCTCGGCGGGCAGCCACTTCTGCTCCGCACCACTCGCCCTTTCCAGCAGTGCTCCCAAATTGACCGGATTGTGGTGGCGGTGAGCGGGGAGAGAGAGACAATGTGCCGCCATCTGGTCACCGGCCCTGATTGGTCCAAGGTCAGCGATGTATGTCTGGGAGGGAAGCGACGCCAGGACTCGGTGGCCGAGGGTCTTAAACGCCTTGCTGGCTGTGACTGGGTGGTCATTCACGACGGGGCGCGCCCGCTGGTTACCGTGGAACTGATTGAGCGGGGATTGGAAGCGGCAAGAGAGACCGGCGCCGCAGTGGCCGCCGTACCGGTAACGGACACCATTAAGGTCTCAGATGAGGACAGGACCGTGCACGAGACGCCACCACGTCAAAATCTATGGGCGATACAGACTCCACAAGTATTCTCCGCCAAAGTGATAAGCGAGGCCTATGAAAAAGCGGATGATGACGTCACCGATGATGCCTCTCTTGTGGAGCGACTGGGCTATAAAGTGAAGCTCTATATGGGCTCCCTCGACAATATCAAGATAACCACGCCCGATGACCTGGCACTGGCGGAGATACTCTGGCGGAAACATGGCAGGTAACCTTCGAGTCGGTATTGGTTATGACGTGCACGCGCTCGCTGCGGGGCGCAGGCTGGTGCTCGGTGGCATTGAAATACCTTTCGACCGGGGCCTCAGCGGCTGGAGCGATGCTGATGTTCTGACGCACGCCATCATGGACGCGCTGCTCGGGGCGGCGGTGCTGGGAGATATCGGCCGCCACTTCCCGCCCGGCGACACTCAATTCAAAGAAATCTCCAGCCTGAAATTGCTGGTAAAAGTAAAAGATTTGCTGGCAACAAACGGCTGGCAGGTCGGTAACATCGATGCCACCATCGTTGCCGAGCGACCCAAGCTCAGCGAGCACATTAACCGCATGCGAGAGAAACTGTGCCAGACGCTCGGGGTTAACGTTGAACAGGTCAGCGTCAAGGCCTCGACCTCGGACGGACTTGGCTTTGTGGGAAGAGGCGAGGGAATCGCCGCAATGGCTGTCGCCGCGCTCAAGGAGAAATGAATGAAGGCTTTTAAGCATCCTGACCGGAAAGAAAAGGGAGAAATGAGTGAAGGTTTATAATACCCTGTCCGGAAAGAAAGAGGAGTTCAGGCCCGGCGGCGATGAAGTGAAGATGTATGTCTGCGGCGTGACACCCTACGATGACGCCCATCTGGGACACGCCATGAGCTATATCATTTTCGACGTCATCCGGCGTTATCTCAGGTACCGCGACTACAGGGTGAAGTATGTGCAGAACGTTACCGATATCGACGACAAAATCATCGAGCGGGCAAATAAACGCAACATGTCAACTAAAGAGCTGGCTGAGATATTCACCAATAGCTTCAAAGAGGACATGAATGGGCTGAACATAGAACCACCTGATGAGAATCCACGTGCCACCGAAGTGATACCGGATATTATTGAAATTGTGCAGGGCCTGATTGACAAGGGGTATGCCTACGAGTCAGAGGGCAGCGTCTATTTCCGTGTAAGAAGTGTCCCCGACTACGGAAAGCTTTCCCACCGCAACCTGGATTCGATGAAGACGGGAATGCGCATTGAGACGGGAGAAGAGAAGGAAGACCCGATGGACTTTGTCCTCTGGAAAGCGTCCAAACCGGGCGAACCGGCCTGGGACAGCCCGTGGGGCAAGGGGAGGCCGGGGTGGCACATGGAGTGCAGCGCCATGTGCCTGAAATACCTGGGGAATACCCTGGATATACACGGCGGCGGGCAGGACCTTGTCTTTCCCCACCATGAGAACGAAATCGCCCAGTCGGAGAGCTTTACCGGCGTCAAACCGTTCGTCAGGTACTGGTTGCACAACGGCATGGTGCAGATGGGCCAGGAGAAGATGAGCAAGTCGCTGGGCAACCTTATCACCATCAAGGACGCTCTGGTGAAATACAGCGCCGACGCCATCCGCATCTACGTCCTCGGCTCCCACTACCGCAGCCCGCTTACCTACTCCGAGGAGATACTGGAAGCGGCGGAGAAAGGGGCGGAACGGTTGAGGCAGACGGTCAATAATCCGGCAAATGGAGGAAAGGCAGCCAAGAAAATAGATACGGAGCAATATCGAAAACGCTTTATCGAGGCAATGGATGACGATTTTAATACGGCTCAAGCTGTAGCAGCATTGTTTGACCTGGCGCGTGAAATCAACCGATATGATAGTGAAGGGCTTGAGGCTGGTGAAGCAAGAAAAACAATGGTGGAACTGGGCGGGGTGCTGGGGCTGAGCTTTCAGGAGCGGGAAGAAACGCCTCCGGACGCCGGAGCGCTGGCGCAGAACACCGCCATCGTCTACCATACATTAGGCCTCCCCACACCGCTAGTGGCAACCGACGCCGGAGACATCATCCAAAACCTGATTGACCTGCGCCAGGAGCGGAGAAAAGACAAAAAGTGGGCAGAGGCCGACATGGTTCGTGACAAACTGGCAGAATCTGGCATTATCCTTACGGATACTTCTACCAGGACGGTCTGGAAGCGGAAACGCTAGTCTTTGGAGGTAAAATATGTGGCAGAAAGTAGCTCTCGTTCTCATGGCGTTGGGGATGCTCGCCCTGATTGGCTGGTCAGCCGGCGCCTTCTTTGCCGACAGCGAGATTTCGCTAATCGTCAGGATAGCGGTCGGGGCCATCGGCGCCGGGATACTCATCCTCATCGGCGTGGCGATTAAAGACCGGATTAAAAAGGCGAAAACAGAGGATTTTAAGGAGGTTGAGCGATGATTATCACTACCTCAGCGGAAATCGAAGGCAAAAAGATAACCAAGACCATCGGCCTGGTGCGGGGCAGCACCATACGGGCGCGACATCTGGGCAAGGATATTATGGCCTCTTTTCGCGGTTTAGCTGGCGGCGAGATTACCGAGTACACCAAGATGATGGCCGAGGCGAGGGAGGAATCCCTCAAGAGGCTGATTGAGGACGCGGAAAAGCAGGGTGCCAACGCCATCGTGAGTATGAGATTCACCACCTCCATGGTCATGCAGAACGCCGCCGAGGTTCTGGCCTACGGCACCGGCGTGGTGGTGCAGTAAACTTCTAAACGCACGAACCTGATGAATTATGCACTCCATTCATGTATGGGATTAGTATAAAATGCTGGCAAACATGGTCGGCTGGATTACCAGGCGCGAGGGACATAAGTTCCTGAAGCTACAACAGGACATTGACGATTCAGTATTCGCGGGCGCCAGGGAAATCAGAGATATATCGCTCTATATTCATATCCCGTTCTGCCGTACCCTGTGCCCGTTTTGCTGCTTTAATCGCTACCTGTTCAAGGAAGATAAAGCTCGACAATATTTCAGGCACCTGAAACGGGAGCTTGACCTCTACATCGAGAAGGGCTTCGCCTTCTCCGATTTTTACTTCGGCGGCGGTACGCCGACCATCCTCATGGACGAACTGGTCAGCTTTATCGACTATCTCAAAACCAATTTCGACGTCAAACGCATCTCGTTGGAGACCACTCCCCGTGAAATCAACCGGGAGAACATCGCCCGGCTCAAGGCGGCCGGCATCAACCGCCTTTCCATCGGGGTGCAGAGCTTCGACGACGGCATCGTCAAGGCGATGGGGAGGCCTTTCGGCCCCAGCGAGGACATGAAAAAGCGGGTGCTCATGGCGCAGGGAGAGTTCGATACGTTAAACGTGGACTTCGTCTTCAATTTCCCGGGCCAGACGCTTGACCAGTTCCGGGCAGATGTGAAGACATTCAAAGAGCTGAATATCGACCAGGCCACCTTCTATCCCCTCATGGCTTCCCCCCACAAGAAAAGCGCCCTGGAGCGACGCTTCAATCGCGTGGACATAACTGAGGAGAAGCAATTCTACGATATCATCCGGAAGGAACTCTACGCCAGTGGCTACAAAGCATCCACCGTCTGGTGCTTCTCCAGAGGTGAGAGGATGATTGACGAATATATCATCGACTTCGATGACTATATAGGCATCGGTGCCGGCTCGGTAAGCATCGTGGGCGGTAATTTCTACGTGAATACGTTTTCGCTGGACCGGTACGGCGATTTATTAAGCCGGGGTACCCTGCCTGTCATCGGCTGGCGCAAACTTACCGAGAAAGAAAACCAGAGATATTATTTGCTTACAAAACTCTTCGGTATGGAACTGGATACCGATAGGTTTGCGCAGAGGTTTGGCGCCAGTATCGAAAAAAAATTAGGCTCGGAACTGTTCTTTTTGAAGCTTTTTAACCTGGTAAGGGGTAAGGACAAAATCCGGGTAACCAGAAAGGGTATGTACCCGGTGAGCGTTATGATGCGGGAATTTTTCACCTCCCTCAACAACCTGAGAGAACTATATATCGAAGAGCAGACTTAACCATTTATTTGATGGCAATATGGATGCCGGCGGCGCCAAACAGGAGCGGCCGGTAGCAGACTTTACGGAAACCTGACTCAAGCAACATATCCTTCACTTCCTCTGCGGTATAGAAGTTGACCGCCGACTCCGCCAGATAGCTATATGCCCCCTTGTTTCCGGAGAGCCAGAATCCAACAAGGCGTACAGGCCAGCGCAGATACCAGTGGTATATTCCCCGGATAAGCCTTGCCTTGGGCTGGCTGGTCTCCACAACGACGTACCTGCCCCCGGCGGTGAGGACGCGCCGGACCTCAGCTAAATGCTGACTGGCCAGTGGATTCCTGTAGGTCAGATTGCGGAAGGCGAAAGATATGCCGACAGAGTCGAAGGACGCATCGGGAAAGGGGAGAGATGCCGCATCGCCATTGATGAAGGAAATCTGCTTATCACCATCCAGTGACGCCGCCTTCTTCCGTGCGATTTCCAGCATGGGCGGACTGTAATCGATTCCGAGCACGCTGACTTCGCTTTTACCAAGTCTGCACACGGTTATGGCCAGGTCTCCGGTCCCGCAGCAGAGGTCGAGCACTTTTTCCGGTCTATACTTCAGGCATTCCTCCGCCGCTTTTCTCCGCCACCGCCGGTCAAGGCCCCAGGTAACAACCGAATTGATAAGGTCATAACGGGGTGGCACCTCGGTGAACATGCGCTGCAGAGGTCTGCTCATAACATTTATTACGGCATTTCTGGTTATTGCGTGAGCTGTTCAGACAATTTTGCCCAGTATATAGCCGATACCCAGGAGAAGCTGCGTCACGAGGACGACCAGCACGTTGTTGGCCATCGCGGGAACGAGTCGCGCCATTTCCTCATGCTTCCTGGAACCCTTGATTGCCTTCAGGGCAAAGGGGAGCGTTAACAGCGCGATAAGCGCGAAGACGGGCATCACGCCGGCAATGACCCACCCGATTATCCACAGATAGATTGCAATGGTTAAAACGGAATAAATGAGGCTGGAACGTGACCCGCCCAGAATTATGGGCAGAGTCCTCCTCCCCGCCCGACTGTCTGCTTCGACATCGGGGAACTCGTTGAGCAGAAGGAGGTTATGCACCAGAATCCAGGAGGGAATCGCGGCAATCACCACATGCCAGGTGTATTGAGCGGTCTGGACAAAGTAGAGCCCCAGAATCGGCAACGCGCCAAGACCCAGCCCGGCGGCCCATTCCGGCCAGGGCATTTTGAGTAGTACCGGCGTATAGAAAAGAACACATATCGCGGCCAGCAGCAGCAGCGGGAGTAGCAACCATCCCGTCGCCAGGATGAAAAATACACCGATGACCACCGCAAGCAGGAAAGCCGATATGCCAAGCCAGAAGACCTGTTTCGGTGTGAGCAGCTCCGCGGGCAGGATGCCGCTGCCGCCGCTGAAGGGTGTCCGTTTTGTGACCAGGTCCACGCCGCTCCGGTAATCAAAATAGTCATTCAGAGTGTTGACACTGATATGGGTGAGCAGCAGCCCGAAGCCAGCCAGCAGCGCATAACCGAGGTTAAAAAAACCGTCATACCAGGCAATGCTGGTGCCCAGAAACGCCAGCACCACGGAGAGTAACAGAAACTGGGGCCTTGTTTCCAGGAAAAATAGCTTTAGTTTCACAGCTGATTCTCCAAAAGATGATAAAGAACTCTAAAAACCAATATTATGGAATGAAGAAGGCACTGTCAATGACAGTGCCTTCATATATTACCGGATAATCGGCAAGCGGAATAATAAGAAATATTTATTATATTTCCTTCAATTATTGCCTGGCTTCTCTATATAGCCAGGACGTTTGCAGAGACTTTATTTAATTCCAGGACAGGTTTAGGACTTGCCGATGCGGAATACTTTGGTGCCGCAGTCGGGGCATTCGCCCTGAATGGCCGGGCGCTTGTTCTTGAGGGTGGTTGATTTCGCGTTTTTGATTTCTACTTTCTTTCGACATTTCATGCAATAAGCCTGAGGCATTTGTCAATCCTCCTTTATTGGACTCTGTGAAGCAGAGTAACAAACCTGCCAAGATTTGTCAATAGCATCGAGGCTCAAAATCGCCCAATTTACCTTTTCCCCAGCTTTATCCTGACTTCACCACCCACTGCAACGCCCAAAATATTAAGAGCGCTGCTTCCCTTCACGGCGATTTCAAGATAGCCGCTGCTTCCGATGAGCGCCAGCAACCCTTCACCTTCCGCATAGGTCCTGCGCAGCCCCGAAATGGAGCGATTGCCCACCTCAACGATAAACGGCTCTTCGGGCAGGTCTTCATTTTTGAAATTGGTTATCAGATTGCCAAAATTGTCTATATGCACGATTCGCCCCACTTGTGTATCCGCCGATTCTTGATACGGTCGAGTTTCCGGCAGCAGTATAATAGAATTTATAACCTCGCCGAATGTCTCTGGCGATGCCCCCAGCGAAAGCCGGGCCGCAATCGGGGCAAAGATGTCACGACCGTGAAACGTGGGGCTTACCGGCGAGCGCCAGAATTCAGGCCTCGTAATCGATACTGCCTTCAGTTCACGAGGAATCGTACCCTGTCCCTGCTCAGGACCTGGCCGCTGTTTTAAAAACGGTTCTATTACGTAGCTCAACACGCCGTTATCCGGCGCAATGAAGTCGAAGTAAGGTGTGCGCAGTATAATCGCCTTCCGCCCCGTCCCCACACCGGGGTCCACCACGACCACGTGTATGGTGCGTTCGGGAAAAAACTTGTAAGCCGTGTTCAGAACGAAAGCCGCCTGAGATATGTTTTGCGGCGCTATGGTATGGCATATATCGATGATTTTAGCCCTGGGGTTGATTCCGAGGATTACCCCCTTCATCGCCGCCACATAAGCGTCGGTCAAGCCGAAATCTGTGGTCAGGGTGATGATGGCGTTCATGTTTCTCCCAGTTTCCGTTAAACTGGTGCTCAGGTGAGCCGGAGCGAGATGATGGCGATGATTATAAAAAGGGCGGCCAGGGCAATGGTGAGCTGAAACATCGTTTTTTCCAGGCCCCGCTTCGTCCGGTATACCGTATCAGGCTGACCGAAGATGCCCCCCAGTCCGCCACCTCTAACCTGCAAAAGAATAATCAGTATCAGGGTTACCGCCAGCACTATCTGCGCAATATTTAAGTAGAGCTGCATCTTTCCCTTCCTATCTGCCCGCTTCAGCTTTCATCAAGCTTTTTCTTCAACAAATCACCGGCCAGGACCGGATTGGCGCGACCCTTCGTCGACCGCATCACCTGCCCCACCAGGAATTTCAGCGCTGTTTCCTTGCCCGCTTTGTAATCGGACACGGCCTGCGCATTTGAGTTTAACACGTCAGCGATGGCGGCTTCAAGCTCCCCGGTATCGCTTATTTGACTGAGGCCTCGTTCACTGATAATCTTCTCAGCACTTTTACCTGTGTTAAACATCTCCTCAAGCACAGGTTTGGCACTGGTGCTGCTAATACTACCTTCCGGTATCAACGCAACCAATTGGCATAGTTGTTCAGGGCTGATCATTTTCCTGAATCCCTCTATATCAGTATTGGCAGCGTTCATTATATGGCTAGCTTGACCCAGTAGCCAGTTACTCACTTCCTTGGCCGCTTTATCTTGAGGCAGCTTCTTATAGGCATCAGTTCTGGTAGCTTCATCAAAGTAGTCGGCCATCGCCTTGGTGTTAGTCAAAAGGCTGGCGTCATAAAGTGGTAAACAATACTCCGTCATGAACCGGTCCCGTCTGCCCTCTGGCAGTTCAGGTATTTTAGCCCTTATTTCCTCCACCCACTCCTGGCTTATCATCAGTGGGGGGAGGTCGGGCTCGGGGAAGTAGCGGTAGTCATGGGCATACTCCTTGCTGCGCTGCGCCACCGTCTTTCCCTTTTCCTCAATCCAGCCCCGCGTCTCCTGCGTGAGCTTCTTGCCTTCGCTGAAGGCTTTTCTCTGACGTCTGGCCTCGTAGTCCATCGCCTGGTAGACCGCCCGGAAGCTGTTCATATTCTTGACCTCAACCTTGGGGCCCGCCTTCGAGTTGCCTTCAGGCCGGATGCTGATATTGGCATCGCAGCGGAAGCTGCCCTCTTCCATGTTCCCTGTGGAGACGCCGAGGTACTGGAGAATGCTGCGCAGCTTGATTAAATACTGGCGGGCCTCCTCCGGCGAACGCAGGTCCGGCTCGCTGACAATCTCCATCAGCGGCACGCCAGAGCGGTTCACGTCCACCAGGCTGTACTCCTCCCCATCGGGGGCGGTGCGGTGCAGGAGCTTGGCCACATCTTCTTCCAGATGAACACGGGTGATATCAATTCTCCTTTTCTGGCCATCGACTTCAATATCCAACCAGCCACCCTTTCCAATGGGCGCATCATACTGGGAAATCTGGTAGCCTTTCATCAGGTCCGGATACGGGTAGTTCTTGCGGTCGAACTTGGTGTAATCGGAAACAGTGCAATTCAATGCCAGCGCCGTCATGATGGTATATTCCACCGCCTGTTTGTTGATAACCGGCAGAACGCCGGGCATACCCAGGCATACCGGGCAGACGTGGGTGTTGGGCGGGGCGGCAGCATAATCAGCACTGCAACCGCAGTACATTTTGCTCCTGGTCAACAGTTGGGCGTGTACTTCCAGCCCGATGATGGTCTCAAAGTTCATGGCAGGCCCTTAAGCTGGTAACGAGTTCAGTATAACAGTATTGCCTATAGCTGACAAGGATAACAGGAATGGGGGACCCGGAGGGCGGAAAGACAAAAATAAGCTTCAGATGTGGTATAATGGCTACGTCAGTTCGGGGCTGTAGCTCAGTCGGGAGAGCGCCTCCTTTGCAAGGAGGAAGTCAGGAGTTCGAGTCTCCTCAGCTCCACATTTAGATTCAGCAATCGAAGAACTGAGCGTCAGAGAATTGCTCTTGGTGCTGTTGGACGATAAAGCTAAACGCCGACTTTCCCTCAAGCGCAAGACAAACCACGAACTTATTTCGCTCTACTACGACCGTCTCAAGGTCAGACTGACCCCGGGGCAGTATGACCAGTATACACTCATCCTTGATAAATAGCACCAGTTTCTGGGAGAATTTCCACCCTCGGTAGAACTGGCAACGCAGTTCCTTGCCCAATATGCCAACCATGCCCAGGCAACAATGGTACGATATGCGGGCATGATACGTGGCTTCATGGAATGGTACGGAGAAAGCCTGGATATCAGACCCACGAAACCCAAATCCCCCTACGATAAATGTTAATCACCTTTTCACTCCAAGTCTTTTTTCTTCTCTTCATACTCCTTCTTGTCTATCTCGCCGCGGGCATACCTCTTTTTGAGCACTTCCAGAGCAGAGTCAGGGCGGCTGGAAGCAGAGTCGGAGCCGCCAGACCGGCTCAGCCCGCGCACCAGAGCCACGATACCCCATATAACCAGCCCCCAGAAGAGAATAAAAAATACTGGCATTAGAAACATCCAGCCACCCCACATCCCTGACCCCATCATTCCCCAACCTCCATCCTGCCACCCGGAAACCCCTCCAAAAACGAGGGGCACGACGATAACTATGGCGATAATTATGCTGCCTATAATCAGGGCTGTCTTGATATTTTTATCCATAACTTACCCCTTCCACTAAATGTATTTACTCCGGTGTTGTTAATTTATCTAAAAGAGGAGAAAGAGATTTGCCAAGTTCACGAGATTTTGAAATGATTGGTGATCCCCAACTTAACGGAGGTGGAAGTGTGAGGTTCCAGTGTATTTCTGGGCTATACAGGAAATATGCATCCCACGTTACTTTCGTTTTATAATCCGCTTGTTGCCGTAGATATAAAGCGAACCACCGTCCCGCTATCTTCTCTTCATCCCACAAATGGCTTACCCGTGAGTCGGCCAAGAGTTTTCCTTTCCATTTCGATCGAGAATCGCCAGGAAACATGGAGAACCATATCGCATAGACATGCAGTGGGGATGATGGAGTTTTCTGTAAAATATGGCGTTGCACCCACCGGGCACCGATCATACAAATTGGTCAGGTAGGGGATACCAAGAGGATGAGACGGAGCACCCCATCATATTGGTTAAATAATGCTCGTAGTTCTTGAATATCGTGTAAATCATTAAGTATTGGGGGCATAGCATACTCTTCCCGGAAGATAATAGGACAAAAACAGTGTGGACTAAAGCATCATATACTATCTTCATTATCTCAAAAGCGGACTAGCTAATCAACAGAGCTGTGAAAAGCTAACTGAATTGTAATAAGGGAATGCTTTTGTCTTGGAGGTCACAAAACGCTAGATTGTTAGGTAGGCAACAGAAGGGACAATCGTTCAATGGGGTAACATTTCAGACGTTTGTTACCTGGTCAAACGAAGCAGGCTTTTGTGTGATAGATTTAAAGCGAGCCAATAGAAACCAGTTCAGGTAGTGGTTCGTATTCTACAGTATTATCCAAACTTGCCCCCATTGAAGCATCGGTTTCTATATCGACAATCCCCTCCATTATAGATGGCCAATTTGCGTCTTTCGCCCTCTGTAAGGTCTGGCCGCCGATAACCCATGTGTCCATACCCATGGACCGGATGACGCCGTTTAACTGTGAATCTTCACCGCGTTGCTCAATTTCCTCCATTTCAGGTCCGCTGTCTTCCAGCGGAAAGCGCTCCCATGCTCAAGAGCATCAGCGAAAGTACGTACCAGCAAAACCATTTCTCGTAATTTTCATAGTATCTATCTTCCTTTGTTGTTAAATATTCCCTGTCCCTGGTATTCTATGAAGCATTCTTGCTCCCCTGGCCTTTCTCTGCCGCTTCCTCCTCCTTACCTTCATGTGCTAGGCGGAACTGCCGTATTGACCTGCCAATAGCGCCACCCACCTGCGGCAGTTTTCCCACCCCGAAAACAATGATGATTATTAGCAGTATCAGTCCAATCTCCAACGGACCCAATCTAAATGGCATGGGTCACCTCCCTGCACAGAACTTATAGCTTATTACGGAGCTCAGCCGTTTTCTATATAGCTCCAAGCTCCGCCCATTACGCCACTCCTCTTCCTCTGAATAACCTTGCAGCTTGATTAACCCCGCGTATTCTCACCCTTCTTCCCGGTGGTGAGAAGGCAATACCGGCAAGGGAAGGCGTAATGGTGTATCTGCCGTCTGGCAGCCCGGAAAAGATGTAATTACCAGCCGCACCCGTCACCGCAGTTCCGTTTCCGGGCCCTTCCAGTGTCATCTGTACCCCCGGTATAGGCAGGGCGTTTCTTGAGGTAACCACCGAACCGGTAATGACGAAGAGTCCAGCCGTCTGTGTCACCTCAAAGTCATGACCGGTCACGCTGGCGCCGGATATGGAGATGTTCCGGCTCAGCGGCGCGAATTCAAAGCCGTCAAGAGTAGGGGTGACCGTGTAGCTGCCATCAAAAAGCCCCATAATCTTATAACTTCCCTCGAGGTCGGTTACCGCTGTCTTGTCGGCATTGCCGGTCAGGTGCATGGTTACTCCCGCCAGCGGATTCCCTTGGCTGTCGGCCACCCTACCGGAGAGCGAGTAGGCGATGGTGATGGGGATGCGTGCCGTTATGTTGACGCGGTTCTCGAAGCCGGCAACCGGCTCATTGGCCTTCTCGCGCGGGCCGGTGAACACTACCGTAGCCAGGGAATCTATGGCGGTATCCACCTTTATCAGGACGTCGAAGCGCCGCGCCGTGCTCAAATGAATATTGGTATTGGCCGGGACTAGGATTGCCGAGTTGTATTGCCCATGGGGCGGTACACCCAGTGCTCGCCCGTCCCAGGCGATGA
>SDBT01009566.1_pt1 | contig 15707 bp, 11 predicted proteins | sample 2277101 | NCBI WGS metagenome assembly SDBT01 (sample SAMN10404973, study PRJNA504765) | marine sediment metagenome | isolation source: marine sediment core GS10_PC15, 103 cmbsf | place: Arctic Ocean: Southern Knipovich Ridge | collected 2010 | reverse complement strand
CGGACTCAATGAGACCGCCGGTAAGTTCGTCGGTGGTTTCGGGGCGCTCTGGGAGAAGCTTTTCTCCGCGAATGCACTGCAGGTGGTGATCTTCGCGTTCATCCTTCTGTTCATGGACCTGTTCGATACGGTAGGGACGCTCGTGGGGGTCACTCGCAGGGCGTCGCTGATGCACGGGGGGCGACTCCACAAGGCGGAGCGCGCCCTTTCCGCCGACGCCGCCGGAACGGTGGTGGGGGCAGCACTGGGAACCAGCACCGTCACCAGTTACATCGAGTCCATTACCGGGGTGCACGCGGGGGCGAGGACGGGATTGGCCGCGATCGTCACGGGGGTGTGCATGTTGTTGGCGCTGTGGTTCCAGCCGCTCGTGAAGATGATCGGGGGGGGAATCGCAATTGGTCATAATGGTTTTGGGGATCCGATCCTGAGGTACCCGATAATCGCACCCGCGCTGATCGTAGTGGGGGCGATGATGATGCGGGCAATGCGCGATATCAAGTGGAACGATATGACAGAGGCTTTGCCCGGGTTCCTGACGATGGCGACCATGGCGTTTGCGCATTCGATCTCGGGAGGTATCGCCATCGGTTTCATCAGCTACGCGCTGGGGAAGCTCGTGACCGGGCGCGTTCGCGAATGTCCCCTGATAGTGTATATCTTCGCCGTACTGTTCATCCTCCGATACGCGATAGGACCCTAAAGCGCCGTCTCTGACGGGGAACCAGACGCGGCTGCCATCCCGACAAGTTGGGACTCGCAAGTGCGTGTTTGAGTAGTTTCACGGTCCCCGAACAGCACCGGCTGCAAGCAGCCGGTGGCACACACAGGCAGGTCAGAGCGTCTTGGGGCTTCCGAGGGGCTGGTGGACTGTTATTTTCCTGCCCCTGCGACGCAGTTGGACGGTTACGGTCTGCATTGCACCGGCGGCTTGGATGGCCCCGACGACCTCCGCGGCGTTGGTCGTCTCGTGCCCGTTGAAGGCGACGATGATATCCCCAACCTTGATGCGCCCGGCGCGTTGGGCTGCACTGCCCGGAAGCATTCCGACGACTTCAGCCCCGCTGCTGGTGTCCTGGAGTTGCAGACCGAGCCTCGCGCGCGTGCTCGCCCGTTCGCCCAGGGGCAATTGGAGTTTGGCAGCCCACTCCATCCACTCCTTCTCGATTCGTGAAATGTTCTTCCCGAAGATCTCCTCAAGCGCATGGGTCCCGCTCGGATCCTTCGAGAAGCCTTTCTTGTAAAGCTGATACCACCTGGGGAGCTTGTCTTGGCGCACAAGGTACAGCATCAGGTAGCGCGCCTGAGCGTAACAGAGGTTCGCATCGCTGATGAAGGCGGGGTGCTTCATGGTGAGCAGTCGCTGCAGAGGGATGGTTCGCTTGAGCCGGATGGCCTCCTGAAGCTTCAGGAGTCGCGCGTCGACCCGAGGATCGAGACGCGAGGGAGTAATCGTGCATGATTCAAACAGCGTCGCGAGCCCCTCGCAGACCCAAACGGGATGGAATTGTTTTGATGCGGCGGCATCGGCGTGGTGGAGGGCGTGAGTGAATTCGTGCACCAGGACACGCCCCCGGTCGATCGAGGTCAGCGTCCGCTTGGACGGTTCGTAGAAGCCCCTCACGTTCTCGTTTGCAGCTAGTGAGCGGTAATCCTCAGCAGTCGGGAGGACGATTGTGATGATCCAGGGGGCATTGGAGGTCTTGAGCATCCGGTGAAAGGCGTCAGAAAACCCGCTCAGCAATTTCATCGTTTCCTTGAGGTGCTCATCATCCAGAGCGCTGATGTAGAGCAGGTTCCTGTCGCGGTCGAAATGGACGCGATAGGTCTCTCCGAGCCGCTGTAGGTGCTCCTTGGCGATCGCACGGATCTCGCTGCGGACGCTATCCGGAATGGGCGCCGGTGGGGCGGCGGGCTGCGCCGCGGGCCCGACGCCTACAAAAAGGGCAATCAGAATCACCATCGCTTTGGTTCTGGAGGATCTCATGGGCTCCCTCACAGTGCGTATCGTCAACTGCAGCGGTGAAGATCAGGAAGTCCTGAGGATTTTCTCGTTACGTGGGCGAGGTGTGGGCAAGCGGTATACAAGCGGTGGATAATAGGGTTGCTTTTTCTTGACGCCCAAGATATGGAGGGCTATGATGAAGGGTGTCCTATATATGGGAACGGGTCTGGGTGCGCGCCGCTGCCGGTCCGTTGGTCCAGCCCCACCCAAGAGGCATGGTATCATGCAATGTCCTTTCTGCGGACAAGACAACGACAAGGTCATCGATTCCCGCAGCTCTGAGGGCGGGAAGGCGGTCAGGCGACGCCGCCAGTGCCTGAACTGCAAGCGCCGCTATACCACCTATGAGCGCCAGGAGGCAATACTGCGCATAACCGTCGTGAAGAAGGATGGATCGCGCACTGGTTATCAGCGGGAGAAGATCATCATTGGTCTTCAGAAGGCCGCCTACAAACGACCCGTCACGGATGGGCAGATATACCAAATCGTCGAGGCCGTCGAGGAGGACATCTTCCGCAACTTCGATCGTGAGGTCCCGAGCAGCTTTATCGGGGACACCGTCAGCGCGCATCTGCGAAAGATGGACAAGATCGCGTATGTCCGCTTCGCGAGCGTATATCGGGACTTCGCAGATGTTGGTGAGTTCATAGAAGAGGCCAGAGAGGTCAAAGACTCAGCAACCGCGGGCACCGGGCAAAAGGAGTTGTTCGGAAAGCCCTGATAAAGAAGGAACCGACGGTGAAAGGATCAAGGATGATCTGCGTGCGGAAGCGCGACGAAACGCTGGAACCGTTTGACCGATGGAAGCTGACCGGGAGCATGTGGCGGGCAATGCAGGGGACGCAAGGATCCTTTGACCATGCCCGGCGCCTCTCCGAAGCCGCCCAAATCTATCTGAAACGCAGCAGTGAGGAGTGCGTTTCCAGCAGGTCCCTGTTCGAGATGATGCTGAAGGCCTTGAGATACGTGGGGCTCGAAGAAGCAGCCGAATCCGCCGAGGCCTACTACAAGTGGCGCAATGCGCTGCGCCGGAAATTGCGAGTCCGGCACGAGGGGGGCGCTGTGACTTATTGGGAGAAGGGGTGGGCCTGCGAGTTCGCGTCGCGAAGCTGGAACATCTCGCGCTCAGTGGGGCGAGTGGTCGCCGGGAAGATCGAATTAGAGTTTCTGCTGGGCGGGGAGAAGACTCTGTGGCGCGGAGAGGTCATCGAGCAGCTCAACCGCCTTGTCGCGGAATACGGACTCGCCGACGCGGTTCCTGTGCCCCGGTAGCTTGACCGCGCATGGGTCCATTGAAAGGCGAACGAAGGGACCAATCGTGGCGAAACAAACTGATGATGTGGTTGAGAAGATCAGGTCAGAGGCACAAAGGGTATATCGTCGTATCCACCGCAAGCAAAAGCCCCAGATGAAACTGCCCATCCGTGCGCTGTCCAACGTTCGATATCGACCCAGTGTGGGATACTTTCAGCTCCGCGGGCACAACAAGGTGCGCACACTGACCGTCGGGACTGTCAAGACCTTCGCCCAGACGCTCAAGATGCTCGCGATGAGCGTGGACCTGTTGAAGACCAAGAAGCATTCCACGAAGAGAGAGGCGTACTATCAGGCGTACAACTGGGACCAAGCCGCCTTCGCCTCCCAGGAAGAGTCCGATACCGTGATGGAAGACGTCGAGGCGATGCTTGGGGTCAATCGCGAGCGCCTGCACTTCCGGGCCGATGAACACGGGGGCGAAGTCGCCGGTGAGTTGATAGTCATCGATCGCGACCGGCGGTCCGGTAAGCGCCTCGAGATCGATTGCACCAGGTTCGGAAGCGGTGCCTACAGCGTACCGACGGTGGTGGAGCAACTGCGTTTCAGGACCAAAGCCAAGTTCCTCCTCGCCGTCGAGACCAAGGGAATGTTCGAGCGCCTGGTCGAGGAGGACTTCTACGACAAGCACCACTGCATACTGGTTTCGATGGGCGGGGTTCCATCCAGGGCGTGCAGGCGGTTCGTCCGCCGCCTCTCTGACAATAAGAAGCTGCCCGTGTACGTCTTCACGGATGGGGACCCATACGGGTACCTAAACATCTACCGGACGCTAAAGGTCGGGTCCGGGAACGCCGCGCACCTTAACGAGTTCTTCTGCGTCCCAAAAGCGAGGTTCCTTGGGGTCACACCGGATGATATCGTCGAGTATGAGCTTCCAACGCACCCACTGAAAGAAGTCGATAAGAAGCGCGCCCACGACGCGTTGAAAAACGACCCGTTCATACGCCATCATAAACCCTGGCAGGAGGCGCTTCATAAGATGCTGGAGATGTCGGTGCGCGTGGAACAGCAGGCGCTGGCGAAACACGGGTTGGAGTTTGTCGCCCGGCGTTACCTTCCGACAAAACTGAAGCAAATCGACGCGTTTCTCCCCTAGCAACGTCGAATGGGGGGTCCCCGCGACATACTCGACGGTAAGCTCCGCCAAGGCGACGATTGGTCCTTCATGAGCCGCGGGAAAGTCTGGATCAATCGCAACTGGGGTGCACACCTGAGATAGAACCTCTGCAATGAAATAGGCTGGGGGCATTTGCATTTACATCAGATGTTGATTATGGTTATCTTAATCATCACCGGACGTTAAGGATCGGGTCTTGAAATATCGCACATTCTGGTGACTCGTCCCGCCTTAATGATGCGGAGTTCCGGGGGTCGCAACGGTCGGTGTCAGAGCATTGGAGCTTCCAGCGCAGCCACTATAAGGAAGCCGAGACAGGATGTCTCTTCGAAACCTTGAAAGACGCTTTGTATATCATCCAGGATAAGGCGCTCTGAAAAGCTACCGGAGAACCCCCGGCGAGATACCCGGGGGGTGAACAGATGGGTAAGAAAGAGCGTACGAAATCGACTCCGAAGGCTTCAAAAGCTGTGCGCATCGCTGCGCTGGTTTTCTGTGCAATAATCTCCTTATCTGCGATCGCCACCACCTGGGCGGTCTCCAGGCCCATCGGGGACCTGTACGTAGGGTTGGCCGCCGGGCGCGACATACTCGAGGGAAAGCTCGGACAGGAAGATGATTGGTCCTTCATGACCACCGGGCACAAGTGGTTCAACCAGAACTGGGGTTCGCATCTGTTGAGCTACTTCTTCTACCAGGGCGGGCGCGCCCTCGCCGGGGGCGAGAAGGCCGGGGGCGAGATAGGTCTGCTGGTTTTCAAGGCGATGATGGTGGGGGGGATCGCTCTTTTCGTGGCGCTGGCGGTGAGGCAATGCGAGGTCCCCTGGACTGTAGCAATGCTGGTCACCGGTGCGATTGTCATGGCCGGGCGAAGCTACATCGATGCGAGGCCCAACCTGACGACGCTCATGATGGCGCCCATGCTGTTCTGGGCACTGCTGCTGTCCCGCAAAAACGTCCACTGGATATGGTTGGCGGTGGTGATCATAGGATTCTGGGCGAATATGCACGGTGGGTTTCTCTTCGGAATCGGGATGCTCGGTTTGTGGGGATTGACCCACGTGATACCTCAGGTGGTCGCGATCGGGACACGAAGGGCGGTCTTGGAGTACTGGCCGTTGCTTGTCGCCCCGCTGGTGGCGATACTCCTGGCGGGACTCGTGACTCCGTTCGGACCGGAGAACCTTACCCACCCGTTCATCATGGCGCGTTCGAAAGAGTGGCGGAACGTTCGGGAGTGGCAGCCCCTCGTGGCTTTCAAGGACGGTAGACTGATTATGGTTGGGGGGAAATTCGGAAGCGCGTGGGAATTCTTCACTGTTATCGGTACGTTCCTCTCTCTGGTAGTCCTTCGGTTGAGTGCCTGGATAGCGTTCGCCCGAGACAAACGCAAAGGCATGTCCGCGAAGCAAATCGCCGACGTCCTGTTCAACTGCGCCCTGGCGGGGATGGTGATATTCATGGCGCTTAAAGCCAGGCGCTTCGTGCCTCTTGCGATGATCCTGATGGGCCCGATGCTAGCTGTGCATCTGGGATGGCTTCTCTGGGCGAAGAGATACTACTTACCGACCGTGATAGTGGGTGCGTTGCTTATCATCCCGGTGTGGTTCCTGACGCAGGGAAACATATCTCGCTATTCGCCCATCAATCCCTTTTTCATTGAGGAAAGCTTCTTCGAGCGCATGCACCTTTGCAGCAATTCGTTTCCCGTCGAAGTCGTAAAGTTTCTCAACGACAACAACATCAGTGGGAGGGCGATGAATGAGTGGCGATGGGAGGGATATACCCGCTTCTACTCCCCGCAGATCAAGGTGTTCATGGGGGGAAGGGCGCAACAGGTCTATGATATTGAGACGTACAGGCTGCGCGCTGAAATCCTCGCGGTGAGGCGGAAAACCGACCCCCGGTTTCTCCCGAGACGGGCCCTCGAACCATTCGCCAAGCATGACATACATCTGGTAATCCTCCCGCGGGGTAGGTTCAACTTGTTGGTTAACGTTTTGTTGAGCTCCCGTGATGCGAGGTGGGCGGTGATCTACTACGATTACGCCGATAATGTTGTCTTGGCGGACTCGAAGGATCCGGAAAAACGAGAGCTCATCGAAAAGGCCGCCTCCGGAAAGCTGAAATATCCCAATGAGCGAATCGCGGCGCTGTCCCGCGCCTATTGCCTCACGTCGCCGGTTGTGAAGGTGACCGATCCGAAACTGGTCATGGCGGCCTACCTCAAAGCCAACAAGCTTTCCCCGAGCGGCGCCATGTACTCGCGGATGGGCTACCTGTGGAGAAGGGGAGCAATAAGTCAGGACTGGTTAATCAATTACCTCGAGAGTGAGAACCGCCGGTTAGCGGCGATGGACCCGAAGCAGGCTTTCTGGGTTGCGAACCTTTATTGCCGCCAAGCCATCGCCGGTACCCTGGAGAAGCTCTACGAAAAGACCTCGCGAGGTGACGATGCGCGGAAGGCGAGGGCCTTGAAAGCCCGAATGAAGAGAGAAGTCAGCGAACTGAAAACGCGATGGCGCTAGGTGGGAGAAGGTGGGGAGGGATTCTCTTACCGGACGTGGATTCTGATTGTTCAATACGCCCTGTGTTCGCCACTCACGCAGCGCAGTTTCTTATTCCTTGGGCACCTCCCCGTGATAATCCAGCATTGGAACGGGTGAAAGGACGCTGGTGGCGATGTTCGAGAGGTGTGCCGAGACCCGCTTGTAGAATCGAGAGAGCAGGACGTACGCGACGGCCTCATCCGGGGAAAGTTGCTCCTGCACGCTCAGAAGCTGCTGAATGAGTAAGTCGCATTTCTTTGTCAGACCCGCTGCGGTGTTCGTAACCTCTCGGGCCTTGTCGCTCTCGCCCTGGGTGAAGGCGTCTTTCGCGCTATCGAAGAGCCCCAGAACCGTCTTCCCGATTTCATCGAGAGGCCTTGCGTACTCCGGGTGCGTGTACTCCCTGCGATAGAACCTCCCCACCTCAAAGATGTTCTTGCAGTAATCCCCGATCCGCTCTGCGTCCTTTACGACGCTCATCAGCACCAGCGACGCCACCACGTCCGTGTGACGTTCAACCGCCAGATGCGTCAGGATCCCTTCGCGAACGTGGCGCTCATGCTCGTTGATCTGGCGGTCCTTTTCGTACAGTGGCTGGGCCATCTTCGCCCAGTCGCTCTCCTTGAGCAGCGCCTCGGATGCGCGCTCGAACATCCATCTTCCGCAAGTGAGCATCTCCCCCACCTGCGCGATCAATTCCGACAGCTTGTCCGTCCCCCTTAGTGCGTTCCATATTTCCTTGAACATGGTTTTGCTCCGCGCTCGCGCGCAAGTGTATTCTACCACACGTGCTTGATCAGTATGAAGCATATAGGCAACACGAAGAACACCGCAAGGATATAGAGTGCAGCTAGTAAGCGCCGGCGGGACGCGATCCTCGCGAATCCCTGGGCGAGCGATATGGGAATCCACTTGAGCGGCCAGAAAATCACCGTCCCATAAACATTGAACAAGAGGTGCCCGAACGCACACCCCATCGCCGCGGCGGACCCGGTGCCCAGGGCAGCGAGTATAGCGGTAACCGTTGTCCCGATGTTCGCTCCCAAAGTATAGGGGTATATCTGGGTGAGGGTTAAAACCCCTGCTCCAACCAGCGGAACCACCAGGGACGTCGTCACGGATGAACTTTGGACGGCCGCCGTCGTCACAATACCAACCAGAAACGCGATGGGGGCGTTTCTGAACAACGTCCGGGAGAACAGTCCGGCGAGTCGATCCTGGAGCAGACCGCGAAGCATCTTCACCAGCACCCACAGCGCCAGGAACAGCAATATCAGGCCCAGAGCGGCGACCAGAGTCCCCCCGAGGGACTGCGAGAACCCGAGGGTGTCGATGAAGACCCACTTGAAGAATTGTCCCAGGAGCCCGAACGCCTTTTTGAGGATGTTCATTTGATTAGCGGCATTAGCCTCGAAAAGCCTGGTCCCTCCCAGGGCGCGGGCGAAGACGGCGGTCAAGCGGGAGATGACTCCGAAGCTGTACTCCAGGGGAAGCAGAACCAATACCGCCAGGACGTTGAAGAAGTCGTGAACGATTGCTCCTCCGAGCGAGCGGCGAAACTCCTGACGTCTGCGGAGGTGCACCAACGAGACCAGAAGGTTCGTAACCGAGGTTCCAATGTTCGCACCCATGACGATCGGAATCGCCGCCGCCAGCGAGACGTCGCCCGAGGCGACCAACCCGACAGTCATCGAGGTGGTGAAACTGCTCGATTGGACGAGTGAGGTGGCGAGCAGCCCGACGAACAACCCCGTGAGCGGGTCGGATACGAACCCGAACAACCAATCCAGAAACTCCCCTCCCGCCTGGTCCTTTGCGACGCACTTGAGCCCCGCAGAGATCATGCTCACCGAGGAGATGAACACGTACAGCCCCACCAGCCCCATCAGGGCTCTAATCCACCCCTGGGCTTTTGGTGGAAGGAAGTTCCAGAGTCCGCGACTGCCCCATAGGACGGGACCCGGACGCTCGGGAGGGGGCAGTTCGCTGAGTCGGGCGAAAATCCGAGTCATGGCGCCTCGCGGATGCGAAGAAGCTATGTTCGACGGAACTATAGTTCGATGCCCCTCGCCGTGTCAACCGGATGGGACCCGAATGTGCGGAAACCCCACAAGACTACGCGACCAATTGACCAATTTGCTTTGCATACCGGGGGCCCGATGCTTACATTGCCTCGACAAACGCGTGATTGTTTTCGAAAACCGGCTTACCCTTTTCAAAGGACCTGCAATGCGGAATCTATCGCGACTTTTCGGCCGATCGCCCTTCGAACCGCTCGTGGAGCACGCCAAAAAGGTTCACAAGTGCGTAATGCTCATTCGCCCCATCGCCGAGGCGATCCTCTCAGGGGACCAGGACAAGCTCAACGAACTCCAGCACGAGATGTCCAAAACAGAGTACGAAGCGGACCTGCTCAAGGATCGCGTTCGCCAGCGCCTCCCCAAGCGCTATTTCCTCCCCGTCAACAGGGAGGACATCGCCCGTTTCCTGGGCCAGATGGACAAGATCGCCGACGATGCCGAGGACTTCGCGATCGTTGCGACCTTCCGGCCGCTGACTCTCCCCGAAGATATGCACCAACCCTTCCGTGAGCTGGTGGAGAAAGTTCTGCAGGTGAGCGAATCGCTCCTGGGCGTCGCCGAACGCCTCGCAGAGCTCCAGAAGGAGGCATTCGTCGGGGCTGAGGCGGAGGACGTTCTGGAGCGCATAGCCCAGGTTGTCCACATGGAATGGGAGTCCGATAAGCTCTCGCGGCGTTTCGCGCGCATCTTCTATGGCAGGGACGATCTCGACCCGATAACCATTATGATCTGCGAAAAGCTCTCCCGGGCGCTCAGCGGGATCGCCGACCACGCCGAGAACGTAGGAAAGAATCTGCGCTTAATGATCGCCACTAAGTAACCGTCCGAGCAGGAAGGCATGTTTGCCCGGAGCCTGAGTTGATTCTGACCGTATTCCTGATAATCGCCATCCTCGCCGGGTTGTACATGGCGTGGAACATCGGGGCCAACGACGTCGCCAACGCCATGGGCACCCCGGTGGCCTCCGGGGCGATCACGCTGCGCAAGGCGGTTATCCTGGCCGGGATCTTTGAGTTTCTCGGGGCGTTATTCGTCGGGTCCAATGTCGCCCAGACCATCGGTAAGGGGATAGTTCCCCTCGATGCGTTTCGCACGCAACTGGCGATGACCGCTCCGGGGAGTCCCCCTGAAACCGACCAACCCGCGCTGCGAGAGGCTCCAGAGGGTCCGCCCGAGCGCGACGTCGCCCGCGAGCGCTTCGCCGTCGGAATGCTTGCGGCGTTGCTTGCAGCGGCAATCTGGCTGAACGTCGCGACGTTCTTCGGTCAGCCCGTCTCGACGACCCACGCGATCATCGGTGCGGTCATCGGGTTCGCGGTGGTCTCGGTCGGCCCGCAATGTGTGCGCTGGGATAAGATGGGCAATATAGCGGGAAGCTGGGCGCTCTCCCCGCTGATTGGGGGGTCCCTCGCCTACATCATCTACCGATGCATTCAAAGGTTCGTTCTTCGCAGCAGGCATCCGGTATTGATGGCGAAGGCGGCAGTCCCGCTTGCCTTCGGATCCGTCGTGTTCGTCCTTATCCTCTCGATACTCTACAAAGGATTGCATCTGGAGCTCGATGCCTTCAGCGCCGTGCCCCTGGCCGTTGTGGCCGGTGCGCTGACGGCAGTCGTTGCACGAGTTGTCATTGATCGGCGGACGCGGAACAACAGGATCCGTCCGAGCGAACAATATCACGTCGTCGAACGGTGGTTCTCGCGAATTCAGATATTGACTGCGTGCTACCTGGCGTTCGCTCACGGGGCAAACGACGTTGCCAACGCCATAGGACCGCTCGCGGTGGCGGTCGACGGATTCCGAGGGATAGAGCCCGGCGGATCCGGGGGCATCCCGGTGTGGCTGCTCGCGCTGGGGGGGGTCGGGTTAGTCGTCGGGCTTGGGACTTACGGGTACAAGGTCATAGAGGCAGTCGGTAAGAAGATTACCGAGATTACCCCCACGCGTGGTTTTTCCGCGGAGTTCGCCACAGCGACAACCGTACTGGTCTGCTCGAAACTGGGGCTGCCTATCTCAACCACGTTCGTGTTGGTAGGGTCCGTGATGGGCGTGGGGCTTGCGCGAGGGTTCGCAGCGATCGACCTGCGGGTTATCAGGCGGATCTTCACCTCGTGGGTAATCACCATTCCGATCTGTGCGGTGCTCGCAGCGGTGATCTACTGGGTCTTGATAGGATTTCTGGGGGCCTGAAGCTCAGGGGCGGGACTATTTGGCCTCCATCCAATTGGGTCCGACGCCGATATCCACCTTGAGCGGGACGCGAAGGGCGATCGCGCGGGTCATCTCCTCCGCGATCATCTTGCACTCTTGCTCGACGCAGTCGCAGGGCACTTCGAACACCAGCTCATCGTGGATCTGGAGGAGCATTCTGCTCGGAGAACCTTCCCTGCGAATGCGGGCGGCGATATTGATCATCGCTTTCTTGATCAGGTCCGCGGCCGAGCCCTGCACGACCGAGTTGATCGCCAACCGCTCCGCCATCGCCCGCCGCTGTCCGTTCCGCGAGTCGATATCCACGATGCGGCGCCGCCTACCGGAAATCGTCTCCACGTACCCTTGCGACTTCGCCTGGGCGACGCATGCCTGAAGGAATTCCTGAATCCGCGGGAAACGCTTGCGGTACTTCACGATGAACTCCTCGGCTTCTCCGCGCGGAATCCGCAGCGTGCGCGCCAACCCGTAGGCGGTCTGTCCGTAAATAATCCCGAAATTGACCGTCTTCGCCCGCCCCCGCTGCTCGTCCGTAACCTCGTCAGGATCAACAGCAAAGACCTCCGCCGCGACGATCCGGTGAATGTCCTGATCTTCGTGGAACGTGCGGATGAGCGTGGGATCCTCGCAGAAATGTCCCAGTACGCGCAGCTCTACCTGAGAGTAATCCGCCGAGACTAGCACGCATCCGGGGTCCGCCACGAACGCCGCTCGGATCTGCCTACCCTCTTCGGTGCGGATCGGAATGTTCTGCAGGTTCGGAGCGCTGCTGGATAACCTCCCCGTCACCGTCCCGGCTTGGTGGAAGCTGGTGTGCACGCGCCCGGTGCGCGGGTGGATGGACGCCCCGAGCCCCTTCACGTACGTACTGAGCAGCTTGGTGAGCTTGCGATACTCTAATACCATCCCGGGGAGTTCGTGGTCTATCGCCAGTTGCTCCAGGACCGCCGAATTCGTGCTCGGCCCGGTCTTGGTCGTGGATATCACGGGCAGTTTGAGGTCCTCGAAGAGCACCTCGGAGAGCTGCCTGGGCGAATCGACGTTAAACTCCCGCCCCGCTAGTGCGATGATCTGATCGCGTAGGGCGTCCGCGAGTTTGGAAAGCTCCACCTGCATCACCTTGAGCGCTTCGGTGTCCAGCTTGACGCCCGCCATCTCCATATCCGCCAACACCGGTATCAGAGGAGTCTCAAGGTTCGCGAACAGGTCGGTGAGCCCCTCGGCGGCAAGCCTTTTGGCGAGCACCTCGGCCAGCCGCAGCGCCACGTCGGCGTCCTCGGCGGCGTAGGTGGTAACCGTTTCGATAGGGACGGTGTCCATAGTCGTTTGGTTGCGCCCCTTACCAATCATGTCCTCGATCGGTATGCAGCGATGGTGGAGAAACTCCCCGGCGAGTGCGTCGAGCTTGTACGTCATGCGGGCCGAGTCCAGGACGTGGGCGGCGACCATCGTATCGAAGAGCTTACCGGCGAGGGCGAACCCGGCGTTTGCGAGGACTATCAGGTCGTACTTGATGTTCTGCCCGATCTTCTCGATTCCCGGATCGCTCAGAAGCCCCCCTAGTTTCTCGCGGACCTCTTCAACGCTAAGCGTCACTGCTCCCAACGGGCCCTTGACGGGGACGTATACGCCCTTGCCCCGTTCCCATGCGAGCGATATCCCCACCAACTCCGCCCGCATCGGTTGGGCGGAGGTGGTTTCGGTATCGACCGATAGACGCTTCACTCCGCTCAATTCCGCCAGAAGCCTATCAAGCCCTTCGGACGTATCCACGCACCTGTACTCGAAGTCCGCCGCCGTCGTCTCACCGGTCCTGATCGCGATCGTCTCAACGTCAACTGCTCGGGCCTCACCCACACCGAGCGCGTCGAGCTGCTCCATAAGCCGCTTGAAACCGAGTTCCGCGAAGATTCCCCGCACCGAATCGCTGAAGCCCTGGAATTGGATGCTCGAAAGATCCAGCTCGACCGGTACGAAGCGGTCCAGGGAGACGAGCTTCCGGGCCAGTTCTATCGTCGCTCGGTTGCCCAGAAGATTTTCCCTGAGTTTCGGCGTCAGATCGTCCGTATGTTCGAGGATTGACTCCAACGATCCATACTTGGTGATTAACCTGGCAGCCGTCTTCGGTCCCACCCCGGGAACGCCCGGGACATTGTCGATGGAATCGCCCGTCAAGGATTGGACCTCGATAGCCTTTGAAGGTGGGTAGCCCTTGGTCCGCTCGATCACGTCCGCGGTAATCGTCTCATCCTTCATGGGATCATAGAGGACCACGTTATCATCGATAAGCTGCTCCAGATCCTTATCGCGTGAGATGAGGACGACCTGCATTTTGGCCGAGGCGAACTTCCGGGCCACCGTCGCCATGACGTCGTCCGCTTCGTAACCTTCGGCTTCGAGTATGGGGATCCCCATCGCACGGACTATCTCCCTGATCCGCTCCACCTGCGGTGGGAGGTCGTCGGGCATAGGCTTGCGCGTGATCTTGTAATCGGGATAGACTTGGCGTCGGTGGAGCTTCTCGGCGGGTCCGTCGACGGCCATCGCGAGATATTTCGGACGTTGCACCGCGATAAACTTCATGAGCATCGAGCAGAATACGTAGGTCGCCCGCGTCGGTTCACCGGTGGGGGAGGTCAGGTCGCGAAACGGAGCGTAGTAGGCGCGATAGATTTGCGAGTGCCCATCGATGATGTATAGCGTTTCGGGCATTTCGATGAGCCTATATCAAGATCCCCATCAAAAGCAACGCCGCCGGGGTGGCCATCATGGGCGAATCGATGATATCCAGTATACCCCCGAACTCGGGCACGACCGCCCCGCTGTCCTTGAGGTTCCCCGATCGCTTGAGCAACGATTCGCACAGATCCCCGAACTGCCCCGCCGCCCCAACCACTACACCAAACAACGCGACTCCCCAATAGCTCACCTCGGATGCGCTGACGACGTAGGTCCGAAGCAGGCCGAAGGCGAGCATGCTCCCCCCCGCTCCGAAGATGAGCCCACCGATAAGACCCTCCCATGACTTCCCCGGTGAGAGCCACCGAATCAGCTTGTGCCTCCCAACCGCCGTTCCCGTAAAGTACGCCCCGATATCGGTACCCTTGACTCCTGCCATGAAGATCACCAACCATCCGATTCCGTATTGCAGGCGAATGCAGAGTATCAGCATCGCACCCACGCCCAGATAGACCACGCACAATAGCGTGGCGGCGATTCGCCCCAGCGCGCTGTCTATCCGGCGGGAGAGCATTTGCTCGGCAAAGATCGCGAGCATGATTGCAAACACCACCGCTGCCCCCAGGGCCAGATTAATCCTGGGTGACGTCGAATCATTACCGAACAACACAAGCAGGACCCCGTAAAGAAACGGTCCCGTCGCCAAGAAGATCGCTCCGATCAATCCCGAGACTTTGAGCAGTTTGATTCCGGCGGTGGAGCATATTCTTACCAGCTCCAGGAATCCGCCAGTAACCAGCCCCCCCAGTAGCGCCGCCAGCGCCACTCCTCGCAACGGGGATTCACCGCCTTCAGACAGGCAGTGGGCTTCGTGTGCACCGTAGTCGATCCACCATTCGGCGTAGAGGATGGCAGACAGCGCCGCAATCATCAGCGCCCCGTATGATACGCGTTTTATAAGTGTTGAACCCATGAGGAGTATTACGCGCGAGGCGACCAGGAAATGCTATTGCAAAATTTTCCCTCGCTATGTGGCGGGGCTGATGGAGTATTGTTGAAGTCGAATCAGACGTCGGTTTCGTCCAGTCCGCCGAAGCGGCGGTGGCGGGTGGCGAAGTGGCGGATGGCTGTCCGGAATTCGGCCTCGTCGAAGTCGGGCCAATACACCTCGGTAACGTAAAACTCCGCGTAAGAGATCTGCCACAGCAAAAAGTTACTCACGCGCATCTCACCGGAAGTGCGAATGACCAGGTCCGGGTCGGAAATCCCGCAGGTATCGAGCGAGCAGGAGATGACGTCGCGGTCGATAGACTCCGGGTCGAGCTCGCCTTTCTTGACGCGTCTGGCGATCTGAGTCACTGCATCAGTAATCTCCGCGCGCGATCCGTAGTTCAACGCAAGGCACAGGTACATTCCAGTGTTGACGGATGACGCCCGAACGGTTTCATCGAGCTCTCTCAGGACGATTTCGGGCAGGCCATCGCGGCGGCCGAGATGGCGAACGCGAACGTTATGCGCCATCACCGTGGGGCGCTCGTTGACGAGATATTCCGCGTAGAGGTGCATCAGCATGTTGACCTCGTCGGCGGGGCGGTTCCAGTTTTCGACTGAAAAGCTGTAAAGCGTCAGGGCATCGAGGCCCAGTCGGGCGGCCTCCGTGACGATCCTGCGGACGATTTTCGCCCCGGCCTCGTGACCACCCGAGCGGGGCAGCCCCCGCGCAGTGGCCCATCGCCCGTTCCCTTCGC
>SDBT01009565.1_pt1 | contig 15707 bp, 18 predicted proteins | sample 2277101 | NCBI WGS metagenome assembly SDBT01 (sample SAMN10404973, study PRJNA504765) | marine sediment metagenome | isolation source: marine sediment core GS10_PC15, 103 cmbsf | place: Arctic Ocean: Southern Knipovich Ridge | collected 2010 | reverse complement strand
CAGTAGTTTTAAGTGGGTGTGTTACAAAAACTGGAACTGGTATTTATAATTTTGAAACTGGCAAAGAATTAACTATTAGAGGAGCTAGACAAATAAATGTAGACCGTATAGATGAATTATTTAAAGAAATAGACCAACTTAAAGATTATCTTGGTGTAGTTGAGTGGACTGAAAAAATAAGAAATGATAAGACTTGTGAGGATGGTGGATGTCTTGGTAAAACAGTTGGTGAATATTTTTTTGAAGAAGAAACCTATCTAACCTCTGACCCTCTTAAAGTAGAATGGGTGGAATTGGAGTGTGAAAATGTTAAATTAAATTGTAGAGGTATTGATTTTTGTTATTCACTTGAAACTTATTATCGTTGTCAAGAACTAAAAGAATTAATAAAATGAGTAATTTAAAATATAATTTATTAATAGGATTGTGTGTTATAAGTATGGCTATACTTCTTTATTATTTATTAAATTTAATATGAATTGGCGAAAAATATCAGAAGACTTTGATTTTAAGTTTTCTGCTACCTTAGATGGAGCTGAGAAAAAATCAATAAAAGTCTTCATTAAAAAACAAATCCACGATGTTTTGATAGATGCAGCTGGAGTGGAATTAAAAGGAAATCCTTTTATTACTTATTATAAGAAACATATGAACGGGGTAAATGAAAAAAGAGACCAGATTTTAAATAAGGCTAAAGAATACGAATGAGATGAGTAAATCAACTCCTGAGACCTATGAAAAAAAAGCAATCAAGGATTACTTGAATCTTATAGGAGCTTTCGTTTACCACAACTTAGCTGGTCTTGGGGTTTATCCTGGTGTTCCTGACCTCACTGCCATTTATAAGGGAAATGTTTATCAGATCGAAGTTAAGACCGATAAGGGAAAGCAATCTAGTAATCAAAAGACATTTCAGCAGAGGTGGGAGGAATCCGGGGGAACTTACATCTTAGGTGGGCTTAATGATGTAATCGATAAATTAAATGAAAAGAGAATTTAAATTAAATAAGTGTAAGAGCTGTCATGGAACTTTTATTAGATTAATTAAACATCTCTGTCGAAAATGCTATAATAATAAGATGGTTGAGAGAGCAAAAAAGATAAAATCAATCTACTGCCAACTGTGCGGTAAGCAGGTAAGGAAGTTTAGGGAGATCCCTTTTAGAAGAGATTACATTAAGGTTTGTAAAAAATGTTTAAATGAGTAACTTAATATTAACTATTATACTAATATTTTTAATCGGTGCTATTATTTTACTTTTCATTGGTATCATGGTTTTTATTGACGTAAGAAATGGTCTAGATACCCTAATTAGAAATAGAGATGATTTTAATGATGAGATGTACAAGAGAATTCAATCAGTTCAAAGTAACCTAGATGATCATATTCAATTACAATATGACAGAGAAAACAATATCTTTGAAGTCATTGATACCTTTGAGGGAATTCCAGTAATTGATTTACCTTTCACAACCTGGGAGGCAACTAATACCTTACCCTTTATTCCTTTAATTCCTGATATTGCTACCGCGACTTCTATAATAAAAGAACCAGTCTGTTTAGACTGGATTAATTTTGGGGAAGAGGATAAATGTAGATTATGGTCAGAGTAATTATTCATCAATCATAAAGAATAATCCGAGCATTACCATTGCTAAAAAAATAAACATATTATTTACCTTTAGCTTTTTGGAAGAAGTCTAAAGCAGTATTCACTTCTCCAGTATTAACTGGCGCAAATCTTATTTTTATCGTTTTATCTCCTTTATCTAACTTCTGAAAAAATCTTTGATTACCGTCAAGGATATTTATTTTACCATTAACTATTTCAACAATTACTGGGGTATCAGGAGTCTTTGATTCTATCTTTCCTAGTCTATTTATAATTTGTTTTCGTGTTATTAAAGAATTTATATTTTCAATAGGTAACTCCGTTACAGAATTTAAAAACTCTTCCGCAGTATCAAACTTCCTTGCTTCTTGGGCTAGAGGTTCTAATTCTTTAAGAATAATTGGTTTAGATTTTATGGTAGTTGATGGGATTCCACCCTTACCTTTTGGGATCAACCCTCTTAAGATAGCGGCATCACCTGGTGATGCTTCTTTTATTAACTTGTTTAATAATTGCTTGTCCTTATTCAACCCTTGAGTAATGATGTCAATTATCTTTGGATTAAATCTGAACTTTCTAATCATATTAGCAATGGCTTTTGATCCTGCATTAGCAAGGACTCCAGCAACAACTAAACCACCAGGTCCTGCAATGGAAAAACCGGCTGATCCACCAGCAGCAACACCGATATAACGACCAACAGCTTGACCTATGAAACCAACATCAATTGCCTTGTTATTAAATAGATTAGATAATTCTTTTATCCTAAATAATCTTCCAATCTCAGCATTTGCTTTTCTAATAATATCATTTGGTGCTAGCTCATCTAAGATTTCTCTAGCTGTTCTTGCTACCGTGTTAGCAGCATCATTAATAAAAGACTCCTTGTTAAATGCCTTAGTTACTTTATTCATTTCTTTTCTAACTGAGTTTACTTCAACAGCTGATAGGTTTTTTCCAAACTTTTGTTGAAATGATTTGAATATCACATCAACCTGTCCTAATGCCTTATTGATATCACTACCATAATCGCCAGCCAATGAGTTCTTTACTCTCTCCTGAAATCCCGATAGTGATGTCTTAGTTTTAATTGGTTCTAGGAGTGAATCAATCCAACCAGCCGCTCTTCCTATTCTACTACTGATATCATCAATTACCGGTCTCATATTAGCTAGTTTTCCCTCAATCTTAGGTAGGTATCCCTCCTCAGCAAGCTCTCTAATCAATCCTGTTTTACTATCAGGTCCTTTAACTCTTCTTGAGATAACTATCTGAGTATCTAATTTATTGTTAATTGATGACTTGTCCACAACAAATGATTTTTGATATGCCTCAGCCAAGGTATCAATTGCTATTTTTTTATTTTGTGGTTTTAGTGTCTTATTTATTCGTCTTATTCCACTAGAGGTAAATCTATAAAGACCCTTAGCTCCCATTGCTCCTAGTGATAGGACAGGTCCTAATACCGCACCACCGACTGCACCAGCACCAGCAGTTAAGGCCGCTTGACCTGCTACTTCCTTAAAACTAGTCTCCTCATCACCTAGACCTCTGCCAGCACCAAATAAAGCTCCTGAGATGGCACCACCCTTGGCAGCTCCCTTAGCAACTGAACCAACTTTAGCTGCCTTTTGACCTAAGGTTAACGCCTTTTGTGTTGCTCTAGCTCCCCTAACTGCACGAACTCCAGCTGCTGCACCTTTTACCGCAGCACCACCAGGAATAAGAAATGAACCAACCTCTAAACCAGTACCAAGAAGTTGTCTTAGTGACGGTTTTTCACCTGCTTTTACTGTTCTGATGGTCTCTAGAGTTGTTGGTGCAACAAACTCACCAAGACTTTCCCAAAATGATTTTGGTAAGGTCTCACTGATCTCAGCTATACTTAAATCATTGACCACTGTTCCGTATTTTGCGAAATTTGTTGGCATATATTTTTTATTATTTATATTCAACTAAAAGTCCATCAGCTAGAGCTTGATCAATCCCAGTACGATTAGCTTGAGTTAATTGAGACTCACCTGTATTAGGATTTGTTATTAATACTGAAACACTTAAGCCAGCGGATGTAGCAAATGCACTTCTTATCTTAGTTAACTCAGCGACAAAATCCTCATCAGTCATACCCACATCTAATGTAGTAGCGGCATCAGCTAATATCTTAGATTCAAGATCTGATATCGTACCTTGACCTTTAAGCTTTTGACGATTTTCTAATGTCAATAGTGATTTAATTTGATCTATTTTCTTTCTTAATGATAAGGTAGTAGAAAGTCGTGCTTGAGGATCAAATAACCTATCAAGACCAGTTACTATTGACAGATGTTCATCATTTAATATCTCATTAGCAAGATTCATATTAGATAGTACCTCACTTCGTGCGGCAATCTCATCATCACTTAGTTCCTCAACTGCAGACACCTCATCAGTCGGTTGAATCACTCTTATATCAAGATGAGATGGATCTCCACCCTTAAATTGAGAATATGTAGTTCCTGTACTTCCGATTGATCCAATTGACTCAGTCGCCTCTCTTGCTCCAGCAAAATCAAATGGTGTAGGTGGTGCAAAAATACTTTCAGGAATTACCCTGACTCCCTCAGTGGCATCCTCAGCTGACGTGACTACTTGTCCCTCTTCCACGTCTATTCGACTAAGATGAGAATATTGCCAGATATTTCCCTCATCATCTTTAATTCTAACAAAGTTTCCAAAGGTATTATCCACTCCTGTCTCAACAATAGTCCCGCTGACAAACGGGGTAACGGCGGTTCCTGAGGGAGCAGCTATGTCGATTCCTGGATGAAAGTCCTCAAAGTTAGTAGCAGTTCCAAATTGACTAGTAGTAGTTCCGATTGAGTTCGCCCATTCCTCAAACCCAGGTAATATCGTTGGGTTTAGATAATCCTCAGGGATAGTAGCGTTTTTAATTACCACTGGTTCAAATGCATTAGTCTTAGGGTTAAATCTTCCTAGGATATCACCACCGTTTCTATCTTGACCAATCACAATTGGGTTAAACTGTGATTCAAACTCGGTTAACTTCTTTTGGTTCTCAAAGTTTGTTTGAAGCAATGTAAGTTGATTATTAAAAGATTTTTCCTGATCATCAATAGTCCTTAACCGTCCTACTAAATCATTTCTTTCATTATTAAGTATGTTATATTCATTAATAGCTAAGTTTGCTTGTTCCTTAAAAATACCTGATGCTGTTTGAAAAAAGGCATTAAAGTTTTGAATATTCTTACTTATTTGATCACTTCTAGCTTGTAAAGATTGATTTAAACTAGCGGCTGTTTCACCTAGACCAGCTTTTTTAAACAGTCCACTCTGACCAATTTCCTCGTCATCAGGTTTAACCTTTAATGAGGTAGCGGCCTTTAAAAAAGAAGTAAACAGTGAAGGTCTTCCAAAGTCTTGAATGTTTTGTTTAGCCTGGTCTATACCTGGTTGTAGTGATTGAATATCAGTTTGTGATGGATTAACCCTGTTAATATCAAGTCCAGCTGATAAATCATTAGCAACAGCAATCTCCGCAGGGTCGGTTAGAGAAGTTTTTCCTAAAGCATCAGCAACCTCTTGGGTAGCTCCACCAAAATCTAAGTTAGTTCTAGCAAACTCTAGATTAGTTACATCAGTTGAGGTAGCTAATCCCTCTTGTTCTCGCTGTTGAGCAATGTTTAATTCTCTGATTCGTTGTGGGGTAAGTTCATGAGCCATATTATTTTCTTAAAAGAATTGAGCTCTAAATCGATCGAGCAATCCTTGTTGATTACTTAAATTACCAAGTAAATTTGCCTTAGCAGCTTCTTTTTGAAATGGTATCTGACCTGTGACACCACCTCTAGGAGTAAAACCTGAGATATCAGGAAGATTTCCACTTCCAAGTAGCTGTTCTCCAGCTAACCCTACGTCCTCAATTCCTCTTTTAAATTGCGATCTAGAACTCTCAGCTATTCTTCTATTACCAGTTGGAATAAAACCCTCTAATGGAGATTGTTCACCAAAGAAACCCTCTTTACCAAGTTGCCTAACGTTTTCACCTGACCTGGTTAATCCTCTAGCCTCTAAACTTAACTGACCTTGTCTAACTCTCTCTTCTGCTTGTTCGGTTTGAAGTTCTTGTAGTTTATCAAAATCCTCCTCACGCCTAGCAATGTTTATCTCAATGTCTCTTTTAGCAGTGGTGATAAGTTCAGCAAAGAAAGGATCAATAATTTGACTACTTAGTTCATTAAACACCTTTAAGATCTCCTCATCAGAACCATCACTTTCAACAGGAAGTCTAGTAACAATCTCTCTAATTAAGTCTTGAATCTCAGTCGGAAGACCACTACTTGATAATAGATTATTTAATTGTCGTTGAAAATCATCATCAACGACCTCACCTTCTACTGCTTCAGTCTTGGTAGTCGGTGTTGTCGTAGTCCCACTTTCAGTAAATCCCTCTGGTTGAAAGTTATCTATAAAACTCTGTCTGGTAACAGTTAAGTTAGCATTACCTTTTGTAATTTGAATAAGTTCGTTTGGATCACCCGTGGTATCTTGAGTAGTGGTCGGAGCGGTCAATCCCTCTTCTTTTAAAATAGTATTAAAAGTATTTTTATCTTCTTTACTAATTATTTGTCCATTAGCTAACTGTATATTACCATCTGAGTTTATAAATGCCCCTGATGGACTAGTTTGGGTATCCCTAGTCGCTGTCGTCTTAAAATCACCTGTAGGGGCTTGTGGAATATCACCTGAAGTAGCTCCCTTAGCTTGTGCTCCAGTAGTTAAGTCTTGTTCAGTAGTCGCAATACCAATTTTTCCACTTTTAAATTCTTTAGTAAATTCATCACCAGTTAACTCACCGCCTTTAGGTAGGTTAATATCAGAACTAAAAGTTGGTAATTTATCAAAATCAATACCAAGGTTATTTATAAAACCTTCATTTTTAGTGGGATTTCCTAAGTTAAGAGGAAAGCGTTTACCATCTCTAATAAAAAGTATATCACCATCTCTTAATTTAAAAATTCTATCCTGACTTATAATATTAGTAGAAACATCACCCTCAGTTCCAGGATTATCAGTAACTGACCTTACTGCCTTACTAAGGTCAGTTGTTTTATTTCCTTGTGCATCAAAATATATAATTGACATAAAAATTTAATTATTAGTTAGCCACATCATAATTAACTTCCAAATCAGTAGTAGATGAAGCACGACCTATGACTTTAGAATTAGTCCCCGCTGAATCCTGTATATTTCCATCGGTATCTGCTAGAAAATAAGTTGAACGTGCTGTAAGACCACTAAATCCTTTAACTATTCCTCTACTTCTTATTTTTATTTTAGTACCATCAGAAGCATCTGTTAAAGCAATTCCTGCAAAGCTATCAGTGTAATCTTGAGCTCCACCAGCACCATTACTAGCATTTATCTGATAGATCTTACCATCTTCTATTTTATATTTAAATCTTACATCAAGAATGGGAGGAGTTCCATCATCTTCATCTCCTATATTAGTAGTAGCTCCGTTATCCGCATCATAAGATCCTCCAATGCCGTTATCTCTAACATTATTATATTCAGCTTGAGTTACTATAAAAAAATCTGTATCAAACGCTCCAAGTACATAAGGTAAAGACGTAATCTCATTGTTAAATGCCGGTTTACCAGTATTCCAAGTCATCGTAGGCTCATTAAAGGTAGCCGCTAGATCTTTTAACTTTAACTCTTGATTAGTATTTCCACTAAACTGTCTACCAGTCAATTTAATTTCTACTGTAAGAACTGATATTCCTGTACCTGATGGAATAGCAGGAGCATTAGTAAATGACATAAAACCTTGTTTTTCAGTAGTATCTAGAAAAGCTATATCACCAGCTCCATCTTGGTTAATAGTAGGGTTAGCCTCATCAGCAAATGTTGCCTGAGCACAAACAATATCAGTCGTAGTCTCGGTTATTTCTCCAACAAATCCTACTGTATCTCTAACATCAATAATCTCACCTGATACAAATTCCTCATCTACATTTCTTAATTGAATGATGGTATCACTATCAAGCTTCTCAATGGTAATAGAACTTTCCGCGATCTCTTGATTTACCGTGGTAAGATCAATTTGAGAAGACAAATCAACTCCGTCTCGTCTCATGAAATTATCAAAACCTGCATCATTATAATCTTCTGGCATATTATTTAGTATCAGTATCTTTCCTAAAATATATTGAGATTCCATTTAGCTCCCAAAACTCATTTTGTGATAACTCTCTTCCCTGTATGTCTAAAAAATGTCCTTTTTTACCCCTTAAACTGAAATCATTAATAAACTTTTTACATTCTCCTATCTTCATCCAATCCATTAAAACATTTTCATTCTTATCAATAATCCTAACATATAACTTCAATCCCTGAGCTTTTTCTGAATAAGCCATTAACTTGTTAAAGGTAAGTCTTTGACTAGGTAAGTCTAAATTAAATCTACCTGTTTGAAAATGACTTAAAATATCATTAGCATCATCACCACTGGTTGTCAGACCAGTAAAAGTATGAGTTCCTGATTGTGAACCTGATGTGTTAACTGCTGAACCCTGATAAGTAGCACTTACCCTAAATACATCAGCGGTAAGTCCAGCGACAATCACATAATAAGTTACTCCTGGAGTAAGTCCTGTTGGTAAAGCTCCAGTAGTAGATAACTTAATCTTGTCTCCTGTTACTAACCCGTGGGCAGTGGCGGTAAACACTGCAGGAGACGCTATGGTAACTGTAAAGGTAGCAGTAGGATTTTCATAACGACTATGTTTCATTACCTCACCACTATCATCACCATGCCATAATTCAGTTACACCAGCATTAACATAAGAGGCGAAAATCTTAAGGTCGTCTTTAAACTCTCTTATTCGCCAAGTCTGATGAGCAACATTGAAAACTAGTTCTGTATTAGTATAAGTAATTCCGTCAACTATTACAGTTCCAATATATAAATGATATTCTTCCTCTACTACCTCAGCAAAGAAATTATCAGGATTACCAGCTTTTATAAAATCAATTACCTTACCTGATATGTTAAGTGGTCGTCCACCAGTTGAAACCCAGACACCATCACGATTAGCCCAAAGCATAAATGCTCCAGAATTTCTAATAGTTCGGTGATTAGTACAACCAACATCAAATACTTTCTTAACCTGTGTCTGGTCATGAAAATAAGCAGAAAATCTTGTAAAGATAACTAGCCTATCCCAGTTTTGACCAAGTCCTGTTATTTGTTCACTATAATCTACATCAAAAAAATTTGTGGATACTGTCCAGGTAATAGTCCCACCAGAGGGTACTGTTGAAAAGTAAACTCGATACTCGTGTTCAGTACCACTAATATCAGTATTAGCAACATAGATTCTATCTCGGTAACGCTTAAGAAACTTACCCTCAGGCATATTAGTGACGTTGGTGGAATTTGAAAAAGTCGTTCCTGTTAAACTCTGGGCTGGTTTAAATCCATCAGTGGCATCATGACCGACAAAGTAACAGTATTGGTCTAAGGAATCCATCTCAACAGTACCATTAGCCTCATTAGCCCAATTAGTCTCAGCCTGAGCAATTTCAGTCCAAGCACCACTAGTCTTATCATAGTAGAATAACTGAGTATCATCATCACCTGAATCATTCATCGTAGCTAACATCTTCTCAGTCCCGTCTTGCTGTCTAAAATTAAACAACCCTGTAATGTCTTTACCTGATTGAATAACTGCTCCAATTTGAGAATAACCTAAGTTCTTTTGTAAAGCTCCAATCTTATGATCAACATTACAACCATTTAAAATCTTCATCTCATCAGGTCTTCTAAGAAAATCACTATTTGAATAGTTCATCCCGCGACTCCATTGTAATCTATCTAGCCAAGGCATTATGGTCCTGTATTAAATCTTGAAGACTCAGTACTTCGATACCTAGTAGTATTAACAAAATCTGAGGTATCATCACCAATCGGTACAATCTTTTTAATAGTTGGTTGCCTATCTTTTTTAGTCTCTAATGTAATCTTTTGTTCATATATAGCCATCCACTTATCACCTCGATCGTGATTTCCCTTAGCATACTCAATTCGACTAGCAACAAAGTATTGAGCTAAATAAGCGAAGGGAATATCAGTGGTATCTGATAAATCAGTTAACCTCGTCACCTTTTTATAGTATCTGAGCTTGAATAACCGTCCAGCATTTGTACTATTAACTGGTTTAGTTACCCAGAACTGATCGTTATAAATAGTGTATCTATCAGGTTGTCCATAACTTACAGCCTGCCATACAGGGTCATCAACGGCATGAGAAGTCGCTATACTACCAGTACCTGAAGCTAGTATCCCACTAAGAACACCTGTACTTTCATCATTACCTGTATAAGTAATTCCTTCATCAGAACCAATAGATACTGATCCACTAGTATCAGCAAGTTCAAAGGTATTATCTAGTGTAATTGAAGTATCACCTGATGATATAGCACTGGCTACTTCAGTTTTTATTTGACCTTCAGTATCACGTCTAAATTGATGCCAATCTATCCAGAATAAATTAGCCTTACCTAATTTAGCATCCACTATTCCCTTATTAGCATTAGGATGTTTTAATGGGGCTGTTTCAGAACTACCAGTATCAGTTAATGAACTAATAGCATATTCTTGTACTCCCTCAGTAGAGGAAAATGTGCCATCAGATAACTCATGTGACCAATCTCGTCTACTAGCAACGTCATCCTGCCAGTTATTAACTTCCTCTAAAAGACTCTCCCTAGTTAATAGACTATCAGGTTCAACTCCTACTTCCTCACCAGTAAGTCTTAGACCATTTTGAATTATTGACTCACCCATTAGAGATGTAATACTTGTAGAAGCTACAGCATCTGATGGTGGTCCAAATAAAGTTTTATCTGAAAACTCAGCAAAATAGAAAGCAAAGGTTGTATTAGCTGAAGTTAAAACACATTCAGTTACATTCTTAGACCAATCAATAGCAAAAGGACTACCAGTAATAGCAGTTTGAGAACCAGTTAAGGTATCAGCTCCTTTAATTCTTATCTCACGTTCTGTTATCCTAGTAATAGGGGTATCAATCCCATGATTGAATTTCAAAGTATTAGTAACAGTTAAAGATGTTCCTCTAGTAGGTACGCCATTAACATCAATTTCTTCTGACTTGCTATCACCTGGATAACCAACCAACATGAAATTATTATCTGCCCAGCCATCATTATCTTTAACTGTCATCGCGGTACCAGTCGCATCGATTGAAGCAGTTAATTGAGTTCTTATTCGATCACTTAAATCAGGATGTTTAACATAGATAACATCTGCATCAACTTTAACTATTTGTGCTTTTTGGAGATTTGTACTTGCCATAAATTTATATTAATTTTCTCATCCCAGCCTCCGATAAAATTAGAGACTGGAAGAAAAAACTATTCTTTAGATTCTTCTCCACCTTCAGAGGTTTCTTCCTCTTTAGTTTCTTCCTCTTTAGCTTCTTCATCTTCTAAATGAAAACCTTGCATATATCCCATATATTATCTGTTATGAATTATTTTTTAATTTTATTGTAAATCTTTCTAGCTAAACCGATAGCTGTAACTACACTAGCAACCACTAAAGCAATACTGTTTACCAGTCCGATCAAATCAGCTTCTGCCACTTCAAATCCGCTCGCCTTTGCAATCAATACGACAATGGGGATTAAATAAACTGCCGCACCTTTTATAGATAAACTTAACTTATCAGGATTAGCACTTGATCCTAGAATTGGATATTTTTTTACTAAACTCATATATTTTTTAAATTATTAATTAATCTTTACGACCTTTAAATAAATCAGAGATTACTTCAATTAATGATTGTTTATTCATAATAATAAACCCAATTTTCTCAGGTTCAATTTCTATTTCTTCAATCTCTACATTACTGAAATCTCCATAAAGTCCTTTAAAAACTGGGGCATCAACAATATGATGATAAAAACCATCAGCTCCCAATTGATAAATCTTTGAAGAGTCTTTAACTTTGTAAAATTTTGGCATATCTTCTTCCTTTATAGACTCCTTAATAGGAGTCTCATTAATAATTATTCGGTATCCATAATGCATTATATTGTAATTAGAAGCTAGTCTCTTTACCCAATCACCATCAAAAGAATCAATATAATTATCAAATATATCCCATTTAATACCACCAGAAAATCCACTAAAATATCTATATCTAACAATTTCATAATTAATTCTAATTCGTTTATTAAACTCTTTACCTAAATCCCTCATCTCTTTTGTAATCTTTGACTTGTCGTGATAACGAGCCCAATTCATTGTTTTATCAGCAGGAAGCATTGATTTTGGAATAGAACCATTACCAATATTAATGGTTGGATTATCTGAATATCTAATAGATTCAATCGGTGCTTTTACTGAATTACCTCGCCTAGTAGTATTAGAATTCATTGCAGGAAATCTGTCTGAAAGTTCTATTTTACCATCTTTAGTTAAATAACCTTTTCTTTTTAACCAACTAATTGTTGAATCAGATAATAAATTATTAATTATTAAATAATTTAATTGCTTTTCAATCTCATTATTAAATCCTCTAGCAACACAATCCATGAAATCCTGAGTTCCTCTTTGAAGTTCTCCTTTAGGAAAATACTGTTTTATCTTTTTATTAAAGAAACAAACACAATGATTTAAAGTATTTGATACTCTAGGATAAATACCATTTTTAGGTCTAGACCAAGCGAATAGAGCAATAACTAAACCAGCTACCTTATCACCAAGACCTTTTGGACTTCGAGCTCCAAATCGCCAGTCAGTTTCACTTCTTTCACAATATTCCCTAGTCATATTTAATCCATAGTTTCTTGTATTTTTTTCATTCATATGTTATTCTATTAATACCAGCGAGGATTTTTTATTACCGTGTCCCCTCAACCTCGCTGGTTAGAGGGGGCTTTAATTAAAAAATATATGTTTCAAAAAGGTAATAAATTTAGGTTTAAAAAAGGTCATAAATTCGGCATTAAAACTAGATTTAAAAGTGGAGACACAAGACCAAAAGAAGAAAATAGCACAGCTTGGAAAAAAGATGATCCTTGTTATTCTACTATTCACAAATGGTTAGTCCGTAAAAAAGGTAATCCTAAAATTTGTGTTGATTGTGGTATCACTTGTAAAGAACGAAAATTAGACTGGTCAAGTATGACTCACAAATATGAACGTAATTTAAATGAATTTGTTAGACGTTGCCGTTCTTGTCATATGAAATATGATATTAAAAATGGGTTTATCAAAATTCATTTAGATAAATTAAAAAGAAAAAAACGAAATCTTAAAGGTCAATTTATCAATTAAATCATCAGGTTGAATATCTTCTTTAATTAACCCATGACCACCTCTAGTAATAATTGAGAAAAACTTTGCTACTAATCCTTTAATCATATTTTTAACTTAGTAGTTAGTAAAATTAAATGATGGCTGTTCAAGGTATTTTAAACTTAATTACTACATTCCCACAATTTAACTTACTACTATTACATTACCTAGTAAGCACCATCTAAATTAACAATTTGTTCCATTAGTGGAATAATCTTCATTATATATAGTAATCCACTGATAATATTCTTTGTATATAATTTTCTATTAGTTAGTAAAATTGAGAGAGGTTGACAGTTGGTAGCCAGGAGGCTAGGCGATTGTCATTGGGGAAGTCGTTGCCAACCTCTCTCGTAGTAATTAAGGGGGAAGAACTCTGTTCTCCACTCATGCTTGTGTGGGTTGCCCCCACTTCTTTGTCGCCTTTTAGTTCTTCCCCCCTTAAGGAGCATTTTGCCTCATATTGATCAGAGGACTTAGGCATCTTGTACAGTAAAGCTGTCTTCGGTATGGTTGTTGTGCTGGAACGTGACCCAGAAATCCACAAGTAAGTTTCTTCCACCAGTTGGTCTTGTTTGTGTGAACTACTATCAGTTCTGTTTTCATGGTTTCGTCTCCATAGCCATTCGTATTGGTAGTCTTCAAACATTTTAATCACCTGTTTACGATTGTCAGACAAAGTACAAATACAAACATCAATCCTGCGAATATCATTTTAAACATTTCAGTCACCTATTTTTGTCCATAGTTGCCATTCCAATATATTTGTGTATTCAGTTAATACAGCTAAAATTATTCCTACTATTAAAATACCTAATAAGAATAGGGGGATAAAGATATGCCACTTCATCTACCGTTTAATCTTCCTTCTATTTTTGAAACTTTACTAATAACATCAGTTAGGTCTCTTTGATTTACATCTTGCTTTTTTTCAATGTTATCCAATCGTTTCTCTAATCTTGTGATACTATGAGTTAGATCATTATTAATTGTCTTTTCTACATTTTTAACTTTCTTATGTAAATCATTACCATTACCACCTTTTTTATTAATAAAAGCATTTATAATATTTCTTATAGTATCTCTATATAAAAAACTAATAATAAGTAAAGCACCAGGATAGGTAACATTTCCTGCTTCTTTAATAGCGTCTAAAATTGTTTGAACTTCTGGAGGCATATTATGATGTTTCTAAACTACCTCTACCAGCACAAGTAAATGTTTCTAAAGTAGACATATTATCATTAATCGTTATTGTCAGGGTGTCATTTGAGTCTCCAGTAAGTATTAAAGGGTCAGGAAATATTACTCTTAGAACTACCATTGTACTTGACCCATCAGGAGCGGTTAATAATTCTGTTACCCTTGCTCCTGCTCCAATATGAGCACCTAAGTTTTTAATAGTGGCACTAAATAATGTTTTGCCAGCCTTAGCCCTCGTAATAACAAATCCGTTAGTAAGAGCTGCTAATCCAAGTATTGTATCAGGGTCTAATAGTTGAGCTGTAGCTTGTTCTGTTCCATCTGCTACTGTTATAAAACCTCCACTAAGACCATCTTTATAAGTAAATACTAACTCATGTATATGAAATCTAGTTCCTTTATTTACACTAAGTGAATATTCTAAAGGTGATCCTGAGAACTCAAGTCTTATATTATCAAATGTAAATGCTGGTTTTGTCCCACCCGCACGAATTACAATAATTCTAAGGCCGTTAGCAAGGTTAGATGTTGGGCCAAAATCTTCTATAGGAATAACGAATTGTTGAGCATCAAAATTACCAGTATCTATAAAGTCATTAAGATTTATAGAACTTCCAATAGCAACCCCAGCGTCAGTCATCTGAAATGTAATATCATGGTTTGCTGGATTATATTCATTCAGATTAATAGCACCTGTTAATGCTGTGAAATCTGACATCAGTGAACGGTCTAAAACATTACCTTCTATATCTGCTTGATCGTTATTATTTCCTGCTGCCTGTGTAATTACATTACCAGTAGAGAAATCCCAAGTTCCTGTTGTTGCAGTACCCACCCATACAGCGTTTACCAGATAACCTTCATTCCCAACAGTGAAAATATCTCCACCATCAGCTCCTTTAGAGGGTATGTCAGTTAAGGAAAGAACTGAAGTAGAGTCTATAGCTGAGATTCTGGCATAAGTGCTAACAGTAGTATTTTCTACCGTCATTCCAACAATAGTTGCATCATCTTCTGCACCTGCCTCAAATGGAGGAGAAGTTGTATCAGTAAGTTTATTAGTAGCTTGAGCAGTAGCAGTACCTGCTGGAAGAGCAGAAGAAGTAGTTCCACCATCATGTAATATATTTCCTGTTGTACCAAACGTTACATCTTGATTCATCGCTATACCCTTTGTTGAATTAACAAAGAACACTGTTACTGGTTCGGTTTCTATAAAACGCTGTGATAAAGTAACAAGTCCTTGATGACTATGTCCTCCAGCCACAGTAAATGGATGAACATGAGCTGCTGATTGTGTACTATCTTTACCTTTACCACCTACAATTTCTGTCTCTAATGACATTAATTTAAAATTAATTATTCAAAGTAGAAGAAAATAACTCCTGACACATCTCCTGCTGCAGCTTGTTCAAATACTTCAATTTCTACTGCATCATTTTGTCCTAATCTAACTGTGTCTGCTAATCTAAATTCCTCGTGACCATCTGCTAAGCAATAGGC
>SDBT01009564.1_pt1 | contig 15707 bp, 10 predicted proteins | sample 2277101 | NCBI WGS metagenome assembly SDBT01 (sample SAMN10404973, study PRJNA504765) | marine sediment metagenome | isolation source: marine sediment core GS10_PC15, 103 cmbsf | place: Arctic Ocean: Southern Knipovich Ridge | collected 2010 | reverse complement strand
AGCAATTTCATCCACAAAAATATCCGCCTCGAATTCTCTGCCGATTGCCACGATTGCAATGCTCTTGAGCGTCCTGGTATTGAGCGGCCTTCCCAGAGAATACGGCTTAAACAGTGTAAACGGAATCTTAATTTCCCGCCACTGCCCATTTGTAGAAAACGCCGCCTGGTAGTACTGCCGCGCAAGCCGAGTCTCTGCCGTTCGCAGGTGGACGGCATACTGCTGGGTGTTACCCTTGGTGCGCAGCTTGACACCCGCGTACCGGCGAGCGTCGAAACTCCTGCCTTCGGGATTAAAGCTCGTTCTGGCCTGGATGAAACCACCGTTATTCGCCAGAGATACAGCTCCGGTCATGTGCATAGACGAACGCTCATCTTCATTTATAAATGCGATTTTCCCGGATGAGACCCCGCCCATTACCCGGTCGCTCACGAATTGCCAATTGGTGCTTAAGCTCTTTTTCGAGCCCACTGGGGAAAAATCGTCGATCAGCATTGTTTTTAGAGTGCTTTTTGTCTTTTCTCCGGCATTAATTATCTGAACACGAGCACCACCAGTCGATACAAAAACAAGTGTAAATAGCAGCCATCTCGAAACAGTCGAGTAATTTCTAAATCTCATATTCAGGCTCCTTGATTTGCTTAATAAAAGTCTTTGTTGTCTAATACTACCAATTATCAGTGTTTGTTTGTAATAAATTTCTGACATTTCACAAGCCGGTTGCTGAGATGAAGTTTATCTGATATATTCTTCAAAATTCGGCTGTTTAACCAAGCAAACTGAATTAGAAAAAACGGAGGATTGAAATGTCCACTGTCAAACGAACGAAGAACACAACACAACTCAATAATGCCGGGCTGACGCGACGCAGCTTTTTGGCGGCGGTGGGGACTTCCGTTGCCGGATTAACATTGCCGCAAATTTCAAAAGCTGCGAAAAACCAGAACCACCCCAACATCCTTTTTATCATGGTCGATGATCTCGGCAAGGAATGGATTAGCTGCTACGGCGCCGAGGACATCGAGACGCCGAACATCGACGCGCTGGCGAAAACCGGCATGAGGTTCGAGAATGCTTATTCGATGCCGCAGTGCACGCCGAGCCGGGCGACGCTGCTTACGGGACAGTACCCCTGGCGTACCGGCTGGGTCAATCACTGGGACGTGCCGCGCTGGGGCGTGGGATATTTCGATTGGAAACTACGGCGGAACATTACTTTTGCCCGAATTCTGAAAACCGCCGGGTACGCCACAGCGGCGGTCGGCAAATGGCAGATAAACGATTTCCGCGTCACGCCGGATGCGATGAAAAAGCACGGCTTCGATGACTGGTGTATGTGGACCGGCTACGAGACCGGCAATAAGGCCAGCGCAAAGCGATATTGGGACGCTCATATCAATACACCTGAAGATAGTAAAACCTACGCCGGCAAATTCGGCCCGGACGTTTACACAGACTACCTGATCCGATTCATCACCGAAAACAAAGACCAACCCATGATGCTTTATTTCCCGATGGCTTTGACTCACGGCCCTTTAACGACAACGACAGCCGAGCCAGACATTGAGAATTCGAAAGAAAAATTTAAAGCCATGATCCGTTACACCGACCTGCTTGTCGGCAGGCTTTGTGAGGCTCTCGACAAACTGAGAATCCGCAACCGTACAATTATCATCTTCACGACGGACAACGGCTCCGGCGGCGGGCACACCGGGATGCTTAACGGCAAAAATATCCGTGGTGGAAAAGGCAAGAAAACCGAGAACGGCGTCTGCGCACCGTTCATTGTCAATTGCCCCGGGCTCGTGCCGCAGGGAGTTGTCACCGATGCGCTGACCGACTTTACAGACCTTCTGCCAACGTTTGCCGAATTAGGCGGCGCCGAGATCCCGAAGGACCTGAAGATCGACGGCGTCTCTATCGCTCCGCTTCTGCTCGGCAAAGCCAAAGACTCCGGCCGTAAATGGATTATGGCCCTGGGGCATGGAGCAGCCAGACTGGATGAGAAAGGCGTGCGCGGCAAGGCCGATTACACCGAGCGGGTCATTCGCGATAAGCAGTATAAAGTGTGGGTGAGCGAGCAGCGGAAAATCACGCAGCTTTACGACTTGCAATCCGATCCATTTGAGCAGAAGAACCTTATCGACAGCACGAATCCCAAACATTTAGCCGCTATAAGTAAGTTTCAGGCCGTCGTCGATACCATGCCTGAAAAGGATGCACGACCCGGATACGAGCCGCGCAAAGCCAATCCATGGGATAAGAAATTACCGGGCAAGACCTGAGAACATAAATAAACCACTGCCACAGGAGGTTTGACGAACCATGAGAAAAGAATTTAGATTAGCCATTGTTTTGTTGGCGGCGTCAGTTGCCGCTGCGCCGGGAGCGGAGTTCTTTGTCTCGCCGGATGGCAGCGATGCCAATCCCGGGACAATTGCCCAACCTTTTGCAACGGTCAAGCGTGCGCAGCAAGCAGTACGTAGTATCGCCGGCACCGAACCGGCCACCGTCAACTTACGCCGGGGGACATACTACCTGGCCGAGCCGGTCGTTTTTACGCCGGGGGATTCTGGAACTCAGGACAATCCCGTCGTTTACAGGGCCTACCAAAAAGAGCAGGTAAGAGTTAGCGGGGGCCGGCGATTGTCCCTTCAATGGCGGGAGCATAAAGCCGGCATTCAAATGGCAAGAATCGACAGGGAGATTATCAATTCGAATGCCTTCGATCAGCTCTTCGTTAACGGCGAGCGCCGGCAGATGGCGCGCTTTCCCAACCGCAATCCCAATGCCTACGTATTCGACGGCGTGACTTCCTACGAGAATCTTTGCCGGCGTGCAGAAAACTGGAAGAATCCCCAGACCGGCTTTATGCATGCGATTCATATACACCGCTGGGGGAGCATCCACTACAGGATTACCGGTTTCGATAGCGACAAGGGTACGCTTGAGCTTGAAGGCGGCCGGCAGCAGAACCGCACGGCGGATTTTCACAAAGGCCAGGTCATGGCCGAAAACATCTTCGAAGAACTGGACGATCCAGGCGAATGGTATCTTGATCGTGACAAGGCCGTGCTGTATTTCTATCCCCCACCGGGCGTGGACATGCGGACTGCCGTCGTCGAAACCGCCGGCCTGGAAGAACTCCTTTTATTCCGTGGTTCATCCGAGCGGCCGGTCAAGCACATCAGCCTCGAAGGCTTCGAATTTATCCACACGGCTCGAACATTTCTCGGCAAATACGAGCCTCTCTTGCGCGGTGATTGGTCGATCTGCCGGTTGGCCGCCGTGCGGATGATAGGCGCCGAGGATTGCTCGGTTCGTGACTGCTTCTTCAATCAGCCCGGCGGCAACGGCGTGTTCTTAGATGGGTACAACCGCCGCTGTCAAGTCAGCGGATCACGATTCCACAAACTGGGAGAAAGCGCCGTATGTGCAGTCGGCAGCTACAGGGCAGTCCGAAGCGGGGCCATAAGCTACGACAATAACTGGCCCGAGGAGGACTTCGACACGACGCCCGGCCCGAAAAGCCCGGACTATCCGAAAGACTGCCGGATTCACGATTGCCTCATCTATAATATCGGCCGCGTCGGCAAGCAAACGGCCGGCGTCTTTATCTCGATGTCCGAGTCTGTCACCGTGAGTCACTGCACCATTTTCAGCGTTCCTCGCTCCGGCATTACTATAAACGACGGTTGCTGGGGCGGACACGTGATAGAATTCAACGACGTCTTCGATACGGTAATCGAAACCGGCGACCACGGCCCATTCAATTCATGGGGACGCGACCGCTACTGGAAAACGCGCCACCATAGCACTAAACCTTTTCACGATCCGCAGGACAGCAGGGGACAGAAACTTGCGAAGAAACGCGCCCGGCTGGACAATTACAAAACCACCATCATTCGCAATAACCGTTTCTGGCACGCCGGGGGACATTCATGGGGCATCGACCTGGATGACGGCTCGACGAACTATTATATCTATAACAATCTGACACTGGGCTGCGGGCTGAAACTCCGCGAGGGATTCTTTCGCCGAATCGAAAACAATATCTTCCTCGATTCGATAAATGTCCACGTCTGCTTCGACGACAAAAGTGACATCTTCAAAAACAACATAGTCGTTCTAAGCAAGGGCCGCGCCGCGTACGTGGGAATCCGGGCAAAACCGCTCGACGTCGCAGATTGGGATTACAATCTTTACCGGGCGAGCGACGGGTCCTCTGTAAAATTCATACCGGGCTCAGTGGATCCGAAGCATGAGGGCATTCGCCAGATGAATCTGCAACAGTGGCAGGCAGCCGGTCTGGATGCTCATTCCATCGAGGCCGACCCGATGTTCGTCGATCCCGAAGCGCTCGATTTTCAGGTCAGGCCAGATTCACCCGCCCGGATGCTCGGTTTCAAGAACTTCCCGATGGATAGATTCGGAGTTATAAAGCCAGAGTTGAAGAAGCTCGCCGCCGAGGGACACCGCACATGCAACGGCTACCTGCACCCGGAAATTCTCGAACGCCGCACGAATACGGGCGGATGAGTTCCCGAAAGCGCTTTGTCGATCCTGTCCTGAAAGATATCCGCCATCGCTATCATTTTCACGCCCTCGGCGGATTTCAGGCAATCGATGGCATCCTTCGTTCCCTTATAAGCTTTGAATAAGTGTGTTATTGCGAAAATTACTGCATCGAGATTATAAGGCGTCAAAGCAACTTATGCAACAGGAACAAAAGTATTAGCCTCCGGTCTTGACAGGATGGTTATTGACCTTTTATAATAGCGCCGTGATTTGGAGCTTTTCCGGGTCGAATAAAGTAAAACTTAACTTGTATATTTCTAAGACAAGGAGTTTATCATGGAGAGAAGGTCATTCCTGAAAGTCGTTGGCGGTGTCACCGGGGGTTTGGCTCTTGGCGTGCAGCCGGCCTTAAGTGCGGACAAGTCATCCTCAAAAAGAGAAGTTGAAAAAGTAGCCGGACTGCCGCGGCGGGTGCTCGGGCGGACCGGCGAGAAAGTCTCGATCGTGGGTTTTCCGGGACTGGCCCTTAGCCATTACGAGCAGGGTCGTTGCAATGAGGGAATATGTGACGCATTTGAAAAGGGCATTAATTATTACGACGTCGCTCCGGCATACGGCAGGGACGGCGATTGCGAGAAAAAGATGGGCATCGGGCTGCAAAGTGTCGATCGCAGCAAAATCTTCCTGGCCTGCAAGACGAAGATGCGTGACAAGGCCGGCGCGCTGAAGGAGCTGGATCGCTCGCTCAAAAGACTCAAAACCGACCATTTCGATCTGTATCAACTGCACCATATTCGCACGCCGGAAGAGGTAAAACAGGCGCTCGGTCCCGGTGGCGCTATGGAGACCATCCTCAAAGCGAAAGAGCAGGGCAAAATCCGCTACATCGGTTTTTCCGCCCACACGACCAAAGGTGCGCTCGAAGCAATGAATGGCTTCCGCTTCGATACGGTCATGTTCCCCATCAATTTCGTTGAGATGTTCAAGATAGGATTCGGCAAGGCGGTGCTCGAGCTTGCGAATGAGCAGGGGGCGGCGGTTCTGGCGATCAAAGCGATGTCGAAAGGCCCCTGGCCGCAGGGCGCCGATCGAACTCGAAAATGGTGGTACCGCGCGACCGAGACTCAGGACGAAACCAACGCCGCGATGCGATATACACTGTCACAAAAGCAGGTCGTCGCCGGAATACCACCTTCGTTCCTCGACCTTCTCGATCTGGCAATTGAAGCGGGGCGAACATATCAGCCTATAACCGATGCCGAAACGCAGAAGCTGCAGGATACGGCCCAAACATGCCTGTCCCTTTTCCAGAGGGAAGAAGATCGGGTCGCCCGCGGCGAATCTCTGCATAAGCCGATCTACCCCGACAGTCCGCACGAGTGTTGCTGTTGTTGAGGCGACGAGTCGGGCTAATGTGGCGGCTTCATGAAACGCTTTATGTGAGGTCCGGCTCCTGGTATTCTTCGTCCATGTACTCACGCAGCAGGTCCGCCAGTTCACGCCGGAGCGCTTTGGCCGACTGGCCGGCGGCTTTTGCCGCTTTGGTCGTGAGATGAAAAAGCCGGTACATATCTCGAAAAGAAGGTTTCATGAAGCAGAAGGTAACGGTGCCGAGATAAGCACGAAGCAATGGCCGGTCGGCATCGCGCTCGGCGAGCCATATCCGCAGCATGCGTTTGACAGTGCCGCTCGAATCCTGTGCGAAGCGCAGATAATCGGGGTCGCGATCATAGACGATGGTGTGCGTACTCGTTCTGACCCACGCACTGCGCTGCTCAACGTGAAAAAACATAGCGGCCATTTCCGGCACCTCCAATCGGGATATTCCATTTACCCCTGCTCAGCTATAAGGCTAAGTATAACTTCCGGAATAATATCAACAAGTCTTCTATGATTATTTTTTCGGCTTTTCGCCCATCAGTTCGGCTACTTTGGGTTCGATGGATTCGGCCCATATCTTGTAGCCCTCTTCGTTCGGGTGCAGATAGTCGGGCATGATCTTCTTTGTAAGAAAGCCGTCTTTAGTCAGGAACTCCTCGTTGATATCCAGGTAATAAATCATCTTGCCATCGGCGATCTTCGAAGCCAGCATCGACGCCTTGTCGTTCTTTTCGCGCTGCTGCGACGGCTCGGTTCCGCGCGGGAAAATGGCCAGGATTAGTATCTTGGTTTTCGGGCATTCGGCACGGAGCTTTTTGCAGATGGCGACAATGCCGTCGGCGATTTCTTCGGCCGTGTTGTCGTCGCCGTTGGAGTTGTTTGTGCCGATCATAATCACTGCCAGCTTGGGCGATATACCTTCCAGGTGGCCGTGTTCCAGCCGCCATAATACGTGCTGCGTTCTGTCTCCGCTGAAACCCATATTGACGGCGTTCCGCTGCTCGTAATATTTATCCCAGTACTTCTTTCCTCCGCCTTCCCAACTGTGAGTAATCGAATCGCCAATCATGAGTAAATCCACATTGCCCTGCTTGACCCGCTCGTTGACGGCGTCGTTACGCAGCGTCCACCAGCTATGGCGATGAGCCGGCTCAAGGGCCGAATGCTGCTTATCCCCGGCAATCAGGATCTGGCCCGACAGAATCAATATGGTAAGACATACGATTAGAAGTTTGTTTTTCATCCTTTGTTTTCCTTGAACTGAGGTTTCTATATATCCTTGCCCAGCTACGTCGCTGAGTTCTACCGTTCATCAAACTATGATTCCGGTCTACTTGCCAGCTTTTTCAGATAATCTTTTCGCCCGCCTTTGGGCCTGTTTATCCTGTTTTGTTTGTCCGGATTTCTTTTCGATCGTATTGCGCGGACTGTCATCAGCATTATATTTAGGAAGCCACTTCACCAGTTTTTCTTTTATGAGCCCATATTTCGGATTGCCGGCAAGATTCGTCCACTCCATCGGATCATTCTCGTGATCGTAAAGCTCTTCAACACCGTCAGCGTATCTCGTATATCGCCATCTCTCCGAGCGGATCGTGTGATTGGACTTCTGATAAGTCGTGAGTGTCGGGTAATCCCACCTTGCATCCGGCCTGGCCAGCAGCTCCTTGATACTTCTGCCCGCTATGTTACTTTTTTCCGGCAGCCCGCAGAGGTCGATCAATGTCGGATAAAGGTCCATCAGATTTACCACTCGATTGCAACTCTTGGCGGTACTTGTCAAACCCGGCACCTTGATTATCAAAGGACATCTTGCCGATTCTTCCCAAAGATGTGTTTTTCGATACTTCAATTTTTCTCCCAAAAACCATCCATGATCGCCCCATATCACAACGATAGTATTGTCGGCATACATGCTTTTCTCCAGTGCCTCCAGAATCACGCCGATACAATCATCGGCATAACTTACCGCCGCCAGATACGCCTGAGTTGCTTCTTTGAACCTGTCATATTTTTTAACGCGCAGGAAATCTTCGCTGGGGCCAAACTTATTCCTGCCGTTGGCCAACTTAATATCATCCAGATCGTCCAGGCAAAATTCCGGCACTACCACTTTTTCGAGCGGGTACATGTCAAAATATTTCTGCGGCACATACCAAGGCAGATGAGGTTTGGACAAACCTACTGCCATAAAGAACGGCTTATCGAATCGATTCTCAAGCTCTTGTGCCGCCCAGAGCGCCGTCTGGTAATCCTTTGTCCCTTCATCTTTCCCGCCCGTCGGGCCCCAGTCGAACGCCATCGCTTTACCCGTAGCTTTCCGGCCGTCTGACATAGGCAATTTATTCGCCGGGCCATCGGATTTATCAGGACTCTTGCTCCCTTCGCTCTTCGCAGGTACCCACTTATCGAATGCCCACTGCCCCTCATCGAGTCCCTTATTAGTCATGTGCTTGTGGAAAATCTTGCCCCTGGAAAGCGTAAAATACCCGTTTTTCGAAAAATACTGCGGCAGCGTGATCGCATTTTTTGTACGCTGGGCATTCTTGAGATTCTGAGAGTTGCCGTACACGCCCGAATCGGAGGGTAAAATCCCTGTCAGCAACGCCGAACGTGAAGGACAGCAAACAGTAGAAGGACAATACGCCCGACTGAAAACCATACCTCCCATCTCGGTGAGTCTGTCCATGTGCGGCGTTATAGCCTGAGGGTGGCCGCCAAAACATCCCACCCAGTCATTCAGATCGTCGACGGCAACAAACAGAACATTCGGCCTTTTACTCCGAGACCGGTCTGCACGCAACACGGCCGGCATTACCAGCCCGGCAGCACCAGCACTTAGGGATTGTAAAAAAATCCTCCGGCTGACTTGTTTCCTGATTAAAATACCATCAACTCCTCAAGACAGTTGAATCCTGGATCTCCCGGCTGCGCCGCCGAGACTGATTGACAATAGAGTATCGAAACTGTCCTAAGATTTCAAGCTTTTGTAATAGAAACGCTTTGAAGGAAATTCTCCGCCGCTTATAAGGGCGATTCACGAAGGATAAATGCAGGACCGTTCCGAACTGCCTATTCTTCCTGCTTGTTCTCGCAAACCGGGATGGATATGGCGGATCTGAACAAGCCGGGGCTCGAAACACTATCGGTTATACCGGCTTTACGGCGACTTTTATCTTTCGCAGAGCCTGCGAGGAGGTTTTTGACTCCGTCCAGCCCCAGGCTTTTGCCGTGGCGACTTTTATCCCGGTTTTCAGTGCTAAGTCCGTACCGGAACCGTCTTCGAGGGCTTTCAGGAAGCCAGCCAGCAGGAAATCGCCGCAACCGACTGTCGAGAATACCTTTTCGCGGCCGGCGCACCTGCCCTGCCAGGCGCCTTCTTTGGTAACGACTACGCCGCCCTTTGCACCACGGCTGATAAGGACAATTTCAACCTTATCCAGCAGTTTTCGGCCAGCTTTTGCCAGACTTACGGGGCCATCCTTGATTTGCTCGCCCAGAAGTTCGCACAATTCCTCGACATTCGGCTTTATCAACCAGGCGGAGCCGGTATCGACGATTTCTTTCAAGGGGCGCCCTGAAGTATCCAGGACGATTTTCGCCCGGCGGCTTTTGCAGAACTCCACAATCCGAACGATATCGCCCAAAAGCCCGCTGTCCGGCATTGTTCCGGCAAAAACACAAATGCTGCCCTTGTGCACTATTTTTTCCAGGTCTGCCTGCAATTTCTTCAAAGCCTTCGCCGAGACCAGCAGGCTCTTGCTGCGCAGGTGCATCTCTTTGTTGTTAACCGAGTCGATAACAGTGATATTCTGTCTCGTGGGAGCCGCAACGGCGGTCAATTTTACCTGAATCGACGGCCATAAGCTCTTCACGGCTGCCAGCATCTGTGGATGGTCGCCGTGCCCCCAGAGGCCGGCCGCGATATTTCTCTGCCCCATCCAGGCGAGCGCCTTGGAGACGTTGAGCGCTTTTCCCGCAGGCCGAACGGTCTGCTCGTCGATTTCCTGGTGCAGGCCCCAGTCGATATTCCGTCCCCGGCAGGTGATATCCCAAGCGGGTGACAGGCCAATTGTGATGATTGAAATTCTTTCTCTCATGGATTCTTGCTCATTTCATTTTACCGCCCAGCCAGTCGGCGCCGAGCTGGCCGCAGGCGGCCTTGATACTTCGGCCCATTCTGAAGCGCACAGTCGTCTCGATGCCGGCATCGTCCAGGACGGCGGCAAACTCACGGATGCGGGCGCTGCTGGAAGCCGCATACTTACATGTCGGATACGGATTGTGCTCGATAAGATTCACGTTGCACAAGAATCCTCTCAGCAGCTTGATCAGCATTTTCGCATGGCCGGTCGAGTCGTTCAATCCTTTTATCAGCACGTACTCGAAGGTGACTCGCTGGCGGGTTTTGTCCTGATAAAACCGCACGGCCTTGAGCAATTCCGCCATCGGGTATTTGGCGTTGATCGGCATCAACTTCGTCCGCAGCTCATCGTTCGGCGCGTTCAGTGAGACGGCGAGCCTTGGATGCACATCTTCTGATGCGAGCTTGCGAATCTCCGGCGCCAGGCCGCAAGTGCTGACCGTTATATGCCGTATACCGATGTTCTTGCCTTTCGGATGGTTCAAAATCCCGAGCGACTTGACCACCGCGGCGTAGTTCGCCAGCGGCTCGCCCATTCCCATATACACCACATTGCTGATTCGGCCGACGTCTTTTTGTATGGTGTTGACCTGGTCGACGATTTCGGCGGCGGTGAGGTTTCGCCGGAACCTGAGTTTTCCAGTGGCACAAAACGAACAATCCATCGCACAGCCAACCTGGGTCGAAACGCAAAGCGTTCTCCTTGTGCCGTCGAGCAGCAGCACGGTTTCGATCCGGCCGCCGTCGCCAGGGGCAAAGGCGTACTTGGCCGTCCCGTCTTTGTCGGTGAGCTTAGTCAGGACGGAAAGCCGGGAGATAAAATAGCCCTGCCCGGCCAATTTCTCCCGAAAGGACTTGCTCAGGGGCGTTATTTCAGAAATCTCTTCGGCATTCTTTGTATGGATGAAATGAAAAATGTACCCAGCTAAGTATTTTTTGCCGCCCAGAGACTCCACGATCTGCTCAAGCTCGCCCGGCGTTTTGTCTTTAAGGTCCCTGCTCATCACCGTGAAAGTCTACCAGATACGAAGGCAAATTAAAAATCAAAATAGCGGACTTGCCGCGTGTACATGTTTAGCCAGCTTCTGGGATTCGCAACCATCCCCAAAGCCTACGGCTTTGAGGCTGCCACCCATTTTCCATCAATTCTATTGGGTGGCAGCCTCATCCCGATTGTCGTTTATTGGGATGAGGATGACTTTTTCTTGGCTAAACACATACTTTCGCGTTGCGGCAACGACTTTCTTAATTTTGCATTTTACACTTTGATTTTTGACTTTTCACTTCATTCATCATCGCTGTCGGTGGCGAGGTATTCCTTCTGACCCTCACTGACATAAGCCGGCTCCGATGGCTCGTCGGTTTCGTCGAGGTCTTCATAGCCAGCCTCAGTGTCTGCATCCATCTGCGAACGGATACGCTCATACTCCTCCAGCGTTATTATCACTTCGCGGGCCTGGCTGCCCTTGTACTCGCCGAGTATTCCGGAGGCGGCCATTATCTCGATTATCCTCGAAGCCCGTGCATAGCCGATATTCAGCCTTCGCTGGAGCAGTGAGACGCTGCCCCGTTTGGTCTCAAGGACCATGCGAACCGCATCGTCAAACAGCTCATCTCTGACCATCTCGGAGGTATCGACCGTTTTGAGCCGGGTCAGCTCGGGATGGAATTGCGGCGAGGCGATGTCCTTGAGATGTTTTACAATCCGCTTGATCTCGGCCTCATCGACAAACGTGCCCTGAGAACGAATCAGGTCGCTCGTGCCGGGTTTAAGGAACAGCATATCGCCCTCGCCGAGGAGCGTTTCGGCGCCGTTCTGGTCGAGGATAATCCGGCTGTCCATCCTGGCGGCAACCCTGAAGCCGATCCGTGTGGGCATGTTCGATTTGATCAGACCTGTCACGACCGTCGCCTGCGGCCGCTGGGTAGCCAGGACGATATGAATGCCGACCGCCCGGCTCTTTTGCGCGAGGCGAACGATATAAGCCTCTATCTCCTTGGCCGCGGTCATCATCAAGTCGGCGAGCTCATCGATTACGATGACAATATACGGCAGACTCTTGGGGATCTTCGCTTCTTCTTCCTCACTGCTCGGATTGAACCGACTGAGGATCTCGTCGGGATCGAGTTTGTTAAACTCGGCTATGTTCTTGACCCTTGCCTCGGCCAGCAGGGCGTAACGCTCGTCCATCTTGACGGTCGCCCATTCGAGGATCTGGACGGCCATCTGGGTCTCTGTCACGATCGGGCACATCAGGTGAGGAATGGTATTGAACGCCGTCATCTCGACCATCTTGGGGTCGATTAGAATCATCTTGACCTCGTCCGGCCGTTTCGTGAGCAGGACGCTGGCAATGATGCTGTTTATACAGACGCTCTTGCCCGAGCCGGTCGTCCCGGCAATAAGCAGGTGGGGCATCTTGGTCAGGTCCGAAACGAGCGATTCGCCCGAAGAATCCTTGCCGAGGTACAGCGGTATCTGCATCTTTTGCGGTTTGCTGCCTGCAAGCTCGAACATATCCTTCATGCGGACTTTTTCTTTCTCGCTGTTCGGAACCTCGATGCCAATCGTGTGCTTGCCGGGCAGCGGGGCCACAACGCGGACGGCGCCGACACCCAGCGCACGAGCCATATCGTTCGAAAGGGCGGATATCTGGCTGACCTTAACGCCGGCCGCAAGCTCGAGTTCGAACATCGTGATAACCGGCCCTGTATCGGCCGCGACCACCCGGGCATTGACATTGAATTCGGACAGAAGCTGCTCCAAAGCGCTTGCCTTTGCCTTGACAACCTTATCCTGCACGGAAGCAAAACTATGCTCCGGCTCGGCCAGCAAATCCAGGGGCGGCAGCTCGTAATCATCGTAAGAGGGCTGCACAAAGGTACTTTTCGCTGCCGGGGCGTTCGGGGATTCCGGCCTTTTACTATCCGACCGTGTCACTGGAATGCCGTCCGGTCGTTTTGGAATTTCAACCTCCGGCGGTTTCGTTATTTCACTTCTGATAACCACGGGTTTTTGCCGGGCACTTAGTTCCCGCCATATCTCGCTGAGAACCTGTGAATGCTCCTTTGCAGCAGACCATGCCGGTATTGCGATGCCCATTATCTTGGCGGCGGTAAAGCCGAGCCCGCTTAGCACCATTAACATCAGGCCATCGGCCAATAAAACGGTCCCGACGACCCAGATGGCCGCGAGTAATATAAAAGTACCAAGCGAGGCAAAATGACTTTGCAATAGCTGTGCCGCACCGGTGCCGAGAATCCCGCCCGAACCGGTCGGAAAAGTGAAATAATGGTGGGGCCATAAGCAGTAGAAAGTCGTCGAAGCGGCCACCGTGACAAGCCCTAATCCGATTGTCCGCAAAACCAACTGGGTCACAGGCCGGCCTGCGAGTTTGGAACCCCAAAGGTAAATTGCCGAGGCCAGCACGATAAAAATGCCCGGACCGACATAGTAGAGCAGGTAGAATGCGCAAAAAGCCCCTATCGAGCCGCACCAGTTTGCCGTCGGGCTATTATTAGGAGACTCAAATCCGCTCGGCCAATCTCCTATGTCGAAACTCAGACAACTGAATAAGAGCACCAGGCACAAACCTACCCCAATACATCTCAGCGCTGTTCGAGATATCGAACCTTGTGCCTGGTGTTTTTTAGCTCTTTTTTTATATGTTTTTTTCTTTTTCACCCCGTTAGTCCGGCTTCGGCGGATCGTTTTCTTCATTACGTCATGTCCCCCGTTATAGTATCTCTAACGGGGGACACACCTCCAACACTCTATTACGTCCCATAAGAGGCTCGTTATAAAAGCTGATATACTACAACTCAGTGCCTTAGTTCACGCTGCTGCGCATACTTTAGTCACGGGCGCGCAATCGGCGACACCAAACAGTAACAATTAGTTTATATCGGCAGGCTCTCGGCTTTTTCTGCAAAATTGGCCGGAGTATAAAAGTTCGATAAAAAAGGACGTTTAAATGATACGATTAATGCCGTTGCCGCTGCTTTACAGTTGCGGTTCTGTTTGGGCAGACTTGGATTCTAAGCTGTGGATGTTGCTGTGTTATCTTCTGGCTTTTACTGTTTCTTTGGCCTTTTTTTTACGCCCGAGAAGCTCGTCGGCCTTCTCGATTGTTTCAGGGGGCCATTGTCCCTCGGATTGCAGTTTCTTGAGATGGTCAAGCTGTTTGATGCTGATAATAGTCCTGCACTTAGGGAACCTGTTGCAGCCCATGAAGGGTCCTTTTTTGCTTTGCCTGATGACCAGTTCGCCGCTCTTGCACTTGTAGCACTTAACGCCGGTAGGCTCGGGCGGCGGTTTCGGGGGCAGGACGTTGCCTTCCTTGTCTAATTTGAGGGTCGTTTTACATTCGGGATAGTCACTGCATCCGAGGAACGGGCCGAACCGACCGTTCTTATGCACCATCGGCTTGCCGCATTCGGGACATTTATGTTCGCTTAACTTTTCCTCGACCATCTTGCCTTCCTTGTCACAGGGACATGCGAACGTGCACTCCGGGTATGTCGAGCAGCTCAGGAATTTTCCGTTTTTACCGAATCTGTAAACGAGCTGCTTGCCGCACTTCGGACATTCGTATTCGCTGGGAGTCATTTCCGCTTTGGCGTGTTTCATTTCTGCCTGAGCCGTCTCCAGGTTCTCCTTGAACGGCCCGTAGAAATCTTTCAGAACCCCGATCCAGTCGAGGTGCTGTTCTTCGATCTTGTCGAGCTGTTCTTCCATGTAACGGGTAAACGCAATGTCCATTATTTTCGGGAAATACTCGCTGAGTTTTTCCGTGACAACCTCGCCGATATCGGTGGCGTGGAATTTTTTCTCTATCTGCTCGACGTATTTACGATCCTGTATCGTGCTTATAATCGACGCGTAAGTGCTCGGCCTGCCGATACCCTCTTTTTCGAGGGCCTTTACCAGGGTCGCCTCGGTGAATCTTGCCGGCGGTTTGGTAAAATGCTGATCGGCCTTGATATCGACCGCTGCCAGCGGCTGGCCGACCTCCATCGAGGGCAGCTCCTGCTCGTTTGACGTAATCGGCCAGATTTTCGTAAAGCCGTCAAAGACCAGGATTCTACCGGTCGTTCGATACCTGCAATAACCTACCGGCGTCTGTGCCGAGATATTCAGATTCGTTACATCCCATATAGCCGAAGCCATCTGGCAGGCGACGAATCGGCGCCAGATAATATTATAGAGCCTATATTGCTCGTCGCTCAGAAACGGCTTGATATCGTCCGGCGTAAGGTCAACGTCGGTTGGGCGGATAGCTTCGTGTGCCTGTTGAGCGTTTTTCTTGGAAGCGTAAAAATTGGCTTCCTTGGGCATGTAATCCGGGCCGAGGTGCGTCTCGACGTATTTTCGAACTTCCTTGACGGCTTCACCCGAAAGATGGGTGCTGTCGGTTCTCATATAGGTGATAAGGCCCAGAGAACCCATCGAGCCCAGGTCTATGCCCTCGTACAACTGCTGAGCGACGCGCATGGTTCTTTTTGTAGCAAAGCCCAGACGGTTTGCCGCCGCCTGCTGCAGGGTGGACGTGATAAATGGTGCCGAGGGACGGGAAATAGATTGTTTGGTTTTCAAATCGGCGAGCTTGAACTCCGCCTGCTTTAACGCATTGAAGATGTGCTCAGCCTGTTCTTTGCCGGATGC
>SDBT01009563.1_pt1 | contig 15708 bp, 15 predicted proteins | sample 2277101 | NCBI WGS metagenome assembly SDBT01 (sample SAMN10404973, study PRJNA504765) | marine sediment metagenome | isolation source: marine sediment core GS10_PC15, 103 cmbsf | place: Arctic Ocean: Southern Knipovich Ridge | collected 2010 | reverse complement strand
TGCCTGGATTGCCATATTGGACGAATCCGGAAGGCTTGTGACATATGCAGAAGCCGGTTTGGGTGAAGATTTCCTCCCAGTGGTTGAGCAACTGAAGCACGGTGAGTTGGTCACTTGCGGTCGGCAGGCGCTGGTGCAAGCGGGTGTTGTAGCAATCAAAGACCCATTCTCCACCTGTAGTGACTGTCCTTTGGCAAAAAAGTACTACGGAAGGCGGGCAATGGCCATCCGGTTGGAATATAACGAAAAGGTCTATGGTCTATTGGTTACCTCCATCCCCGCAGAGTTCGCCGTAGACGAGGAAGAGCAATCCGTGTTTCAAGAAGTTGCTGGAGATATCGCGTTCGCCCTGCACGATATGGAATTGGAAGAGGAGCGCAAGCGGTCGGAGCATAGTTTAGGTGAGCGCGTTAAGGAACTCCAGTGTCTTTATGGCATTGCTGATATTGCAGCAAGACCAGCAATTACTTTAGATGAAGTATATCAAGAATTGGTAAATCTGCTTCCGCCGAGTTGGCAGTATCCGGAGATTACCTGCGCTAGAATCACTATCAATGACAAGGAATTTAGGACGAACAACTACAAAGAGACCGAGTGGAAGCAATCTGCGGATATCAAAGTACATGATGCCAAAATAGGTAAAGTAGAGGCCAGTTACTTAGAGGAGAAGCCAGAGCTTGATGAAGGGCCGTTCTTAAAAGAAGAGAGGCTGCTCATTGATGCTGTTGCTGAGCGATTGGGGCGAATTACTGAGCGTAAGCAGGCGGAGGAGACGATAAGGGAGAGTGAAGAGAAGTACCGTGCTATTTTTGATGAGGCACGAGACGGTATTGTGTTAGTTGATAGCGAAACAGGCAATATCGTTGACTGTAATCCTGAGTTTGAGTCTCAAACCGGAAGAAAGCTTCAACAGCTTGAGGGGATGAAAATATGGGAGCTGAGACCTCCTGAAAAGATAAAGGCTGCTCGAGAAAGGTTCCTTAAAATTCGGAGAAAAGGGGCAGGTGGTTCTGCAGAACTCGAGTTTCAGAAACCTGATGGAGAGATTGTCCCTATTGAGTTCTTAAGCAAGCAGATAGATAGGCAAGGCAGGAAGTACCTCCAGAGTACCACCAGGGACATCACCGAGCGCAAGCGGGCAGAGAAAGAGTTTGAAAACACATTTAACCTCTCTCCAGATATGTTGGGTATTTTCACTACTGGAGGAGAATTAATTAGAGTCAATCCCTCTTGGGAAACAATTCTGGGTTATAAGACTGAAGAGCTTCTTGAGATGGGCTGGACTACACTTGTCCACCCAGACGATGTGAAAAGGACAAACAAGGAGGTGGAGAGGCAGTTAAAAGGCAGTCCTGTTGTAGCTTTTATCAATCGATATAAATGCAAAGATGGTTCATATAAAACACTTGAGTGGCAGGCAACATTTGCTAATGCTGGTATTGTCTATGCTACTGCCCGTGACATCACCGAGCGTAAGAAAATGCAAGAGCAGCTTCTGGTAAGCGACCGGCTGGCTACTATTGGTGAACTGGTATCAGGCGTCGCCCACGAGCTCAACAACCCCTTGACCGGGGTTATCGGTTTCGCCGACCTGCTGGCGGACAGAAAAGACCTCCCTAATGATATTAAAGAAGACCTTCAAATCATCAACAGAGAAGCCAAGCGCACTTCTAAAATAGTTAAGAACCTCCTCACTTTTGCCCGCAAGCAGCCAAAAGAAAAGCAGGCAACGGATATAAACAGGGTGATACAAGTGGTATTAGAACTGCGTGCCTACGAACAGAAAGTAAGTAATCTTGAGGTCAATACCCGGTTTGCTCCTGACCTGCCCGAAATCATAGCTAACGCCTTTGAACTGCAGCAGGTCTTTCTGAACATCATCGTCAATGCCGAGCATGCCATGCTTGAAGCACACGGAAAAGGTACCATTACCATTACTACCGAAAGGGACGGGGATATTATCCGGGCTTCCGTTAGCGATGATGGTCCGGGGATTGCCCCCGAGAACTTGGGGCACATATTCGACCCGTTCTTCACTACCAAAGAGGTGGGTAAGGGCACCGGGCTGGGCTTGAGTATCTGTTACGGGACTATCACCGAACATGGTGGCAGGATATACGCCGAGAGTGAGCTGGGCAAAGAAACTACCTTTATCATTGAGTTACCTGTAGCAACTACTGATAATGAAGGACCAACAAGTGAAAAGTCCTGAGAGCGACGTAAAGAGAATCCTGGTAGTTGAAGACGAACCGGCAATTTGTACTCTTTGTCAGAGAGTCCTAACACGTGAAGGATTCGAGGTGGATATTGCCGTTAATGGCAAGGTGGCTCAGGACATGATAGAGAAGCGGCAATATGACCTGTTCCTGTTGGACATCAAGATGCCGGTAATGACCGGTAAGGAGCTCTATCAATGGCTGCAGGAGAAACATCCACAACTAACAAACAGGGTTATATTTACCTCTGGCTCTGTGGTAACCGGAGCCACTCAGAGTTTTCTTGAACAAACCGGCAGACCGTCCCTACCCAAACCATTTACCGCTACTGAACTAATTACTATAGTGAGAGAAACATCAAGGCAGGTGGAAAAGTAACCTGTGGAATACTACCTAACTATTGCCTAAGTTATTCGATTATGTAACAAATGTCTAATAGGTCACAATCAAGTAAATTGTTACGTCGGTTGAACCAAAGCTTATTAAGTGTGATTCGCAAAATAAAAAAGGGCTGGACATCCCCCGATACCGGGAAAATCCAGCCCTTCCAAGTTTTGTTAGGCTATGTCGGAGTAGACCTAACTCTTGCCGATTCTGAACATCTTCGTACCGCAGGTTGGACATACGCCCTGGGTTGCCGGCTTTCCGTTTTTCATGGTTATGGCCTTAGCATCCTTCATTTCCTTTTTAGCGCGGCACTTCATACAGTATGCTTGCATTTATCCGCCCCCTTTAATTTTATATTGAGACTAAACTATTATAGCTGCAAAGTCAAGAATTTATGGATAAAAAAAGAGCCTGAGGAAATATTCCCCAGACTCCTCAAAGTAATTACCAGGTAATTCTAGAATTCAAACAACGCCGACTGCTCTTCTTCTCGCTGTGCTTCGGCTTCCTTTTTTTCTTGTCTCAAAACCTCCATAAAAATAGTCAGTCAAGATTAATCACTAATTTCTAAACAGCCTCTTGCCTTCTATCTGTCCATCATTATATTTGGCAAAAACATGACTATCTGAGGAAACACTATCAGCAGGACTACAGTGAGAATGTCCATAGCCAAAAAGGGCAGAGTGCCTTTGAAGATCCTCAAAACAGAGACATCAGGAACTGCCCTTGACACTATATACACATTGATACCCACTGGCGGTGTTATCGCAGCTATCTCAACCATCTTAATCACAATAATGCCAAACCAGATAGGGTCAAACCCCAAAGCCACTATTACTGGGAAAAATGGAGGAGTAGCTAGAAACAACATGCCTATCAAGCCAACTACACCCCCCAATATAATATAAACGCCCAGTATAGCGGCTAAGATTAGCCAACGAGATACAGCTAAGGCACTTATATAATTGGTCATAAGAGTAACGACACCACTATAGGCCAGAATATGCATATACAGGTAAACGGCACCGATGATAATAAGAATGGTAGCCGAAGTAGAAGTGGTGTCTATTACAGCCCTTTTAAAGCCAGCCCAAGTCAGCTTCCGCCTGACTAAGCCCATAATCAAAATGACAAAGGCGGCAGCAGCACCGGCCTCGGCGGGGGTTAGAACACCGGTGTAAATACCCCCGATGACAATGCCGAAAACTATGATTATAGAGGGACTATATTTTAGTGAAATAAACTTTGCCTTCCAGCTGGTTGGCGGCGCAGGGGGACCTAACTTGGGATTCCTTATAGCCCGACCCCAGATCATCAGGGCATAAATAAGTGCTGAAAAAATTCCTGGTAGAAGACCAGCTATTAGAATGAGCCCGGCAGATTGGTTAGTGATAAGAGCATATAGTACTGCCGGAACGCTTGGTGGAATAAGAGTAGCTAAGGTCCCGCTGGCGGCTACCACCCCTGTTGCCAGCTCAACGTCATAATTACTCTCTCTCATCTCAGGGATAACTAGTTCGCTCATAACAGCAGCCGTAGCCGTACTGGAACCAGTGCAAGCGCCAAACATGGCACAACCCCAGACAGAGGTTATGGCGAGTCCGCCAGGCAATTGACCAAAAATCGATCGAGCCATCTTGAAAATATCAGTGGTTAGACCAGTCTGCTGACCGAGGTAGCCCATTAGGATAAACATAACTATGACAACTAAACTGTATCGGTTAAGTTGTGAGAACAAGACATTGGTCGCGAAAGATGCAGATAAATCCCAGCCCATGAACACCCACATACCTATAATACCCAGCAAAAGAAAGGCAAAGCCTAAACGCACTCCCAATACTATGAGGATTAAAAGGGCTCCCACAAGTATTATGCCAACAACTTCCCAACCCATTATTCGGTGTTACCCCCAGTTATAATGCCCTTGCCTTCACGGATTAATTGAGTGATGACCCGCAGAGCGAGAAGGCCAAAAGCGAAAGGCAAAACTAGCATAAATGGCCATAGGGTCACAAAAAGAGGACCCATAGTAGTGATTTGAAATGCCTTGGCCTGCATAGCCAGGCTCCAGCCGTAAACGGCGATAACCCCAGACACAAATAACATAATTACTAAGAGAGAAAACTCAAAGCATGACCTAGCTCGCCCCTTTAATATTTCCTGTAGCATGTTTACCCCGATGTGCCCCTTTTGCCGTTGGATCGCAGCCAAAGCTATAATTGCGACTAGCACTAGGAATAGCGAGGGAAGTTCTTCAGAGCCGCTTATTGGATGGCTAAACCATGTTCGACCAACTATCTCAGCCACAGTAATAATCATCATGGCTAGAATTAAAATGGCACCGATATAGACTAATAGATCTTCCCCTGTGGTTAGGACCTTGCCTAAAACTGAAAGCGTACGCTTCAACATTACCTCTCCATAGACCTTGCTGAGTTAAAGTCCCTATTTGGGGAGCTTTTCTAACCTCTCAGCAACCTCGTCCAGATTAAGTTTGGCGAGGGTCTCCCTATAAGGCCGGCTTGTTTTTGGGTCCCACTCATGAAGGGAATAGTATCCATCTAACATCCTATCCCAATATGCTTTGGAGTCATCATAGCCCTCGAGTGCGGCAGGATCTTTAACATCCTTTGTTGGATAATACCAAGGTGGGTAATCATCACTCCTTTTAGCCCCTTCTTGGACGTTAAAGGATTTTTCGAGATTGAATACTCTCCTAGCTGCCAATCTTAATTCATCTTCCGGCATATCGATTCCCGTAGCGAGTGAAAACATCTCAGCCATATTTTCAAAAGTTACTGCAAGAGCGCTAATGCCACTGAATATGCAGAAGCCCAGACATTCTAAACTTGTAAACATATCTTCATGCCATCTTGTAACCAGTGGCACATTTTTTTCCTCCAAAGGACCAGGCCACAAATCGCCTGTTATCTCTTCCATCTTCGCTCGGTGATGTATCTGCCTTCCAAACGCAGGCAGTGGTTGTGATGAAAGATGGTCAGGTCCCCTTGGATTTACAGCGCAACCAAGCACATAAGAACCTCTACTTTGCAAGATGGTGCCACCGTGGTCCTCAAAACCCTTTTGCTGCATCGCCCACTTGATTGAGTCTTTCCCTACTTTTTCAGCTGCCCTCTTCGTCCCATCAGCTAAAAGAGCTCCGAGCTTACCTTTTCTATATGCAATCATTGGAAGCACCTCAATGATAGCTTCATCATTTCCAAATTCTAATCTAATACCTTCGACATAGTCCCCTAAAATGCCCTTCTCGTAGCTTTCCATTGCCCAAGCAATGACTTTCCCCAGTGATATTGTATCCATGCCGAGAATATTGGCTAAGTCATTTGCTTTTACTAGGGTTTCAAAGTCTACGTTTCCACAGTCCCGCCCCAGTGATTCGGTGGTCTCTAATTCTAGTCCACGGGTGAATGTGCCAGCATACGGCCCACTATCAAGTTCTATGTATCGGTGACAGGCCATACTGCAATTAAAACATCCGTGTCGCCTCTTATACCGACCAACTTTGAGCATATAATTAGGAGCAATAAGAACTGAGCCTCTAACCCCTCCGTCAAAAGCAACAGATGGACCTGTGCCCCACATGTAGTATTTTAGACCAAGCGGGTCAAAGTAGAAGGCTTCTCTTGCCAGTAAAGCTACCCTACGGAATTTTTTCGGTTCCTTAATCGCCACTTCTCCAGTTCCTCTAACAGCGATAGCCTTTAACTTTTTGGAACCCATTACAGCACCTGCTCCACCTCTTCCCGCCGCGTTGTAGATGGAGTTCATAATAGAAGCAAACATAACAAGATTTTCCCCAGCTGGTCCGATCGTAGCTACTTTTAAATCTGGGTCACCGTGGTCTTTCTTCAGCTTTTCAGTGGTCTGCCTAACATCTAAGCCCCACAAGCTGGATGCATCGTTTATTTCTACTTCGTTATCTCTAATTAACACATAAACAGGTTTAGTCGATGCGCCATGAATGACAAGGTGATCGTAACCAGCAAATTTTAACTCCGCCCCCCAATGTCCACCCATGTTGGTTTTAAGGTAGAGGCCCGTAGCAGGCCCTTTACATGTTACTGTAGTTCTTCCACTAGAAGGTGCAGATGTACCTGTTAAAGTGCCGGTTCCAAAAATAAGCGGATTTCCAGGAGATAACGGATCTATACCCGGCTCCTTGATTATATCCCATAGAAGTTTCGCGTTTATTCCTCGACCTCCCAAGAATTTCCTTCCAAGTTCGACAGGAAATTCTTCCTCCCAAATGTTTTGAGTAGAAAGGTCAATATGTAAAATTTTACCGACCCAACCAAACATCTTAATCTCTGCCTTTCTTTAGCGAATCGAGAGCTTGTAAACGCTCTTCGACTAATATAGCTTTATTTCGGATAGTTGCTGGTTGTTTTTCAATATACTGCAAGGCGTATGGGTAACAGACCTTGACACACTCTGGATCTCCGCCACACAGATCGCACTTAAGCGCTATTCCATCTCTTATTCGAATAGAATCAAATGGACAGGCATCTTCACATTCCCCACAGCCTGTGCAAACTTCCTCGTCTATCTTAACGATATGACTTATATCATCCTTAGTTATAGCATTAACGGGACAGGCGGGTATGCACGGTGGCTCCATACAATGTTCACATATAGTTGGAACACTGAAGCATTTACTCTCGTTTATATAAATGTGAATGCGAGATTTAGCAAGACTGAAGACTCCCTCTTTTACCAATGAACATGCCATCGCACAAGCTTGACAACCAACGCAAAGCTTTACATCCACCCTAAGTATTTTGGGTTTTTCTTTTAGAAAAATAGGAGCGCGAGAACGAAAGATTTCTGACATTTTTAAGGACCTTTAACTTTCCTCTCTTCTAAATCACTATCTATATCGTAGCCAAAGTGCTTTGGGCTGAATATTTCCATCCCCCTCTCGGTTCTCCAAGCCTTGTACGCCCTCATACCGAGGACTATTACCTCTCTCCCATTGTGTTCCCCACTTTCAACAAAATTGGACAGCCCATGGCAGCTTCTAGCGTCAACAATGCAAATCAAGTCGGGGCAAACGACGCAAGGTTCTCCATCTAGCCAGCCTATAAGATGCTCGTTCTTGAACCATACCTTAAAGGAATGATTATCGAATTCCCCTGACCCCTTTATATACCAATTTCCCCAATAGAAGCCTTCACTGGCCTCAACTTCATGTGAGGCCACAGTTCCTTCAAACAACTTTTCAGCATTTGCTTCTTTTATAAAAGCCGCCACCGGGTCTCTCTTAGCTATTCTGATAGCCTCTCCAATCTTTATACACTTGGTTACTTGGTTTGGAACCATTGCTTTTTTGTACATTTTAACCTTTGCCGCGCATCTGGCTACGGTTACCCTACCCCCCGAGGCAACAGCAGTATATCTACAAAGATCTTCAGCTCGGTAATCGTCGACGGCATTCTTCAATACTAGAGTTTCACCAAAGGGGGTCACAATACATAGTGGAGTGGTCGGGATTTGGGCCACATTAGTTAGAGAAATAGCTAACTCTGGCTTGGCCCTTCCACAGCAATCTCCATCAACGCATGGTTTTCCCTCTAACGCAGCCATATACATTGGTATGATACCGTTCAACGCCCCCGTTTCACTTGCTATATAGGAGCAGAATTCCTCACCTAAGAAATCTGCCAGTCCATTAGCTGCCTTCTGTAGCCAAGCGATTTCCTCTTTGGTCGTCCCCTTCAACTCTTGGAAATAAGGTGCAACCCGATCCCTCACCTCTTTTAAAACCCCACCACCAAGCCGCCCTAAGATGCAAAGAAGTCCGTCCCTCGGAAGTTCTTTGGGATCGGCGAGTCTGAACTTGAGACCTTTCTCAAAGGCATCCCGTACCATAGCTCTGCCACTTTCAGCATTACCTCCGCCTCCACACCCTAGAATATTGGCGCCAGCTATGTAGTCCTCAAGGTCACCCTTCGTTAATATCTTCACTTTTCAATCTCCATATCAAACAAGCTATCTCTCAGCTCCAGAGACGGCCTTTCTTCATGGCTGTATCTCCGACGAGTCGCCCCATGTATAGAAATAATCATCAGGCAGCTCTTTCTTCAGTGCTGATATACCTACCTTCACAATTTTGGTCATCTCTGCAACCCTCTTCCCCACATTCAGTGCACAGGCTATTCCCCCCTCATCTTTTAGCACTGCGTCCCTTGCTCGTTCCTGCACCGTCCAGGCAGGAGCACCTATGTAAGAGCCTGTATCTCCCGAAACTACTAAGCAGTTCATACAGACAGCTTGATTTATCAAGTAAGTTAATACCAACTCTTGCCCGCCATAGCGGTCAGCACCCACTGTGACTACACCACAAACCTTATTATACCTTGGCTTATCTCGCCCTAACTTTCTCCAGTGCTGGCGAGTAGAGTTGCTCAACCTTTCCATGGCTGCTTTCATCAAACTGGGAGGCCCCATAAGATACACAGGGGCACCCCATATTATGCCATCAGCTTCCATCCACCTTTTAACAAAATCTTGGAAGTCATCTTTGAAAACGCACGCACCTTTATCAAGACATTTCATACAGCCTATACAATGGTGAATTTTTTTTCCTGCCAACTCGTAAAGTTCGGTCTTAACACCTGACACACTCAAGGCCCCCTCAAGTGCCTTCTTGACTAGTATAGCCGTGTTCGCTCCTCTCCTAGGGCTTCCTGATATACCCAAGATTTTCACCTTCATTTATACCCCCTACAATATCGGCGATTGCGTTCAAAAGTTGGTTATTGAAGCGGAGCATGGATGCTAAATTGGATAAGCTCTACCACACTTATGAACAGAAACAAAGGCCTACTAGCTTCATCCACGCGAGAAGCTGCTGCATCTGATCTTTTATGGTACACAACCTAAAGTTGGGTTACCTAGTTAAATGATTTGACACAGCGCGCCTCAGTTATCCCTACTACCTCCCTTCTTAAAAGTGTTAACTAACCCAGTTTTGGTAGCGTAGCTTCTAAATGTTGCTGTCAACTGAGCTACCTGTAGCCCTTTACCACTTAGGATACTGTCAACCTTGTCTATAGTCTCACCTCTCCTAATCATACCCAGTAAAATTCCCATACCGCTATCTTTGCTGATGGATTGTGCCCCGACCAGTATGTTATCACCAAAAATCAAGCAGCAATAACGCCCATCTCGTGCTCCTTCTATCACCTGGATATTGCTATACTCGGAGGCAGCACTGGTTTTGCCTATAGAAGCAGCATGGACGCCAAAAACATCTAAACCGGTTATATCCTCCGCTCCCGGATATTGCCTACGGATGCCGACGCAGTTGTAACCTGCGATCATTCCCTGCTCCTTTGCGTTGTGCCATAAGAGGCTTAGAGCAGGTCTTTTCGTAATTAAATCAATTGTTTCTACACAATCGCCACACGCATAAATATCTTCAACGCTTGTCATCATGTGTCTGTTTACCCAAATGCCAAACTTGCCTAAACGCAGACCAGCATTCTGAGCCAAGTTTACATCTGGCTTCATCCCTATGGCTAAGATTACAGTATCGCATTTCATCTCCCGCTTATCGGTAGCCACACCCATCACCTTACCATTTCCCAAAATCTCGGTAACCCTCTCTCCGGTGAGAACCCTGATTTGGCGTTCCTCTATGATTTTTTGGAGGATTAATGCCGGCTTCTTATCAAACACGCGTGGCAATATCCAATCCAAGAATTCTACTAAGGTTACTTCATATCCCTTTTCTTTTAAGGCTATGCCCACTTCTGTGCCTATCGGACCGCTGCCGACAACTACCGCTGTCTTGCCCGACCAACTGGCTATTTCATCGGCATCTGCTAACGATTTAAGAAAGAAAACGCCTTTCTTGTCTAATCCTTCAATTTTAGGTATTATTGGTTTAGCTCCAGTAGCCAGGATAAGCTTATCATAGGGTATACTTCCCGACCCTACGAATACTCTCTTATTTCTAACATCAATTTCATGCACCTTCTGACCCAGAAGACAATCAATGTTCTCCCTCAAATAGTCCTCGAATGTTTTAAGGTGAACGCTTTTCCTTTCTAGCTTTCCTGCAATGTATTCAGGAAGGACACACGCAGAATATTCCGGGTGAACCTCCTCCGAGATAATAGTGATATTTGCGCTTCTATTGAACTTCCTAACCGTTAAGCTGGCAGTATTTCCAGCAACACCGTTCCCTATTATCAAAATATTCAAGACTCTCCCCTTGCATTTCATCCTACAGCTGTGCCGAAAGTCTATCAATTACCTGAGTTAATTTCTTAAGGCTCGTTCTCCTCTGAAGCCATCCCAACCTATCAGCTTCTATATACTGTAGCGCCTCAGTGGAACACGCTCTCACACAAACAGGTTCACCCAGGCAAAGGTCACATATAAACGCCTTTCCGTCTTCAGCCGGGTCGATAAAAGGGGCTCCAAATGGGCAAACCATCAGGCACATTTTGCAACCAATACACAACTCAGCGTCAATGCTTAAGATACCTGTCTCTTCGTTACATTTAATGGCAGCTACGGGACACACCATCATACATAACGGCTCTTGGCACTGCAAGCAAGTTGTGGGAATATTGACACCCTCTTCCTCCCACTTTATCACTCTTATTCTAGACCTTGCTGGGTTACAAGTCCCTGTTTTTCGGAGGGAACAAGCCATTTCACACCCCCTGCACCCCGTACACTTTGTGTGATCAATGATCAGCAACTTCCCCATCTTCCTTCTCCTAAGCGGAGTCACTTCCCTTTTCTAGGAGGATCCCCCGTTTGATTAAGTCATCAGCCACATCTTTTAAACCGAGCTGTTCCAATTTTTGTTGGGTCGGAATCCCGGTTTCAAGGTCACAGCCACGCCACTTGTAGTACTCATCAAGCATTTTATCATAGGCATTAATATCAATGGGGAGTGCTTTGTAGTCAATTCTAGGATGGCGCTGCCCATATTTTAACTCCCAATAGAATGGAGGTGGATAGTCATCGATACGTCTTATCCCTTGCCTGGCATTAAATGCTCTCTCTAAGCACATTTCACGCTCGCCAGCTTCGGCCACAGACTGTTCTGTATAATTTACCCCAGTAGTTGCAGATAATAATTTAGCGAAATCTTCATTACGCAGCCCATTGCAAGGAAGGGTCGACACTCTAAACTTACAAGTTCCTGTGCAGTCACATAATGCGTACTCGTTTTCCGCGTCAAATATAAAACGACCCTTCTTTGAAATATTCCAGGGGTCAATAAACATATTAGGATCGCCGTACCTTTCTTCACCAAGCCTTTTTAAAATTTCGTCGGTTATTTCGGGCGCACGGTTAGAAGTCCACAGTGTGCGGGCACCTATGAGGTGATCAGCACCTCTAGTAGCCACTGAAAGCGCTAGCATCCATGTCACGTTAATACTAAGAGGGGATCTCGGCATTCCTTTTGTATGGGACATATATAACTCAGAACCTTTCCCTATCTGCTCAGCGGCTCTTAGGGGATAGCCATTAAGCACTGCGCCAAAACCTTCGTTATAGGCCATCTTGTGCGTTAGCTCTAGGACAGCTTCTTCATTCCCATAGGTCAGTTCGATACCGTCAGTGTCCTCTTTGGTAATGATGCCATCCTTAAATAACGCCATTGCCCAACCTATTGCCGTGCCAGGATGATCGATGTGCAAACCTAGCTGGTTACATACATTATTATATTTGCAACTGAAAGCAGGGTTACCTATTTTGGTAAGAAGACTACCAAAGACCAGGCAATTAGCCTCTAGGCCTTCTCCCTTGGTTCCCTTGTATTTCCCCTCCTTAACGGTGTAATAATGGCTACAGTGAAGGTCACAATTAAAACAAGCCTCACTCTTATCAAAATATTTCTCTCTAAATTCGGTGGCCGTTAGGCGTGAAAATATCGGCAGCCTCTCCGAGAGCCTAGATACCGCCCAGACAGTATGCACCGTCCCATCCCGGCGCATTGCATCGTACATTGGGTCTCCTTTTACCTTCTTAACCAATTCATCATATATCTTTTCAAGCTGGTCTGGATGCGCAATATTTACCCCCTTAGTTCCCCTGACAGCTATTGCCTTTAGCTTCTTGGAACCGAATACGGCACCAATTGCCCCTTTCCCGGCGGCTCGGCTCAAATCACCTATCACACAAGCTGAAAGGGACAGATTCTCCCCAGCAGGACCTATTTTTAATGTCTTAATCTCAGGATCTCCCAGTTCATCACGAATCATCCGCTCAGTTGTCCAGGTATCCTTCCCCCAGATATGGCTGGCATCTCTCAGTTGGGCGTCATCATTACTAATCCAAAGATAAACTGGCCTCTCTGATTTCCCCCGGATTATAATCAAGTCATATCCCGCCCACTTCAGCTCTGGCCCAAAGAAGCCTCCGCCGTTAGTGCGTAAGAAGATCCCCGTCAACGGGGATTTGGTAACCAAGTCGTACCTGCCTGATGACGGAGACAATGTTCCACCCAGAGGGCCTTGTGTTACGTAAATTACATTATCTGGGCCGAGGGGATCAACTTCTGGTCCAACTTCATCATAAAGTCTTCTTATACCAAAACCGCTGCCTCCGATATACTTTATCGCAAAATCTAGTAGTAGTGGCTCCTTTGAAATACTCATCCTGCTAAGGTCAACATCGAGTATCCTTCCTGCCCAGCCATACCATAAACCTGTTTTACTCATACCACTTACCGTCATTTCCCTTTTTGACGCTACTCAAACAAAGCATCATTCCAGCTCTCCAAACTCCCACTCATTCATCGCGAGAGCTGGGGACGACTCATCAGAAACTTAAATTCGGCCGTAAATTGCTTGACTTGCCGCCCCGTTTTCCCTCAGGTGCCACCAAATTGGCAAATACTCCCTCTTTTGGCATTATACACTTGCCTATCTGACGATAGATAGCGCACCCGCCATGGCACTCTTTGCCTATCTGGGTAACTTCCGGGATGACTTCATCACCGACAAATATTTTTGTACCAATGGGCAGGTGAAGCAAGTCTACTCCTTTAGTAGTGATGTTTTCCGCAAAATCCCCGAGGCTTAAATTTAAGCCTAGACTTCGCATCTTGTTAATGCTTTCAACTGCTAGTAAGCTCACCTGACGATTGGTTCTGTAATCAGCATGAGCATCACCCATAAGGCCATAATCTTCTTTAAGGAGACCTTCAGCTATAGCTTCCTTTTTAGTGCCTTTCTTCTTACTCTTACAAACTGCATTACCGAAGCCATACGATGTGTCGAACTCCATTTCTTTTAGTGTAAAATACCTATCATAGCATCTGACCATGCACACTCCAAAGAGTCAGTGATTTACCCACCGGCAATGAAAGGTATTAGTGTCACCTCAAGGGACTCCTTATTCTTGTAAGGATTCTGGCCAGCTAATTTGACAAGATCCTCAAAGGAGTTAATCATCTGCCCCTCTACCACAACCATCACTTCCCAATCGAAAAAGAGGGTTTTGGCTTTCTCGAAGCTATAAATTTCGTCATACCCATGGGGCATCTTGATCCTTAACTTCGGTAACTTAGACATATCCCTCCTTTTACAAGCACCAAACTTGTCACGCATCCATAAATCATCTCCCCAAGTCTCCAAACTCCCACTCATTCATCGCGAGAGCTGGGGACGACTCATCAGAAACTTAAATTCGGCCGTAAATTGCTTGACTTGCCGCCCCGTGTTCCCTCAGATGCCTTTAAGGAATTTAGCGGAATTGAGCATCTGAGGGAACGGTAGCTTTTTCTTATTTAGCGTATTTATCCCTTAGCCTCACAGCCGTATCCAGAGCTTCCTGCGCCGGGTAGCCTTTGGCTTCCCAGTACTCAACCCATTCTGGCCATACCTCTTCTTCGGCCAGCTTCTTCATCTTCAATTGTTCCTCTATAGGAAAATCGATAAACTCCATCTTCCCCTCGGTATCTAGCTGTTTAAAATGCTCTATCCCCTCTAATGCTGCTCCTCCTTGCACTTCTCCACTTTTATTCAAGAACTCAGGCGTGGTCTCAATTATTATATCCTGTATATCCTTGGGGAGGGCATTCCACGCATCCTTATTGACTGCATAAAATTGCCCGGCATGTATCGATATCAGGTTAAAATCATTGATGAAATACTTACTGACCTCACTCCATTTATAGCTATAGGAATAATCAGGACCACTCGCCATCATGTCAATCAACCCTGTGTCCAAAGCTGAGTACACATCGGAGTATAAAACCGAAACAGGCGTACCACCCAATTTTTCAATAAGCTTACCCGACCATGAAACTGCTCTTATCTTCACCCCCTTGAGGTCGTCTACTTTCCTGATAGGCGTATTCCCTATGAGTTGATAGCCCGCCATTGCGAGAGGAGCTAGGAACTTTATATTCCACCGGTCAAGTTCATCCACCAGATATGGAGAGGCAAAATACTCTGTCTGCCACTTTAGTGCCGCCTCACGATCTAGGCCGAAGGTCACAGCGGGTATAAATAGGCCATCACTGAGTGGCAACTTAGACGGAAAGTAAGGCGGAGCTATATAAGCCATTTGGGCTATATTATCTCGTAGGCCCTCTGGTGCCTCTTTAGCTGGTAGAAGTGTCGACGAGTAGTGAAGTTCTAGTTTCCAGCGCCCACCGGTTCTCTTTTCAATCTCCTCTCCCCACCATATCACAGGAAGAGTAGAAAGACTTACTGAACTCCCATGCGTATGGTAATGCCACACAATTACCTCCGGTGTGGGAGTTGGGGTCGGAGTAGGGCTCGGTGTTGGAGTCGGTGTTGGTGCAGCACAGGCAGCTACCAGTGGTAGCACCAACATCAGGGCTAGAAAGACACTACCCAGCAACATCAATACTTTTTTCCTTGTCATTTCAGTCTCCTTTCAAGAATTTTGTTACCTTCAGGTACCAATCTAACTACCTCATTTCTCACCCCCCCCTTCCCTTTTTCTCTTCTCTATCCAAAAACTCCTTGATTGCTTTTTGAACAATAGCCGATAAGGAGTGGTGACCGCCCCACTCCCTCTCCCGATACTCGGCTAAACGCTCTTGTATCTCAGCACTCAAATAGATATTTACTCGCGGCACTTT
>SDBT01009562.1_pt1 | contig 15709 bp, 23 predicted proteins | sample 2277101 | NCBI WGS metagenome assembly SDBT01 (sample SAMN10404973, study PRJNA504765) | marine sediment metagenome | isolation source: marine sediment core GS10_PC15, 103 cmbsf | place: Arctic Ocean: Southern Knipovich Ridge | collected 2010 | reverse complement strand
GATTACATTCACGATATAGACTGGATCGTGATTGGCGCGGCCAGCAGCGGACGGCGATACTTCCAGCCTGAAACGGCATGGGTTGAAAGCCTGTTGCAGCTTGCCGATGAAAATCGTGTGCCGGTGTTCTTCAAGGGCAATCTGGCCTACACGCCCCATCGGGAGGACTTCCCCGGCTACCCGGCCAGCCTTGCCGTCAAGGCCGCGACCATCACGCACGCGCCTCAGCAGATGGAGATGTTTGAATGACCGATATCATCGAAGGCTGCGACCACATTACTACGCCGCGCCGCTCCTGTCTCGATACCCCCGGCGGTCAACAGAAGCTGGCGGCCATGCGTGCGCTGGAAGAAAAACTTGATAACCCGTCCAGCCAGAGTACGCCTATCGTCGGCGGTAGCAGTAAACGCTACCCAGGCAAGGGGGTACATCTACAGGCGAATCGCAAATGGCGGGCGGTCTTCATACACCAGCGCATCACCTATCGCGGCGAAATGCACGACACCGAAGACGAGGCCGCGCACGACCATGATCGGCTGGTGCGGGTGAATAACCTTGACCGGGGCCTGATCTTCCCGACAATGAACTTCGAGATGGAGGACGTGTTATGACCGAGGAACTGTTAGACATTTTGGAAATCGGCGATCTTATCACCACCCGAATAGGTGATTGGATGATTGTGCGCAAGCTGGAATTTGAAGATCATCGCAACGAACCGATTACGCCGTCAGATTGGTATGTGCCGGTAGACGCTGGTCGATACAAGGCTCATGTCAATATCTCGATAGATAGTATCTGGCGCATCGAGCGCGATGGCGTAATCATCTGGCAAAGCGACCTGCCAGCGATTGACCCGCAGTACGCTGGCTTGCCCCTGTTCGCCGGGTTGGAGGAGCATCATGAAATACGCTAACCATTACTGGCTGCCGGTCGCCACCATTCCGGCCCGGTTCCAGAACATCGTCATCGTCAGCGATCAGATATACGTTCGCGTCTCCTGGCGTGTCGTCTACCTGGCGCTGTTGCGGGCCATCGCCGATACCCTGGCAACGCTGGCGGCGTTCATCGTGCTGGAACTGGCGCACGGGCGCGGCTGGCAACGGGGCCGGGCACGGCAACTGAGTTTGTGGAAGGTGGCCGCGTGATGGACCAAGAACAATTCCGTTCGATGATGCGCAAAAGGCGCAGTGAGTGGGCCGGTATCACAGGCGATACCAATATCCCATCGTGGCATGAATTGACCGCTATTCAGCGCGAGGCCATCGAGGACTTTGGCTATGGCCCGTTGTCATATCCTGATTTTGTTAAAAGCTATAAACATTGGTATTCACATGAGAATGCAAACTACGATTTCTATGCCTACCTGGAACGGTCTGCTGAAGACGATCACTGGGGCGGACATGGGCATTATCACATCGAGGATGATTATGAGCAGCGCCAACACCTTGACCGTCTCGAAGCCGTCGCCGAGGCAGCGCGGGCGGTGGTTGATGGCGGTCTAGGGACCATGAGCCGATTGGAAGACGCACTGGCGGCGCTGGAATAGGCCAAATCGGGCGATTTGCTGGGGCGCACGTGTCGTATCGTGTTTTCAGGTCATCCTATAGACAGCGCTTGAAGCCGCTGTATGGGGCGGATTTTCGACTTTGGTAGAATGGAGGCAAAAACGGATGGCAAACATGGCGAAAGACTTGAGCGATTATATCAACGGATTCGATCTATCCAGGCAGTCTTACGAAACACACCCTGGCAGTGAGATTCGCAATCTCCAACCGCACTACACCAATGCTTACTACAAGCGCGCCCGCACGTGCTATCTTGGCGAGGGTTATCAGGTTGGTAGCGATACTGACACCATTGACGCGGAGTATAATTACAGTGATCGCCTTGTGCAGTGGCACGGTTACAACAAATCGAAGGCGGCCAGGGCAAAAGCAGAGTCGTCAGGCCACAATAATCGTTGTGCGGCCTTCTTAGAAATCTATCTGCGAGTGTTACTCGATAAGCCAACCTTACGCCTGCTGCACATCATGGCGGGGTTTAATCTGGCAACCGGTTATCCTTATCAGGTGTACGGGTATGTCACCGACACCACCGACGGCGACGAGTAGGGGAGGGGATTGTGGAAGGCAGTACCGATATCAAGCAATGGATTTATAAGCGTAGTATTCTGGCCTATCAGGGGCTGGAACTAAGTGACGAAGATTGGGTGCAATTACCGTCGTGGGTTCGTATCAGAATGATTGAAATCAGCAATGATCTGTTAGAATTTGCTTCCGAATTAAATAAAAGCGAAGAACAATTCTAATCCATCTGAATCAAAAAGCACCTCGGCCAGCACGAAGCTAACCGAGGTGTACCGCATAGGAGGATGAAACGCCCTAGGCATCTGCGCCCAGGTGTTTTGTGTTTAGGTTATCACGCCCAGACTTCTGAGGCGTTCCTCGCGTTCATAGGTGTATTGTTGTTGCTCAAGCTCAGTCTCAATCCATGCGCGGGTCTCGGCATGAAGTTGCATTTTGTCTTTGTTGACTTCGTACCATTCCCACGTGTTTGGTCTGCCCTGTGCTTTGCCCGCGCCGCGCCAGTCAGCCAGCATTTCTTTCATGTCTGCATTTGGCATTTTCAGGCATTGCACACCACCATCGTCAAAAGCCAGAACATAATACTGCCAGTGATGCGAATTGCGTTTCTGGTGGTAGTTCCAGGCGTAGTTAAACTCGGTATCATCAAAGTGTAATTGATGATTGTAGCCAACTTTGCTATTGCTAACATCTGGTCTGTGGTCGCCATAGAAGTAATGAACATATGGCGACCACTCTGACGGCAGGAACTTTGTCCAGTCGTGCTTGATGCCTCGCCAGATCAGACGGTATTGCAGACAGGCTAGAAACACGAAATACTTGTGCCGAATGACATATTGCAGGTATTTCCAGTGGGCGCGCATAGTTAGCCTTTCGCGCCGCTGCGCCACTCGCGCACCACGTCCTGCGCACCATAGGCGGTGATAAGTGCCAGAACGATGGCAACCACACCTTCCTGAATATCAGCGAACAGGCGACCAATCTCCGGCGAGATGTTGGTCACGATCAGCACCAACAAACCAATCGCCCCGCTCCAAAAACGTTTACTGCTCAGTAGCTCCATCGTCTCGCTCCTTATCCTGTCTTCTGATTGCCTAAAAAGTTTGGCATTGATGCGCTCGTTGTCGTGTTCGTCCGGTCATTCGGCGGCGTTCTCAGCCCCAGCAACAGACCGTCAGCGACTTCCTTCAACGTCAGCGACCTTTCAACATGCGCGGCCAACTTGTCGTCCATCGCCTCCAGCATCTCGGCTCGCAGTTCGTCCATCGCCCGCTTGTGGTCAGCGACGGTGATGTATTTCACCTCGTCCGGGATTTCCGTCGTGTCGTCGGGGTCAATCGGCGGCTCGTCTATCACCGGCGGCAGGGCAGGGCCATCGTCTTGTGTCCAGCTACCATCAGCGTGAATTCGCATCACGGTCTGACCGGGGATATAAATGGAAAGTATGCCGTTACTGTTACGCACCGACAGCGTGATAGCCTCTTCAGGGTCCGTAGATGAACCCAGCGCGTCGCGGATGTCAATTCGTTTGAACCACACCTTGCCGATTCCATACCTCGGAGCTAGGGGGCTTACCATATGGTCGTTATTCGGCCACGTACTGTAAACCGATTCTGTGAACCTGTGTACCTGGCCGCTGTCAATTAGCACCAGGATGTCGCCGTCCCAGATGTCGCCGCTAGGCCGGAGCCAGAACATCCGGCCATGCTCGAAGCGTTGGACTGCCGCTTTGATGGTTTGCGCTTGTGTCATAGCCAGGGTCTCACTCCGTCCAGAAACTTGTCAGCTTCATTGCGGTCGCTGTTTTGCTCATCGTCAGATAGATCGTCATAGGGTGTATTCCTTTGCCGTGTCCAGCGTTCAACAGCCCCGGCTGGCATTGTCCATGTGCCATCCTCATTTTGCGTGCCTTTCGAGAACAGGTATTTCATCCAGCCAGACCATTGTTCGTGTGCCAGTTCCGCAAGTTCCTCACGCAATGGCATTAGCTCGCGCTTCCTCGCCTCGATTGCCGACTGTATTTTTAGCTCGTCTTTTCTTTTCTCATCAGCGGCTTGTTTGTCTAACAGTGCCATTGCTTCAGCTATGCTTATGTGTGTCATCTGTTCACCCCGTTGGCTCCAACGCATCAGCAGGCGGCGGGTCTGGATTGCGATTTTCCAGCATACGGATAATGTCTTTCAGGCGTGCAATCTCAGTATCAAGTTGCCGGTTTTTCGCCTGCATTTCCTGAGCGATCAACTGATAATCTGCCAGCTTGTTGTTCACGTTCTTGAGTGCATCATTCTGTTGGCGCAGTTCTTTTAATTCGACCTGGAGCGCATCGGTTTTCACTCGCAGTTCGGCCATTTGTGTTTTGATCTGACCGCGCTCGACCATCACCTCATCGCGCTCTGTTCGGTAGCGAAGGCGTTCATTCTCGCGGTCATCACTGATGATCGTCAATTTTGCCCGCACTTCACTCATGAGTGTGTCACTGCTGCGGACTTGGGCCTCCAGACCATCGACTTGAACCATTAGTCGAATACGCTCCGTTTTTTCAGTGTTGAGTTCGATGCGTTGCGCTTCGGCGATGGCCTTGTAATCCTTCTGATCGCGTTTGCGGCCTCGCACCTGGAGAACGCCATAAGCGCTCCCGCCGAGGGCAGCGAAAACAGCTACGATGCTGCCAATGTCCTGTTCCATCAGCGCCAGCTCCCTGGCGAATGTGTTATGCTGTTCATGGCAATTGCCTCCAAGTGTTCGTTGGTGGTGAGCGCCGCAATGCGCCGGGTGTTTACGCATCCGGCGTTTTGGCGTTAGTCGGTCAGATAGGCTACGAGGTCGGGATTGGCGCGCAACAGCGTCACCAGCGAATAGGCCAGTGCGTCCATATAGGCTTCGCTTTTGCGCAATTTGATTTGTCCAGTGTGATTGGCGATTCCGTGTAGAATTTCGTGCATCACAGTAGCGCGCTCATGTAATGGTGGCTGGCCTGTTGCAATCTGCATTGATAGTTTGAAATAGTCGATCTCGCCACATAACTCGCCACCGTTAACCGGGATAGACTCGACTTTGTTCACACTGTATGGATAGCCGCAAATGGTCACATTCTCCGGGATTACCTTTGCCGATGATGTTGCCACTGGTGATGCTCCTGTCGGGAAATCGCAAAACGCCCCGGCCTGAGCAAGGGCGCTGATGGTCGATGATCGGGGGAAGGTCTCACGCGCCCCCGCGACGTAGACAGTTTTTGAGACTGGCAGGTTATGGTTTAGCGTCCAGCCCAGCGTGCCAGACGTTCGCCTGTTCCCTCCACCCACCGCAAGTATCGGCGTGCTTCTACGAGACATAAGACGTGCAACCTGCGGTCAATAGCCTTTGTGTTTCGGCTCTTAGCGGGGTTGCACCGCGTTAACTGACCGCTTGCAGGGGAACCTGGACTTAAACCAGGGCTTGCGGCTTCAAAGACCGCTGTTCTGCCGCTGAACTATTCCCCTCTATTTGACATCCTCGCTCGCGTCCGTTGCGTCCTCAATCATGTGCGTGGCTTTGGCTATTTCGCTCATGGCGAGCGTTAGCTGTTCCCGTACCGCTGCGTCGGCGTACTGCGCGGTGTGAAGCTGGCGTACATGCTCCACAGTTGTTTCTGCTTCGTTCAACAGTTTAACAAGCGCCTCGTCAAGGATATTCAAGTCAGTCCTCACTCGCGGGCGGGGCAGGGGGGTTGACTACCATGCGTCAACGCCAGAACATTTGCGACACGGTGTAACTCCGTCATCATAAGGTTCGCCGCCAGTGCCGTGACACCAATCACATTCATCACCTCCATGTTTATCGTGATAATTCAGAGCGTCCATATAGATGCACCACGAACGATGTAGCCCTTCGGTTCCGTCGCAGTAGTCGCAATCCATCCTGCCCTCCCCTAGCCCGTCATATATCCCAAACATATCCCAAGAGCCGTAGAAAACCACATCAGCCCGTGATAATATCCATTATCATGAGTAATAATTTTATGCTAATCTTCGCGTTCTTCTCTCATCTTTATTCGTTGTGCAGCCTTTTGGTAATTTTCTCGAAATTCGTGCCAGGCCAAATAACCCATGAAACTAAAACAACTAAATAAGAACAATACCGCAAATGCAGCGCCGATGCCTTTCAGCGTGTCAGAAAACGACGAGAAGGCTATCCCGGCTATTACAAACGCAAGAATAATGACGAACGTTCCGATAACACTGACGCGATTATCAAACCACCATTCAGAAATCATAAACCAAATAACTTTAGCCATCGCCCTGCTCCGTTTCCCTGCCACTTCTATCAGCTTAGCACACGTACATCAGACCGGCGTTGGAAATCTTCTACGATTCGCTGTTTATATATAGTATAGGCAATTACAGGAGTCGCTATGACACTAGAGAAGTGGTTACTCACGATTTACCCGCTACTAGCAAATCGGACGTTGACAAAAGCTGAACACGTACTCGTAACCGGCGAAACGATCAAAGCATACTGGGCTGGTACAATCATTCGCATTGACATCAAGCCGCGTTAGATCAGCAGACCGAACAGCCGCCCGTGATGCGCCGTTGTGCCGTCCGGCAGTCGCTCGACTACCCCCGGCTTGTCTTTTTCGCCGGGCACGAACAGCCAGTCACGGCTTTTATACGTGTACACCGCCAGCCAGCGCCAACCATCGTATCGCCGCGAATTGGTCTGAATACGAATGATCTCAGGTTGACCGGCAAGCGGTAGCACGGCCATATAATTGTTTGTCGGCACGATATATCGTTTGCTCCACTCGTGCCCCCCAATGACCTTATCCGCATCCTCAATGCCGGAGAGCAGCGCCTCACCAACCGTCAGCGTCGGTGACAGCGTATCAATCGACACGAAGCCCAGCCGCAGCAGGAAGTTATCCAGCCACATTATAGCGGCCCATTCCAGGCCGTCCGGTCTGCATCCACATAGGCCAGCGCCTCGTTCAAACTGAGTGCCCTGTCCTTGCCCACGCGCCATAAGGTCAGGTTGTTTTGCAGACTCGTCGTGATTTGTGCGACCGTGTACTGCGGAAGCGCGCCGTTGATGACCGTCGCCGCGTTGCCGATATTGACTACCTCGGTATCAAATGACGCTTCCATGATGATCTTCGTCTGGTCAACCGATAGTCGCCAGTGGAGCCGCCGCGCCGGTTGCGGGTCATCGGGCACGCGATTCCAGGCCGCCCGCAACGCCACCAGCGCCGTGCGCCATTCGCCCAGCGTCAGGACGGCTGGCTTTTCGAGTAGGATATAGCCATGCCAGATCGCCATATTATTTCCCCTACGCTATATTTGATTCACGGGCCGCCGCCGCGTTATAGAGCGCGGTCTTATCAGCGGTTGAAAGCGCCCGGTTAAACAGGACAAAAGTGCTTGCGCTACCCGGTGAAAACAGACCACCAATGCGTGACATCACCTGACAATAGGTAGTCGTCAAATCGCTGCCAGTCCATGCGCCTGCCGGGAAAGTGGCGGTGGCCTTGCTTTCATTCGTGAATAAATCCAGTTCGTTGCCTGACGATGACCACGAGTAGATAATAGGCACATACACGCCATAATCAGAACTGACGGTCGTGTAGACCAGCGCTTTCGATACCCCGCCCACATTATGCAAAATAGCGATCCTATCCGCAGCGCTTTTATAGATCATAATGCGATTAGAAACGTCAACGCCGACAATCCCCCAGGCTTTGTCCACCCCCGCCGATTGCCATTGCGCTTGGGTCATTTTCAGGAATAGTACCCAAGTTCCCTCCAATGGGTCGAATACCGTTTCCAGGCCCACTTCGTCAAGTTGATTATTATCATTATTGCCATCATAGGTCGGACATGGTTGCCCGGCAAAGGTGTCACCGGCCAGCGTTGCGCCCACGTGCGTACCGTCGAAGCTATTGCCGCTGTAATCAACCGCCACGGACCCTGACGTTTCATCCATCGGCTGGTATTGGATGATCCCCGACAGGCCGCGAATGTAGGAAGCGAGCGATTGTCTGCTGCTGCTGCGTCGTCTACGTCTGCTCATCTAAACCGCCTTTGTCATGGCTGTCTGCCACCAGTTTGTGCCGTCGCTGACTGCAATATAAAAGTTACTGCCACCACCAGCATCATTGACCACCGCCATAAACCCCTTGCCCACCGTAGCGGGTGCGCCGAAGGCCGTGTCCAGTTCAGCATCAGTTGGCGGATTGCTGATATTGCTTTCGTCATAGGTCAATGGTGGCACGCTGATAAATGGACGCGGGTCAAAATACTCAGCGTCCGAGTTAATATCCGTCATGCCGTCGGCGATAATCCATAGCCCACAAACGGTGCTGCCAGCAGGCCGGGCATCATACACCTCATCAACATCAGTGCTGCCAATTAGATCAAGGCTGTCCTGCTCGGTGCTGGTCGTTTTTGTGATGGTCAATGAGCGATCTACAAACAACCCCACCAATTGATGAAAACCGCTGGAAAGGGCCGTAATTTCGCTTGCCAGTGGGACCTGCTCGCTGCCGAAGTATTTCAGGCCATCTGGAAAGGGCAGCCAGGCGGGCCAGACTGACAGGCTGGTGCTGGGCGGACTGGTCGGCGTGACTTTTAAGATGGCGATACTGGCTGTATCTACAAAGCCATTGACGTTTGGATCGGCTCCATTATTAATCAGTGGATTCTCGCCAGTAGCACGGATTGCTTCAATGTCTGGGCCTAGAATTGCAAAATCACTCTTACCCCCGGCATTCTTGCCCAATCGCACCGGATTCCCTGACTTAATCAGTATCTGAGCCTTGAGTTCGGCTTTGCGGCGGGGCAACCAGCCGTCGCCGGACTTGACCTGTACCCAGATCAAGCCGTCGGGTGTATAGGGGGAGTTGCCATCATTGCTAATCCGCCCCGCAATGGTATCAATCCCGGTATTTTGCCGGAACTGGCGAATAGCGCGATTTAATTTTGCGTCAGCCATAGACATCTATCCACGTTATCGGACTATTGCTTGCGTCGGTCGGGCTGGTGAGCTTGGTAATGACCGCGCCGTTATCCAGGGTAAACCAGGGATGGCCGTCCGTGCCGTATAATTCCACCATGTCGGCATCACCTTTCCGAAACGTCACCGCATTAGCATCGGCGGTCAACACGCCCCGATCTGTCCAGCTACTACCTTGATTGGCGCTCACAACCAGTTTTGGCAAGCTGCCATACAATAGCACCGCCGCGATATTGTCCTCAGAGCGCCAGGACATCGCCAGACAATCTGGCCCGGTTGCCAGCCCGTAATCAGGTGAAAAGAACGGGGTAATATCAGTGAACGTCGCGCCGCTGGCCGTAACCGCCCACAGTGCCTCGTTAGAAGCATCGAGTGCGCCGCTACCGGTCAGGTATTCTGGCGTGGCGGTACTGGCATTGCTGGCTCCATCCGTGAATTTTAGGCGCGGAATCAGGATCGCCGTCGCCTCGGTACTGGTTGGCATGGCGCTGCCATAGTCAGCCCACGCACCACCCGTGTTCGCCAATTCGGCTTGACCGTCGCTGGCCGCGAGTGCCCGTGTGCCAATCTTTGCGGTGTCGATGCTACCATTGGCATCATCGGGGCCAGTGCCAATGAGTTCCGCCGCTGCAAACGCCGCCGCGCTATTGGTACTATAGACGGTCATTGAGTCGCCGGTAGATGCGCCGGGGAAGGCTTGCACCGATGTCTTGATAATGATGCGGGCCGTGCCCTCGAAGGTGAGTGTTCCGCCGGTATCGTAATTACCACCGGCATTCAGTCGCAGGGTAGTTCGCGCGCGCAGCGTCGTCAGGTTGGGCGCGAATGGACCCGGGTCGGCGGTATAGGTGGGGAATACGCTCGCTTCTGACCAGGGGTTAATGAAGATGCTGGCCCCGCCGTAGCTTCCCGTCCCACCCGAAAACAGAAACGTATCGGGCTGTGAGAACTCGTCCCCGTCTGTGTTAACACTCAGATTCCCGCCGCCGCCGCTAACGGTTCCTGACCAATCAAGCAAGATACCGACTGCGCCCGCATAGCTGGTGTCCAACGTGATTAGAACTTGCTCACCGAAATTGCTGGTCGTCGTCTTGCTATAGGACACGCTAAACTCAGGCGTTAGCCAATAATCGCCCTCGATGTCAACCGGCTCGTTACCTCCGGCATTAGCATAGAGCCACACCTCGCCCTGAGTGCTGCCCAGCCGAATGATCTCGAACTTGCCGAATAGCGCGTTGTTTTGCACCCAAATACGATCTGGTATCCAGACGTTGCTGGTATACCAGCAATAGGACGTTGTGCCATCGCTACTGAGCAAATAGGCTTCAGTGCCAAACCCCAGAACGCCGTGCATCACATCATGACCGGTAGGCAGTGAAGGCGTAACTTCCTGATAAACCGATGGCGCGCCATCTACAAAGTTCTGACTTGTCCAGGCCCCGGCAGTTGTCGCGCCCTCGCCCGTGCCAAAGAACACGCTCTTAGTCCGTACATTTTCGATGGTGTCGGGCAACTCCCCCGGCCCGCCAACATCGCCCCAGAATGGCGGCGGCTCAAAAGTGTCACCGGGAAACGTGATCAGATCGGGCAAAACAGGGAAAGCGGGGTAAGGTGGGAATGGCGGTATGGTCGGCAGGATATAGGTACTTGAGACGACTGTCGGCGGCGGTTTGGTAATGCCTGCATAGCCGGTTGTTTCCAGCCTAAAGGTGGCGCTCACCTGTTTCATGCCGGTGTCATTGTCATGCGTGGTGCTAATCGACACCAACAGCCAGCGGTCGCTACTTGTGTAACTAATCCCGCGTAAGTCCAGATCGGCCTCTGTCAGTGTCCAAGTGTACCATAGTGCGCGGCTGGGGATCAGCCAGCCATAGCCGTCAGGCAAGGTCACGATCAACTCGTCAGCCGGGTTTTCCTCGGCCAGCGCGTGGCCGGTGCGCGTGTTCAATTCCGCCGCTGCGCTACTGGCATTGCTGTTGGCTGTCAGCACCTGCCCTTCCAGCGGAAAACGCCCTGGATAGGGGTCAGGGGCCGGGCCGGGCGCTTCGGACAGATACTCGGCGACGGTATCGGCTCCGGTCTGATAACTGCCACCGCCGGACAGAACCTGTCCTGTTTCCTTGACGTGCCCGCGCTCCAATTGAATGTCACCGACAAAATCCTGATTTACCCAGGCAGCAACCGTCGTTAATGCTGTGCGGCCACTGCTATCGAGTTGGGTAGCGCGCTGATTAATTTCCAATCGTCCGTCAGGGGCCATCTCAAAACCACTGACCCAATCCCCGGCGGCGACGTTAATTTCGGTCAACAGGTCTGCGCCGTCCATACCCCAGATGTTGAACAGGCTGTCATTGCTGGTATCGTCAAACGCCAGCGCGCACAGGGTCAAGGCCGTGCTGTGAGTTTGCAAGATATGGGCGATGAAACGCCAGTGAGTCGCGTTGTTTATCTGATCCCAGACCGTCGGCGTGGTGTCATGTATTGCGGTGATGGGTTGCGTGGGTACACGCCCTAACTGATCGCCGATGCCTTCCAGGTTAAAACGCACCTCACGGTCAAGGCTCGCCACCGGGTCAGTCTGGGCCACGTTTGTCTCGGTGCGCAGCCGCCCCACAAATCGTATATTGTGGTCAATGACATCGACACTGCCATTGTAGACCTCACGATCAAAGACGACGCAAAACGTATTGTCCAGCACCGCGCTCACGCCATCGAAGGCCGTGACGCTGGCGTTGAACCCATCATCCACAGTGCCTTCGATTTGCGCACCGGTAAAACCGGTACTGACCACGCTGCTGAAGTCTGATGGCACGCTGGCAACGAAGATGCGCCGGGTAGCGGTGCGGCCCCCGCTGTCGGTGACGACCAGCTTCAGCCAATAAGTTCCGACATCAAACTCAATGGTGACATCATTGGTGCTGGCGCTCCCCGCCGTGACCGCCATACCGCTGTCGATGGTGTAGGCATAGCTGGATATGCTCGCGCCCGACGTTCCGGCTATGGCCGTCGCCACAAACTGCTGGCTGTACACTTCCGGGCTACCACTGGCGATATCAACGTAGGCCGTGCGCAGGTTGGTGATGATCGGGTCAAGTTCGGCAAAGGTCGCGTCAAAATTCTTGTAGTAGACACCGCTGGACTCTCTGGCCTTGCGCTCCCAGATACGATAATCTGAGATTACGAACAAATAGTCACCGTCGGCGATATTGGCCCGTGTTTCGTCAATGTAAATAATGGTACTGGTCGGGGTTTTGCGAATATAGCCCGCATGGTAGGCTAGCTTCTTATCATTCGTGCTGGCGATCAGCACCGTCTGGCCGTTTTCAATGTCGGTGTAGGCCCCGGTTGTCACCGTGTCATAGGTGATTTCAGCGAAGCTCTCGCCGCTGGGCGCGCCATCAATACGGGCCGCGAAGATTACCGTATTCGGGCAAAGCACCATGAATTGCTCGCCGGAATACGATGGTGAGACCGATGACGTGCCGCGCAGTTTGTCGTAATCGCCGCTGACCAGGGCGCTGTGGAAGGCCACTATAATGCCACCAAGCGCGTCAGCAGCAAGTCCACAGGTTTGTAGCCCCAGCCCATGTCATTGTTAGCCAGGCTGTCCTCAGTGGGGATGTTCAAGACAGCATCATAGTTCGCAAAAACGGCATCGTTAAATTGCGTTTTCACGGTAACAAGTCCCTTGTAGCCGCCCGCGCACCAGGTCGTCTTGGCATGGTCATATTGCTTATATGTGAGCCAAACCATAGTCCAAATCTGCGAGACATAGCCGCCCGCGTAATCTGTACCGTCGCCGCGTATGCGAATGATGCCGGGGTTTTTACTGCCCTTCGCGGCGGGCGGCGGAAAGGCTATGTTCCCCGACGGCACGATGGACTGAATGGCCGTCAAGCCAGCGGCGTTGTTGTTGCCGACGGCGATCTGATATTGATCGTTGAATGCCATCTAAGCCCCTAGTTGTACTTGAATCAAAAACGACGCAGATGCGCGCCGTTCGCTTTCGAATACTGAATTGTAACGCTACGCGCTCTGTTGACCGCGTGGCCCCTTTTTAACCGCCAAGTCAACCGGGCCGTTGTGTTCGTTCATATCAGCCTCGATTAACGACCTGATGTAATGCGACAAACCCCCACGTTTCTCGGCGTATTGATTGATCTTGGCGCGCATACCTATGGGCACGTGAAATTGCATAGGTTCAACATTTTTGCGCGGCATTTGCTCACCCTTTCGCTTGACAGTACATGAACTACTTGCTATAATAGTTCATGTACATAGTAGCATGAAAGGGCTGCGAAATCAATCCAAAACGAAACACTGAACAGGACTATCACGATCTCGCGACCAAGCGTGGGCTTGAATGGCTGGGGCCACCTGTAACCGCAACACGCCATAGAACCAACTGGAAATGTAAGTGTGGCAATATCTGGGCCACGTCGTATAACTCTATTCGAAGCGGTTCAGGCTGCCCGCCATGCGGAAAAAAGATAGCGGCTGGCAAAAAGTACCGAAAAACAGCTACGGATTATCATAATCTTGCAACCGAGCGAAACCTTAAATGGCTGGGTCCGTTGCCCAATGCAATAAGCGAGAAAACTAAATGGGAATGTGCGAGCGGTCATAAGTGGTTTTCTGCCTACGGAACCGTATTTGCTACCAAAAATGGTTGCGCTACCTGCTCTCGCGTCCAACCCAAGACAAAAAGTGATTACATTGCTTTGGGTGACAAGTTTGGACTTATATTCACAGGTGATATACCGCAGTCAGTATCTCACCATTCGTATTGGATATGTAAAAATAACCATACCTTTAAATCACGCTATAACACTGTCGCCATAGGCGTAGGTTGTCCTCATTGTGCAGGTGTGGCACGAAAAACGCCAGAAGACTATAATCGCCTAGCATACAAACATGGTCTAACTTGGATTGGCCCATACCCGCGACGCAGTGATGTCAAGTCCGTGTTTAGATGCAAAAAAGGCCACCTTTGGAATACAACATACAAGTCTGTTCGAAGTGGCTATAGCTGCCCTTCATGCTTGGGTTTTGTCAATGGCAGCCGTACATCCCGGTTGCAGTTGAAACTGCACGCTATGATCAATGGGTATATTAACTTTCAAGTTGGCTCCAAGTATGTCGATATTGCCATTGTTCGAGATGGTATCCAAATCGCCGTTGAATACGATGCATTCTACTGGCACGCGGGCCGCGAGACCGAAGACATAGCCCGCGACCAGTACCTCATCTCAGAAGGCTGGCGTGTCTTGCACGTCAAGTCGAACACCAAACTCCCCTCCCCCGCCCAACTTGACACGGCCATTGCCAAGCTACTCAACGGCGACACTTACGCCGAAATCGTGTTAGACGATTGGGGACACGGCCCGGTTTACAAGACGAAAAAATCAGGCGCTTAAACGCTCTAGTGCGGCGGCCACTTCCCGCTGGATAATGGTTGCCAATCCCTGCTGCTGGGCCACGCCAGCGCCCGTCTGGAAGTTGTTGGTCTGGCTGAAGTTACTGGTGCGGTTGGTCGTCTGGCTGCCAAAAGGGCTGCTTACGTTACCGGCATACAAGGCCGCTATCCGATCTTTCAACCCGGCCTCCAATGCCAGGCGCTGCTGGTTCGTTTGCCTGATAAGCCCCAACTCTGCCGTCGCGTGCAAGGACTTGATTTGGAATTCACGGCGTACCTTTTCATCTAGCAGCGTTATCTCCTGCACGGCGGCCTGCTGGATTTTAATCAGGGCTTTGCGCTTGTTGCGGTCTATCGCTGCCGTCTCGCGTGCGAACTGGCGGTCAAGGTCGGACAGCTTATCTTGAAATGCCTGGAGCCGTTGGGCGCGCTCGAAAATGATTCCCCTATTGTCCGCTTCGGCCCGTTGCTGAAGTGCCAGTATCTGCTCGGCTTGCCCTTCCACAAATTCACGGTTGGCACGCTGCAAGTCTTTGGTGATGCTGGTGCGAATGCGACGCACCGAGGCGAAGTCCCGACTACGTAAAGCGTCTTGCAGTTCGACCCCGTTCTCGCGGTCGCGGATGTCACGCACAGTGCGCAGGTGTTCGCGCAGGCTTTCGGACTCTTCCTGCTGGGCTTCGATCCGCGCCTCATTGCGCTCAAATTCCGCTTTGAGACCTTCGTCGCGTATGTCACGGCCCAGGTCGGTGCGCAGGTCAGCCCGGCGCTCTGTCAACTTGCGCAGCGCCCGCTCGGCATCATCGGCGGCCTTTTCAACGGCTTTGACAATATTATCGTTCAACTTGCGATAGATGTCGGTTTCTTTTTGCGCTCGCGCATCGGCCAGCGACAGAATGTCATCGTTGAACTTGCGCGCTACCGCTGACGATTCCTTGAAGATGCGCTGCTGCTCCTTGATGGCCTCGGCCTCTTCATGGCGCGCTTCGACTTCAGGCCGTATCAACAGCGCCAGCGTACTGATTTCGCCGCTCAAGGCGTGCAGGTCATCGACCAGTTTCTTGCGCCCGTCTTCGCTCAGATTGGCAGCGGCCAGCGTCTCCTGAATAAGGGCACGTTCGGCGGTCAATTGTTCGAGCCGTTTGTCCAGACTATCGAGGTCGCTATTGGTCACAAACTGACGTTTCAGGGCCAGTTGCGCGTTGATGGTTGCATCAAGCGC
>SDBT01009561.1_pt1 | contig 15709 bp, 20 predicted proteins | sample 2277101 | NCBI WGS metagenome assembly SDBT01 (sample SAMN10404973, study PRJNA504765) | marine sediment metagenome | isolation source: marine sediment core GS10_PC15, 103 cmbsf | place: Arctic Ocean: Southern Knipovich Ridge | collected 2010 | reverse complement strand
TCATTATTATCATTTGCTTGATATCTTTATCAATATATATAGTTATATTTCAGAAGATTTTTTATCAATGGTATTGTCAACATTTTTTTAATTTTGATAATTATCTAACAAATTCTGAAAAAAAATATATTAATTTTTGTATAAATTTATCATTTCTCGAAATTTTACGCATCTTTCATCCCACATATAATCTTATAAAAAAATTAAGTTTTTTTACATATAGTCATGAAATAAATCATAAAAATATTAATTCTGGAATAATATCATATGGTTCTACTGTCCTTAATAAATATTTATACCAAAATGCTAAAAAAATTTTAATACAAAGAAATATTAAATTACCACTGTCACTTAATAATAATTTATTATTTTATGGTTTAGGATGGGACTTTATTAAAAATACATTTCGAATATATTTAATATTTAAGAATTTTAATAAATTACCTAAAAAATATCAAAATCTATCTTATAAAAAAAATAATTTACTTTCTTCTGGTCTTGTTGCATGGACTTATCAAAACAATAGTAAACTTATTGAAACTAAAATTTATAGATATCCTAAAACTTCTCCTAATATGAAAGATACATATAATATGGCAATATTATCATCAGATAAAAGAAAATATGTACCACAATATGATATTAATTACAATATAAAAGATAATAATAATATATTAAAAAATAATATTAATAAAATGGGTAAAAATATTCTAAAAATTTATAATAAATTTAATTATAAAATTGATACAATTGCATACAATAATAAAAATAATTTTACTTTATATTTTCCTAAATTATAATTCTAATTAATAATTAAATCTTATAATTATACCATCCTGTTTGTGAAATTATTCTAGGTATATATGATGCTTTCTTATTTTGATCAACTAATAGTTCTTTTGGTTTAGCTATATATCTTAAACTCTCTGGTTTTAATACTAAACTGCTTTCTTTAAATTTTTCTACATATTTCTTCATATTATCATCATATAATTGATAATTCATCAGTACAAACTGATTACCTAATTTCCAACAATCTTCAGGATCTGCATTATATAAATCTATCTTGGGATTACGAAAATTTTGAACAAATAAACATTCACTTGTATGATCTATATTTGATTGATTTTCTGATTCAGAATTTATAATTGTTACATTAAATTTATTATTATTAATCATATCTCCAACATTATTATTTCGTGATATTATTCCACCATATTCACTCATAGATGGTACATAATCTATTTGTGAAATAAATTTTTGATTTTGTCCAACTGTTCCATTAATATATTCATCAAGTATACCCATAATTGGATATTTATTTGTAATGATAGCTACATTTCCAAATAATTCTTTAATAAATATTTGACCAAATGGATACTGACCATTTCTACCACTAAAACTATATCGTTTGTTTAAAAATCGTCCTTTAAATACTTTATTTAATATTTGAGTTAGATTATACAATACCATTCTATTATTAGTTTGAATATTTAAATATAAAATCAATGGATATGTAGATTCATCTATCCATGCATATTTTTTAATAATATATAAACATTTTTCTAAATCTAAATATGTTTTTAAACCTGACATAAATTCTGGCATCGGTACTCTACTTCTTATAATTGGCATTGTTCCACTTTCATCTGAATATATATCTATATCTATTAAACGTGCTCCAGATAATAAACATAATCTAATTGCATCATATGAACAAATATCACATGTTTGACCACATGGTAAATAAGATTTTCTACTAGATGCCCAATAAAAATCACAAACTTTAAGATCTAATTTTTTATCAAAATATTTATTATAATATACTATAGGAATCTTATTTTTCTTTATTCTTTTATAATTCTTAAATACATTTAGACATAATTCTGTTCTCATTTATTACTATATATTATATAAATTTTATTTATAATTAACTTTAACACTTTTATATTCTTCTTTTATATCTAATTGATCATCTAAATTATTATCTAAATTTTCATCTAAATTTTCATATAAATTTTCATCTAAATTATTATTTAATTGATTCTCTAATTTATCATTTAAATTATATTTCGAATGATTATTATATATTTTTCTATTATCTAATTTCTTACTATCTAATTTCTTACTATTTAATTTATTATTATTTAATTTTTTATTATTTAATTTATATAAAACTATTTTATTAAATAAATCCATCTTTTTCATCGTTTTAGCTTCTTGTCTTTCCTTTTCACAATCTTTAATTTTTATTTTAAATGGTTTACCATGCTTTTGTGTTTTAACACTAATCTTTGGTTCAGTATTTACTATTTCATTTATTTTCTGATACTCAATTTTATCTTCTTTAACTAAATTAGAATCTAAATTAGAATCTAAATTAGAATTTATATGAGAAATCATATCAAGATTAATATTTGTATCAATTATTTCATTAAATTTTTTTAATTTATATAACTGATTTATATTACAACATGCTTGTACTCGATATTCATACTTATTTATTAATGAAATATTCCAATTTATATTCTCTTTAAGTAATAAAAAAGCATGAAAAATGATATATTGTTTTTGATTTCTGGTAGACTTAGAATATTTCCATTTATAAATATTATATAGTGCTATTATTTCATTATGTAATCTTGAATCATGCTGACTACTTGATAATATTATTTTCCAAATAAGCCATACCCAATCATTATAATATTTTTTAGAAATACCCTTTATTTCTCTTTTCTTACAATAAAATTCAATACTATTTCCTTTTTTAAATTTTTCTATTTTCTCAATCCAAATATACCAATATATTATATCTTTTATATTTCCATTATGATTTAAATTAGCTATTTCATTAATAGCTAATATTAATTCGTTATTATCTTCATCACAAACTATATTTTTTGATAATTTTAAATCTTTTGAAATTATTTTTTTTAAGATATTATCTGTTTCAAAATCTTTATTTATAACTTTTGGTAATATATTCAATATATTTGACTTATTTGAATAAACAAGTATAGTAATAATATCTACCAATAAATTACGTATTTCTTGACTATTGCGACTCTCATATTCATAACCTTTATTAAATTTTTTCATTATCATATTATATCTTTTATATTTTAACCATACCCATGATGGTAATAATGGATTCTCAATATTAATATTTTTAGTAATTATATTAAATATTATTTTCCAAATACTATCTGTTTTACCAGATATATGCAATTCTATAAACCAATTACATGCTATCTCCAAATTCTGATCTAAAATAGATTTCTCTAATTGATTGATTACATCTAATTTCTTATAACCAGTATATGTAATAGTTGAAAAATCTTTTATATTTCTTTTATCTACTATGGAATAATCATATTGTACATTCATTATTATTTACTATTAGAAATTTTTATTAACTATTCAACCCATTTCTATAATATTCATGTCCAACTTTATTTCTCATTATTATAATAATGAGAGCCTCTTTCCTCTATCATCAAATAACCGCAGTTATCAGCATTATTGCGACTCTTTTATTTTTATTCTCTTTATATTATAATCGTCAAAATATTAATCTGTTTCTGATATCTATTGGTTTACTTATATTGTCTATTTCATGGGGAATACACGGATTACTTCATTTTAATGAAGAATATATTTATGATTTTGAACCAATTAGTGGTAATACTAAAATATTACATAGACCTGTTTGTTGGTGTAATTAAAATTTAATACAAATTAATTTATCAATAGTCCAAAATATAATACCATATAATAATGGATAAAATATAATATCTATCATATAGACTTTTTCATTAGCTATCTTATAAACTTGATTTGCATATCCTTTCCATGTTCCAAAAGTTGCATAAAATAAACCTGTAATTAAACCAACAATCCAATAATTTTGTAAAAATTTAGGAAAAAGATTATTTATTAAATAGAAGATTGTAACTGCTAAAAATCCATATATGTAAGGTATTGATAACCATTTTAATGACAATTGTGTTTTTTTATAAAGTTCCATACTTGGTTCCTTTTGTAATGCAGAACCAGTCGCATATAGATTAGTTAATGACGAAAACATTCCAAAGATAAATGCTAAATAATAATTCTTTGTTAACATTATATATAATTTATATAATTTATTATTTATTTATCAAAAAATTATTTACATAATTGTCCTGCTATCCAATTAAATATTATACCATAGATAAATAAATACATCGCTATTCCTTTTATATATAATATTAATGTTGATGTTGTACCATACACATCTCGTGCATAACCAGTAACTGTTCCTAATGTTGGATATATAATACCCACAATAAAACCTAAAGTCCAATAATTACGAAATGAGATAGGTAAAAAAGTATTTATTAAAAAAAATAAGACTATATGTAATATACCATAATATATTGGTATAGTTATCAATTTTGATTCTAAATTTGCACGTTTATATAAATCGATTGATGGTCTATTTAACAAATTAAGTGCTGTAGGTGTTAATGATGGAAATGTTGATAAAACACCTATAATAAATGCAAATATAGGATTAGTTGATAATTGTGTATTAAACATATATAATAAATAAATATTTAATTAACATCTATTTTAAAAAATAATATTATTATTAGGATCATATAATAACAATATTATAAATATGGTAAAAGTATTATCAATAAATTATATATATTTATAAAAAAATATTTGATATCTTTATATAATGTACAATATAACATATAAATTAATATTTCTTTTACTGATAATTATACAATACTATCGATTTATATCATTTCAAAATTATTCAAAAAAAATTCTATATCCTTCAAGTTGTTCATTCAATGGATTTTCTATTTATAATAATTCAAAAGATAATATATTATTATTAGGAAATAGTGTCGTAGTTGGGTATGGAACTATGTGTATCAATTCTCTTGCATATAAATTAGCAAAATTTACAAGAATGAATATTCGCATTATAGGCAAATCTGGAATAAATATAGAAGGACTTTATAATATGATTAAAAATAAAAATTTAAAAAAATATAATTATATTATTGTTTTGATTGGTGCCAATGATATAATGAGTACTACTCCATTAACTATAATTAAAAATAATTTTATTAAATTAATATTATTATTAAAAAAAACAAATGCTAAAATATTTATTACTCATGGAGGTAAACTATGGACTAAATCTATATTCGTATTTCCTATTAATTTATATATATATTATCGAACCAATGCTGTCAGAAAGATTTATCAAGATCTTTCCTATAAATATAATTTTATTTATATAGATTTATATACAATTTATCATAAATGTTTATATAATAAATGTACACTCAAGGATGGATTGCATTTAAATAATTATGGTAACAATATTTGGGCAATGCATATTTACAATTATTTACATAAATATTTAACCATGTAATAAAATATAATTCCATACAATGTTATATACATTATTTGTGCATTAATATATAATGTCCAATAATTTTCAATTCCATAAATTTTTTTTGCATGATTGCCAATAGTACCTAAACTAGGATATATTAAACCGATAATAATACCAATCATCCAATATTTTTGTAAATATTTTGGAAACAATGTATTAACTAATGTAAAAACTATTATACTTAAAAATCCATAAAATATTGGTAACCATAACATTTTATTTTCTAATCCAGCTTCAGATAATAATTCTGGTTTATAAATTAATGATATAGCTGTAGGTGCTAAAGATGGAAATGCAGATAAGACACCAATTATAAATTGTAATACTATATTATTTGTAATATACATAATATATTGTTACATTATTTTATTATCAAATTATTATCAAATTATTATCAAATTATTATTAAATTATTATTAAATTATTATCAAATTATTATTAAATTATTATTAAATTATTATTAAATTATTATCAAATTATTATTAAATTATTATCAAATTATTATTAAATTATTATTAAATTATTATCAAATTATTATTAAATTAATTTAATTGAATGTCAAAACATTTCTAATAACTATATGGTTTAAACCATTTTTTAGCTTTTTATTTATATATATTCCCTGCGCTTTACCTTTTAAACCTTTAAGTGGTCCAGATTCAACTTCAACTTCACAATCGACAAAAGTATAATTACCATCATAAGTTTCCAATGATGTTAATGGACATAAACCATAATATTTTATAACATTTTCTCCAAAAATATAATAACCAAATGCCAATAAACCTGATAAATTACTTGCCACACCATTTTTACCACCATAATTACCATATAATTTCATACCTTTAGGAATATAAGCAGTATATCCTCCATCAACAAGTGTATATTTTTGGTTAGGTTTGCTGCTAATATATTCGACATGATAATTAGCATTTTCATTAACAGTTAATTCAAACATGAGAGTATTTAAGAAGGTATTTGATAAACCGAATTGTTTTTGAAAATAATTAAATGCATCTTGTTTAACTTTTTCTCTTTCTTGTTGATTTTTAAAAATAGATGGTATAGTTGTTCCTGATAATTTAATCAAAAATAATTTACTTGCATCCATAACTTTATCAGCTAAAAATACAATGAGTTCTTTAGGTGGTTTAATAGTTGGAACTGGCCATAATCTTTGAGATCCAATGGTAGCAGAATGACAATTGTAAAGAAATAATATAAGAACCAAAATAATTACAATAAGTATGATATATGGTATAAATAATTTCATTAATAATATAACTAAATATTTTATTCTATTATATAAGTATAAATATATTAATAAGTATGATTAATAAAAATTTAGTTATAGGATTATTAGCAGCATTTGTGCCAATATATTTAACATCATACGAGTATAAAGATAATTGTATAAAAAATGGTATTAATTATTTAAATATAGTTAGAAATACTCCAATAATATTTGCAATATTAAATATAATTTTGATACCATTATTTAATATTTTAGGAATAACAAATTGGTATATTATAGGAGCATTATTTTCAATAATTTACTCATCAATGGGTAGATTTATTTCACAAATTCCTCAAAAAGTATTTGAAATGAATAATCCAAATTATTTCCATTTATATGCTCTAATTATTTGGACATTATTTTATGGAATATTTATCCAATACATTGTATAATTTTTTATATAATTCTTCATATTTATTTTTGTTAAATATATTATTTATTTAATATACTATATAGATGAAACTAAATAAATTTAATATTATCATCATAATCATTATAATTATAATATTATTAATATTCTATTATATTCCTTATTTTATTATAGCAGAAATAGGTAATATTTCTCATAAATATTTATTATCTATCCTTACGGTTAAATATCCTCAAATACCTCTGCAAAAATCATTCAGTACAAATTTTAAAAATTTACAAACTGCATATCCTTATACAGCAGGTGTTGCAATTGATATTAATAATTCTGGTCATGAAGAAATTTTTATTGGAGGTGGTGAAGATCAAGATGATGTATTATTATCTTATCAAAATGGAAAGCTTATTAATATTATTGATAAAACTAATCTTTCTTCCAAATCTGCAACTTATGGTGGTGTTTCGATTGATTTAGATAATGATGGATATTCAGATCTTATAGTTGCACGTCAAAATGGAGTTACTCTTTATAAAAATAATAAAAATGGAACCTTTTCTGCTAAAAAAATAGTAAATGAACAGAAAGATAGATCTCCGATAGCTTTAAGTATAGTAGATTATGATAAAGATGGGAATGCGGATATATATGTAAGTAATTTCATTCGTTCCAAGGATTTAAAATCTTATCAATTTAATAATCCAGAACATTCGAAAGAAAATATATTATTAAAAGGAGATGGTAAATTAAATTTTTATGATGTAACATTAGGATCTAATATTGCTGGAAAACATAATACATTTACATCAATATTTACAGATTTAAATAATGATAATAATCCAGATTTAGTTGTTGCAAATGATGCTGGTGAGATAGAAATTTATGAAAATAAAAATGGTAAATTTATAAAACATAAAATGAATACAGGATTTGGATTTTGGATGGGAGTAGCCCCAGGTGACATAGATAATGATGGAGATATGGATCTGTTTTTTGCAAATATTAGTGGATATACACCTGAAGATAGTGGTTTCACATTTGGAACGGCAAAAACAGGTATTAAAAAAGATCAGAAACTAAATCATGAACATATTATATTACGAAACGATGGTAATTTTAAATTTACGGATGTTTCTGATCAATATTTGAAAAGAAAATTTGGATTTGGTTGGGGAGGAGTATTTTCAGATTTGAATTTAGATGGTAAATTAGATTTATTATTTTCATCTAATTATAAAGTGCATCCCATACATCAATATATTACACATGTTCAACCAGTTTTATTAAATAAAAATAAACAATTCGTTCAAACTTATAAATATGCAGATTTTAATTATGGTCAAACACCTTTAGTAGTTGATATAAATAAAGATAATATAAAGGATGTAGTATGGATAAATATGTCTGGACCTATTAGAGTTTATGCTAATCAAAATTATGATAAAAATAATTATATTAATATTAAATTACCCAGTAATATTAAATTTACAAATGCTAAGATTACATTATATTTACCAAATGGTCAGAAATATATACGAGAAAATATTCAAGGTGGCATTGGTTTTGCCAGTGATCAAAGTGAAATGCATAGTTTTGGTCTAAATAAAAATAAAAAGATTGATAGAATTGAAGTTGATACTATTTATGGTGATAAATATATTTATAAAAATCCTAAAATAAATAGTAACTTAATTGTTTATGATACAAATAGATTTAAGAAAATCTAAAAATGCACTATATACAGTATCATATTCTGTATAAGGTAAATTAAATTCTTGACATGTTTCCTTAACTATTTTTGAAATATATGGATAATGAATGTGACACATAGAAGGAAATAGATGATGTTCAATTTGATAATTAATTCCACCAAATAAGTGATGGAATATATCACCATAACTATGTATTTGAAAATTTGCAGCATTTCTAACTTGAATTTCGCCCCAATCATTTAAATTTGTTTCATTACTAATATGATTTTGTACAGTTAAATATGTATCATGATTTGGCATAATGCATATTGCGTAACTAATATTCAAACTTGTTACATAAACTAATGTTGCTATTAAATTAGCATTCCATAAATTTACTAAAACAACTAATATCATGATTACTATTTCATACCATTTTTGTTTATATTCTATTTTATCCATTTTCCATAAATATCCTCTTCTTGTCCATAATATCCAATAACTTAATATTTGTGCAACCAATAAACCCGGTACAAAAAAAATTAAGAATACTATGATATATGGTAATATTATATTATTTATTTGCCAATACATATTCTTATCTAATAATGGTGTTTTCCTACAAAATGGTCGCAGATGTACTAAATCTGGATCTAAATTAATATCACCTGTATATGTATGATGTCTAAATGTATGATGTTTTAACCACATTTCGTGGTTCCAAAATACGATAGCATTTGTGATACGATTTATAGTTTCATTTAGATAAGAATTTCTCGAAAACAATGCAAAATGACTTGCATCATGTAATGTACAAAATTCTAAACCAATTAATAATATACCTATAAATGCTACTATAATATTTGATCGATAATATAAATAAGTTTTTATCAAAAATGAGAATATAAATAATAAAAATACAATTTTCATAAACCAAAAATGATCTGCTTTAATTTTATTTGTAATTGATAATTCATCTCCAAAATAATTTCTAACTTTTTTTAAACAAGTTTTATAAAATCCATTATCATCAAAGGAATATAATAGTTCTTTACCTTCATCTGAGATTTTATAAGTTTCTAGTTGACTTCTAATATTCTCAATATCAGCAAATGCGTGATAACCTTCAAATGTTGCAGTTATATCATGAGAGTGATTTTTAGTTATTTTTAAAATAGTTTTACCACCAGGATGTTTATCTAAAAAGTTTGTTAGGTCATATGTTTTGCCATATAGATACCAATTATTCGACATATTTTTTTTATTACATGGTATATATATTTATATATTTATATAGTTTTGTATATTTTTACAATATATTTTTGAAACTTAAATGAAAAGAGTCTTATTATGTTGGCATAATATATAATGAATCTAAATCACAGTTTAAAATGGATGTTTATTGGTAGTATTATAATTGGGATATATTTTAATGCCATGAATATGTTAGCTTATAGATTTGATGATTTATATTTTTCCTCAAAAACATTAATATATAGTGCATTGCTGATGGCATCTAATATGTGTATCTTAGAGATATTAATGTTTTATAATTATTCAGGAAAATTTAATATAAAATTATTAGTATTATTCATTATATTGTCTCTTGTTTTAATCTTAATGTTAAGAAACCAGTTTTTAATTTGTGACAATAATTGGTTAAAAAGAATGATAAGTCACCATTCCACAGCATTGACTACTTCACATAAAATTGAAAAAAGAACTAAAAATAAAGAAATAAAAAAATTAGCAAATGAAATAATTGAAACACAAGAAAGAGAAATTAAACTCATGAAAAGTTTATTAGAATAATTTGTTATATTTTGAATATTATAAATTTTTCTAATTTAAGTTTTAATGATGTAAATATGTAACCACGTTAAAAAATATAAACTATCCATCATGAATAGTCCACTTTCTAAATTTTGATAAAAAAAAATGTTAGAATATAATATAAATGAATGTTGCAACTGGAGGTTTCCAATATAATTGTCGTTATTTAAAGAAAAATATTTTACCATGTCTCGATATTAATGATATGAGTATTAATCCCGTTTTAGTTAGATCTCGTGAAGCACAAGACAAACAAAATCAATACAAAAAAGTTGTCAATTTAGAAAAACAAGTCAATCAATTACAAGCCAAAGTAGAACTAGCATTAAGTCAAGAAATATCCACAATTACCAATAAATGCCCCTGTCTTACGCCATTGAATACAAAACTATTGACAAAATCTAAAGCAGCCTTTGATTTTTCCATTTTATGCAATCGTGTCTCCACCTTATATAAAAGGGTTGATCAAATGGAAAAATTAGTAAATGTACTATCAGCAGTTAGAAATATTAATGTTAAATTCCGTTTTCAAAAAGGAGTCAAAAGATATCCATTCTGTGTTAAATTAAATCTATTACAAAAAAGAATTGACTTAGTTAATGGCGTTGTCTAAAAAAAATTGATAGACTTAATTCCCTCATTATTACCCAATATAAAATGAACTTTGATCAACTATCTTACTTTGTAGATACTAGTAATACTGATGATATGCCGAAGATGATAATAACTATTTGAAAATCAGCATCGATCCATCTAAGAAATGCCCAGTAGGTACAATCTGGTATTAAGATGGTGTTTATTGCCATCATATACATAAATAATTTTAACTGAATAGAAATAATTTATAAAAAAAATGACAGTTAAATGTTATATATCAATTGATTATAGCAAAAAAATGTCACCGTTAAATCAATTATTCGAAGAAAGTTCCTATCTTTTGGGTTGTGGATTCCTAGTCATTGTGGAGATTGGAGTAAAATTAGCTCCATATACAACTTTCTTAAATCCCCAGAGACCAGATGGGGTTGTATATGTTATTAGTAAAATAATAAAATAAATAAAATGAATATTATAATCTAATATCCTATGATATAATATATAATATTTATATATTATATAAATGAGTAGTTGTTTAAGAAAAGGTAGTAGACCTGCTGCTGTAATTTGTCCTGATGGTACTATGTGGGTTCAAAATTTTGAGCCAAAATGGTGTGCACCAGGTACACCTGGTAGAAAATATACATGTAATTATTTTGCGTGTAGCAAATGTCATCGTGCTTATAAAACTTGTCGAGAATTAAAAATACATCAAGCTGATCATATCAATGATCCAAACAAGATTCGAAAATGTACTTTTCCATGCAAGGCCTGTTAAATTATTATTTATTCTCTATACCATAATGTTTTTAATTTTTGCATTTTTTTAGTATCTAATTTCATTTTATTAATTTGTCCCATCGTTTTACCTTCTAATCTTTTAATTATAAAAAACATACTATAAATCCCGCAATTAAAAAAATCATACTGAAAACGTTTTTTATTTACATTAATTTTCATTTTAATGCCACTGCCATCTAATAAATCTTTCTGGATTCTTTGCATTAGATTTTTAATTTCATATGGAGGATCAGATGCATAACTATCATAAAAATCGATATTACCATTTTTCTTACCTATTTTAATATAACATGCCATCCAGTGTGAGCCACTCTGATATGATTTATCCAGATTATATATTATTCCCACCTTATTAACACCATATTTATGCATTTTATTGATATCAAATTTAGTTAAAGGGCATTGTAAATTTCCGTTAATAGTACAGTCTAATGGTAAAGAACCAATAAACATAAAATCTGGATATTTGTTTTCATATTGTTTCATAACATAATTAATATTATCTGTATCAAACCATTTTGTCATATTTTGTTTCCAAGCTGTTGGCATTTTAGGTCTAAAAGCTTCTTTAATAATTTTTCTAATTTCTGGATTCTTTGTAAAATCTTGATCTAACCAACATATTTCGTTATTGCATTTATTTTTGAGTGCATTTTTAATATTATGCCATAATTTATTTTTAGACTGATTATTAATCTTAATTTTTTGTGAATTTATACATATCTTATTATATGCATGAGCCATTTTTTTTAATTCTTCAAATGTAAAACATGTCAATTTATTACCTTCTCTATTAGGTGCACACCATTTTGCAGTCTTCATATATATTATTATAATATATTATAATTATAATAATATTAAAAAATAATTTAATTAATAAGTTGATTGACATCAAAAACCGTTAATGGATCAAATGTATTATTTTCGCATTGACAAAAGAAATCTAAAAATTTGACAGAATTTTTAAAAGTTAACCTATTACCATTAACATTAACGATTGAAGCTAATGGATTATTGAAAGTATAACAAAATATTTTAGCTTGTTCTCTAATAAATTGTGCTCTATATCTGGCTTGAAATAATTTAAGAAATTCATTTTTGACTCTTAATAAAACTAAAATATACACATCCAATGTAGAAAGATTATCTCTATTAGTTAAAATGGTACTTAAAGGTAAACAAGTAGCTTTATTATCTAATTCAACTAATTCAAAACCTTTATAAATTTTATTTCCAATATTACGAAAATTAACTTTATAACAAAATCTACCTACATTATTTCTAATTTCACGAGCTTTATCAACAGCAAAATATAAATTTGATATTTTATCACGACCAGCAATTAAATTGCAAATATAATCTTCAATAGAAATAATTTGATTTGCCATTTATTTATATATATTTATATAAGAAAAATAATTAAGAACAAACACCCAATGGATCAAATGTAGTTTTTTCACATTGACAGAAGAAATTTAAAAAATCTATAGCACTTTTAAATGTCTTAGTACGTCCATTCAATATGACAGTTGGTTCTAATGGATTGACAAATGTATAACAAAAAACTTTAACTTGAGATTTAATAAATAATGCTCTCTGTCTTGTCTGATATAATTCACGAATTGGATTTCTTAATTTGAGTAAAATTAAAATATATTCTTCTATTGTAGGTGTACCATCACATGCTGCTAATAATTTAGATAAAGCTATACAACAAGCTTTATCATCTAGACGTAATAATTGACCACCATCTAAAGTTATATTGCCAATGCCTTTAAAACTTGCTGTATAACAGAATTTACCACCTCTACTTCTAATTTCACGAGCACGATCAACAGAATGATAAAGAGTTGCTAATTTTTCTCTACCAGCAATTAAATTGCACATATAATCAGCAATTGTAGTAGTCATTTTTATATATAATATATAAATATATTATTCTAAACAATTTAATTAATTAAGGCCACCTATAATAAGTAGTGGATCAAATGTATTACTTTGACATTGACAGAAAAAATTTAAGAATTTAGTTGCATTACAAAATCCTAATCTATTTGTACTAACTCCTGCTGCTGATCCTAATGGATTGACAAAAGTATAATTAAAAATTTTTGCCTGTGATCTAATAAATAATGCTCTATATCTTGCTTGATACAAATTTCGAAAATCATTTTTAACTTTAAATAATATTAATACATATTGATCCACTGTTGGTATACCTTCTATTGGTGCCAATAATGTAGTTAAAGATGAACAACAAGCTCTATCAGCCAATCGAATTAATGTATTTGCATTATACATTTTATTACCAATACTACGGAAACTAACTTTATGACAGAATGTACCACCTTTATCTCTAATCTGACGTGCTTTATCTACAGCATGATATAATGCAGCAATAGATTCTCTTCCAGCAATAATATTACAAACATAGTTATTAATTGAAGTGCTCATTTATATATAATATTTATAAATAAAATTTTTAAATAATAGTAATAATTATCATTGAATTAAAATTAGTTCCAGAAGTCTTAAATAAATTTAAAATTTGTTTACTGTCTAATCTGATATTATTTTTATCTATATTTGCATATATTCCATAAGGATTATTAAATGTATAACATAATATTTTTGCATCTGATATCGCATTTTGTGCCCTAAAATATGAACTATATAATCCCCTAATTTCTGTGCGACCTTTTAATAATAATAAAACCATTTGATCTAAAGTTGGCATCATATTTTCTACTTCATTAATAATTGTTCTTACTGATTTACATAATGCTTCATCATCTAAGTTTATTAAATCTCGTGCTGAATATCTTTTTGTACCAAAACCATTTAAAGAAAAGGTAAAATTAAAGATACCACCTTTAGAACATATACGGCGAGCATCGATAACAGCATCATAAAGGCCAGAAATAACAGGTATACCGGCAATTAAATTTCTCATATAATTTTTGATAGATAAAGACATTATATAATTTATATTTTATAAATAAATTTGTTTAAAAATAATCCAAATGTTGAAGTATATTTTTACAAAAATAAGAGACGTTGAGTAGTCCCTTAGGATCCCTCACGTTGATTGTTATGTTTTTTTTACAAAAGTATTGGTAAAAACATTGTTTCGCTAAAAATATTTTTGTATAATTGGCTTAATATTTTGTATAATTGGCTTAATATTTTGTATAATTGGCTTAATATTTTGACCTTCCGCGAATTATTTTTTAAAATATTTTATGACCATAATATGGTCTCAAATAAAATATCGGTACAAATGAGTTAAATATATTTGATTATTTAGTAATAAATATTCTTACTATATGATGGTTACAATATTAAGTCATATATTTAAGTTATAATTATGTGTACCACCATATTGGCTTAATATTTTGACAAGTGCTCGAATATATATTTTTTTCAAATATTTATGACTCATTATGGTCACAATTATTATATAAATATCGGCGCTGAAGAGTAAATATTTGTATAATTTATTAATAAATTTCCAATTATATTACCATAATATGGACACAACCCTTTCACAAATATCGGCGCAGAGGAGTTAAATATATTTATATTATTTATTAATATTTTTTAAATATTTTATTATCATATTGTAGTTACAATATAATAATATTAAGTCATATATTTAAGCT
>SDBT01009560.1_pt1 | contig 15710 bp, 11 predicted proteins | sample 2277101 | NCBI WGS metagenome assembly SDBT01 (sample SAMN10404973, study PRJNA504765) | marine sediment metagenome | isolation source: marine sediment core GS10_PC15, 103 cmbsf | place: Arctic Ocean: Southern Knipovich Ridge | collected 2010 | reverse complement strand
CGGGCCGATGTGAGGCTGAATTCCGTGGTGATCAAGGCCAAGTTCTATGACGTCGACGGCGTGCGTATGACCGACGGCACCGTGACACTCACCGACATGGAACCGGGTGAGAAGGTGGCCTTCGCCGTGGATGCAGCCGAATACTCGGCGCGCATCTTCCATGCAACCGTCGAGATCGATTCCTTTGTCGCCGATTGCGGCAACCCATGGTTCTATCCCATCGCCGGGAAAGCGGCTGAATGACCGTCATCGCCGACCTTCATATCCATTCGAAGTATTCGAATTCGACCAGTCCGCAAATGGAGCTGCCGACGCTGGCTTATACAGCGAAGCGCAAGGGCGTCGACCTGTTGGGAACAGGCGATTGCACGCATCCTGACTGGCTGAACACTCTCTCTTCTGAACTGCGAGAGGAAGCTCCTGGCATCTACAGCTACGGTGGCGCCTCCTTCGTCGTCACGGGAGAAGTCAGCCTCGTCTGGAGACACGAAGGTCGCGGACGGCGCATTCATCTGGTGTTGCTCACACCTTCGCTCGATGACGCCGTTCGAATTCATGAAGCCTTGTCGCCAAGGGGAAACCTGCTCTATGACGGCCGCCCCATGCTTGGGCTTTCCGCCCACGATTTCTGCGAAATCGTGTGGGAGTGTTCGCCGGATACGCTTCTGATCCCCGCCCATGTCTGGACACCGTGGTACGCCGTATTCGGGGCCAAGAGCGGGTTCGATTCGCTGGATGAGTGTTTTGGCGAATTCACCGATAGGATCTATGCCATCGAGACCGGATTATCCAGCGACCCGCCCATGAACCGACGCGTTTCGGCCTTGGATGACCTGCGTTTGCTGTCCTGTTCCGACGCCCATTCCCCGGCTAAGCTGGCCCGCGAAGCCACCTTGTTCGACGTGAGCGAGTTGTCTTTTGAAACGATTACTCACGCCTTGAAGACGGGCGAGGGTTATGCCGGCACCTTCGAGTTCTATCCTCAAGAGGGCAAGTATCACCACGACGGCCATCGAGCGTGCGGCATCTCACGGTCGCCCGATCAGTCGATAGAGGCAGACAATGTCTGTCCCGTGTGCGGCAAGACGCTGACCATCGGTGTGTTGCATCGTGTCGAGGATTTGGCCGATCGAACCGAACCTGATCTCGGAGATGTCCCATTCCGAAGCTTGATCCCGCTGGCCGAAATCATCTCACAAGCCATCGGTGTTGGTGTCGGTAGCAAAGCCGTCAGCAAGATCTACGAAGCCATGCTCGACCGCCACGGCACCGAATTGGACATCCTGCTCGAACGATCGCTTGATGATCTAGTCGTGGGTACACCCGAACGAGTACTCGAAGGCATCGACAAGATGCGAAAAGGAGACATCGTCATTGAACCCGGCTACGACGGCGTCTACGGCAAAATCGAGATACCGTTCGCGAAGTAGGTAGCGCCCGCCGGAATCAGCTGCCAGAGGAGAATCCCGATGACCCTCAGTTCGAGTTCCTTCTGGTACACCTTGCGGACCGCTTTCGAACTGCAGGATGAGTTCGAGAGTCGTCTACTTGCATTTTGGGGACAGGTACCTTTTGGGGAAAAGGTACCTGTCCCCAATTCAATACTCGCTCCCGGGTAGGCCCACGCCTGAATGGGCTACTTGCAGCCGCCCAGTTCCAGTCAGTTGCGGTACGCAATGATCATGGCCTCTCGTCGTTTGATCTGTATGGAGGCATTGATCATCTCGACAAATTCACATCAAATACAGTTTGATTGTACACGCTGTACAGGCTGTTGCGCAGTCGGTATTATGTTCGGTGTGATGAGCAATGGAAAGCGCATAACGAAGTCTGCACTTCGAGAAGCATTGCACTCACAGCTCTCTGATCTCGGGTTCATCCGGAAGGGCAAAGGCTATGATCTTGTAGGGGAACCCACCAAAGCCATCATCCGAAACATGTACTCAGGAGCCCGAGCTCGAAGGCAGGGGAATGAGCGCAGCTATCTCTGCAAGTATGGCCATCTGCTCGCCGAAGCATTGGCAAACGGGAACTCGGTTGTTCCTGAACGGATTGATGCAGAGCTTGTTCAGGTATCTTCCGGAACCCCGGAGGCGGCGTTGTTCCGGCTGGCTACCCTCCTCTGGTCCGTTCCGGTTTCAAGGGGATTCGGAAGACGACTACGATTCTTAGTTCGGGATCGACAGAACTCCTCGCTCATAGGGGTTTTCGCGTTGGGAGATCCAGTGTTCAATTTGACAGCCCGTGACGACTGGATTGGTTGGGACGCTCAAGCCAGGAAGGACCGCCTGATTCATGTCATGGACGCTTACGTTGTGGGGGCTCTTCCTCCCTACACCGGATTGCTGGGAGGGAAGCTAGTTGCGGCACTCGTAGCCAGCCAGGAGGTCAGAACCGTATACAACGACAAGTATCTGGCCCGCACCTCAATAATCTCCGGCATCCAGAAGAACGCAGACCTTGTGTTGGTGACGACTACCTCTGCACTTGGGCGCTCGTCAATGTACAACCGGCTGCATGTTCCGGATGGGCCTGAATTTGTCAGATTAGGATTCACAAAGGGCTTCGGGCACTTCCACCTGGAGGGAGAAGTGTTCGATATGATGCGTGCCTATCTCAAGCAACGGAATCATCCCTACGCCTCGGGACACGGGTTTGGTATGGGGCCAAGTTGGAGACTGCGAGTTGTACGAGCTGTGCTACAGGAGCTAGGACTCAATGGTGACTCAATCCTCAAACATGGAATCAAGCGAGAGGTATTCGCGGCTCCCGTGGCAGCCAATTGGCGGGAGGTTCTCCAAGGAGAGGCGATTCAGGCAGAGCCATTCCCTTGGAACGCGAGGACAATAACGCAGAGCTGTATTGAGCGCTGGATAGCACCGCGTGCAAAGCGGCGTCCTGAGTACGCAGAATTCAGGAGAGAAAGTGTTCTGAAAACTCTCGGCATCGCCAAAGGGACAATGGAACTCGCAGAAGCACAGGACGAGTCAGTGGGAATCAAGAGATCGCATGAATGAGAGTCTGGGCACGTGGCAAGAACATCTTGAGAAGCACTTCGCAGAGTTGAGACTGAAGCGCCCTTCAAGATACTCCGTGTTTGCTTTGGAGCACGATCTCAGTTGCGCTCAGCTTGTCTCTCTTCAGAACTCAATTCGGGAGCACTGCAAAAAGAATAGCCCCTGCATGGAGCACTTCGCGTGTTGGGTTGTTTACTCGGCCGAGCTTGGGTATTCCTATGAAGGGGACCAGTATTGGCGATCCTTCGAGGAAACTACGCCTGGATGGAAAGAGAAGGCAAACCGAGACTGGCTTCGTACCTGCTATAGGCATTTCGCGGAACAATTCGGAGGAGCAACCCCACATGGAGCGTGGGCAGAACAGTTTGGAATCATCTCTTGGCCAATCACTCATGCAATCTTGCCCGTGGACCTTCAAAGACATCTTGCTGAGACCCTCTATCGCGCAAAAGGAAGCTTGACAGATGAGATCCTTGAGGAACCACTGTCGCTTGGTAGAGTGATTGAGGCGCACAGTTGGTCCAGCAGCGATCGATTTCGCAACTTGGCTGAGCAGCATAGGCTCGTGGGGCAAATTGCGGCCGCGCTTCTCGCAGAGTCAACCGAATCCGATGACTGCATTATCGCTCCTGCAACGCTTGCACGTGTTACTGAGGATTTGGAGAAAGAGTGGCAGGCACGTGAGTGGCTCCACGAAGCACGGCGTTTTGCGCGTCAGGCGCGCTTGCGCGGGCTTCGGAAGAACCCCCTTGCGCCTGGAGGGCCTCAGTCGGAAAGCACACATGTACCCGACCTCTCCAAGACGGTCGGCCTACGGCCGAGGCTGTTTCTGGTGCCCCTTGAAGACGGTCCCTGGAGGGTATGCCTTGAGATCCCCGACCTCACGCTTCTTCTGGCGAAGCATCCGGATTACAGAGAAATCCTTGCTCGCTCTCGCTGCATGATTGAAGGAATGCCAGAACGGTCCAAACCTGGCGGCTGGCTCCTGAAAGGCATGCAGCGAGTTGTTCTTCATACTTGGCCAAGAGTTGGGGCGCCGCTTATCACTTTTGGAACCCCGGCAACATCCCTAAGCTTCCTGTTTGCGGCCAAGCATGTCCTTGGTTCAGGCCCCACGCACGTGTTTCGCATTTGTGCTGACGGCGCGGCAATCTCTCAACGCAGCCCCTATCTCGTTGAGGGGAATCGCTATGTCGTCATCATGGGTGAAGATACAGATTGCGAATTCGAACTTCCCGGAGAGCAAGTCGAGCTTGACTGCGTCGGCGCCGTGGGTGCGTTGGTTGATCTAGCAGAAGGAGCCTCGGGCAGACTCTCCGAGAAGATTGCAGCCGTTGGGTTGAAGATGGGTGTGTCCCTAGGCGCCTATCCAATCGGATTGCCTCCGATGTTCTCAGATGGTCACGGGGTCATAGAGTGGTTGGCGGATGAACCCCTCAGACTTGCGGTTGAGAGCGACGTCAACGCGCATGACCTTGAAATCTTGTTGGATGACGACAATCCCTTTCAGACAATGTGCGATCCGACAGCAAGCGAGAGAACTCCAACGTTCGTCGAATTGCCGCTTCTCCTCCCAGGATCACACTTGCTGCGCGTGCGATCACTTGGACACTCGGGAGGCCTCATCGCAGAGGGCGTGTTGGAAATACTAGTCCGCGAACGCCTGACGGTCACGAGAGGCAGCCTATCCAGAGGAGCACTGAAGCTGGAACTGGATCCTGCGGTGCCGACTCTCGATGAGCTGTGGAGCAATAGGATTAACTTGACTCTGGAGGGCCCAGAAGGAGGACGTGTCAAGTGCCATCTCTCTCTACACAACAAGCTTGGGGCAGCACCGCTTGCATACCTGGAAGCTCCGTCCCTAGTTCTACCCGTTTCCAGTGATCAGTGGAGACAGTATGTCGATCAGCACCTTCTCAGAGAAAGAGAGATTCAAGAATGCGGCCCGCTCGCCAAGTTCGCCGTCATCAATCTGGATGCAGCAGATTTGGGCCGATCCAGGATAGTATGCGAACGCGAGTTCACTCCGATTCGATGGATAATCCGAGGCACTGCTGAGACCTGTGAGTTGGAATTGCTGAACGATACTGGCAGCAGCACAACTGCAGACATTCTTGAGTACACATTTGATGCGCCTGCTGATCCAAACCGCCAATACAGTCACATCGATGACTCCTCCTTGAACCCAAACGCCAAAGGAGGAATGTATGTAGCGGTTGTAGGGGAATTCAGCAAAGGAATCATTGTTCCTCCGCTCGGGCACTCCTTCCGCGATTTTGGGGAGCTAGCCCTACGTCCTTCGTTCGCGAATTCGGAAAGGACACAAGAAGAGGTTTGTCGGCTTCTGCGAGTTTACTGGCATTGGGCAACTGCAACGATCCCAAGTGGATACGTAACGCTTGTTCGCCGCTGGCAAGCTCTACGGTGGTTGCTTCACCGCATCTGCTTCGTGCTATGTGGAGCATCTTGGGGAGAGCAAGAACGCAGGCATCTTGAGGGAGAGATCAGAGCTACCTCGCCAGACCTGGTGGCTCTGCTTTCCAAGAGAGGAGATAACTCAGGCTTTGCTTATCGCCTCCAGCAAGTAGTACCTGAACTGGCCCAAGTAGGTGCAGGTTCTCGCGCATCCACTCTTGCTCCTTTGTTTGGAGGCCGTCTCGGAGCCGCATTGAGTGTCGAGGATGCTGAACTGGCCTTGCGCCTCGTCTCCGCCCCAGAGTCTCTCTTGATGCATAAGCGATCTTCACTCCGCGGGCTTGTATCCGGCCTCTTCGAGCGAGCGGTGATAGTGCGAGCGGCAAGACTCACTGTACTCCTCCTAGATGAGCACCTAGGCGGAGCGAGAGTCGGGATAGACCCTCTGCATCTGGGTTGGGATTGGTGATGAGGAAGATCGAGAGTCGCGAGATTTCAGAGCAAGTTGTTCGGGAGTTTGGACTAGATCCAAGCCGCTTCACAATCGAATCACCCGAGGTTCTTGCAGCAATACTGCAACGCATAGCGGTCTTCAGATGCCCGTGCCCCCCTGCGACGCTTATTGGGAATGCCATGGAATGCACTAGTGTTCTCCATCCTGATGGTGACGAGGGGCTTAGGGCTCTCTACGGGGACATCCTCGATGATCTCGTAGCATATGGGGACCTGGCAATCGAGATTGACCGGTCTTCCGGTAGAAACGTGCGACTTCTGTTCCTCCAACAGCCAGTTTTCACTCGCAGGCGTAGTCGTTATGTTCTGATCCATGGCTTGGCAGCGGAAGAACCCGATTTGATACCAGTTGCACTCCATCCCAGAGTCACACGAATCAGGCACATCAGAAGGCTGGAGATATACGATGGCGAGGACCCCGAGCAAATACTAAGTCCATTCGGGTTTGTGGAGATGAAAGAAGAGCGATGGCTGCAGCTTCCTCGGCTCGGCGAACCTGGCGAGTATATCGAAAGACTCGACACGTGCCTTAGCGCTGTTAAACCGCGAGCATCGGCACTTGCTATCGATGTGCTATCTCCAGATTCATCAGTTCGCAACTATCGCAACCGCTGGACGAAGACGATTCCTTTGAGGGGGCGCTTTGTGGCTCGACGGCCTCAACTCTACGGTGCTGATCTGTGGTGCTATGCTGAAAGCGAGGAAGGGAGGTTAGTCCGATTTCTCGACCTGCCGGTGTCGGTCGGTGTAAGAACGGGATGGGATGAGGCTTGGGCGCTTCAAGCAGCGATTGACTACCATCGAGGGCATCCCCAAGAATACCAAGTGTGCAAACAAGAGGAGAACACAGGAACAATAGAGCTTTTCAGTCCTATTCCATCATGGATTGTACGCAAGTGGCAGTCGATCGGCGCCCCTGCGAACCCCAAAGGCGGAGGGCTATTTGCGTACTCGTTTGAGGAAGCAGACCTACCTCAGGAAGCGAAGTTTCTGGAGGAGCGCTTGTGGATGAAGGAGGAACAACTTGCCGACAGCAACTGAAACCTATGAGAGGCTGCATGCATCCCTGCGTGCCTACATCGAGGCAACCTACCACGTCTCAGATCCTGGGCTAATTGCGCAGAGAAGAGAACTACTCGACAAGATTGGCACTATCCGACAGAGGCCGTTTCTTGAAACAACGCCTCGCTACGTCTCTGGGAGACACTTCGCTGAGATAGGCCTACATCCTGTAGCAGCCGATATGCTTGTTGCTCTGGCTCAGTCCGACAACAATACTAAGTCCATAACCCATGATCCTCCATTCCTGCATCAGGAAGAAGCACTCACTGCAATACATCTTGAGAAGAAAAGCGCAGTAGTAACGACAGGAACGGGCTCCGGCAAAACGGAGTGTTTCTTGCTGCCAATCCTCTCGAACTTGGCCCAGGAAGCAAGTGAGAGTAAAGAGAGGTTTGGAGAGCAGTGCGCCATGCGGGCTCTCATTCTGTATCCCATGAACGCGCTAGTCAATGACCAGCTCTCGCGTCTTCGACTAATATTCGGGGACAGCAGGGTAGCTGAGAGGTTCATCGACCATTCCGGCAGGCCAGCTCGTTTCGCCAGATATACCAGCCGAACACCGTACGCAGGTGTCCGTACTTCTGAGAAGGACCGGCAAAGATTGAAGGCTCTCGGAGATTTCTATGGGCGCTGCCAGGCTGCAGCTGAGGATTCCGACGAACACAGGGCGCTAATGACAACGCTGCAGGATCGGGGCAAGTGGCCAGCGAAGCCTGATATGACAGCCTGGTACGGTAAGAAAGGCGCTCGCTGGCAGAACCCGGCAACTGGCGAGCATCTTCGCTGCGTAACTCTCCCAGAGGATGTCGAATTACTGACTCGACACGAGATCATTTCCTCTCCTCCTGATGTCTTGGTGACCAACTACTCGATGCTTGAGTACATGCTCATGCGGCCAATTGAACGTCCTATTTTCGACAGCACTCGCAAATGGCTTCGTGACAACAGCGAGCAGCATTTCATCCTAGTCATAGACGAAGCCCATCTGTACAGAGGAGCTGCAGGCACTGAAGTAGCTCTACTCTTCCGTCGATTACGCAAACGCCTAGGTATTGACCGGGATAGGCTCCAGATAATCTGCACAAGCGCCAGTTTCAGCGACACTGAGTCCGCACGTACTTTCGCTGCCCAACTAGGAGGCATAAACGAAGCCAATCTCGTCAGCATCGAAGGTCACTTAAAACTCGATGCAGGAGAGCGCATTGGGACCCTGACTGAAGCTGAGGTTCTTGCGGCTGTCGATCTTGATCAGTTCCATTCGAGTCAGGATGAGACTGCAATGCGAGACGCAGTACAGGTCTTCCTGGACCACTTCGGGAATTCCAAGAATGGAAATCTGAACAGCGTACTAAATGACATACTTGAAGGCTTTGGTCCAATGAACCTTCTTCGAAACATAACCATGCAGGAGGCCGTTGCGCTGGATGACCTTTCAGAGATGCTCTTCCCGGGCGTGGAGAGACGGGTTGCGGATCAAGCCTGTACAGCACTTCTTGCCATGGGAAGCTTGGCCAAACCCAAACCGGATGCACCTCCGCTTCTACCTTGTCGAGTGCACTCCTTCCATCGAGGTCTTCCCGGCCTTTGGATATGCTTGGATCCGAATTGTACCGAACTTCCCCCAGACCAACCGGTAGGGGTTGCAGGGAAGCTCTTCTCACAGCCCCGCGACGTGTGCGAATGCGGCGCACGCGTTCTTGAACTCTACACATGCAGAGAGTGTGGGACTGCATACGCTCGAGCCTATACTGACAATGTCGCAGACCCTGAGTATCTCTGGAGTTGTCCGGGAGAGGAATTCCGCACTCTATCAGGAACAGCACACTCTATGCTGCCCCTTGACCTGCTGTTGGAGAGCCCTGCCGACGACACTGTACAGGTTGAATTGGCAGATCTTGATCTTGTCACCGGGCGACTCAACCCAAGAAACCTCGGGGAGAGGACACGACAGGTATACATCCCGAACGACCAGGTTGGGAGAGCCACTTCCGAGCAGGAAGACCGTGTCGGGGGTGAATTCAAACCGTGCGCGGTCTGCGGGCAAAGAGCCGCATACGGACGGTCATCTGTTCAGGATCATCAAACCAAAGGCGACCAACCGTTCCTTGCCTTGATAGCTGAGCAGATTAGGGTGCAACAGCGGTCAAAGCCAGCCAGCGAGTTCTCTCCGTTGGGGGGAAGGAAGGTTCTTGTATTCTCGGATTCGCGGCAGGTAGCTGCAAGGCTGGCTCCAAACCTCCAGAACCACTCAACCAGAGATATTCTTCGACCTCTCATCGCTCTGGGATTCACACACTTGCTGAGGAATAAGGATCTTGAAGGGAGAGTTTCTCTCAATGAGCTTTACCTTGCAGTCGTGCTCGCGGGGAGAATGCTTGGGGTCCGCCTTCGACCATCGCTAGGTCTCGGGCAATCCTTCGCCCTCAAGGGAACCCTAGATGATATGCATCTGGGAGAGCTGGATTCTATCTCGCTTGACCTCCTTATGGATGCAAGAACCGAGAACGCTCCAGCCTCGCTGCTGGAACAAATTACGCGAGTACTCACTCACAAGTACTACGGCCTGGAATCCCTTGCTCTTGCTTCTCTCATCGAGACTCGCAACTACACCGCCCAGCTTGCTGATCTCCCCCCGATTCCGGGCATTGCAGAAACTGCGGAAGCGAAACTCGCGTACTGCAGGCGGTGGCTGGCATGCTGGACAGATCCCGGCATTTGGCTATCTCAAATGCCTGCGGAGTGGTGGCATGGAAGGGAAAGATCGCAATCAGTGAGATCGCACAGCGGAAGTTTCGCCTCTTTCGACCGACTACTGGAAACGAAGGAGGCGGTGAAGGCTTTCCGCACTCAATGGTTGCCTGATCTGTTAAGGCTATTCACTGAACAGGTCGGCAACGAAAGAAGAGCGCGTGGAAGCGCTATTTCGCTGGAATTCGGTGGAGCTTGGGGTTACTGCAGCGCTTGTCGGACGACTCAAAGGCAGCTTCCCGGTCGGGCAATTTGTGTTCGGTGCGGCAGTGATGAGGTTCAGACGATCGACCCTGAAACAGATCCGATCTTCAAGGCGAGAAAAGGCTACTATCGAGAGGAAACAGTGCGCGTGCTCGCTGAAAGCCCGGAGGCACCTTTCGCGATAATCGCTGCTGAGCACACAGCGCAATTGAATAGAGCGCAGCAAGATGAAGTCTTTTCGCTCGCTGAGGAGAATGAGCTATTGTTTCAGGATGTCGATATCTCAGGGATCGCAGATAGTCAGAAGCGATCCGCAATAGACGTTCTCTCTTGTACTACGACAATGGAAGTCGGAATAGACATCGGCTCGTTGACCGGAGTCTCATTACGTAACATGCCCCCCTCGCGGGCAAACTATCAGCAGCGCTCTGGCAGAGCCGGTAGACGGGGAACAGCCGTTGCTACCGTCACAGCATTCGGAAGCGCTGATAGTCATGATGAACACTACTTCTCCCATCCAGAGCAAATGATCCGTGGGGCGACGAAGGATCCCAAGTTGTCCATGAACAATCCGGAGATTGCTCGAAGGCACATTACAGCATACCTGCTACAGCGCTATCATCAGGTTCGCCTACCGGAATCACAGGAGGGGGCTAGGGCACAGCTATTCGAAGTCCTCGGGACTGTGGGGGACTTCCTTTCGGATACTTCGATCCTTAACCGATCGGATTTCCAGCAGTGGCTTGAAGAATCCGACGCTGATCTCAAAGAGGAACTCACTGACTGGCTGCAGGGGATTGGAGGAGAGGATGTCGACGTTCTGCTTGAGAACTATAAGAGCGAAGTGCTCGCAAGTATCGATAGCGCCCTGGGGCACTCCACGAGTCAGTCTGAATCTACTGAATCAGGTTCAGATGAGAGAGACCAGCTCGCTGAGCCCCAAGCTGGTGAGCTAGTACCGGAGCTAGGGAACTATAGTGTGGTTTGCCGCCCAACTGAGAATCTTCTTGACCGCCTTATCTTTGCAGGCGCTCTTCCTAGATACGCGTTTCCTACTGACGTTGTCTCATTCCATGTGTTCGATCGAGTGAATTCAACGGGATTCCGTCATCGCTTCCTTTTCGCTCCCCAGCAATCTCTCCCAGTTGCTCTCTCGCAGTACGTTCCCGGCAGAGAAGTATGGATCTCAAACCGGCTTTGGACGTCTGGTGCTCTCTATTCTCCGTTTCGATCAGACCTTCATGATGCATGGAGCAGGAAGATGCTCTATTTCGAGTGCAGAGAGTGCAAGTACGCAATAAGGATACCTTGGGACGATGGTGTGGTTGGATCGGAACTGGACTGTGAAGCTTGCGGAGGCAAAGGAACACTAGGCCCGGGTCAGAACTGGATGCGGCCCCCAGGATTCGCGCACCCAATCTACAAGGAGGAGGGAACAAGCACGGATGATCAACCCCCTCGTAGCTACGCAACTCGCGCCAAGTTGAGCGCGCCCGCTCCAAGTGGATCTGAGGGATGGCGTGCGATCTCGAAAGACATCCGCACTCTGTCCTGGAGGAAGCACCTCTTAGTCACGAACAAGGGTCCCAGAGGACAGGGATACTCGCTTTGCATTAGGTGCGGAGCTGTATCTCCAACGTCTGTGGGAGCATCTCATTTGGTGTCGGCCCATCCAAAGCCCTATCCAGATGAGAGAGAGCCGGAATGTCCTGGCAGTAGCTGCACACATGGGCTTGTCCTTGGTGCGGAGTTCCTTTCCGACATTCTGCTCCTCTCTCTTCGCGTAAGCAGCCCGCTCTCGCTGCAACCAGGCATGCTATCGACCGAGGTTGTGCTTCGAACGCTATGTGTCGCAATCGCGAGCGCTGGGACCAAGTTGCTGGAGCTGGAACCCGGAGACGTTTTAGCAGAGCATAGACCTGCCTTGACCGCTGCTGGCAAAGCTGGCCTTGAAGCAGAGATCTACTTATACGACACCCTTCCGGGCGGAGCGGGTTTCGCGCATCGTCTTTGGGAAAGTGGTGAGGTGCTTCTCGAGACTGCTCTGGAACTACTGCTTCAGTGCCCTGAGAACTGCAGTGATTCCTGCTACCGATGCCTGAGAAGCTACAAGAATAGGATGGATCATGGGCTGCTCGATCGACATCTTGCGGCAAGTCTTCTCAAGAACTTGCTGACTGGCTCTCCTGTAGTTTTGTCGGAAGATCGCACTCGTCAATCTACGGTTCTTCTGTTTGAGGATCTGCGCCGTCAGGCAAGTGCTGAATTGGCCCTTAGGATGGAAGCAAAGGTTACGATTCCAGGGATTGGCGATGTAGCCGCTCCCATTCTTCTCACAAACGGCGCTGGCAAGCGATTCATCATTGGGTTGCACAGCCCTCTGGCAACGACAGTGCCAGTCGATCCTGAGCTCGAACCACTCACCCAGAATGAGTTCTCTGTTCCTGTACTTCTGAAGGATGAACTAGTGGTACGACGCAATCTTCCAAGCGTTACTGCTGAACTGCTGCGGGAAGTTGCGTGAGCGGGTTCCTGGCAGAATGAACTGGCGAGTAGTCGAACCTGATAATTGGCCTGCGGTCCCCGCGGTCATGAGTTTCTCAACTCTTCGAAGCGTCGAATTGTGCCCTCGGCAGTGGGCTCTGAGGAACGCTTCATACTCGAGCATTTGGGAGTCTAGTCTTCGGGGTCAGATCTAGATTCTTAGGGTTTTGCCTGCTATACTAATCCCATGGCTCGTCCACTGAGAATCGAATTTGAGGGTGCGCTGTACCATGTGACTTCCCGTGGGGTTAATGCCGGGAACTCGTTGTAACCCCGAGTTCCTTGGAGTTCTTGCAGAACTCTCGTTTCTTGCCTCATCTTCCTTGACGACGATCGGCTGCAGTTTCTGGAGATACTTGGAAAGACAATCGAGCGATTCGGCTGGATATGCTATGCGTACTGCTTGTTCGGACAGGCGAACGTAGTTCGCCCCTAGCAACGCGGAGCGTTGCCACAGTATCCACCTCCTCATCGAGACGCCAGAACCCAATCTTTCCCGAGGTATGCAGCATCTGAATCGTGTCTACACTCAGTGGTTCAATCGCAAGCATTCACGCTTCGGTCATCTTGTCCAAGGCCGTTTCAAATCGATCGTTGTCGAGAAGGAAAGCTATCTACTTGAGTTGGCTGGCTACATCGTGCTCAATCCCGTTCGCGCCAAGATGGCGCGAAGTGCTCGCGATTGGAGATGGAGCAGCTATCGCGCCACTGCAGGACAAACACAACCTCCGAAGTTCCTGACGACAGACTGGTTGCTGTCTCAGTTCGGAAAGGATCGTGCATCGGCAGCTCACGCATATCGTGGATTCGTCAAGCGAGGCAAGGGCATCGACATTTGGGAGGAGACAACAGCCGGCGTGCTGATGGGCAGCGATTCTTTTGTTCAATCTCTGAGGCCACTGCTGCGGGATCTTGAGGGGAATCGCGAATTTAGTCGTGAGCAAAGACTTGCTACACGCCCATCCCTCAAGGAGCTGTTTGCCAATGCCCCGGAGAAGGCGACTCGTAATCAGCTTATTCATAGCGCAGTCCGAACGCATCAGTACAAGCTGAAAGAAGTGGGCGATCATCTCGGCCTCTGCTACTCAACAATCAGTGTGATCGCCAAGCGGGTCGCGGAGAGCACAAAACCCTAAGAATCTAGATCTGACCCCCAAAACTGGTGCTGGGCCGGCTTGCGGTCATAACTCGCATGACCAGAGCCAAAGTTCTGCAGGTCCTAAGGCAAGACTACATACAGGTAGCACGATCGAAAGGGATCACTGAGAGAAAGATCCTCTACAAACACGCGCTACGCAATAGTGTGATTCCGGTTGTGACAATCCTTGGCTTACAGTTCAGTTGGTTGCTGGGCGGAACCGTTCTCGTCGAGACGGTCTTCGCATGGCCTGGAATCGGGAGGTACGCGGCAAACTCAATACTCTCTTTCGATTTCCCAGCGATATGCGCAGTTGCGATGCTATCAGCAGTTGTATTTTCACTTGTGAACATTGTTATTGACTGGATATATGTACTACTCAATCCGCGGATTCGGTACTCATAGGTCAGGGAGGCGGTGGGAATGAGAATCAAACGAATCTTGAAAGCAAAGGGGTTCTTAGTCTCGTGCATGGCACTAGTAGCTCTATGCGCAATAGCGATAGCCTCACCGTGGCTTGCACCCTATGATCCCGAAAAACCAGATTTCTATGCGCAGTTTCTGCCGCCATCATCAACGCATTTCTTCGGGACAGATGATGTTGGAAAAGATATCTTCAGTCGCGTGCTCGTTGGTTCCCGGCTCTCGCTCCGGGTGGCGTTCCTAGCTGTGGTGTCTGCCGCGACAATTGGAACGCTCATAGGAGCGATCTCAGGATTCCGTGGCGGTCTCCTGGACGAACTCTTCATGCGTTTCACAGATATCTTCCTAGCGTTTCCAGTTTTCATGATGGCAATGGTTATCGCTTCAGTGCTTGGCGCAAGTTTGGACAACGCGATGTTTGCGATCATTGCCATTTGGTGGACCAGCTATGCTCGAGTCATACGCTCGGAGGTCTTGGCACTGAAAGGGAATCAGTACGTCGAAGCAGCCCGGGCACTTGGAGCTTCGTGGTTTCGCGTACTCTTTCGGCACATTCTCCCCAATACGTTTGGAACCTTGGCGGTGAAGATGTCCACGGATACGGGATATGCGGTGCTTTGGACAGCGAGTCTTAGTTTTCTGGGTCTGGGAGCCTCTCCCACAACACCGGAATGGGGAATGATGGTGGCGACGGGACGGCCATATCTCTTCTCTGCTTGGTGGTATCCAACGTTTCCGGGGCTCATGATCTTTCTTACCGTCCTCGTCTTCGCCAACCTAGGAGACTCGCTTGACAAACTCCTTGACAGAGGCGCGAACTAGGCGTGTATCGGTATGAGTGTTGTACTAGTGTAAAGGCGCTGAGGTGTCAATGGGGCGAGGGCTCTCAAGGACTCGAGTACCATCAGCAATACAGCCAATGCCTCTGGAGGAGGGGTCCTATAGTTCCGGAGTTCTCAAATCGTTCACATCGGGTCGCGTATATTGGGAGACTAGTCTAGTAGGTGGTGGGCGGCAAGTGGCCTGTAGAAGAAGACTTCAAAGCCCACAAACACGTCAAAACGAAGGTTCTCCAATCGTTCACATCGGCTCCAGACTAGGGGATTCGAACTGCCGCAACCAAAGAAGGCTCTTGTTGCGTGATCTACAGCCACCTCATCCACGGCACGTAATGGCAGCTTTGGGGGGAAAGGTGCAATAGCCCCTGGCGCGTACACCGAGACCTGGTTCATAACACCAGTCGGTATGCGAAGAATCGAAAGGCGGAATGCCGCTCTTGCACGAAGTATTTGCTGCAGCACATTAGAAAGCGACACTTCTCCCTGGGGGACTGTGTGTAGAACTCAGGTTGCTTCTGCGGTCTGGTAAGGCACGGCTGCCTCGTATACCAGGTCCATTTCTAGTGCTTGCCTAATCCGCTTTGCCCCTCACCCATTCTCTGAACCATTCTTTGGACGAAGGTCAAGCGGCTAATATAGTATTTTCTCATCGAAGGATGAGCATGAGCGCGCGAGTCGTCAGGTCAATATACCCGGCTTGGCGAAGGAGCGAAAGAGCTCAACCTTCTCTTGCTGCATAAGCTTGGCATATTCCGTGTCACTGTGGCTACGTGCAATCTTCTCCAGCTCTTCCAGTAACACTCCTTT
>SDBT01009559.1_pt1 | contig 15710 bp, 13 predicted proteins | sample 2277101 | NCBI WGS metagenome assembly SDBT01 (sample SAMN10404973, study PRJNA504765) | marine sediment metagenome | isolation source: marine sediment core GS10_PC15, 103 cmbsf | place: Arctic Ocean: Southern Knipovich Ridge | collected 2010 | reverse complement strand
AAATTTACTTAAAATTAAAGCGAGTTATTGAAAAAAAGCAAATAGAATGCATCAAATTCAATCACCTTACAAAGAGATACTCAACGAATTGTTAGATAAACTCAAGAGGGCATGCGGAGATAACTTAATCTCACTCATTCTTTATGGTTCAATAGCTCGGGGAGATTTTAGAAAAGATTCTGACATTGATTTACTTCTAATTTTTGAAAAATTACCTAAAGAGAAATTTTTACGTCAAGATTATTTTATTGATATTGAAAAAGGAATTTCATTAACGGAATATTATGAAAAAGGTTATTTTCCTGCATTTTCTCCGATTTTGAAAACCAAAAAGGAAGCGAATTTTTTATCACCTCTATATCTCGATATGGTAGATGATGCAATTATTCTTTTTGATAGAGATTCTTTCTTTCATAATATCTTAAAAACTCTTAGAGATCGATTAACAGAAATGGGTGCAATTAAGAAGCGAATAGGCAAAAAGTGGTATTGGGATTTAAAAGCGAATTATAAATTTGGAGAAGATATTATTATTGAATAACAAGCAAATGGCTATAAGCTATTTAAGTGAAGCAAAGATTCGACTTAAAACGGCTCGCTCAGCACGTAGGAAAAGGCGTTTTGCTTTTGCAGTATGTCAATCACAAGAATGTGTAGAATTATATTTAAAAGGTATTTTAAGATTTATAGGGATCGAACCTCCTAAATGGCATGATGTGGGAATCATTCTTAAGAAGGAGATTCATCGATTTCCTGAATGGTTCCAAAAAAAAGTTGATGAATTAGCTCTTATATCAAAAGAATTGAGAAGAGAACGTGAACTTAGCATGTATGGAGATAGCGATTTAAATATGCCTGCAAATAAGCTCTATTTGAAAGTTGATGCAAATGAAGCTTTAAAAAAGGCAAAAATAGTAGCAACATTATGTAAACGTTTACTTAAACAATAAAGCAATTAATATTACTAGTATTTTAATACTTTAGAAAAAATAGTCCGAATTTGAATTTTAAATTTTTGGAGGAAAAATAATTATATTAAATGCTAAATAAATACCAAAAGCCATCATGAAAATACCACACCCTATTAATACATATTTGTAAACTTTTGGATTTAGCGATTTCCCTCCCATATATACAAAAATGGAAAGGGGGATATAAAATATAAAGTCGCCTAACTCATGCCCTAAAAAGAACATCAAGATTCCCATTGGATTTTCAAAGCTTATTCCAAAATTTATCATAAAACTTAGACCTATTACTGCCCACCACAGTGTCCAAAATGGGTTAGAAAGTGATACAACAATACCACCGATAAAACTATTTCCTTTAAAACCTTTTATACTATTTTCATCTATGGCTTGAAAGTCAAATTCTAGCGGATTTTTATAAACTTCACGTATAACAAGAATACCGAAGATTACAAGGAAAATACCACCAATTAAACCTATTGCAGTTAGAATTACTAAATTTTGAAAAAATACGTACGCTCCCCATAATAAAAAAAAGATCAATGCAAGTTCTAAGGTTGCATGCCCCAACATTATGAAAAATCCTGATAAATAACCTCTTTTTTCATTGAGTGATTTATAAATAGTGAATGTTAAGACGGGTCCTGGAGATAACGCTCCTGTAAGAGCTATTAAAAAGGAGAACAAAAAAATATCAAACATTATAATTTAAATATAATATACTTATTATGAATATACCTAATTTTAATTCCAAACAAATAGTTTAGTATGTCTGAGAACTCAAATAATCAAGAATCGGAAAAAAGTGAATATACATCAAGGTTGTATAATTGTCCAAAATGTAGAATAATCCATACGGTAGAATTACCAAAAAACATAACTAGAAATCAACCTACTTTTCCCGTTCCATTCGTTTTTCTACACTCCTCAGAGTCAGAAGAAAACTTAGAAGATTTACTTACCATTCTTTATATTGATGTACAGTTACATATACGTGCCGTTGAGGTTATAGAGGTTGAAAATAGCAATATTTTCTCTGAAGAACTCACGAAGCAAATAACTGAAAAATTAATGGAGAAAATTTTAAGCTTAGAACAAGAAAATTTTCAATTGAAAGATCTTTTAAATAACTTAGAAATAGATAAATTTAGTGAAATTGAAAACGAAAATCCTAAGGTTTTATCCATTCCAAATTTAGATATCAAGGCCCAACCGATATCTTTAGAACCTCAATTAGATAATATAAAGGAAATTGAATCGAAACCTTATCTGGACCTTGAACTTACAAAAATACCTGACTTAGTGTCTAAAACACCTGTTGAAGAATCAATACAAAGCGGAGAATCAATTATTGTTTTTATTATCTCAACTATAGGTCCCGGAGAAAAAAAGCAAGACTTAACAATTAACTTGGATAACAAAATTAATGCGCTCAAAGAGACAATCGGAAATATATATGGTTTGGACCCGGGCAATTTCCATTTATCTTCTGGTGGTATCACTTTTGATGAGAATTTAATTTTAAGTGATTATAATCTTGAAGAAGGTGATGAGATTCTTATAATTCCTTCGAGCACAGCTGGTTTTATTTGATACAAAAATTTTTGACTATTCTCTAATTTGACCGCTTCCGTAAATTATGAATTTCGTTGATGTCAATTGGTTTACACCCATAGGTCCTCGAGCATGTAATTTCTGAGTAGAGATGCCTATTTCAGCCCCAAGCCCGAATACACCTCCATCAGTTAGACGTGTGGCAGCATTAACAAAAACCGCAGCAGCATCAATTGAATATAAGAATTTTCTCGCTTCTTCATAATTTTTTGTTATAATTGATTCAGTATGTTTTGAATCGTATTTAGTGATAATTTCTATTGCTTCGTCAATGTTTTTAACCACCTTTATAACTATTTTCAAGGATAAGTATTCTGCGCTTAGGTCTTCTTCAGTTGCAGCGATTACATCAGGTACTAAGCTCTTAGTAACCTCACATCCCCTAACTTCAACCCCAACTCCTCTTAATGATTTGACAATTAACGGAATAAATCTATCTTTAACTTTTTCATGAACTAGCACCTTATCTAATGCATTGCAAACCGAAGGGTAAGAAATTTTAGAGTTTATAATAATTTTTTCAGCCATGTCGAAATCTGCATCATAATTTACAAATAAACTAACAATTCCTATTCCAGTTTCAATTGTAGGCACCAGGGAGTTTTGGACGACTCTTTGGATGAGTGATTCACCACCTCTTGGGATTATCACATCAATATAATCTTTTAGTTTTAACATAGCACCAACATATTCTCTATTTGTATCCCTAACTATTTGAATACAATCCTCGGGGAGACCCTCATTCACAGCAGCTTTATGTAATATGTCTGCAATAGCAATATTGGAATGTATAGCTTCACTTCCCCCTCTTAATATTATGGAGTTCCCTGCTTTAAGACAAAGTCCGGCTGCATCAGCGGTTACATTTGGTCTCGATTCATATATGATTCCTATTACACCCAAAGGAACTCTTATCAATCCAACATCCATGCCATTTGGTCTTCTCTGCATTGAAATAATTTCGTTTATTGGATCTGGCTGTGCTGCAACTTCTCTTAACCCATCAGAAATTTTATGGATTTTTTCAGTATTTAATACTAATCTATCAACCTTAGCTTGCTCCAAATTGTTTTTTTTTGCGTTTTCTAAGTCTTTTTTGTTTGCATCAGCAATCTTATCTGCTTGTTTTTCTAACTCGTCAGCCATTCTTAATAAAGCCTTATTTTTTGATGTTGTTGAAGCATTTTTCAATTTAAATGCTGCATCTCGAGCCTTTTCACCAATAATTTTCATCTCATCTTCAATCATTATAAAACTCCACTACTTATGTTAAAAAAAAACTTTTAAATTTTCATACGAAAGATTACCTATATGTCATTAAATCCTAATCTCATAAATTTTTTTTGCTTTTATGAATTTAGTTTTTAATTTCAAAACGGGTTTTTTTAAATATGATGACTGCCTTAAGTGTAATGTCGAAATAGGACCAAATAAATGGTTGTAAATTGTAAATGCTAAAAAAGATAACCTAAGGCTGTCTACCTTACCAATCGACCTGGTATGTCGTAAAATGTATAATCTTATATATATAATATAATATTTTATGAATTATAAACGTAAAAACCTTAAGGCTCCATTTAGCCTTGATAACCTATTTCGACTCCATTACCAAAAAAATGAATAATAAGTGAAATTTAATATGAGTATGACATTAGGAGACGGATTTTCTCGTCGAAAGCAAATTGGAGCAGAATTAGAGACATGGATAAATAGACTACGTATGGCTGGACGAGATACGATTAAGTCCCAAACGAAGGAAATAGAAGGTGAGAATCAATTTAAATCAATTCCTGGCTCTAAAAAAGACTTTATTAGGACTTACACAATAGAAGAATGCCGTAAAAAAATTCAAGAATTAATTGAGGAAGAACAAAAGCTTGCCCGTAGGATTTCTCTTACAAATCAAAAAGCAAAGTCAAAATTAATTGATCTGGATGGAACTGAAAAGGAATTATCAATTCCAGAGTTATTAGTCTTGAAAAATGATATAGCACCTAAGCTAGAACAAGCAGCAAGAGCAATACCTATACTAACTAAAGGAGTTGAGGTGGTTGAAAAAACAGGCTCATTTATGAAATGGAGGACTGTTATTCCTTACTATAAGACTAAACAATCCTTAAGCGAACAGGGTCATAAAATCGAGGAAGAATATATAGATTATTATGACGTGGAGGAAATAACAGATTATGGATTTAAGGAGCGAGTGGTTTATGATGAGATTGATAAAATCCACGCCTGGCAACAGAGATTAAAAGAAGCAATAAACCAAGCAAATAAAACTGAGCTAATTGAAATTTAAAAAATTTTTATTTAATTAATTTTGATTCTTGGTTATTTGTTAAAATAGTTTTTAAGGACTGAAAAAGAAAATATTGAAAAATAGGTTTGATTTTTGAGGGAAGACAGTTTATTTTTATTCTAATTTTAGCTTAAACTCTTCCACATTATCTGGTGGCCATGCCCGAGGGGTTTTAGAATTTTTTATATATCTGTGATCGCAAATAGGATCTCCATTTCCAATAGTTTGAGTACGAGAAAAACCATATCCTAAAATATTTGCTTCAGAGAAATCTAATAAACATATAAAAGGAACATACTTTTCAGCACCTAATCTTTTATAAACATTATAAATACCACATTGGTTAAAATTAAAACCCCACTCGTAGGAATCTCCGTCACCTTCTATGTAATCCGAAACCAAATCATCAGGATAGTCTCTTTTTTGTTTAAGTTCACATAATATCTTCGCCATTTTCATATATTCAGGTTCAAATGGATATTGCTCAGGATCTTTGCCAATTCTTTCCAAATTTCTTTTCCTTCTTTTAAAACGTTCCTCACCAAACTCGTAATAAAATTGCCCAATCTCCCGAAGGTTGAATCCTTCTTTCTCTAAAATTCGCAAAATTGCAAGATCAGACATGGAAACGATAAGGATAAGAGTCATTGGATTTTTTTGACCTCCGATATAAGGTATTTCGGGAATAATTTTCTCATATTCAGCTTTCATTTGATTAACCATTTCATCGATCTTCGCTTCACTAAACTTATTCCTCATTAATTTACTTAATATCGCTAATTGTCTATCAAAATTTTTCATCAATTTTCCTTTTCTTTTAATATAATAATCCGCAACAACTTTTACAGACATAAATTATTTCACCAATTTAAAATATTTCTGGTATTGCTTTAAAACATTTACTTTTTTGTTTTAATTAGAATCTCATCTTCGATAGATAAAGCTAGAACAGAAAAAGGAGAATTTATCATAATCTCCCATAAAATGCCACTTTTCAATTCTGCTAAAACTTAATTTCATCTTTCTTATTAAAATATTCATTTTTGCTACTTTTTCTTCTCTCATTATTATATCTTGCCTCAAGTCAAGTTAATTTATTTTTATTTTTGAGCTACAAAGTAAGTGCCCAATTCTTCTCCTTTTAATAATCTTCTTAATATATCCTGATTATTAAAAGATGTAATAATGGCAGGAATCCCAATATTCGTTAGTTTTTTAACTGCCCGAATTTTTGACGACATACCACCAAAAGTTATACCGCCATCGATATCCTCTACTAGATTTTCGAGTTTATCATCAATAATATCAACCTGAGGTATCAATTTGCAATTATTATGAACCTTAGGGTTTTTATCATACAATCCTTCGACATCAGTTAAAATAATTAAAAGATCAACGAATAAAAGGATACCTACTAAAGCCGAGAGAGTATCATTATCACCGTAACTTAATTCTTCAATAGCTACTGTATCATTCTCGTTAATAATTGGTACAATTCTATCTTCTAATAATACTTCTAAAGTATTTCTCACATTAGATCTTCTAGTAGAATCTTTAGTATCGTCAGCAGATAGAAGAATTTGACCAACATTTAAGTCATAATTAGCAAACTCTTTTTGATATATACTCATAAGATATATCTGGCCTACAGAAGCTAATGCTTGGAGTTGTTTATAATCTTTAGGGCGTTCTTTTTTTCCTAATTTAGCCAGACCACAGCCTATTGCTCCACTCGTAACTATTACTACAGTATATCCATCATGAATTAAATCTGCAACTTCTTTTACAAATGACTTTATTCGACTATAATATATTTCAGCCACTCCATCAGTTATCATTTGAGTACTAACTTTAATCACAATTTTTCTATTGTCTGAAGGAAATGTTCTCATAAGACCAAATCATCGAATATGAATTATATAATTTATTTAAATATCAATAAAATTTAGCTTTTTGCTAATTAAAGATTGGAACTTAGAAAAAAAGAAAAAAAATGGTTAAGTTAATTTATCCCGGCATTAAGTTCAGGGCTTGATTTATAACATATATAACTAAAACTAACACGATAATAATTGGAATCACAATAATTAAGAGTGTAAATGCACCTTTGATCATCCCTCTATTCCAGGATTTGACCCCATCTTTCCAATCTTCTCGAGTTTGATTCTGCCACTTATCGATATCATCTTTTATTTTTTGTTTTTTTGCTTCCCACTGCTCTTTGTTTTGTTCTTGAACATCCTCTACATCTTTACTCCATTTTGCAACCTGCTTATTCCAGTTTTCTCCCATTTTACTAAAAAATTTGTTAACTTTTTCCTTACTTTTATCCCAGTCCTCGACACTCTTTTTAGATTGATCTTCTAAGGTTTTTTGAAATTTTTTAAAACCACCTTTAAAGCCTGAAGCTATGTCATTCCATCCTTTAACAAATGTGTTTTCTTTTTCTTTTTCAGAATTATTTTCATTACTCATAATTGCAAATATGTTTTTTCTAATATTTAATTTTCATCCATAGTCATATTTTTAAAAAAGAACGTTTTCTTTAATGATTTTATTCTGACTATGTAAAGACCTAATTCTAATTCTAGTGTTGAATTTCAGATAACTTACTATTCACTCTTTTGGTATAAGTCTTAATATTTCAGTACCAAAGATCTTTGATAAAATATTATTCATTTCATCTCCACCTTTATAACTTTGACAACGTTCCTTGAGTTTTAGAAAGCGATCGTACAATTTTTCTTCTATTTCATAAAAATATTTAATAATATTCGCTTCTAGAGTTTTCGAGGGGCTTTCATTGAGTAGAAATATAATTTTAAAGTCTCGCTTTGAAAATAAACCTCCCATTAGATAGCCCTCTCTAAATTTAATGGATAAAACTTCCCCTACTCTTAACGCTTCATTGGCAATATGATCCAATGCAGTAAGAAATCCTGTAAATATTGTATTATCAAAATCTTGAGTTAAAAAACTTAGTTCATACATATCTATACCGCTCATGCGGTGTTGAATTAGTATTTTTTGAATATTTTCAATATCTGGATCGACTATAAATGGTTTAGTTAGAAAATCTTTAATATCATCGGAATTATTTCTTAATATTTTAAAAAACCTTTGATTCTTATATTCTTGCCCTATTTTTATTATCTCACTCCAACTAGGGTCATTAATTAAATCATCCGCAGCTCTTCCACTGTTTTCGATTATTCCTACTTGTGCCCCAAAAACGATAGCTATACGATATTCAAAAGCAGATATTTTTCCACCATTAATTCCAATTAATTTCACCTTAGTTGGATCTATTCCTGCTCTTAAAATATCATACCAATACTGTAATACTTCAAGAACGCTAAAATTATTTCCACCAGTTAAGTGGATTGTTGAATATCTTTTGTCTATTTCAACATTAGCTGGTAAATAGGAAGGAATATATCCGACGGCATTGATATTTTCAGGGTAATGTTCTTGAATATCTCCAACAATTCCACTTATTCCAGATTTAGTCCCTCCAGAAAGGATGATTCCATTGAAATCTTGAAAAGCATCGACCAAAGTAGTCTTATATTTTTGAACATTTCTCTCTACACTTTCATCCGTACCTCCAGCAATGATAACTATTGATTCCCCGAATTTATTTTCCACTTGCTCCAAATCACTGTCCAATTTATCACGAACATAATTAATTAATTTATCACTTTTCTGGATTGTATTTGGATGAAAGGCTATTCCCAATAATAATACATCCCTTACATTTTTTATACCATCTATTTGATTATGTGCAATCTTAAGAGTATCTAATGTATAATACGTTGTCTCAATCATCCAGATATCCTGACTATGTTTTATTGCTTTAAGATAATTATCTAAACTCTTATCAATATCTCCAAGAAATAAACTGAATAGACCTATATCAAAAAAGGCCCATGGTAAATCAACCATTACTTCTACCTGTCTTAATCTTTTTTCAATTCCTGTTTCAATCATCGCTCGATTTCTTTCAATATGAATTAAATTACCCGTCTGCTGAATTGTTAAAACTAAAAAATTACCTAGTGGGTAGGGATCACCAGGATTTACCTTTAAAGCCTGTTTATAATAATTTAATGCCCTTTCATAATTATTTTGTTCTTTATAGGATCCCCCTAATGATGCCCAAGCATCTGAATTATTAGGATTTCTCTGGACAGCGGCTTCTATATAAGATTGTCCTTGAATAAAGCCTTTACTAAAAGGATTTTTTTTATATCTTTTATATGTTGAAATTCCGAGGTCTCGCAATATAGATGATGCTTTTATATCAGGTGTTTTTTTCCACTGATTAGATCCAATTATTTCATTTATAATGTTGATACTTTTATCCATATCATTAATGACCATTGTCAATTTAGCGATTCTATAGGAAATATCATAGTTTCTTTCATCAGCAGCATAAACAACTTCTAATCGCTCAATTTCCTTTTTTATATTATCAGGAGACATGTAGGCGCCATAACTTGATTCGTAATCACTGATTTTTAACATAATATTATTTAAAGATTCGTCAGCGATGTCCAAAAGTGCTGAAACTCTACTTAATTCGATTTTATATGGTTCAGGCACATTAAAATTTCTCTTAGCTAAAATAATGTTTTGATTTGCCTCCCAACCATGACTCAAAAAGGTGGAAACATTAACTTTCGCCATAAGATTATAGAGTTCGTCTGGAATTTTTAATTCTAAACGTTTATAAATCTCTGATTTAGAATTTAATTGAATTACAAAACTTTTAGAACGAGCCATTAGCTTATAAGCTTCAAATCCCTCTAATCTAGTGTCTCCTTCTTTAGTAATAATAATGAAATTTTTCTGTAACAAATCGCAAACATCACTAACTTCATCATAATTAGATAATAAAATATTCAAAACACATGAGTCGGTTATCTCTTCTATTGGATTTAAATATTCATCATCTAATAGAGTCAATTGATCAGCAAAATCTGATACTGATTTTATGTTATGATCTATTATAAATTCTGTAGAACATCCTTTAACAAGATTTTTGAAAATTTTTCTTAAAATTTTGCTTAAATCTTTGTAAAGAGGTCTTGATTTTTTATAAGTGTCGATATATTGCTCATAAAATTTACGAATTTCATTTTCCATAATAATAACCTCATATTAAAAATGAATGCTTTATATTTTCATTGAATCTTATTAAATATTAATAATGATATGATTTTGTATTTAAAACTTTCTTAATTTATTTATATAGACAGTATAATAAATTCTTATTTGAATTTAATTACCCTACTTCTCCATTTCTTATAATTAATAATTTCTTAAAATTCGCCCATTACAGTATTTAAATTTCATCAAGCTCTTTGTTAATATTATCTATTTTCTCTTGAAGTTCATCTATGAATTTCTGAGTTTGTTGTTTTTTATTCTCATAATCTACTTGAGATATTTTATTATCAAGAAGATCATCTTGAAGTGTGTTTAATCGCGCGCTTAATTCATTGATTCTATCTTGATGTTTTTGTTTTTGTATTATCGTTTCATTGAGATCATCTTTTTTAACTTTTTTCACTGTGATTACCTTATCAACATCATGATCTATAGCCTCTTGGACATTTTCGGGAAGCATAATTTTAATTATATTGAATGAATCAAGCTGAAGTCCATATCCCGAAAATTCTTCAGATACCTTGGATTTCACTAAATTTATGACTCTCTCACGATCTTCCAGTTTGATTTGTTTTAAATTATAATTCTTAAAAATATCTCTAAGAGAACTATATAAAAGATTCATTATCCAGTTTTTCAAATCTTGAACAATCCATTCCTTTTTACCCGCTACAAGAGCATTATAGAATGTTTCCGGTTCATTAATTCGAACCTCTATATCTCCATTACAACCAACCTCATAGCCTTCCTTTGTAGGAATTCCATTTCTTAGAGGTATTCCCCAAGGGATCTGGATTTTGGCGATATCAATCCACACTATTTGAGTTCCCTTAATTCTTGCATCTTTACTTAATTCATAGATTCCTGAACTAATATTTCCAATAATAGCCCCCTTTTTATAAAAAAGCACTTTTTCATAGTCCCTTATGGCAAAATATTTGACTTTTTTAATATTATCTCTTGGTTGTGGAAAAGAATATAATAATGGGCTTTCCAATTCACCCCTACTTTCCTTTTCCCAATCAATAACTTCAGGATCATGATCTTTAAATTTTTTATCTTCAATTTTTTTATACATATCTTTTGACCAACCTTTAAATCTTAATTATTAATTTTTTTCGATATTTTATATCTTGTTTAATTTTGAATGGAAAATTATTTTAAGAAAAATAACTCGTAACATCATCAATATATACTGAATATTTCTTTAAATCATCAGTATTTAAATGTCCGTGATATATATCATTTCTAAAGTTTTTTAATTTTTTAAGAGGATATTCTATGCTTTTTTTATCTGGAAAAATATTTGTAAAAATTTTTGTCCAATTCTTTTTTCTTGAAATTATTATAAAATAATGACCAAATTCCAAGAAATGGATGTTTTCAAATTTGTAATTAGGCGACCCTTTTTGTCGTATAGATGTTTTTTTCTCTACATCATTACGTACGTAGTCAGGTATGCCTTCTTCCCACCAAGCATCTTTATACGCATTTTTTAATTGGTTCTTAAGAAAATTACGAATATCCATCTCAAACTTTTCAATATCTTCTTTTGCTTTTACTTTAACATCAGTCCAGTTCCAGGCTGTAGGCATATACCATGTTTCACCATGTAAATATGATTTTGTGTGCTTAAAAATACCTAAATTAGTAAGGTTTGTTAAGAACTCAAAAACTTTCTCTTTACTCCATCCAGTTGAGTGAAGCATATCGGCTATAGTAAATTTCTGTAACTTTATTGCATGAGAGATAAATTCCGCCTCATCTTGAGAAATATCATGAATTTTAAATTTTACAACCTTAAGATAATGATTATCATCCTCTTCAATTACTGTAATACCCGGAATATAGCCCTCATCGGCTAATGAATTTACAACTTGTTCTAAATGCTCAATGGTAAAATTTAAATCCGGTCTCTCGTCTAAAACTAGTTGATATAATAAATATAATGGAACATTATCAGATAAATCGGGACTATGATTTTTAATCATATTTTCACCTTTGACTAATTTCGAATGAAAATTTAATACAGTTTCTTTGATTGCATCTAGCTGAACCTCTTCGGTTTCGGGCGCTTTTAAAATCTCATCAAAAAAGTTATTGTCGATTTTATTCTTAGAAAGTTGTATTAAAGTATCTTTTGAGATAACATGATTATCAAAAGAAATTGCTTCGCGATCATACATTAGGCTTTCGAGAGTTCTTATTTCTTCTCTTAAATCCTTTGCTGTAGAATACCCATTAGAAACTGATTTACTCTCTATATAACGCATTAGCCTATTTTTCTCATCATAAACACGTTTTAATATATTTAAAATTAAAGAATTGAAAAGATATATTTCTGAAAACAGAAGCCTTTCATCTTCTTTTGAGATTTTTTTTTGTTTTTCACCTATTCGTTTTAAAGTATAACTTGAAATAGGATCTGAAGGCATTTTAGATACTTTTTGCATGAGAAATTTGACTCGTTTAATAATAAAACCCATTAAATCCTCAAAAGCCAAATTATCTAAGGAAATTACCGACCCTATTGTTTTATCTAACTCAACCTTTAATGTATTAAATTGAGAAACCATTAATTGTTGTTTTGATTTACATTCTTCCTTGAGTTTTTCATTATCTTTAGGAATAACAATATCTTTTACTACTTCTTCTCGTTGTGAAGAATACTCAATTTCAAGCTCTCCACGTTCAGCTTCTTTGATAACTTTTTTACCAAATTTCGTGATCCTCCACTTAGGAAGAATATTATTTTTTTCTACAATTCTCTCTATTTGGTTAAATTTTTCTAGTTGTAGCAAAATATTCTTAGTAACTCGCATTGAAAGTTCAGTATTTTGACTTATATTTCTAATACTCTGAGCCTGTTTATCCATTTGATTCAAATAGGATAGTATTATCTCTATCCCTTGAAGACTTATCGGCAGTTCCCGGACTTTTTTATATTTATTGTTTTTTCGCGACAATTTATAAAACCTAAATTATTTAATTGGATTTATAATAATAAAAAAAATGGACTTATCAATTTTCCTAAGTTATAATACAAAAGACTCAGAGAAATTCCATGTTCAGGAATTTGCTCAACAATTAACTAATTATGATGAAATCAATGAAGTGTTGTATTGTGAAGACGATATACAGGATGATTTTATTTCATATATGAATGAATGTGTGGGGAAATGCGATCTTTTCCTTTTATTTTGTTCCGAGAAGTCAATCAGTTCGGAATTTGTTGGTATAGAATGGCGTGCCGCAATGAGCTTGGGAAAAATAATAATACCCATTTTTGGTAATAAAAAAAATATCCCTCCTTTATTATCCTCACTTATAGGAGTGGAGTTAAATGAAAATGATGTTAGAAGTACCATAGCCGAAACATATCAATTAATTTTGAAAAAAATTAAACATTATATGAAACAAGAGTCGTTAACCAAAGAAGTGAAAGTAAAAGAAAAACCTATTGAAAAAAAAAATGGAGAAATTGAAATACATGAGAAATTAGAAGAATTTACCTCATTTCGGGGTACCCAAATTGTATTTTATGAAGCAGATTTTCTTCAAGAATTAGAAACTTTAATTGATAAAAACATTAATTTAATAAATAAAATCTCTGATAATATTAATTTAGGATTTACAGTTAAGGATAATTACATTAAAGATCTTATTGTTCGCAATTATAATTTAACAAAAATCCCTGATTCAGTTGGAGATTTAAAGTCTTTAGAACAATTATATTTGGACAATAATAATTTAGATATTTTACCTGATACTATTGGAAATTTAACCTCATTAAAAATTCTTAATTTAGGGAATAATTCATTAGGAACGCTTCCAGATTCCATAGTAAATCTCAAGTCGCTTCAAAAGCTCTATTTAGATAATAATTTTATAACAATCCTCCCGGAATCAATCGAAAAATTGAGTTCACTGCGATTGCTTACATTTGGCAATAAAACATCAAAATCTATAAAGGAGTCTCACAAATTAAAAAAAATACTAAAAAAGTTAGAAAATAAAGGCGTGACTATATTAAAGAAGTTATAAGAAATTTGTATGTTAAATAATTCTTCATTAAAAACCCATTTTTAAAGCCTGAAACTATGTCATTCATTCCTTTAGGTGGGTGGTAATTGTGTTTTTTTTTTCTTTATCAGAATTATTATCATTACTCATAAGTTTAATTAGGTTTTTTTTGTATTTAATTTCAACTTTAATGATTATTTGAAAAAAAAGTGCATGCAATTTATTTTTTTCTGTGGTAAGTAAACTTCATTATTATTATATAATAAAAAATAAAAATTATGGAAATCTTTGATTTTGTAAAAGAAAGAATAAATGGAAAAAATGGATTTTAAAATTCTTAATAAAACACCAATATTCAACGCTCTTTCGGTTCTTGGGAAGAGAATTTTCTTACCAGATGGAATATTTTATTGGTCTGGACGGGCAAAAAAGGAAGCCGAATTAATAGGTACTATAGGAACGGCATTTGGTTTTGAGAAGGACTTTATTGATGGTGGCTCAGATGAGTGGGTTCCATGCTATTTAGAAGATTTTAAAGATTTTTCAAGCTTAAATGTGCGTTCAATTGTCCCCTATGCCCCTATCGGAGGATTAGCTGACGTTAGGCAAACTTGGAAGAATTGGATTGGGAAGAAGTCTAATTACTCAGAAAAGGTCAAAATTGAAATAATTGAAAATTCTATTACAAAACCTATAGTAACGCAAGGAATTACAAATGGGATATTTATGACTTGTGCATTCTTCCTTAATCCAGGTGAATCTATTATTTCACCTAACAAACGATGGGGAAACTATGACAACATTATCACTAAAAACCTTGGGGTTAATATTAAGTCATTTGAATTCTTTATCGAAGGAAAACTAAATGTAGAGGGTTTGAAAGAAGCGATACATGAAATTGTTAAAGAACAAAATAAAGTAATTATTATTCTGAACTTTCCCAATAATCCAACAGGATATTGCCCTACTATAGAAGAGGTAAGTCAGATTCTCGAAGTCTTAAAAGAAAGCCAAGCTCAAATTAAACTACCTTTTGTTGTGTTAGTAGATGATGCATATGAACCATATACTTATAGCGATGAGGTCTTAGATAAATCTATTTTCTATGATTTGCTTGAATTAGAAGGAGATCTAATTCCAGTAAAATTAGATGGAATTTCAAAAGAATTACTAGCTTATGGAGGTCGGGTAGGCTTTGTTACAATAGGCTTGAAACGAAGTTGGGTTGATTCAGATGAGGAATTTGAAACCCTTAAGGCTGAATTGAATAATAAACTTGAAGGAATGATTAGAAGTACAATATCTAATACTAACCACTTTTATCAAGCAGTCACCCAAAAGATGTTCTCAGAAAAAGGAATGGAAAGAATTCTAGAAGCACGTGAAAAAGTAAGGCAGTTATTAAAAAAGAGATATGAATTAATAAATTCAGAGCTCTCCAAGATAAACTCTCCAGATATTTCAGTGGATCCTAACGCAGGTGGTTTCTTCTTATTCGTTAACATAAACCCAGACAAAATTAAAGCTTCTGAATTCGCTGATCATCTTTTAAGGAAATATAAAGTTGGTGTAATTCCAATTGAGAAGCTCGATGATAATATAAATGGAGTACGAATTGCATATTGTTCAATTGA